>Ga0316201_10000340_pt1 | contig 25407 bp, 20 predicted proteins | sample CS6wburrow_MG_FD_204516 | JGI IMG/M metagenome (GOLD analysis project Ga0316201, IMG submission 204516) | Coastal sediment microbial communities from Delaware Bay, Delaware, United States - CS-6 worm burrow | ecosystem: Environmental > Aquatic > Marine > Coastal > Sediment | place: USA... | reverse complement strand
CCACACTACTCTATGCATACAAATCTTATGTCACAAACTGTCTGCTCACGCTTCGCGCTTCGCGCAGAGAATGAAAGAAGATTGATTAAAGGTGTGGGTATTTTAATTTTTTGGAGTTACCTAAGTATTTGATTTGAGCGTTATTCAAAAATAAAAAATTCTGGGGGAAAGCGCCACGTTTTGAAAACTTGATAAAGGTGATAAATATTGAATGTTTAGAATTGAAGTCTGCCGTTGAAATGAAAAAGTCACTTTAATTTAAATCATTGTTTTCAGTCATTCATAATCAACACACACTTCCGTTCACAATTAACACACCGTTATGGGTAAAGTTTCGTTTTGAAAAAGGGGGCAAGGATTTGGCTTATTAAGACAACACTAAAATGGCATCCATTTCCACAGCGGCACCTTTAGGCAGGGCTGCTACACCAACTGCTGCCCGTGCTGGGTAAGGGGCTTGAAAATATTCAGCCATGATTTCATTGATTAAGGAAAAATGAGTTAAATCAGTCAAAAAAATATTCAATTTGACAATATCCTTTAAGTCGGAACCCGCTGCAGTCGCTACCGCACGTAAATTCTGAAAAACTTGATGAATTTGGGCCGCCATATCGCCGCTATGCAGTGTCATGGTTTCAGGCACTAAAGGAATTTGCCCTGACAAGTAGACAGTCTTATTGACTTTGACAGCTTGTGAATAGGTTCCTATTGCTTGCGGAGCATTAGGGGTATTAATGATTTCAAAAGGCATAATGATGTGTTCTCCATATCGGGTGGGCTTTGTTGTTGCCCAGCATGTAGGGCGGGGTTCCCAACAATTTAATGACTCTTCAGGGATTTGTAAAACTCGGCTGAGCAACAATAAATCAATAACTTACACACTCATGTACTCGTAAGTCATTGTTTTATAGTTTAGGCTTAAGAGTTTTGCAAGAGACTCTCTTGGCTTCTATTAATTTGTTGAGTAAACTTAATAGGCAATCACAAAACATTGCCTTGTCATCAATGTTAGCATTTTGTTTTAAAAATAAAATAATAGTCAATAAAGCCTCTTGCAAAATGATTAAGCCTAAACGATAAAACAATAACTTTTCAGGCCTGAAAACGAGAAGGTGATGCCATGTAAGTCTTTGATTTGTAGTTGCAGGTCAGCGTTTTGCAAGTTCTCAATAGCAAAATAATAATTAATATTAGCCCGTTTGTATGTAAATTAACATTTTGATTTTGATAAAGTCAAGATATAGTTTGTTCAATAATCTGTTAGCCTTGAACATAACGCACTGTTTTGATAACTGATAACTTCAAACAGGGCAACAACGTTGCCCCACAACTTGATAAATAGGAAAAAATAAATGGCACGTCTTACCGTTGAAGATTGTTTAAATCGTATTGGTAACCGTTTTGAACTTGTCCTGCTCGCGAGCAAACGCGCCCGTCAATTGGCAATGGGTGCAGCACCTTTAGTGCCGATTGAAAACGATAAACCAACCGTGCTGGCATTGCGAGAAATCGCGGAGGGCAAAATTACTCTGGATAATTTTGAGAAACTCACTGTTTACCCTACCTATAAATTATAAATTGGGTTAAAAATAGAGTAATTTAACAGTGCTTAGCCTTTCAACGTAAAAAAATGGGGTCGAGCTTCGTGAACCCTGAGCTCAGGCGAGGGGGTAAGGAATATCAAAAAAATAAATTATCCCGCAGGGCTACTCTATGCACACAAATCTTATGTCACAAACTGTCGGCTCACGCAGAGCCGCAGAGCCGCAGAGAATGAGAGAAATTAAACAAACCGGCTTGAATTGCCTTTTGGGATAATTATTTTTTTGGAACTTCCTAATGGGTTGATCGTTCCCATCTACAGATTTATAGCTATCTATCTATTTTTATATTTAACTACAAAATTTCGATCTAACACACATTATGTACGCTCAGCTAGAAGTGCCCCCTCGCCTATTACTGGTCAGTGAATTATGTAATTTGATTGAAACTTATCTTGAGGCTACGCAAGTTAAGGAGGTTTATCGCGCCTATTTATTTAGTGCAGAGGCCCACGATGGGCAAAAGCGGAAGTCTGGTGAACCTTATATTTTTCATCCCCTAGCGGCTACCTATATTTTAGGTCAAATGCACATGGATACTCAAACCCTGTGCGCCGCGCTCCTACATGATGTCATTGAAGATACCGGAATCACTAAGGACAATTTAGTTAGCGAGTTTGGTGAACAGGTTGCTGAGTTAGTTGATGGGGTCAGCAAACTGTCCTCCGTACACTTTGAAACCCGTGAACAAGCCCAGGCAGCTAGTTTTCGTAAAATGTTACTGGCGATGAACCGCGATATTCGTGTGATCATTGTTAAACTCGCTGACCGCCTTCATAATCTACGAACCTTAGACGCGATGAAGCCGGCATCACGGCGACGTATTGCTCGCGAAACCTTAGACATTTATGCACCGATTGCTCACCGCTTAGGGATGAATGCTATGCGTATCGAATTGGAAGAACTGAGCTTTGCGGCACTCTATCCTAAACGCTATCAAGTCTTGGTGCAACGGATGCAAAAAGTGTCTAAAAAACGTACCGCCATTTCCAAAGACATTCAACAGACTATCGAAAAATCTCTTGTCAAGCGTTCTATCCAAGCACAAGTCCAGTTACGCAATAGGCATTCCTACAGCATTTATTACAAAATGCGGGAAAAAAAGAAGGCAACCTCAGTTGACAAAAGAAAAACATTTTCTCAAGTCACTAATGTTTGTGCATTACGCATTATTGTTGATACCATAGAGAATTGTTATCGTACGCTTGGCGCGGTACACAGTCTCTATAAACCAAAATGCGATCGTTTTAATGATTATATCGCTATTCCTAAAATCAATGGATATCAATCTCTACATACCGTCTTATTTAGCCCTTATAACTTATTGATTGAAATTCAAATCCGTACCACTGAGATGCACGAATTGTCAGAAAGCGGCATCACTGCTTATGGACTTGATCATTTTGACAAGTCACTCAATCACGAACATGAGCCTTGTTACCACCCGTCTTGTCAACGTGCCAACAAATGGCTACGTGAACTGCTAGAAATGCAAAAGAGTAGCGATTCTCTCGAATTTTTAGAACATGTTAAAACGGATTTGTTTCCAGAAGAAGTGTATGTTTTTACGCCTCATGGAAAAATTATGCAATTACCCAAAGAGGCAACGCCCATTGATTTTGCTTACGCGATACACAGCGATGTTGGTAATCAGTGCATTGCGGTGAAAATTGACAATCAATATGCTTCCCTTTCCACCCCTTTAGTCAGTGGTCAAACCGTGGAAGTCTTGACCGCAGCTTGGGCACGACCTAATCCTCGTTGGTTAAATTTTGCCGTCAGTGCGCGTGCTCGTAGCTACATTCGGCATTTTTTAAAAAATCTCCAATATGACGAGGCGGTTCTTTTGGGTAAACGTATGCTGGATAAAGAATTAGCCACTTATGCTTTATCTGTAGACAAACTGGGTGACGAGCAACGTACACCGTTAATTAAAAGTTTTCAAGTTGATAGTTTAGAGACGTTGCTGCACGACATTGGTTTAGGCAACCGTATGGCATTGATTATTGCACGTCAATTTGATCCGACAACAGACACCGCCATCAAGACAGAAACAACAGCGAATAATAAACCTAAACCTTTAATTATAAAAGGGACTGAAGGACTTTTAGTTAATTTTGCACGTTGTTGTAGGCCTATTCCAGGGGATGAAATTGTTGGCTTTCTCAATACGGGTAGAGGCATTATCATTCATACAGCAACTTGTAAATATGTGCCTAAACATCGTAATAAAGCGGAAATGTTACAATCTGTGGAATGGGAATATGGGATTGAAGGAGAGTTTTTAGTTGAGATTGGTGTTGAAGTGCGTGATAAACGGGGCGTTCTAGCCCATATCACCACTGCTCTCGCCAATATGGGTTGTAATATAGAAGAAGTGTCTAATGAAAACAGTGATGGGGGGCATAGTACACTTAAGTTTTGTATTTCGGTGCGAAATCGTATTCAATTAGCCGCTATCATGCGGCATCTTCGGCGACTGGAAGATGTGGTTCGTATTCATCGAAGCAAAAACAATTATCAATGATCAAATGATCAATTCCACGCAAAAACTTGTGTTTCAGGCAAAAGTTTTTGCGTGCGCCTGAAAGCGTGAAATTTAATCCATAAAGCCTTCGGATGGGCGAGAAGTCGGCAAATCAAAAACGGGAAGAAAGTTTTCTCAAAAAACACAACAAAAAATGCGCTACGCTATTGAGAAGATGACCCAAAAATGAACTTTTACCTCAACAAATCATAATTCTTCACCAAAGCATCAGGTACTTTTTAAATTTTCACGTTTCAAAGTCACCACAAAGGATATACCCGTGGTAGCTCTATTTTTCACGATGACGGAGCCACCTAATAGCGTAAAAATGTTTTTAGCCGTTGAAGGCCCTATGCCAGGATGTCGGCCTTCAATCACTTTACCCTTGTCTGAAAGGGTTTCAAAAAATTGACTGAGTTCTTTTTCGGGAATAATTCTACCTGTGGCATGGATACTCACAGAAACCTCGTTTTCAAACGGTTCACATGACAACTCCACAGTACTGTCATAACGCGAATATTTAATCGCCGTCTTAAGCAGTTCTGCTAAAGCATTGGCACAAAGTTCTTTTTGATGGGCACTTTGCTCATCATCCGTCACAACCTGGAAACTGATCATTGAGGAGAGAGAAAAATCTCTTCCCAATTCATCTCCAAACTCAGGGCTGACAATGGTATCTAATGGATTATCATCCAAGAGTTGTCCACCACAATCTGGTATCGGGCCAATTAACACATGGCGAGATTGGGCAAACCCACGGGTGCGTTCAATAGCCAATTGTAAAATAGAACGGACGGCATTGAGCTCAAAGGTAAACATAACCGTTGAGGGATTAATTTGTGTCAAATGAAAAGATTGCTTAACCGTTTCAAGCAGATCGTTAGTCTCCTCCCGACCACCCCTAACAACCTTCTTGAACAAACCACGCAACGAATTGTGAAAATCATAATAAATCAATTTCAGCGCGTCGCCTTTCGCCTTATCTAGCATTCTGAGTCTTTCATTAACCGCAGAGAGTTCTTGGGTTTGCTCACGGATCATTTCCTCCAGCCTCATATTATACTCTTCAATCTGACGACGATACTCATCTTCTTTATCACGCAGTTCCTTCCTTTCTAAGCAAGCCGTTATTCTCGCTTTCAGTAAGACGCGATTAAAGGGTTTCGTTAAATAGTCATCCGCCCCCATATTGATACAATGGACAGCACTTTCAGTGTCATCAAGAGCAGTGATCATAATGACGGGAATATGGCGCAAGCCGGCATCATCTTTGATATGACTCAATACTTCGTATCCGTCTATTTCTGGCATCATAATGTCAAGCAACACCAAATCAATCTGCTGTTTTTTAAGTTTTTCCAAGGCCACGAGTCCCCCTTCTGCCAGAATAGGGTTCTGTCCAAGCATAGAAACTAACTGAAAAAGTCGGTCTCGATTCATTTCAATGTCATCAACAATCAGAACATTATGAGTTTTCATCCTAGTTAATGGTTAATGTCGTTAATGGTTAATGATTAATGGTTAATGGTTAATGGTTTAATATTTAATGGTTAATATAATTTTATAATCTTGTTTGAACGTTAATACCCCTAAAATGACGGGCGAAGTCGCCCTATAAAAACAAATTCATTTGATTGAATTGTAAATTATATATAATTATTGATTTCAGGCAAATTATTATTAAAAAAAGTAAAAAGTTCGAGATTTAAACCATTAACCATTAACCATTAACTATTAAAAAAAGCCTGAAGCAAACCTTTTCGATTATCAAACCACTCCTGATCAGTTTATTTCTGGCCACAAGTTATCCCTATGCCCAACTCCCTCTTTTACAAGCACCCTGATCAAGTTAACATTACCCCATTAGGTAAATGGACAAGTCCCCATACTGATTGTACCTATCCTCAAGAATAGCAAATACGGGTAGGCGATTTGAACCTAACCCTAACCCCCCTCATCGCGGTTCAAGAACTCACAGGAGGCGGACGAACCTTGAACATCATTAATATTAATCAGCGTTCTATCAGGTTTTTAGACTTGTTCAAACCCTCATTTTCTGTTTAACATTTTTACCGCACGAGCGTCTTTAAAAATAAAGCATAGGGGCGAACCTCTGTGTTCGCCCATTGATAGCTCATCAACCCATCATTATCAAAACCATGGAATTACAAAAAGCGATTATTCAACTTAATGAAATCCACGCACAGATGACCAAAACCGAATTTTACCGTGGATTTCGCACCATACCCGTAGCCCTCACAGGCATAAGCGCATTCCTTGCCGCCCTGATACAGCCCTATTGGATAGCCGCCAATGATCCACCCGCATTTGTACTCTATTGGAGCCTTATCGCCACCCTCAATATCTTATACATCTGTGTATTTATAATTTACGACTACCAGTCTCGTAAAACAGATATAGAACGACAAAAGGCTCGGCATGTCTTAAAGCAATTTAGTCCCACACTGATAGCCGGTGCATTGGTAACAGGCTTCATGTACCCCATTCAAGGGGATATTTTATATTGGCTACCTGGCTTATGGGCCCTCATATTTTCATTAGGCACTTTTGCCTGTCAACCTTACTTTCCCAAAAAGACATATTGGTTAGGGGTTTACTACCTCAGCGCCTCAGCCATACTGTTCATGCAGGTGCCCACACATCACAGTCTACACCCTTGGGGCATGGGCATCGTATTTGGGCTAGGGCAATTAATAGCCGCAACAATCATATACCGGGATTTGGAGAGCAAACATGGCTAAAAAAAGAGAAGGGCAAAAAGGGCGATATGCTTATCAAGGCATAGAACGCATCATGCACGAAAAAGCGCGTTTAAGCATATTAACCTCATTACTCACGCGCCCAAGCGGATTACGCTTCAGTGATCTCAAACAACTGTGTTCATTGACGGATGGCAATTTAAGCCGTCATATCAACGTATTAGAAGAAGAAGGGTTAATAGAAGTGGAAAAAAGCTTTAATGGCAAACGGCCACAAACGCAGTGCTGTCTCACCGAGACAGGAAGGGAAAGATTTTTAGCCTACCTGCAAGAATTAGAACGGGTAGTACGAGATGCCGCCGCAGCCAGCAAGACTCCTCATGCGCCTAGAAAAACGAAACTCGCTACGGCGACTTAATGGTTAATGAGTAATAGACTTGCCCCTAAATAAACGTAAGTCATTGAAGATATGAAATACGAGATTAAAAATCAAGGACTTAGTTTATTAAGGAACAAGTCTAATGTTTTATTCGTTTATTTTTGTTGTTATAGATGTAATAAAAGCATCTTGTTTATCTGAAATCCAAGCACAAACAGGTTTATTTAATCTTTGAGCTAATTCTTTAGCCCGTTGATTTATTCTGGCCATTTTGATGGCATATAAATCTCCTAATAATTGCTGGATTTTCTATAGAAAATTATATTACCTTTCTTTATAAAACAAAAATAGTTTTAACTAATTGATATTAATAAAAAAAGACACCTATCCACCGTTATAGAGACTTATTGTATTTTAAACTAAACCTATCATGTTTTTCGCTTTACAGATTTACCCGCTAATTTCTCAACTAAGCAATGAGCCGTTATGAATAGACAGCCACCGGTTCACCTAGAACCTCCATACGCGCTTCAATACCTAAACCTGGACTGTCTGGCAAAGTAGCTTTTCCCCCCTCGCGGATATAACCACCATCAGCCGTGATAACGGAGTGAAGCGCTGAACAATCCCAAGAGGCGTGGCGATGGGTTTCTGGTGTTGCTATGGCGAGATGAATAGTCGCTGTGTCCCCAATCTGGCTGGCACCGGTTTCTTCGATGTTCATGCGAATGCCGGTTGCAATACAAAAGTCACGCATTCGTTTCGCTTTAGTCAGTCCACCCACTCGTCCAACCTTGAGTCCAATGCCTTGTGCCACCTGTTCGCGTTGCGCCAATAACAAATCGCCAAAAGACTGAATACATTCATCCAGAATAATCGGCTGGCGCGTTAGACGGCGTACTGTGCGAGATTCTTCCAGCGTTTCACAAGGTTCTTCAAAATAAGGACGGGCATCATTAATTGTATTCATAACCATAATGGCTTGATCAGGCAACCAAGCGCGATTCACATCAAAAGTGATACTTTCACCTGTTTTTAAATCAGCCAATAAGGCATGAATGCGCTCAATATCAAGGCTCACATCGGCCCCAATTTTGGCGGTATGAATGGTATAACCTTTTGCACGACCAGCTTGGACAATAGCAACCATTTCCTCCGGAGTACCTGTAGAAACACTGTTTTGCAAGGTGACGTGCGAACTATAGCGTCCACCCAATAGAGCATAAAGTGGTAAGTTCGCTGATTTGCCCAGAATGTCCCAACAAGCCATGTCGAGGGCAGATTTAACATACAAATGTCCAGGGAGCGCAATATCCATGATATGGTTGATCTGATCGATATGGCGCGGATCGTGCCCTAACATCGCCGGTGCCAGTTCAACAATACCAGCTCGAATGCCTCCAGCAAAGGCTGGTAAATAGGTGACTCCCCAAGGGCAACCTTCTCCCCAACCGGTTATTCCTTCATCTGTCTCAATGGAAACAATGGTACTGTCTAGTTTTTCAAACTTTAGCCGCCCTCCAGAAAGCCAATAAGGTTTCTCAAGGGGTAAATCAACTTGATAGACGGAAATACGAGTGATTTTCATAAGCTTTTTCCTATGATTGTTGAAGTATCACTCGACTATCAAGTTTTTTATAAGTCATTGATTTGAAAAATCAATATAATTTTAGACCTAAGAACTAAATAACCTTAAAAATCAATGAGTTGGTTATTTTAACACTCAAAAATAGAGCTTCGCAAAGCCAAATAACATCAAAAACTTGATAGTCGAGTATCAGGGGTTTTCCTTAGGGCTTGGTTTTTGGTTGCTCACCGCGGTGGGCAAAAAAACCTTGCTCACCCTACACGTTTATTCTCGTTCCCACGCTGGAGCATCACTGCCACCTTCGTTAAGCTTTTTCAAGAGGGCAACCATACGGATTGCCCCTACATAATACGAAGGTTCTTCGGGGCGGGCAATCCCTTGTGGTTGCCCTTAACGAAGGTGGCAGTGACACTCCAGCGTGGAAATGCATATCGTGACGCTCCAGCGTCACTCCTTTAATGGCGTAATGACAACCTTGCCAAAAAAGCTTTTGCTTTGAAAAAATTGTTGTGCTTCCTTGATTTCAGTGAGATTAAAGACTTTCGCCACTAAGGGTTTTAGTAAACCTTGTTCTAGATACTTAACTAGGTTAGGAAATACTTCCGGTTCTAGGCGGGTTGCGCCATTCATTTGCAAATCTTTGTAAATCAAGTCACGCAAATCTAAATCAACAAGGGGATTACCAATAGCACCACAAGAAACGTATCTGCCACCAACCTCCAGTGCTTTCATAATAATAGAAAAATACTTGCTACCTACAACATCTAAACCAAGCGTTATTTGATGTTGTGCTAACTTGGTGGCTAATGGTTCATCTCGACAATAAACATAATCTGCCCCCAATTCTTTAGCAAAGGTTTCCTTATTATTTCCAACAATTGCAATAACAGTTGCTTTTCTTATTTTGCTTAGCTGAATAAGCGCACTGCCTACGCCACCAGATGCGCCGGTAATTAATACCGTATCTCCAGCAGAAATCTGTCCTTTCGTCAACATATTTTCTGCTGTAGAATAAGCACAAGGAAACGTCGCTAATTCAACATTAGAAAGTGATGAATGGATCGGGTAAACATTAGTTACCGGTACTTTAGCATATTCAGCAAATCCGCCATCCAATTCACTACCGACATATTGATATTGTTGTTGAAATTCGTTAGGAGGAATACAAGGATCAACAATCACTCGTTGCTTAAGGAGTTCTGATTTGACGTTAGACGCAACTTCAATAACTTCTCCCACAATATCAGCACCTTGAATGCGAGGAAATTGAATATTGGTTTGTCCCCACGCGGTTGATGTATTAGCCTCTTTTTTAGTATAATCATGTAATATCGCTTGAAAATCTTCTTTTGCAGTATACCATCCCGTGCGGGTATTTAGGTCCGTATTGTTGACAGAACACGCACCCACTTTAATCAAGAGTTCTCCCTGTTGCGGGGTAGGTTTAGGGACTTGGCTATAGACCAGTTTTTCTGGGCCTCCAAATCCGGTCAGAAGAACGGCATTCATTAATTGTGTCATAATATTTTTGTTCCTATAAGGTTAAAACCTCTCGTGATTCCGGTAAAATTTGTCCTCCATCAACAACAAGTGTTTGTCCGGTGATAAAACTGACTTATTTCAACTCGTCCACTCTCATGCCACCACCTTTCTTGGAAACCCAAATGGAATCAAAATTTTTGAGCATTACTTCTCTAGTACTGATTTTTTGATCTGTGCCAAATGGTTCAAGTATTGTATCAATATTTGGATATACGAAAAAAGGCAGTGATATTCGAGTTACTGGAAGATTATGCATCACTTCATGGGGAGTGCTAACGAATAAACCATTAGTCCAGAGTTGTAACATGTCTCCCAAATTGATAACAAATACGCCTTCCGGACAAGGGGCATCGATCCAACTGTCTTTGGTAAAAACTCGGAGAGAAGGGGAGGGCAAAGGTTCTTGAATTAACACGGTAAAAATACCATTATCTGTATGTTTGCCTGCTTTGCCACCATTTTCTGGATAATAGATGACACGCTGAATTAGAATTGGATCATCAAAGTATTTATCAAACCAATTTTCTTCCAACTTGAGTGCTAAAGCAAACCCTCTTAATAATATAGGGGACACTTTGGACATGATTTCATGTTGCAATTCGTAGAGAGAACTCGCAAAATTGGGAGCCACGCTATCATCGGGCATCAAATTAGGACCGGTAAATGGTTGATCTGAGGGAGGCTTGTTGAAACCTAAATCGAACAATTCTTTGGGATCAGGCCCTGCTTTTCCATAAAGCGTTTCTCCACCTAGAGGACTATAACCTCTTGAAGTATTAGGGAAAACAGTCTGATGTTCTTGCCCATATTGACGCTTTACGTTCTCTGGCAATTCAAAAAAATGCCGAGAAGCCTTAATAGCGTTGCTAATAATCGGGAGCGGAACACCATGATCGGTTAAATAGAGAAAACCTTCTCCAGAACAGACATTGTATAGCTTTTCAATTTCTTGCGCGTCTTTATCCGCTAATTTTGATAAAGAAATTGTAGGTAAGATACCATTCATGATAATTTGCCTTTATTCTGAATTTATAAGTTATGATTCAATATACTTCACACCAGTGAAAATTAAACTTTAAAAAATCCGATGTTTTTAAAACATCGGATTTTTAGTACTGAAAACAAATTAAAATTCTAGTCGTTTCCAGTATAGACATTATTGGTAATAATAGAAGTCGCTATTTGGCAAAGACGATACCAAAATCAGTCCTTACATTTATTGCCAATAATGTCTAGTATAAGATTGGGCCGTTATTGGGATTATCATAATGAAGTTAACAGACTTTAAATGCCCAGTAATGCGCTCCTTCTTCCGCAATATAAGGCCCAAAAACATGACCAACCTTTTTTATTTTGCCTTCCTTCTTGAGGTGTTCACAAACGGCTTGAAAATCTGTGCTGTCGTAGTAACTCTTCCTGGTGCTCATCACAATAAGTCCCCCGGATTTGGTAATTCTGATCAGTTCTTCCAAAGCCGTTGGGGGAACATGCCCAAGCGTAAAGACACCACAACTGACGGTAACATCATATTGCTCCGCTTTAAAAGCAGTCATCTGGTTTAAATCAACCCCTCCTGTCAGTGATCGATAAGCACCGGTTGTTTGGGCCATTTCAACCATCTTATCAGAAAGATCACAGCCATCAATAGTATGATAGCCTTTTTGCTGAAGCACAACACCTACTAACCCGGTTCCACAACCTGCGTCGAGAATATCAAGCTCGAAGTGTTCCTTATTATATTCCTCCTTTTTAGCCACTTCAGCAAAGAAATCGGTAATGTATTCCGGACCACAATATTGCTCGTTTAATACATCTTTGTCATACGTATTTGCCCATTTTTCGTAGTACTGTTCGAGTTCATCAGTTTCGCCAGACAAGACATGAGCCCCCTTAATGACATCCCAACTTTCGGAGTTACTTTCGGAGTTACTTGATTCAGTGGTTTTTTCATCGTTCATAGTGTTGCTCCTTATGTTAAAAAAATAAAATGTTATTGAAATACGTATTTTGGTCAAATACAGTAGGTTTTCTCCTACAAACATTGCAACGTATTTTGAGACAGACAAGTATAGTTTTCCCCTATAAACACGAATTTCGTAAAGGCAAACCTGTGTATTTGCCTTCGGTGTTTTTTGTGATTAAACATGTTAATGACAAGTTTCAAAAATAACTCTATTATTCGTTGTTCAAGTTTCTGATAAGTATTGGAGTCACAAAACTTCGCTTAGTGGCGTTAATTAAGTCATTGTTTTTAACGAAAAAATTAACCCTTTATTTTCAAAGCGTAAGGTTAAAACCCCCGTCTTTCAGACGGGCAAATTTCATTTCCAAAATTAAACTGACACGTTTTTAAAGGTCAATTTATACTAATCAGATACTGAATTGTATTTTCAACTCAACCCGATCTGTATTTGAAAATAGCCAAGAGCCAAGTAATAGACGGGCATTTTCGCGTTCCTCAAATCGAAATCTAAAAAGAGCGATTTAATTTTAATATTTTGAAAAAGATATCTTTTTTTAAATTTTGTTACTAAATAAAATTTGATTGGTGTCTAATTTCACCCGCTATCGCTCAGTATCCGTGCTTTCAGCACCCAAACTCTCTAACCCACCCGCTTTAGCGGGTGGTTGTTGAGTATTTAAATGTTTTTTTAAAGTATTTATGAATCAGTCTCTTAAAAAAAACTTAAACATCGAGTATTATGATAAATAGAGAGACAGAAATTTTCTAATAGCAGGAAGGTGAAGGTTTTTATTGGCTACTTCAAGTGCCTTCATTTTTTCCAAAACACCCTTTTCTGGTTGAAAAGAGTCCTCATGATCCGAAACCCAACTGGGCCCCACGCTCCATCTAACGACTTCTTTTAAGAGTCCTTGCTCCAACTTCATGTTTCTTCCCAACATATAACATTCATGCAAGCTGGCATAATTAACATAAGCCATAAAGTTACTTAAGATTTGAGCCACATCTATTAGGTTGGGCTCCAAGTGGTACTCAGGTGATTTATAACTCGCGGGTAATTTAGGTTTTACTCGACCATATTCGTCTTCTTCAAATTTATTTGGCATGATGTAGTTGCGATTCGCACCATACTTAGAGGGTGCTGTAAACCCTGGTTCCCTCAATTCCGTATGGTTCTCTTCTTCAACTAATTTGACAATGAGTAGCTGATTATCATGCGCAGGGTACTTGTCGCCGGTTTGTCGATATCTTTCTTCAACTATTCTGCCAATAGGCAGAGGTACATTGAGTTCTTCGGCTAAATCCACCGTTAAGCCGGTATCCTTAACGGTAATTTCTAACGTACAAGAATAGTCATAACTGCCATCCAATATAAATGGAGTCATTTGCTCTGTTGCAAAGCAATTTCCTTTGGAAGCTTTGATAAAGTCCCACATCCAACGTAAAGGGATACCAGAAGCTTTCGTAATGAGCAAAACTTCTCCCCAAAAAACCATTGCCGAATAATAAAGCATATTGGTGAATAATTTAACGGTTTGTCCTCTACCAATTTCACCAACATAAAAACATTTTTTACCCATGGTATTCAGGGTTTGTTCAGTATCATCAAAACCCGGTTTGTCGCCACCTAGGTAAAAAGCAACATTAGCAAAATCGACTCCCATGTGGGATAAGTTGCTTACTGGCGCTTCTAAGCTAAAAATACCTTTTTCGGCTACAACCCCGGCGATATGTTTAGTATTGTGGTAATCGGTGGTTGAACTGTCAATCCAAGTCATACCCTTACGCATTCCCTCAATTGCACCATTTTCACCTAACATATTTTCCAAAACATGATGAGGAAGTGGTAGGCAGGTCATGACGATATCAGTATTTTCGGTTGCTTCTTTGGGACTGTCTTTCCAAAGCGCACCCGCTGCTACTACCGTCTCTGCTGTTTCTTTATACTTGTCGTAAACTTGAACGTGGTAACCCTTGTCAAGTAATTTGAAAATCATTGGTCTACCCATATGACCGGTACCAATGAATGATATTTTTGTAACATCCTTCATAATAATTAACTAACCTAATTAGTGGCTGAACGAAAAGCCCTTTAAGCTTACTTAAAGAGTAATAAATTTTTTAACCATTTTATGTTTGAAGCCTTGTTGAAATAAAAAAAGTTCCTACATTACATTAAAAAATGTAGTGGTCAGATTGACCTTGAACTGATATTGATTAATTAGCGTAAATCCTGACAGTACAGTTAGCATTTTATCAAATTTTTATATTTTTTTATATCCTCATTTTTTGTTTAACATCCTGTCGAACACTACAATATTAAAAAAAAAGAGATTATAAAGTGTCCCATTCATTTATTAGACTTGTCCATTTTTAATCTAAGTTATTGATTTTGTTTATCGTATTTTAAATAGTGACGTTATTTAGGGACAAGTCTATTGAATGAATGGGGCGAAAAACATCATTTTTAAAGAAATAAATCAATTATGCGATCTCTTATTAATTCTTTTGAACCTGGCGCAATTTCCATTTCTAATATCCAATTTGATCTCCAATCTCGTGATGAGATTCCACAAGTTTTACGGGGATTGCAATATATTTATACAAATCCAGAAACTCGGCACTGGGGTCGTTGAATGGAATTGATTCAAATCAATAACTTATACATCAAATGTTCAATATTTCAGATTTTCAATAATCTGGACATTGAGGGGCAACGACAAGGGATTGCCCTACATACCTTCTATTTTTGTAGGGGCAACACTTGTGGTTGCCCTTGAGATTGAAGCACTCCCACTCAACGACCCCAGTGCCGCGAAGGCGAAGTGTACTTTATTCAATCGGGAAACGCTATAATGACAGCGATCCCCCCATCCTGCCTATTTCAATTAATTCGCATTGGAAAAGCCCATCAAACACAGAACAATACGCCACTTCAATTAAAAATAAATGGTTAATGGTTAATGGTTAATAATTAAAGTTTGATTCGTTTATCCCCGTAATGAGTTGTACTAATTGATTGCCTTGGAAAGCCCATAAAACGCAGAACAATACGCGACATCAATTAAAAACCCACCGTGGTTAAAAAAGTATAAAAAAGCGTGTAAACAGACTGATTGCTTATAAAGTCTGATTTGCTGTTCAGTAACGGATCATTTCATGTTTCAATCGGCAACATGTTATGGCACTTAAAATGTTAACTGATATTTGATACTATTTTCCATCACTGTCGTGGCTCACCCAATTCACCATAACGATTTTTCAAAGGGGGCCACGAGGTTGTCAATTTAAATTGGAAGTGACACACGGTTTTAAATAAACTACAATTTGATTTGTAATTGCGTTTTCAAAACCAGTTGAAAGGAGGGTTATTAATGATTAACGATAAGCTTTTGATTTTAGCGTGCATAAGCTTGATGATGCCCAGTGTATTTGTCTATGCACTCGGAGAGGCTACTTATGATCCCAACACACAACAGTTAATCCTCCCAGACGTTAAAGTATCTTCTGGCGATCCGTCAAAACCACTTCGTTATGAAGTGGAAATGCAAATGGAGGATAACCCAGATAAAATGAGCTTTACAGTCATCAAAGTTTCTGAACGAGGAATAGAAGGCCCATTTCTGAGACGCATTCGAGAAAGAGGGAGTTTATTATGCGGTAAGCGGACAGATTCATTGGCGGGGTTCAGTTACGATTGTTCTGATGGTAGCCCTTGTGGTTTTGACATTGATCTTTGCCGGGCGGTAGCAGCGGCAGTGTTGGATTCCTCAGAAGGCCCTATTCAGCCAATTACTGTATCATCAGAACAACGGGCCATTAAATTACAACAGGCCGATGTGGATATGTTGTCCCGTAACACCAGTTGGACTAGCAGTCGCGATGCGCGGTGGGGGCACTTTACTTGGATTATGTTTTACGATGGTCAAGGTTTTATGGTGAGACGTGATAGCGGCATTACAACCCTTGCAGAACTTAATGGTAAAAGCATTTGTGTCGTGCCAGGAACAACTTCTCACCATCATTTAAAAGATGCCTTTGCACGGCGAGGATTGCAATTTACCTTAGTTTCAGGTTCAGAAATTTCTGAAATCATCTCTTTGTATCTGGAAGGAAAATGCGATGCCGTCACAACCGATAAGTCGGGATTAGCAGCAAAACGTGCGGGTTTTTTTGATCGTGACAACCATGACATTCTTGATATTACCATTTCCAAAGAACCCTTAACGCCGATAGTCCCGTCCGGAGATGAGCAATGGCTTGATATTGTTAAAATGGTGATGTTTGGTTTGATCAATGCTGAAGAATTAGGTATTACTCAAGCCAATGTTGACAGCATGATGAACAACGAAAATCCGGAAGTAAGACGTTTGCTAGGTGTGGAAAAGGATAGTTCAGATCAGGCTATTTCTGATTTTGGTCAGGAAACACTGGGGTTGAAAAAAGGGGCAATTGCCCAAGCTATCCGCGCAGTGGGTAACTATGGTGAAATCTATGAACGTCACTTAGGTGAAAATGGCGTTAAAATTCCGCGAGGCCTCAATAAGTTATGGCGGGAAGAGGGGGGGCTAATTTATGCGCCACCCATGCGCTAACAATGCAGCTATGATTTGATTTTTGAACACAGTAGTTCACAAAGTTTCACAGAGTCACAGAGCCGTTTATCAATCCCGAAAATCTCTGTAAACATTTGTGTCATTTTGTGTCTCTGTGTTTCTTTAATAAGTTCGTAAAGCTTTGAAAAGTGATTATTATTATGGAGAACAATCACGCTACTATTTCATTCCTTACTATCATTTGGTAGGTAATAGCTTATGAAAACACCTCATTTTATTTCAGGATTAAAAACATTTTCTCTCATCTTTTCTCTATCCTGTCTCGTCATCATGCTAGAAACGAAGGCAAACGAAGTGGTTGAAGGTGAGTTTATTGTCAAATTTCGTGAGGGTATTGGCTCTGATTCGGCACTGGCCAGTGTGGGCGGTAAGCGATTACAATACTTTCCCACTATTGGCGCACAACTTTGGCAAATTAAAGAAGAAGGGAACAACCGTAAATCAATTAGAAGAAAACTATCAAGGCTTCGTAATAATCCGCGTATTGAATATGTTGAACCTAACTACATCATCAAAATGGATCAGGCACCTAATGATCCTTATTTTCCAGATAAAATGTGGGCATTAAACAAAATTTATGCCGTAGAAGCTTGGGCCATTCATCAATCCAAAACCAAAGTGATTATTGCTATTATTGACACAGGAGTCGATTACAATCATCCTGATTTGGCTCCTAATATGTGGATCAATATAGGAGAAATACCAGGAAATCAGATCGATGATGATAAAAACGGCTATATTGATGATGTTTATGGCTATGATTTTCTTAATGGCACAAGCGATCCTATTGATGATAATTTCCATGGTACTCATTGTGCCGGTATAATAGCGGCTCTTGCGAATAATGGTATTGGCATTGCTGGCGTGACAAGCTCTGCTCAAATTATGGCACTCAAATTTCAAGATGCTGGTTATGGTACCATGGCAGCTGCTATTTCTGCTATAGAATATGCGAGAGGAATGGGGGCTAAAATCATCAATGCCAGTTGGGGATGGGAAGCTAAAGGACAAGCACTGAAAGAGGCCATTGAAAAAGCGAAAGAAGAAGGAATACTGATGATTGCGTCTGCGGGTAATCGTCAAGAAGATATCGATGAGCGGCCACATTATCCAGCGAGTTACAACTTAGATAACATCATTTCAGTGGCAGCAACGGCTCCTAATGACGAACTGGCTCAATTTGATTTTGGAGGTTCTAATTATGGCCATAATTCTGTTGATTTAGGCGCACCAGGTTTGAATATTTATAGTACCGTTCCGAAAACGATAGACTCTTTTGAATGTTCTTATCAGGGTTGTTATACTGCTAGAAGTGGAACTTCTATGGCCACCCCGTATGTGACAGGGGTAGCGGCTTTACTCTGGTCATTTCAACCTGAACTCACTTATCAGCAAGTTAAAGCTAAAATTATTTCTTCAGTTGATAAGATACCTGGATTGGAGAAAAAAACCGTCACTGGTGGTAGGTTAAATGCCTATAAGGCCTTAATTCCAAACGAGGGTTTGCCTCAAGCTATCTGCACCACTTCTGTTAATGGTCTTCGTGCAACATTGGAAGCTACCCAGTCTGACGAGATTAAAAGCTACAATTGGACAATCTATCGTGAACAAACTGAAGAACAATCCGGTGCAAAAATAACGGTTGACTTTGAAAAAGCAGGGTTCTATCCGGTCATACTCACGCTTCAAAGTCAAACCGGTTTTACTGATAGCACAGAATGCATCGTTAAGATTCCGGAAGAGAATGTACCTCGTGTGGCCCAAGTAAAAGCTTTTATTACGCCATCAGTCACACAAGGTATGGCACCGCTGACAGTCTATTTTGATGCGACTCGTTCAGTGGGACAACCGCGAGGAGGGAAAATTAGCATTTCCGATTCAGGTGTTGTTGAGACAATTCCCATTACTCAGTATAGCTGGGAAATTTGTAAAGAAGTCTCTGGGAGCGGTTGTATTGATATCGATTCCAAAAATGAGGCTCAATTTTTTAAAATATTTCAAGAAGTGGGAACTTATGTTATCAACTTAACGATAACCGATGAGGAAAGGGTAACTGATACCACAAAACTAAAAGTGAATGTGACTGAATCATGGCCTCTATTGCCTGAACTTGGCTGGGGACAAATGATAGGTTCTGACGCTATCACAATTGCCGCTTTTGCTGGCGGCATTTCACTAAAAAATGAGGGTGATTATAAAACACCGCTGGTTGAGCGAAATTTGGCCCATTTTGTGATAGAGGTACTGGGTGAAATCACGGTTGATCCTCGGCATGTTGGAAAAACAGCCGATCTTTTTGTTGTTATAATGCTAACCCCATTAGCCAACACACCTTCTTTGTTGATGCTGGATAGTCAGGGTATTCCTCATTCTTGGGAACTTGATTTATCAGAATTAAAGGCTTTCCAAGCTCAGGTGATCTTAAAATCAACTCAACGGCTGAGAATAATAGATCACAAGGGCCCTTTACATCCAGGTTCATACGAGTTCTTTTTTGGATATCGTTTACAAAATGGCACTTTGATTTTCAATCAGCAACCTATTACTTTGATAATAAACCCTTAATACCTCTTTTGATTAGAGTGAGGTGTTGTCGATTAGTACATACGAACAATTGATACCTGTCATTACGGGGAACAAGCATGTGAAGTGATTTTTCGACAACATCTTAAAGAGCGTATACAAACCCAAGGAAAATAAAAATGAGAAACAAACTGAGTCTAATTGATAACTGGCTTAAACGAATCAATATCGCATTACTATTATTGTTGCTGATACCCCCTTCCTTAATGGCAGAAAACAGCAATGATGATAGAATTTGCTCTGATGTCATTACATACGGCCAAAACCCTGATACCGGGGAATGGCATGCTTATCCAACACCTTGTGATGTTCCAGATGGCTGGAAAAGTTCACCGACTAAACCGCCACAAACTACCGATTGTCCTAATGAGATTCAGTATGCTCAGAACCCTAAAACAAAACATTGGTACACGTTTTCAACTCCTTGTGATGTGCCAACGGGATGGGTTAGTTCATCTACTCCACCTGATATGGCATGTCCGAATCTGCTAACCTATGGTCAGAATCCAAAAACAAACCATTGGTATGCCTTTTCAACTCCTTGTGATGTGCCGCTAGGGTGGATCAGTTCCCGTTTATTACCCGATGACTCTTGGGGCATACCTTGCTCAAGCTTCTATGCGACTTATTCGCGAGAAGGCAAACTTCATATTCCAGTTGTTATTCATAATACTGATGAGGGTAAAACGATCACTTATGAAGGTATTAATATGGAATATGTTCCACAATTTACAAATCCTATCGTTTTCATTATCAATACTCTTCCTGAGAGTCAAGCAGTCGGTAAACAAAATTAACCCCTTATTCAACTTCAATGGAGAATAGACTCAAAAGGGGCTTATTGATGTTGAAAACGGAGCAAGATAACAGATTGAGTTAAGCATAAATAAAGTATGGAGATATAGTACAACGAATTAGGAACCGAAGCTCAGCGAAGATAAATAAACGAATAGCCCTTGGTGCTATGATAAACGATCTAACAATCCAACAACGTTCTTAAGGCATGAATCGCTTTCATCACAGAGAACAAAACGATAAGGCAAGCTAGTATATGAAAAATTTACATTATCCGTTTTTATTGATAGTGACTCTGCTAATCGGTTTACCCAACGCAGTCGCACTACCCTCTTTTTATGTGTTTCCTACGGGGGACAATGAAGTCTCCATTCTCAATCCAACAACGGATAGCAAAACAGCTATCCCAGTCGGGCCTGATGTCATCAGGCCAGATACGCCAGTGCCTGTTGATGGCATGACGCTTTTGACAAGCTATCAGGGTCAGAATAAAGTTTACATCATTAATGTCAACACCCACATTCGGGAGGCCTTTATTCTGAGTGATTATATTCGTCCCATTGATGGTGACTTTTTTATTCTGAGAATTTCTAAGGATGGCAATGGTTCAGGTACAGTGATAACGTCGAAAATTTCGACGGTTGAGGGCTGTGTTTTAGAAATCTTTTGCGAGGAAACTGAAATCATTACAAGAAAAACCCCTGATGATTCATGTCCAGCGCAAAACATTCCGGGATTCCACTGTGGTCAAAAATGCTCAGGCGCACCTTGCGAAGAGGTGTATCCTAAAGAGCAAGGTAGTATTATTGTCACCGCGATGCCTGAAATCGGTTCCGTCTTGATTGATTTGGATTGTCAGGAGCCACATCAAGAAAAACCCGATGGACAAGAAAGTGAAATCACCGTCGTCAATTGCAAGGCTCGGTTTGACATTCTGCCTTATCTTGGCAGTCGTGCAGTCGATCAAAATGGTGAACCCATGGAAACAGGGGCCACATTCGCAGGGGGTATTTATACACCAGAGACAGAAAAGGAAGTTTCTTTACTTTCGGCATCAACTGTGACAATCAATGGTATTATCACGGTTGATCCAGAACATGTTGCTCAAAAAACGGATATTATCGTTGTAGCCAATCATGTTCCACCCGAACAAGAGAATGGCACATTTTACATGCGAGATGGGCAAACTGAGGTTAAACCATGGCATGGCCATATACCTGATTTATCAGCTTTCCAAAAACAGGTTTCGTTAGCGAGAGAACGATGGGTAGAAATTTATAATGGGCCACTCCCTCCTGAAGGTTCATGGCAGATTCACTTCGGTTATCGCTTGCAACAGGGAACAATTATTTTTAATAGCGAGCCGATCAAATTTAATACACTCATGCTTGAGAAGGCTCATTAGTTTAGTGTGTGTAGGGGAATGGTGGGCAACAATCTTTACCCACCCTACAAACCTCCAATTTGAACGCCAATTCAAACACAATATTTTTCGCTTACTCATTTATACCCTTATCCTTCCCTGCCTACCCATTAGAGGACAGTAAAGTGTTAATTTATAAACGATTTTGGCTTCTGGCCTTAACCCTTGGTTGGCTCAATTCCTATGCCCAGATTGTAACTGATGGCACTGTCGGGCCTGTGAATACCCTTATCGGCACAGATATTACAATTAGTGATCAATTAGGCCAGCAAATTGAGGGTAACTTGTTTCACAGTTTTCAGGATTTCAATATCAATTCCGGTGAAAGTGCCACTTTCACTGGGCCTCATTCAGTCGCTAATATCTTGGCGCGAGTCACAGGAGGCAATCGTTCTGTTATTGATGGCACACTCCGTTCTGAAATCCCCAATGCCAATTTATATCTACTCAACCCCAGTGGTATTCTCTTTGGCGAAAAGGCTCGTTTGGATATCACTGGTTCATTTCATACCAGCACTGCTGATGAAATACGTTTAGGAGATAAAGGCCTTTTTTCGGCGACACATCCTAACCATTCTCTCTTGGTTAGCGCACCGCCACAAGCTTATGGTTTTTTAGATAACCGTCCCGCCTCTATTACTATCCAAGGCAGTTTTATCCAAACCCGTGAAGGCCAAACATTATCCTTCATCGGTGGCGATTTGCAATTTGAAGACAGTAGTTTATATGCCCCCGCTGGACAAATTAACCTAGCAGCCGTGGCTTCAGAAGGTCAAGTTATACCCTCATCATCCCACCTGCAAATGGCCTCTTTTAACAAACTCGGCAAAATAACCCTCTCGCAATCATCTGACGAGCGTATTCATAATACTATCAATGGCATAAACACAAACATTGCCAATATTGATGTGAGTAGTATAGAAGGGGGACAAGTCTTTATCCGTGCGGGTCAGTTTATCTCAAATAAGGGTTGGTTATTCGCTGATACCTTTGGTGGCAAAACAGCTTCAAACATTGATATCGCCATTGACGGAGAAATGCAATTAACGAATAAAGCTAAGCTAACCAGTGATAACCTTGGAGAAGGGCAAGGTGGTCATCTAAAGGTGACAACAAATCAGGTGCTTCAACTCAGTGGTCAAAGTATCATATCAACCAATAACTTTAGTATTGGCACTGGTGGCGAAATTCAAATTAACACACCCCGCTTGGAAATGAATCTGAGCGCAATACAATCCGCTACAGCAGGTAGTGGAAATGCCGGAAATATTGTTATCACGACTCAAAAAACGCTTTTAAATAATCGCGGTTTGATCAATGCAAGCACAGCAAGTGCTGGTCAAGCTGGCTATATCAACATAACTGCCACAGACGAAATTTCCATTTCAAATACCAGCAGCATTTCAGGTTCAACAGCAACGGACTCAAGTGGCCAAGGTGGCAACATTCAGTTAAACACTCAACACCTGAACTTAGAAAAGAAAGGGCAAATACATAACGCTTCTTTTGGAAGTGGCAATGCAGGCTCAATCACCCTCACAGCAAACCATGCCTCACTCTCAGAGGGTACTATCGCTACCTTGGCAACCCAAGCAGGTGGCGGGAATATTGATCTTCAAGTGCGTGATAGCCTCCATATCACTGACAACAGTTGGATTACCGCAGAAGCAAAAGGCATAAAACCAGAACATAAGGGAGGTAATCTCACCATTCGCAACCCAAACTTTTTTACACAGAATCACAGTGAACTGCATGCCAATGCTTATGCTGGCAATGGGGGAGATATTCGTATCATCACAGACTACTTTATTCCCTCAAGTGACAGTGTGATAGATGCCTCTTCACAGTTAGGTATCGATGGGCAAGTGCAAATTAATGCACGCAATATGGATTTTATTGATATTCAATTGCCTTCACCACCGCCATCACCACAGCTTTTATTGAATCCCTGTACCTCATTTCCTCAAGAAACGTTAAGCACTTTTAGTCTGACAAACAGAATCGGACTCTTAACAACACCAGAAGATTTGATGAAGTAGAGAGGCACCGCCGTGCATCTCTACTCTTTTCATTAACCCTTAACCATTAACCTTTATATTTTACACCCAAAGACTTTGATCCTTGAGTTCTATCTGTTTATCAGGACAGTGAGCAAAAGTGACATGAAGGGCAATGCCCGCTTTCTTTTTACCAGGGGCCGTCATCGTTCTCACAAAGTGTTTCATTTCGGCTATCAATTGCTTTTTCGGTTTCGCATCCAGCAAAAAGCGTTCTTCTTGTAAGCTGGAGAGTTCCACTTGAATCGCTGTATTCGCAAATTGGAAGGCCGCAAATCCATTAGGATATCTCACCTGTTTGACTTCAGAAGCGATCTGCTTTTCTGGCAGTTTATCAAAGTCTTTCGGATTAACCGGAAATAATTGTGCCCAAACCGCTATGCTTGATAACTGTTTGTTTTCGTCAAACTCTTTTTTCGCATAGAACAACACATAACATTCAATAAATTTGTGGTAATCTAATAGGCCAGAAACCGTATATTGTATTTGGTTTAAGAGACAAAATGGGAAGCCGTTTGATGTGATCACATCCAGCATAATGCCCACTTGAATCATTTTTTCATCACGTATCGCATCAAAAATCTCTTGGATTTCTTCGTTGATTTTGGGTTCCCGTTCCCGGATATCTTCAACAACCATCTTTTGTGCATGGGCTAAAGACAATCCAGGTAACTCCCGTGAAGTCGCTTGCCCAAACATCAGGAGTTTTTCCATTGTCGAAGCCATTTGTTTTTTAATGTTTTGCGGCAACAACGTATTTAATGCCTTAATGTTGTTCTCAGCTAAGCCCGTTTCCTGAGCAATGTCTGCCATCGCTTCCGCAGAGAGACTATTGACACTGAAAAGCACTTTCAATAAGTCTCGTTTGTCGCGTGGCACCATCGGTGCTGTGGTATAGGTTTGTATCGCTTTGTGGGCGGCAGAAAGCCTCGCCGCTTCTACAAAGCGCTCTTTATGTAATGAGACAATAACCGATTTGGGCAGCACTCTTCTGATACTGATTTTTTGACTTTTCGATGCCAGTGTCGTTTCTATTTCTTGTGCTGATATTGGCGCTGATTTTAAGAGCATGGCCTAAACCCTCACAGTTTGATATTCAGTACAACGGATTGAGTTGAGCCCCGGATTTTTTATCCGCTTAATAGAAAGGATTGAAAATCTAATTAATAATAAAGAGACTGTTTGTCCAAACTCTTGACAATGACTTTCACTCTTTTCAAGTACATTCCGTATATCATCCCGGGATAAAGTTAATCCGTTGTACTTCAGGGGACTGAAATTTCAAGGTATTTCGTTATTCGTCATTATCATCGTATAACGAAAAAAGTAGGGCTATTCGCAAATTGCGAATAGCCTTCAGGCGTTTTGCAAATACGACTTATAAAAGCACAAGTATCAGGCAAAAAATGTGCCTACTTAACTCATCTATTAACCATTAAGCCTAAAATGGGTTAACCGTTGCTCTGTAATCGCCAAACGTAATGCCTTCATTAAATGTTGATAGTAGTGCAAATTATGCACGGTATTCAAATGGGCACCCAATATCTCTCGCGCCTTATCCAAATGATGCAAATAAGCGCGCGTGTAATTTTGACAAGTATAACAATCACAAT
>Ga0316201_10000339_pt1 | contig 25433 bp, 24 predicted proteins | sample CS6wburrow_MG_FD_204516 | JGI IMG/M metagenome (GOLD analysis project Ga0316201, IMG submission 204516) | Coastal sediment microbial communities from Delaware Bay, Delaware, United States - CS-6 worm burrow | ecosystem: Environmental > Aquatic > Marine > Coastal > Sediment | place: USA... | reverse complement strand
ATCGGCAAAGTGGATCTTGCGAGCCGCTTCCTTCCAGCCTTCGGCCATGAAGAACGGGATAACCTCAGCTGCGTCACCGCTGCCGTATCCGAGGGTCAGTACTTCCTGGCCCGCCTCAAGCGAATTCTCTTCAAGGGCCTGTTCGAAACCGGCGGCCATCCATGCGGGCAATGCGGCTGTGTAGAGATTGCCGAGGTCCAGCATCGTGTCGCTGCCGAGCTTCATCTTGTCCAGAATCTCGCGGCGGAAGTGGCGTGATGCGCGGAATGCACGCAGCGCGGCCATGGTCAGCGGATACGCTTCGTAGTTCAAGGTGTCGGCTTGCGCCAGGCTCGAAATTTCAGGCTTGGACGCCATTTCCTCAAGCATCAAAGTCACATCGATGCCTGCTTCGTAACAGTAGGACGCAAGTTCCGCCTTGTCTTCGCTGTTGCCGTGGCCCAGCGCGAATAGATAAGACACAGCCCAGCCCGTTTCGGGCATACGACGATATGGTCGATGCATGAATACGGTACGCAAGGAACGCAGGTACTCGCTTGGGTCGAGCTTGCGTTTCTCGTACATGTCATTCAAAGCATGCAGCGTTTCGTCGATGTAGCAGGTCGTGGAGTACTTGCCGTTGAATACCGGGAAGTCCTGAACCTGGTGCGACTCCGAGCGATCCTGCCCGCAGAAGCGCGCCATTGGCTTGCGGAAATCCATGATCCGGTAATCAGAGGCGGACCCGGACCCGACCAGGTCCACAACGGCCAGCTGCGGGTTCTCCTCGAGCAGCATGGCGACAGCACCAGCGCCCTGAGTGGGTTCGCCCGAGCTGCCGCGCGCGTACTCGGCGATATCGGCGCAGACGACAATAGCCTGGCTGCCGGCACCGTCCAGCGCGAGCTGCCGAATCGCACCTTTCATGCCGTAAACGCCGCCGAGGCAGGCGTGTTTGAACTCCGGCACTTCGCAACTGCGCGAGATGGGTGGTTTGCCGCGAGCGATCAGCGCCTCGTCGACCATGCCCTTGATAATGATAGCGCCTGCCGAGTTATCGGTACTGGACTCGGTGCCCAGCCCGAGGAACTTGACCCGGGTCGGATCAACATCGTACTGGTCGATCAGGCGGAGGACGGCATTGGCGGCCATCGTATAAACGCTGTGATTGGGCCCGCGCACCCGGAAGCTGCGCCCGACAACCTCCCGAATCTTCGGCCACTGGTTTTCCGTCCAGTCACACCAATCCTCCAGCCATACCCGATACGGCGGGATATAGGCGGCGAGGCCGCTGATACCGATGGGGCGTGTGTTTGGGGGCTGGGTCATTTCTTTAGCTCACTATAGCCCGGCGATTTTAGAGTGCCAGGCCTTGTCACTCAACACTTTATTCAACCAGAATCGTAATCGGATCGGACACGAGCGGTGGGTCGTGCGGGATATGCAGGTGGTCTCCCAGAAGCATTTGCAGCGTGTGCTGGCCCGGTTCCAGCGTGATTTGGGTCTCTGTCCTGCCGTCCCCAAAATGGACGTGCTGGGCATCCTTGGGGATTGGCAGCCCCAGATCTGGCAAGCCCGTATCGATCAGGAGGTGGTGGTGGCCTGAGTGCGGGGCATTCTCGCCAGCCGGGACGACCTGCATGCCTTCGATGCCAAAGACCACCGAGACCGGATTACTGACCGTGTCACCGTCTGCAGGACTAATGAAATAAACGGATGCGCCGGCAACCGATGCGGTGCGCGGCAGCGCTGCCAATTCGGGTTTGGCCGCCGCGGCAGCTGTGCTGGCGGGCTCAGGTGTTTCGCCGCCGCAGGCGCTAACGAGCAGTAGCAGGAAACAGGCGGGCACGATTCTTGTTCTCATTGATACGCCTCAGTGATTTCAAACAGAAATGAGCGCGAACAACAGCGCCCCCAGCATCGTCATTCCGGCGCCAAGCGTATAGGTGCCTGACAGGATGACGTATTTAAAGAAGGTGATGACGTGCCCCTGGGCGTAGACCCGCCGCATCGCCTTGTAAAGGTACACGGGAATGTAGAACGCGGCCGCAACAATCGTCAGGATCTTGATGGCTTCAGGTAGGTGCACAAGTGCGGCGAAGCGCGCAAACAGCACCTGGAGCGTCAGGATCAGGAAGAAGAAAGAGTGAAAGTGCACAAAAAACAGCAGGTGTTCGACGAAGTAGCGGCGTGACAGCGGATACAGTCCCTTCAACACCAGCGCCATGATCGGCATAAGGACAATCAACGCGATGGGGATATTGTCGAGGACCAGGTTACCGAGCGTCTTGCCATCATCGGCACCAACGCGTTCGCAGATTGTTTCCAGCCGTTCTCGTGTCAATCGCCGCTGCAGCCAGGGGGGCATGTCGTCCGTACCGCTGAACGTGCATTCACCGGTTTCAGGGTTGACGTTGAAATTCAGCCCGCCATCTCCATCCGGGTTGTCACTGGTGATACCGATTACAACGTCGCTGACCTGTTGCGCTTCGTCGATATCATCGGTGTCAATGATTCCTTCATTGCTGAGTTCCTCAAGGACCTCGTTGATCTCGGCCTCGGTAGCCTCCCGCTTCGCGGCAGTCTCCTCCTGCTGCGCAACCACTTCTTCCGGGGAGGGTTGTGGCTGGGGTTCGAACAGGAGGCTGAGATCGTCCTCAGGGTCGAAAAACGCAATCACAAAGAAAATGACGCTGAGCACGAGGTACATGCGAAACGGTGGCATGTATCGCGCGCGACGACCCTCGAGATAGTCGAGCGTCAACTTGCCGGGTCGGACCAGCAATGGAATCAGCGTGCGCCACAACCTTGAGTCAATTTCGAAAAGGTCGCCGAAGGCGTCCTGCATGAGTTCCCACAGGCTGATGAGTCGGCCGCGAGCACGCTGACCACACGTGCCGCAATATTGTCCTCGAAGTTCCGTACCGCAATTAAGGCAGTTTGGATGGTCCGGCATTGGCGTGCGCGTCTTGGCCATGCGTCAGGTTTTTGTGGTTTTCTTCTTGCTGGATTTCTTGCGCGACGCTTTTTTCTTGGCGGCTGGTTTCTTGGTGGCTGATTTCTTTGCGACCGGTTTCGCAGCGGCGGGTTTTGCGGCTGGCATCACGCGCTGCAATTCGTCCGACGCGAAGTCGTCCACGTCGAGCAGTGCGGCGACCTTCTCATGGTAGTCACGCAGGCTGTTGGCTTCCGCCTTGCTGATGACCTGGGCTTTCTCCGCCTCTTCGATCTGCAGGCCGATGTATTCAGCTGCGATCAGCCCTTCCTTTCTCGCCTGGCGCAAGCGCTTTTCTAGCGGTGCATGTTCTTTGGTCAGCTCGAGCGCTTCCTGCAGCTTGCCGAGCGGGTTGCCCGGCTCCAGGGTTGTGTATGCAAACTCGCACAGTCGCTCACGTGCCTCGCCCGGAGATGTGATCAGGTCGACGACCTTGCGTCCGATCTCGTCAGACGGCGTCTTGTAGGTGCGGCCCCGCGGGAAGATGAAGAAACGCAGGAACCACGCTACCGGTCGATTCGGGAAATTCAGCAGGAACGCGTGCAGTGCTTCCTGCGCCTGGTACATGAGTGTTCGCACCGACCATTCGACGAGCGGCAGGTCAGTCGCTCTACGACCCTGGTTTTCAAAGTGCTTGAGAACACAGGACGCGAGGTACATGGAGCTCAGAACGTCACCCAGTCGCGCCGACAGCAGTTCGCGTTTCTTGAGAGCGCCGCCGAGCGTCAGCATGGCAAAATCCGATGCCAGAGCGAACGCCGCGGTGTAGCGATTGATGTTCTGGTAATAGCGGCGGGTTGGCGTATTCAGTGGCACCTTGCTGAATTTCGCATGTGTCAGCGCCAGGAATAGCGAGCGGGCCATATTGCTGATGGCATAGCCGATGTGACCGAACAGCGCGTCGTCGAACTCGATCAAACCGCGGTCGTGATCTTCGTCGCTGGCGGCCTGCAACTCGCGGAGCACAAACGGATGGCAGCGGATCGCGCCCTGGCCGTAGATGATCAGGCTGCGCGTCAGTATGTTGGCGCCTTCTACGGTTATCGCGATCGGGGTGGCCATGTACGCGCGGCCAAGGTAGTTATTCGGGCCCATCATGACCGCTTTGCCACCGTGCACGTCCATGGTGTCATTGGAAATCTTGCGGCCCAATTCCGTGCAGTGGTATTTGAGGATAGCTGACGGCACTGCCGGCTTTTCGCCCTGATCGATCGCCCCCGCCGTCACCGACAAGGCAGAATTGATAATGTAGGTGTGGCCTGCGATGCGCGTCAGCGCCTCGCCCACACCTTCAAAGTTGGCGATCGAGGTATTGAACTGTTTGCGAATGGTGGCGTACGCACCAGTGGCATAGCTTGCGGCCTGACCGCCACCACACGATGCGGCCGGCAATGAAATCGCGCGACCAACCGACAATAACTCGACCAGCATCTTCCAGCCTTTGCCAGCCATTTCCGGGCCACCAATGATGTAATCGAGGGGTACGAAGACATCCTTGCCCGAGGTCGGGCCATTCTGGAACGCAATCGTCAGGGGGTAGTGCCGGCGGCCAACCTCGACACCCTTGGTGTCGGTTGGAATCAGGGCGGCCGTAATCCCGCACTCTTCCTGATCACCCATCAGGTGATCGGGGTCATACAGTTTGAATGCGAGTCCAAGCACGGTGGCTACCGGCGCAAGCGTAATGTAACGCTTGTTCCAGTTGAGCCTGATGCCGGTGATGGTCTTGCCGTTCCACGTTCCTTTACAGACGACGCCGCTGTCGATGAGCGATGCCGCATCCGAGCCGGCCTGTTGCGAAGTCAGGGCAAAGCACGGTATCTCCTTGCCGGAAGCAAGGCCCGGCAGATATCGGTCTTTTTGTTCTTCCGTACCGTAGTGCAGCAGAAGTTCCGCTGGGCCGAGTGAATTCGGCACGCCGATGGTCGAGCCGACTGTTGCACTGCGACCGCCGATCTTGCTCAGGACCATGGCCGTGGCATACGCCGAGAACTCGAGGCCACCGTATTGCCTGGGAATGATCATCGCGAAAAAACGGTGCTCGATGATGTAGTCCCAGACTGACTTAGGCATGTCGGCCAGGTCATGGCAGATTTCCCAGTCGTCGACCATGCGGCACAGTTCTTCGCAGGGCCCATCGATGAACGCCTGCTCCTCGTCCGACAGCTTCGGCGGTGGGAATGACATCAACTTGTCCCACTGCGGCATGCCGGAGAACAGTTCGCCGTCCCACCCGACGTTGCCGGCCTCGAGCGCCTCGCGCTCGGTATCGGACATCGACGGCAGCATCTTGCGGTACACGGCCAGCAGGGGTTTGGTGATTTTCTCGCGCCGTACTTCGATGAGATTAGGCACGACCAGGAGGCCGAACGCTACCCAGAGGATAATGAGCCACCACCAGGCGCCATCACCGAATACGGTGTATGCGGCAACGGCAAGGCCCGTCGCAATCGTCGATGTGCGAAGGTCTATACGCTGGTAGGTAAGAAAAATTCCGCCGCCGATAAACAGCAGCGCCCAAAGCAAGCTAACGGTAAAACCGGACACGACGAAGATTCCTTGTACTTAAGTAAAAGGCAGCACAGCTGCTGCCTCATACTCTATAGGAGTTCTTCAATCGCGGCACGTTCCTCACGCAGTTCAGCTTCAGTCTGGGTCATGCGTTCACGACTAAAATCATCGATCTCCAGACCCTGCACGATTTCGTACTCGCCACCGCTGCAGCGCACCGGATAGGAGTAGATGATGCCAGGCTCGATGCCATAGCTGCCGTCGGCAGGGATACCCATGCTGACCCAGTCACCATCAGGGGTGCCGAGGACCCAGTCATGCATATGATCGATTGCGGCGGAGGCAGCCGACGCGGCGGATGATGCTCCACGTGCCTTGATGATGGCTGCGCCGCGCTGCTGCACAACCGGAATAAACTCATTACTGAGCCATTCCTGGTCGACAAGCTCTTTGGCGCTCTTGCCGGCGACGCTCGCATGATTCACGTCCGGGTATTGCGTTGCCGAGTGGTTGCCCCAGATGCTCATGCACTTGATGTCATTGACATGGCTGCCGGTCTTCGCGGCGAGCTGGGCCATTGCGCGGTTGTGGTCGAGGCGTGTCATGGCGGTGAAGTTATGTGGCTTGAGATCTGGCGCATTTGCCTGCGCGATGAGCGAATTGGTGTTGGCCGGGTTGCCGACCACAAGCACCTTGATATCGCGGCTGGCGTGATCATTCATAGCCTTGCCCTGCACCGAGAAGATTGCGGCATTGGCTTCGAGCAGATCCTTGCGTTCCATGCCCGGACCGCGAGGACGTGCGCCGACGAGCAACGCATAATCGGCGTCCTTGAACGCGGTGTCCGGATCGTCTGTCGCGACTATGCCGGCGAGAGTGCCGAAGGCGCAGTCATCGAGTTCCATCACAACACCCTGCAGTGCTGGCAAGGCGGGAGGAATCTCAAGTAGCTGGAGTATGACGGGCTGGTCGCTGCCCAGCATCTGACCGGAAGCGATGCGGAAGGCGAGCTGGTAGCCTATCTGGCCGGCAGCGCCGGTGATCGTGACACGAACGGGTGCTTTCATTGTGTTTGTCCTGGCAAGGTATTCAGTGGATTTCAGGTCGGCGATTTTAGCACCGGCTGACCTGTCAGGCACTTTCGGGAACTACCTGCTTTACTTCTGTTCCTCGAAATCCGGGAATTCGGCCAGGAGCAATAAAAACTCGCTGTTGGCGTCGTCGTCGCGCCCCTGGGCGCGCAGATCCTCGATACAGATGTACCAGGTTTCAGCAGAGGACCGCATGTCCGGATCGCAATAGGGATCCTGTTCCTTTTTCTCAAGTCTTGTCGTGGCATCAAAGGCGATGGCATTAGCTGCTTCCGCGGCAGCCGGTTCTGCGCCAGACCGTAAACGTGCCTGTTCCTCCGCCTCTCGCAGCAGGCTCATATCGTCTGTCGCAAAGTCCTCATAGACCGAGACGCTGTCGGGAGTGAGTTCGACATCTCTGGCTGGCGCCGTCTTGGCCGCGGCAGGTGGCGAGCTTGCCTGTCTTGCTGCTGGCGCGCTGAGCTGCAGCGGAACGGGTTCATTCGCCCGCTTTGCGGACCCGCGCTGCAGGCGGATGTCATCGTCGTCCCTTGCTGACGCTTCGTCCGGAACCAGGACCTCTTCGAGCGTCTCGACATCATCGGCTTCGATGGGTGGCGTGGTCCCGTAACGAAACTGCGAGACCTCGAGCACGATGGCGAGGCTCAGGCCAATCGTTGCGGCCCATGCGAGCGGTCTGACCCATACCCTGGCCAGCCCGTAACGGGAGCGCCGCTTGTCTGCAGCCATCGCCAGAATCCTGCGGTCCAGCCCTGGCGGGGTCGTTTCCGTTGCCAGGCCCTGGTAGGCCTCGGAAACGCGTGGATCGTTATGGTTCGATTCTGTAGTCATGATCGTTCTGCCGGTTCGTCGATCGCCTTCCGCAGCTTGCCCACCGCATAGCGAAGTCGGCTCTTTGCCGTTTCCCGGTTGCAGCCTGTTACCGTCGCGATCTGGTCAACACTCAGGCCACCTTCTTCGTGCAGCAGGAACGCATCGCGCTGTTCGTCCGGTAGCGTATACAACGCAATTTCGAGACGTTCCCTGGCCAGGCAGCGTTCCGTTGCCATCTCGGGTGACTCTCCCGGGTCGCCGTGCGACTCGGGATCCAGCACGGTGTTCGTCGAGTGACGCTTGTTGCGGCGCACGTAGTCGATGAAGCAGTTATGGGCGACGCGATAAAGGAACGTTGTGAATTTCGCGGTCGGCCGATAGGACTCCCGTGCCTTGATTATCTTTCCCCATACGTCCTGGAAAATGTCTTCAGCACTGTCTCGATGGCCGCTCAGCCGCAGGAGGTAACGATAAATAGCGTCTTTGTGGCGCCCGTACAGGATCTCAAATGCCTGCACGTCGCCACCGCCATATCGCAACATCAGGGCGCTGTCATCCGGTGTATGGGGCATGACCTGAGCATAGGCGAGCGACGGCTTGCTGCAAAGGGTCGCGGTGCCCCTGCTGCGGAGCGAAGCCATAGGTTGTGCGTCGGCGGCCATCGGGTTTCCTGTCAACATTTCTAGTACTAACGGGTATTGCTGGTGGTGCGGGTTAAAAAATATTGAGCAGAAGACTTGCAAATTGAATTCTTAGTGTTATAGTCAACTATAACACTAACCCACCAGCCCTATGATGCAGGGTGCCCCGGCAGGTTCGGGAGATGAGATATGAACAAGCTATCACCATATATCCATGAAATCATTAGCTTTATTGTTATGTTGCTGATGTTGGTCGCACTGGCTTCTGGCCAGGCGAATGCCCGCGCTTACCAGCTCGCGGCGCTTGATGCAGCGAGCGATGAGGTTGGAAGAACCAGTCATGTCCGTCTCGAAGACGAGTAAAGTAGCGACGGAATTTTGCGTCGGTCTTTAGGACCGGCGCCTTTTTAAGCGCCAAGGCGCGAGACACGAGCAGGAACCGAAGCGTTTATGGATCCTAAATGGAATGAAGACCAGCCGATCTATCGTCAATTGCGCGACCGCGTCGTGGCAATGATCCTGGAGGGCGTACTCGGCGATGGCGATGCACTGCCATCGGTCAGGAATGTGGCCGCAGAATACCGGCTTAACCCGTTGACTGTGCTCAAGGGCTACCAGGAGCTGGTCGATGAGGGCTTGGTTGAGAAGAAGCGCGGCCGCGGCATGTTCGTTAATGAGGGGGCTCAAAAAGAGCTGCTCAAGGCTGAACGAGGGCGATTCCTCGACAAGGAGTGGCCGAAAGTCCTGGCCACCATCGAGCGCCTCGGTCTTGAGGCGACTGACCTGCTACAACAACTAGAAAAGGACTCAGGAGTGGACAATGACTAGCCTGGTCAACGCCCGTGGTGTTTCGAAGAGTTTTGGCGCGGTGCGCGCCGTTGATAACGTCAGTTTTGAGATCGAGAAGGGCAGGATTCTTGGGCTGATTGGGCCGAATGGCGCGGGCAAAACCACGCTGCTCAAGGCCGTACTGGGATTGACTGATTGCGAAGGCGATCTGTCGGTTCTCGGCTTCAACCCCTTCAGACAGCGCAAGCAATTGATGCAGAACATCTGCTTCATCGCCGACGTGGCTGTGCTGCCTCGCTGGATCAAGGTGTCGCAGATTCTTGATTATGTCGAGGCGATTCACCCGAATTTCTCGCGCGCCCGGGCAGAAGAGTTGCTGCTTCAGACAAATGTGCGGTCCGATGCCAGGGTCAAGGAACTGTCCAAGGGCATGGTTACGCAGCTGCATCTGTCGATCATCATGGCGATCGACGCAAAGCTCCTCGTGCTCGACGAACCCACGCTTGGTCTCGATATCCTGTTCCGCAAGGAGTTCTACGCCAATCTCCTCAATGACTATTTCGATGAAGAGCGCACCATCCTGATCACGACACACCAGGTCGAGGAGATCGAAAACCTGTTGACCGACGTCATGTTTATCAACGACGGCAAAATCTTGCTCGATTCGTCGATGGACACATTGAGCGACACTTACGTTGAGGTACTGGCTTCAGGTGAAAATGCACAGAAGGCGCGGGGTCTTGGGCCGATCGCCGAAAGCGAGATGTTCGGCAAATCGGCAATGCTGTTTGAAGGCGTGAGTCGCGAACATCTCGAGGGACTGGGCGAGATTCGCATTCCGTCAGTGGCCGATTTGTTCGTGGCCAAGATCAAGGAGGCGCGCAAATGATTAATCACTACACCGCCCTGATCAAACGCGAATTCTGGGAGCATCGCTCCATCTGGATTACGCCGATTGCTATCTCGACGATTGTCACGCTTGGTGTGCTTACCCTGTTCATGTTCGTGTCGGGATTCGCCAAGGAACTCGATCTCGCGATCTTCGGCGCACAGAACATCGCGAGTGACAATGAGAGGCAGGCCGCGCTGACCGGGTTCTTCCTCGGCACGTCCTGGGTCTTCCTGATCGCCCTCGGGTTTCTCACAGTGTTCTATTGTCTTGACTCACTGTATGCCGAGCGCAAAGACAAGAGCATTCTTTTCTGGCGCTCCCTGCCGGTTACCGATGCGGAAACAGTGATCGCCAAGCTAATGACGGCGCTCCTGGTTATCCCGATTGTTGCTGTCCTGGGAATTATCGTAACCCACATCATAAATCTGATCGTTACAAGCCTGTGGGTATCGTCAAAGGGTGGTGACGCGAGCACCCTGATCTGGGGGTCGGTGCCGCTCCTCGACAACTGGGCCGCAGCATTCATAGTGACCCTGGCTGGCGCGGTATGGATGTCGCCGTTTGTCGGCTGGTTTTTGTTCGTATCGGCCTATGCGAAACGTATGCCGCTGTTGCTGGCCTTCATGCCCCTCTTTGTCATTCCCATGCTGGAAGGCATCTTCCTTCGATCGTCGGTTTTTGCGGAAACAGTGCTGGACCGCGGTGGCTTGCCGCTGTTCCGATCGATGGACTTCGAGGCGATGTTCGAGGATGAACAGTGGCGGATTAGTGGGGATGTCGCCAGTTTGCTGAACCATATTGATATCGTGAAGTTCCTGACGACCCCATCTCTCTGGATCGGCATCATCGTGTGCGGTTTGTTTGTCACCGCCGCCATCTACGTGCGCCGCTATCGCGACGACAGTTAATCACACGGTTCCGGGTCGGCTGCTGACGTTCAGTTTTCGCAGCCGGCCACGGAACTGGTGGTAACTCAGGCCTAGCAGGTCTGCTGCCAGGCGCTGGTTGAAGCGCGCTTTCTCAAGGGCAGCCTCAAGCAAATCTATTTCCGTATCGATCAGTCGCTGCTTCAAGTCGGCTGGCAAAAGCGGCGCTCTGCGACGCACGGTGACCGGCCTCTCCCCGGCGCGCGCTTCGGCAATCTTGAACGGTGAATCAAACGGGTCGAGCGAGATGTCGCTAATGGGTTTCTCAGGATCGGCGGAGCGATAGACTGATCGCTCTATCGCAAACTTGAGTTCCCTCACATTGCCGGGCCATTTATTCCTCAGCATGGCCGACGTCGCCCTCGCACTGAACCCTGGAAAGAAACTCCACTTCAATTCGCTCGCCATATTGATGGCAAAGGCATTCGCGAGCGGCAAGATGTCTTCCACGCGGTCTCGCAGGGGAGGCAGGGTTATTACATCGAATGCGAGTCGATCAAGAAGGTCCTTGCGAAATCGGCCTTCCGCAGCCAGTGATTGCAGGTCGGCATTGGTCGAGCCAACAATCCGTACATCGACACGCAGTGTCTCGTTGCCGCCAACGCGCTGAATTTCGCCGTACTCGATCGTCCGCAGGATCTTCTCCTGCATACGCAGCGAGATTGTGGCCAGCTCGTCGAGGATCAGCGTGCCACCGTCAGCTCGTTCAAAATGACCAATGTGTGTCTTGGCGGCTCCCGTGAAAGCCCCAGCTTCGTGCCCGAACAGCTCCGATTCCAGGATTGACTCAGTGAGCGCCGCGCAGTTGACCTTGACGACATGCTGCTCCCAACGATTTGAGAGAAAGTGCAGCCTCGATGCGACGAGTTCCTTGCCAGTACCGCGTTCGCCGACGACCAGCACTGGTTTTGACAGCGGGGCGGCTCGAGAGACGTGCTCCAGCATTTCCAGGAAGGCCGGGGCTTCGCCAATGATCGGTTGGGATTCAGGGGAAACAGCCATTAGTCAATTAGGCCAGATATTAGTAAAAAAGACTACATACTAGTCAATAATGCCACACTGAGGTTTCCTCATGTTCGGCTAAAAAGAACCATTATTCTTTTTTTATCAATAGGTTATGCGTTTTTCGCAGGGTTGGCACGATTGCTGCAATATTACTAGCACAGTCACGCGAAGAGAGGAAAAATCATGGGTATTTTCACGAGATTCAGCGACATCGTGAACTCGAACATCAACGCGATTCTCGATAAAGCCGAGGATCCCGAGAAGATCGTCCGCCTGATGATTCAGGAAATGGAAGACACGCTCGTGGAGGTTCGCTCCGCAGCCGCACGTTCAATTGCCGACAAGAAAGACCTGAATCGCAAGATCGAAGCGCTCGATCGTGAGAGCAGCGATTGGGACGATAAAGCCGAACTCGCGATGCGCAAAGGTCGCGAAGACCTGGCGAAGGCCGCGTTGGTTGAGAAATCTCGTGCCGCGTCCGCGGTCGAGCTTCTTAAAGAGGACTACGCTGCCGTCGACGAGGGGCTGGCGAAACTAAACGAAGATATCGCACGCCTTGAGAGTAAACTTGAAGACGCCAAGACGAGGCAGAAGGCCTTGTTGGCACGACACAAGACGGCCAGTAGTCGGCTGGCGGCTCGAAAGAAGATCCATGACTACAAGATCGATGATGCCATGGTTCGCTTTGAGGCCTACACGCGGCGAATTGATGATGTCGAGGGCCGGGTTGAGGCCTACGATCTCGGCCTGCCGAAAGATCTGACCCATGAGTTTGCGAGCCTGGAAGCCGAAGAATCGGTGAACAAGGAGCTGGACGCGTTGAAGGCACGTGTCGCAGCAGAGCGAACCGCGGGCGCTGAGTAAGAGCAGGGCTTCCGTCAGAAAAAGATACAGAAATACGGAGGAAAGAATGAGTCGAGACACGTGGAATATTGACTACGGCCCGTTACGAGGCTTCTACCGTGATCGCGAAAACGGTTGGATATTCGGCGTCTGTGCAGGCGTGGCGGACCGGTTCAATTTCAAGCTCGGTACGATTCGAGTGATTGCGGTCATCAGCCTGTTGCTGTTCTTCTGGCTGACCGCTGCGATCTATATAGGCCTGACGTTGCTAATCAAGGAGAAACCCCTGGTCTATTCGGGACGCCGGAGCGAATATGAATTCTGGAGGCGGGTATGAGCACCTACGCTGGAACGACGGACCGAAGACTCTACCGCGACAAGGACAAAGCGGTCCTCGGTGGGGTCTGCGCGGGCCTCGCCGATTATCTTGGGTTCAACCTGAAGGTAACGCGCTTTCTGGCATTCATCACGTTTCTTTGCGCGATGCCTTTTGCAATTATCGGTTATCTCGCGGCTGTCTTCCTGATTCCGTCATCGTCGTCCAGGGCCAATGCAAGGGCTGACTATGAGGAATTGCGCAAGGAACATCTGCGCGAGGAAATCAGGCGGGCCAAACCGGATATTGAAGAAGTGCGCAGGCGCTACAAATCGATGGACGAGCGTCTCGCAAGAATAGAAAAATACGTCACGTCGTCGCGCTATGAGCTCGACCAGAAATTACGCAGACTTTGATAACAGCATAGGGGCTGTCAATGAATACGATGTTTTGGATTGTCTGTATTGTGGCGATCGTCTTTACGGCGGACACGGTGCAGCGGTATCTCAAATTGAAGGGCGACAAGAAGACGATGGATCCGGACCCTGAGCTTGAGGAGACTCTTGCGCACATCGAACGGCTTGAGGAGCGGATTCGCGTTCTTGAACGTATCGTTACGGAGAATAAATTTGATCTGGGTCGGGAAATCGACAAGCTGAAATAGCAGCAAACTCAGGCATAAAAAAAGCCCGTTCAGGACGGGCTTTTTTTGTGCTTACGAATATGACTATCGATTGCGGTCCTTGTAAGCACGAACCTGGACATTGAACTCTTCAGCGACGAGGTTCATTTCCTCAACGGCCGCATTGTATTTCTTGTTGAACATCTCCTCGCGCTGGCGCTTCGTGTCTTCGTCGACATCGCCGAGCCCCAAAACAGCTTGTGCTTCGTCGGCCTCAATGCAGGCCAGGTACTCTTCCATCAAGGCCATGTATGATTTTACGCCCTTCTGTCCGGCGATCATGTCATCCTTGGTTGCGGTCGTGCCATTCGGCACGTCAATGCGTTGCGGGTAGTCGCACGCAAGGGCGCCTTGCGTCGCGAAAATCATGGCTACGAGTAGCGCCGTTTTGGTCATTTTGTTCATGCGTCCTACTTTGTCGAGCCTGCGGCAATAACAATCGCGGCGAGGCAGGTTGTCCTGGATCAGTAATTTAAGCATGTTGCCGCGTTCGAGTGAAGTCGGGTGATAGCGCCTTCTAAATCATATACTTAAAAAATACGAATACGACTATGCCCAGGCTCACCTGAACCAATAATGAACATCAGGATTATGCAAACAGTGTGCGATATGTATCCGTGCCTTCGGCCTGGGCAAGAAGCAGTTCAAGATAATTATCGGCGCTCATGGGGTCGCCAAACAGCAGCCCCTGCACGTAAGTGCAATCGAGCTTCTGAAGGAAGTTCAACTGATCCTCATCCTCGACGCCTTCGGCTACCACGTCCATGTTCAGATTGCGGCCCATCTTAATAATCGTATCGACAATCGTGGCGTCATCGGGGTTCGTCGCAATATTTCTGACAAAAGACTTGTCGATTTTGAGTGTGCTGATCGGGAACTGTTGCAGCGCACTCAACGAGGAATAGCCGGTCCCGAAATCATCAATCGCCAGATGCAGGCCGAGGCCATAAAGCTCGTCGAGTAAGCGAATAGTGCGATCCGGGTTTTCCATGAGCGTGGTCTCAGTAATCTCCAGCTCGAGCGAGGTCGGAGATATCTCATGGCTGCGCATGATCGCGCCGATACGGTTGATAAAATTCAGCTGCCGCAGCTGTTTGAGAGACAGGTTGACCGAGACGCGACCCGGAGAACCCACGCTGCGCTGCCACACGCGAAAATCCTCGCAGACCTTGTCGAGCACCCATTCGCCAATCTCGATGATCAGGCTGGTTTCTTCCGCAATCGGTATGAAGTCAGAGGGCAGAATGAGGCCACGTTCCGGCAGCTCCCATCGAACCAGCGCTTCTGCTCCAAAGACCGCTCCGGTTTCCAGGTTGTACTTCGGCTGGTAATGGACCAATAGTTCATCGCGTTCAAACGCCCGTTTCAGCTTACTCTTCGTAATCAGCCGCTCAACGGATGCTTCGTTCATTTCCGGCACGTAGAACGAGAACACATTCCCGCCGGACTTCTTGGCGCTGTAAAGCGCGGCATCCGCATTGCGAATCAGGTCGATCACGTTCGGCGCGTCCAGGGGGTAGTAGGCAATACCCATGCTTGCGGTCATGAAAACTTCATGACCTTGTACGAAGAAGGGGTCAGCAAGTCGGTTCAGAAGCGTCTGTGCCAGCTCGGAAGTCTCTCGTTTTCCCGTCTTATCGGGTCCCAGGTTCTCTAAAATGACGGCAAACTCATCGCCCGCCAGCCGACCGATAACTGACTTTTGGGGGAGTGCGGCTGACAAGCGCTCTGCAACTGTCTCCAGCGTCGTATCACCAGCAAGGTGACCAAACGTATCGTTGATTTCCTTGAAGTGATCGATGTCGATGTAAAATACGCAGAGTGGCTTGCCGGCGCGTCGGGCACGCGCAATACCACGCTGCAGCAGATGCTGGAACTGCATGCGGTTCGGGATCTTGGTCAGGGCATCCATGCGTGCGAGGTAGCGAATGCGTTTTTCGGCGCGGCGTCGTTCAGTGATGTTCTGCGCAGCATAAATTCGACAGCTTTTGCCGTCATCTCCGCGGATAACCGAGCAGGTGTAGGACACCGGAATTGACTCACCGAACTTGCTTTCGAAAACCGCCTCACGCGGCAGCCCCGATGGCGAATCACTCGCCAAAGACCGGCTCTTCTTGGAGTTGATCACGAAGTCGATCGACGTTCCCTCGAGTTCATGTTCTTCATAACCGAGCAGGTGCGTCGTCGCTGTATTGATTCGTTCGATCTGGCCGCCATCGGTTGTGACGATGATGGCCTCGTTCATCCCGGAGAGAATGCTGTTTACGTAGTTACGTGAATGGGTTGTGGATCGCAGCTTGTCGCGCATGTCGTTGAAAACAGCCGCAAGCGCGCCAAGCTCATCGTCACGAGATTCGGGCAGCGGTTCGCCAAAGTCGGCGTCCCTGAATTTTTCGGCCTGTGCTTTTAATTGCCGAATCCGTTTTGTTTGACCCCGGACCAGCAACCAGACTACAGCGCCGCACAGAAGTAGCACGGCAATGGTGCCGCCGCCGATCCACAGGTAGCTGGTCCGGCGATTTTCCCCTTCCTTGGTATTTATGACCTCGGTGAAACTCGCCAGATCGGCATGGAACGAATCAAGTGAAAATACGCCGGAAATATGCCCGACCTCCAGCTCATTCCGAACGATCGGGCTGGACTGCAGCAGATAGTCATTTAGCCATGCGGCATCCGGATCGCCATCGATCTGAGGATACTGACCGACAGTAAAGGTCGCGCCTGTTGACAGCGAAACCTGCAGACCGGACAGCCTCGGATTGGAAATGACCACGCGATCAAGCGCCAGGATGACGGCATTTTCGTCTGCCGCGGCCAGATCGGCCGGCAGCGCATCGGAAATTGCACGCAGTTCTGCCAGCGAATGCCTGTCGAAGTTCAGCTGCAGGAGCGCGCGGTGCTCCTCGTAGCTTGTCGACATTATCTGCCCGGCAAGCCAGCGATATTGCCCGAAAAACATCGACAACATGATCGCCGCGACGGCGGTGCCAAGCACCGACGCGTAAAGAAAAAGTCTAGGAATCCTGCTGCCGATCATGTCATCGTTATTATTCGGCCAAATTACGCCCTCAAGTGTAGCACCCCGGTCGTGCCGGAAGAGCATTGTTTCCACACTGGATAATAAAGCGGGCCGGATGGCCCTCTCGGGCGCAAAGCGCCGTCAGGCGTCGTCTGTTTTGCGCTTTTCCACAAATCCCACCGGCTCAGGCTGCACAGTCGTCTTCATTACGCCTTCCACTACGGCGCCCTCTGCGACAGCAATGGCCTCGCCAGTCACAGTACCCGTAATTTTTGCGGACTCAGCTATCTCTACTTTGCCGGAGGCAATAATGTCGCCTTCGACATGGCCTGAAATCACGACATTGTCGGCCTTGATGGTACCGGCCCAGAAGCCATTGCGGGCGAGGAGTATGTTGCCGTCGATATCACAGTCGCCGTCGATTTCGCCGCTGATCTGGAAGTCGCCGTTACCGGTTATTACCCCCGTGATCTTGCAGCCTTCATTGATGAGTGTCGGTGCACCTGAGTTGCGGTCGTGAAAGCGCCTGCGCTTCGAATCATTCATGCCTTGTCGGCTCCGGGTTGGGTTAAAGGAATAGCTGGAACGCATAGTACCCGCTGAGGCGCGCCCTGTTAATATGGTAAAACTGAATGTCAGCTCGGAATGTTCGAGCAAATCGAAAGGAAGTGATTTGAAGCAGGGGTTTGAACAGCGCCTGGAGGCTCTTGCTGCTGCTGGCGGCGATGTGCTCAGTGGTGGATTGAAGGGCATCGAGAAGGAATCGCTGCGCATTACCCCTGACGGGTTTCTCTCGCAGAAGCCGCATCCGGCAGGCCTTGGCTCAGCTCTGACCAATCGTTACATCACGACCGACTTCTCGGAGGCGCTGCTGGAGTTCGTAACGCCTGCCTTTCCAACGACCTGGGAAGCACTGCGTTGTATTTGTGATATTCACCAGTTTACTTACGCGCATCTCGGCGAAGAACTGTTGTGGACGGCCAGCATGCCGTGCCGAATTCCGGCTGATCGCGAGATCCCGCTGGCGAAGTATGGCGATTCCAATGTGGGCCGCATGAAGACTATTTATCGGCGCGGGCTCGGGCATCGATATGGACGGCAAATGCAGGTCATTGCAGGAGTGCACTTCAATTACTCCTTGCCCAAGGCTTTCTGGCCGGCCTATCGCTCCATCGTTGATGATGCGCGGGACGACGTGACATTTCGGTCCGACCACTATCTCGGCATGATCCGAAACTTCCGACGCATGGGCTGGATCGTCCTGTATCTTTTCGGTGCCTCGCCGGCAGTTTGTAAATCCTTCGCCGGTGCAGCGGCAAAGCTGCCTTCGATCAATGCCGACACCTGGTTTGAACAATTTGCGACCTCGTTACGCATGAGTGATCTGGGCTATAGCAACCAGAACCAGTCCCGCATCAAAATCTCATTGAACAGTCTGGATGAGTATGTGCGCGACCTGAGCAACGCGATCTGTACGCCGGAGCCCTCCTATGAGGCAATCGGCGTAAAGGTTGGCGATCGCTACGAGCAGCTGAACACCAACCTGCTGCAAATTGAAAATGAATACTATTCGTCAGTTCGCCCGAAACGCGTCGCCCGGTCTGGCGAGCAACCCACGGCCGCTTTGCGGCGTGATGGTATCGAGTACGTCGAGATCCGTTCTCTGGACATCAACATGTTCGACCCATCGGGCATTAACCAGAACACGATGCGCTTTATGGAAGCGTTCCTGATCTACTGCCTGATTGAAGACAGCCCGAAACTCGACGGCGACGAACTTGACGAGATCGGGCATAACCATACCGGCACAGCCAAACGCGGACGCGATCCTGCTTTTCGTCTGCAACGCCGGGGCCAAGCCGTCACTCTGCAGTCCTGGGCAACGGAAATTCTCGAGCATGTCATGAAGGTCGCGGAGATCATCGATCGTAACGGGAGCGACGGCAGCTACAGAGCCTCCGTCAGTGTCCTCCAGGCAATGGTCGAAAATCCCGACAGCACACTCTCGGCACGCATTGTCGCGGAGCTGGAGCAGAGCGGCAGCAGCTACTTTGAGTTTGCCCACGACATGGCGAAGTGCCATCGCGATTACTTTGCGTCGATCGCACCGTTGCGTGCGGCCCAGGAACAGAACCTGACTGATGAGACCGCTGCTTCCGTGGCGCGTCAAGCGGCGATCGAGGCGGCCGACGAGATCACGCTGGACGAATATCTGCAGCAGTATTTCAAGGCCTGCTAGGGCGGAACTCCCAGCAGATCAGACCCGGTTCGCGTTTGCCCCACCAAATCGTGTGCGTTCCGTCACAAAACGCGTCTGTCAGGTGGGCTGCCAGCGCCAATTTAACTAAACTTTGTGCATGTGCCTGATTTAGCAGGCGAATTAATTCACGGTGATACTGTTTTGCTGAAGACATTTTTCCTTGGGATGGTGCTTGGTTTGGCTGCCGCTGCAGGTGTGCTGTATGCGATTCCGGCCGTTGACCAGATTCGTGAGGCGTCAATCATCAAGGTCGCGCCGAACGGCGGTAATTCCGAGATGTTCCACATCAACGTACCGATGGATCGAATCATGCTTGGCGACGCCGCTCAGGCCGGAGCAGTGCCTCCGGGGCTGCAGTGGCCGGCTGATGAAATCCTCGCCGATGTTCGCGCCGAGCTCTTCAAGATTCGCAATGCACGCGATGCCGTTGTTGGTGTGGCCGTGCGCACGGCTGCCACAGCAAAAGAGAGCAACGTGATCGACTGGGTGTTGCATTTGCCGGCACGTGGGTCGTTATTCATCAATATGGATGTCGCGTCACTCGAAGGCGGTTTTCGCATCGGAGAAATTGCTTCTGGTTCGCGTGAGTTCCGACCATTGACTGGGTTTATGACGGAGCGCTGGGTCGCGAGCGACTCCATTGAGGAAGGTGCGCCAAGTGGTCGCATCGAACTGTCAGCAACCTACGTAAGTCAGCTGGCCCCATCGGAAACAGTGGAGACAGTCGAATGAAGTATGCGGTCTCTCTGTTGCTGGGGTTGGTTCTCGGAGCGGCACTGTTCGTTGCGGGCCTGCTCTACAATCCGTTTGTCGCCGACCGTGGACTGTCGCCACTGGCAGTGACCAATGCGGAAGTGATCACCCTCAGTTTCGCCAATATCCCGGTGGAAAGTATTGTCTATACCAACGATGGTGAGTCGATGCAGGCTCCTTATCCCGAGAAAGTGTTGCAGCTGTGGGAAGCACCGATCCGCTCGACGAGCGCTATGGCGACCGTCATGCGTGATGCGCGCAACCAGGTCGCAGGCATTGGCGTAAAGTTCTCATCGGATTCCGAGAGCACCAGGCTGTTAACTGGCGAAGCGATTGTCGACAGCGTCTGGTATGTCTATTTGCCGGAGCATGGCAGCCTGTTCATCGAGCAGACGGAAAACTACTTTCCATTTGTCCGCGAGGTCGCATTCCCGGCATGGCGTAGTTCGGCCAGTAGCTGGCGCGGTAACTGGCTCGGTAATTTGACCGCGGGTCCTGGCGCGCTCGGAACGGCTGCCGTAACCGGCGGCTCGGGGCGGGTAAAAGGACTCAAGATGGAGGGCGTCGAATCGATGAGCGTGCGGGCATTCTCGGCAGAGACAGGCCTTGTGTCGTCCGAGGGCCGGCTGCTTATCGAGATGCCTGAAAATCCGGGCGGGATGGAATAATAAGTACCTGAGTACCTCGGTTGCGGACTTCAGGTCATCAGGTCCTTTAGCGCAACCTCTGAATCAGCCAGCTTCTCTGTCGCGATTGCAACCCGATTGGCGATCAGTTGTTTCGATTGCACAAAGTCGCGCGGGGCGTTAATGGCGTCGACGGCGATCAGTCGCCCCTCCCGAAGGTAGAGGCAGGAGAAAGATCGTTCCACCGGCTTGCCTCGTATGACGACATCATCGTAGCCCTCAGACAGACCGGCAATCTGTAATTTAAGGTCGTACTGATCCGACCAAAACCAGGGTACCTGCTCATACGCGGTATCCTTGCCACAAATGTTTGCGGCAGCTGTCTTCGCCTGTTCGACCGCGTTGTGCACGGACTCGAGTCGAAGCTGCCGTCCGTAGATGGCATTGGGGTGCGCGGTACAGTCGCCCACGGCATAAATGTCCGGGTCCGACGTTTGGCAGTGGTCATCGACGACAATTCCATTGTCGACAGCCAGCCCGGCATCCGTAGCCAGCTCGGTATTCGGCAGAATTCCTATGCCAATGACAACGATATCTGCGGGTATCTTCTCACTTTCCGAGGTTGTTACGGACTTGACCCGCTTTTTGCCATTCAGTGCAGTCACACCGGTAGACAGGCGAAACTTGACGCCCTGGTTGGTGTGTTCGATCTGGTAGAAGTCAGAGATTTCTGGTGAGACCACGCGGCTCATGACGCGGTCTGCCATTTCAATAACGGTGACATCCAGCCCCGCTTGTTGTGCGACAGCCGCTACCTCAAGGCCGATATAACCGGCACCCACGATAACCATGCGACGACCCGACTCCATCTTCTTGCGAATACCGTCAACATCCGCAATATTTCGCAGGTAGTGCACGCCCGCTAATTCTGAACCGTCAACATGCAGCTTACGAACTCGTGAACCCAGTGCGAGTACCAGGCGGTCGTACCCGATGGTCTCGCCGTTGTCGAGACCAAGACATTTTGCTTTACGGTCGATCGCGACAATGCGGGTGTCAAGATGTAGCTCGACCCCGGCATCGTCATAAAAACTGGCTGGCTTGACGTACAGCCGTTCGGCCGGCAGCTCGCCCGCCAGAAACTTTTTCGATAGTGGCGGTCGTTGGTACGGCAGGTAGGGCTCGTCACCAACAAGTACGATTTCGCCCGCAAATTTATGCTGGTGCAGGCTTGTGGCAACCTGGCTGGCTGCATGACCGGCTCCGGCAATAACAACTCTCTTGTTCACTTGGTCCTCCCTAGACCGGCTGCAGTGGCCATAAAATCGGCAGCAGCACCATGACGGTGATGAACACCACAATAGTCAGTGGCACGCCGACCTTGAGGTAGTCGATAAATCGATAGCCACCCGGGCCCATGACCAGGATGTTCGCAGGATGAGAAATCGGACTCGTGAAGCTTGCCGACGCTGCCATCGCAACGGCCATCATCGCCGTTTCCGGTGCCACGTTCAGGTCACCCATGGCTGACAGGACAATCGGCGACATGAGAACAACCAGTGCCGCGGTCGGAATAATCATCGTAGCCATCGCGGTGAGAATGTAGAGGCCCATTATCACCGGCCAGGGTCCGGCGTCGCCCAGCAGATCCATAACCTGACCAGCGAGATACTCCGCAGCGCCGGTTTCCTGCATCGCGGTGCCGAGTGGCAACATGCCGGCTATAAGGAATATGGCTCGCCAGTCAATTGCACGATAGGCCTGTTCCATGTTGAGACAGCCGGTCAGAACCATGATCGTGCCGCCAATAACCGCGGCAATCGAAATGGGTGCATAGCCGGCCATGACTGTCAGCACCACACCCATCATGATGGCGGCAGCCAGCGGCGCCCTGCGTGTGTCAGGCGGCTCCTGGCCCAGCGGAGTCAGGATCAGGAAGTCGGAGTCGGTTGACAGTAACTGCAGGCGATCGCGCGGTCCGAGCAACAGCAGTGCATCACCAATTTGCAGGCGTTCGTCAGCGAGCTCAGTGCCCACGGTTTCGCCCTCCCGCCAGATGCCAGCCAGTTCGATACCGTATCGCTCGCGAAAATTGAGCTCGCCCACGGTGCGGCCCGCAAGCGATGAGCGCGGGTCCAGCGTGGCATCCATCAGCGTCAGGCGCTCTGACTCAAATGGCGTGACGTTAGCGGGAACCTTTGTATCGATTTCCAGTTCCTGCAAGCCGCGAAGTACGTCGAGATCGCTGTACTGGCCTTCGATAAGCAACAGGTCGCCGCCCAGCAGAACTTCATCGCCACGCGGCATGACCCGGAGTTCGCCGTCCCGGAATATGGCCAGCACTCTGAAATCAAACACGTCGGCGAGCCGGCTCTTGGCCAGCGTTTCCTCTGCGAGACCGCTGTGTTTCGGGAGGCGCACCACGAACATGCGTTCGCTGGGGTGGTACTCGGCAAGTTCTTCTTCGGTGCGGATCTCCACCGCTGAAAAGTCCGAGAACTTTTCGAGTTGTGCGATGGCGTCTACTTCGCCCTGGACGAGTACCTGGTCGCCCGCTTTGATGGGCATATAGGTGAGATTCGTCAGTCGATAGCTGCCGCGACGCATAATGCCAACAACCGCGACATCGAAGCGTGTGCGAAACGCGGCATGGCGCACCAATTCCGAAACCACCGGGGAGCTGTCGCTAATCGTGACGGTGGCGTACATAACCTTGGATGCCACCATCGATTTGAGAACCGGCGCTTCACGCTCGATGACGAGATCGGACCAGCGGCGCAGTTCACGAAACTGGTCGACGCGGCCCTGCACGAGCAGGCCGTCGCCAGCTCGCAGCACGATCTGTCGGCCGGGGAGGGTTTCGCTGCGTCCGTTGCGAAATAACGAGAGAATGATGAGGCCGGTCGATGCTCCGATACGACTTTCGGCGAGCGTCTTGCCAACCAATACCGAGTCGGTCGGCACGCGCAACATGAAGGTGCGTTCCTGCAGCTTGTAGCGCGAGCGCAGGCTGCGCTGACTGACATGTTTATCTCGCGCAGCGCGCGTTTTCGGCAGCAAAAAGCGTCCGAACAGGGCGACGAACGCGACACCGATCACCATTACAATGCCGCCGAGCGGTGTGAAATCGAACAGCTCGAAAGGCTCGTAGCCATTCAGGACCATCGACTCACTGATGAGCAGGTTGGGGGGCGTACCGATCAGTGTCATCAGGCCGCCGAGCAGCGTCGAGTAAGCCAGTGGCATGAGAAGCCTGGACGGGGCAATGCGGGTGCGACGCGCGACCTCCACCACAACCGGCAACATGAGGGCTGCGACGCCTATGTTATTCATGAAGGCCGATAACACAGCGCCCGTGATCATGATGACTGTGATCATCGCGACTTCGCGGCGACCGGCGAGCCGCATAACCTGGCGGCCGATGATATCGGCGATGCCGGTTCGGGTCAGGCCTTCGCTGAGGATGAACATCGCCCAGACCGTAATAACCGCGCTGTTGCTAAAGCCGGCAAAGGCCTGGTTTGAGTCGACGAGTCCCGTGACGGCAAGTGCGCCGAGCACAAGTAGCGCCACGACATCCATGCGAATGACTTCGCTGATAAAAAGGACAAGCGAAATGGCCAGGATGCCGAGTACCAGTGCGATTTCGAAAGTCATTCAGTGATTCTTTGGATCTGCAGCAGCGTCATGGTTGGGATTCCTCACTTTTATACACGACCTGAGGTGTAAAAGCGTAGTGTGCATGCATCCTGGCTCCGGCTTGGGCAGAATTCATGACCATGGCAGACCTCCCTATCTACAAACCTGTCCGTCAGGGCACACGCCGCTCGCTCGATATCCGAGGGGTCCGTTACAACGTGACGGAGTGGGGTGACGCGGATGCTCCGACCTTCTTCTACCTGCACGGCTGGGGAGATTCGGGAGCGACATTTCAGTTCGTGGTCGATGCGCTGCAAAACGACTGGCATGTCGTTGCGCCGGACTGGCGTGGCTTCGGACGATCTGTTGTCGAGTGTTCGTCCTACTGGTTTCCGGACTACCTGGCAGACCTGCACGCCTTGCTCGAAGTGTACTCACCTGCTGAGCCGGCGCGCCTTGTCGGGCACAGCATGGGGGCGAATGTCGGCGGTCTCTATGCCGGCACCCTGCCGGAACGTGTGAGCGCATTCGTCAATGTCGAGGGTTTTGGGCTTGGGGATTCAGAGCCGGAAGCCGCGCCACAGCGTTACCGACAATGGATCGAGCAGTCACAGGATCCGCCGGCTTTCACGAAGTACGCGGACAGACATGCCCTCGCGACCAAAATATTGGGACGCAATCCGCAGATGAGTGCTGCCCAGGCGAATTTCGTGGCCGGCGAATGGGGCGCTGTGCGAGAGGACGGTCAATTCGAGTTACGCGCCGACGTGCGCCACAAGCTCCCGAACCCGGTTCTGTACCGGCGTGCCGAAGCCGAGGCCTGCTGGCGTGCGATCACGGCCGACGTTCTGCTCGTCTCCGGTGGTGCCAGCCAATTTTCGCTCGGCGCCGGCCAGCATCAGGCCGGTCCCTGGCAGGATGCCCAAACCGTCGAGATTGCCGGAGCCGGGCACATGCTGCATTTCGAGACGCCGACCGCGCTGGCAGCGGCGATAGAGTCATTCCTGAGTAAACACTTGTAAATACATCCAGTACTGTATAAAAATACAGATTGGCTCGGGACGACCTTCCTGGAGTGTAAATGCAGGCGGCGGAACAGGAATTTGACCATCTGGGGACTCTGAACCCGGCGCAGCGGCTGGCCGCAGAATTTGGCGAGCGGCGTGATGCCGGTGGCTTCAGGGCCGGGCCCTTACTCGTGATCGCGGGTGCCGGTACGGGTAAAACGATGACGCTGGCGCATCGCGTCGCTCACTTGCTGATTGAAGGCGTGAGCCCGGAGCGGGTTCTGCTGCTGACATTCACACGACGTGCGGCGCAGGAAATGACCAGGCGCGTTGAAAATATTGTGCGCGCCTCAGCGCGTGATGCGACGCGGTTACCCTCCGGCGGTCTGCCCTGGTCTGGCACCTTCCATTCGATAGCCAATCGCCTGCTGCGCCGTTTCGCGCACAATCTGGCGCTGGATCCGGGGTTCTCGGTTCTGGATCGTGGCGATGCGGCGGACATGATGGATGTTGTGCGCCACGAATTGAAGCTGACACGAACGTCGCGCCGCTTTCCCAAGAAAGACACCTGCCTCGCGATCTACTCTCGCTGCGTTAATACACAGAAGCCGTTGGCCGAAACGCTGGACGTTACCTATCCATGGTG
>Ga0316201_10000338_pt1 | contig 25485 bp, 23 predicted proteins | sample CS6wburrow_MG_FD_204516 | JGI IMG/M metagenome (GOLD analysis project Ga0316201, IMG submission 204516) | Coastal sediment microbial communities from Delaware Bay, Delaware, United States - CS-6 worm burrow | ecosystem: Environmental > Aquatic > Marine > Coastal > Sediment | place: USA... | reverse complement strand
TATAGGGTAATGGTTGAAATTGAATACTTCATAGCGCTGAGCGAATTGGAATTGCCTCAACTCCCGTCATTATCTCAGGAAAAAGTCAATTCCCTCCGGAATATATTTAAAAACTTTAGCTTGGATAATGCTCTGGCCATCAAAGAAATAGAGCAAACCACCAACCACGATGTGAAAGCAGTCGAGTATTTTATTAAGGATAAGTTCGATGCATTGGGGTTAGAAAAATATAAAGAATTTATCCACTTTGGACTTACTTCACAAGACATTAACAATACAGCTATACCATATTCAATTAAAGAAGCTATGAATGAGGTCTATGTGCCTTTATTTATGGAGTTAACAGCTTTACTCAGGACTTTGGTCAAAAGGTGGGACAATATCCCCATGCTTGCAAGAACTCACGGTCAACCGGCATCTCCTACCCGCTTAGGTAAAGAAATTAATGTTTTTGTGGTTAGACTCGAGGAACAGTTTAACCTCTTAAATGACATTCCAAGTGCCGCTAAATTTGGTGGGGCAACCGGGAATTACAACGCTCATAAAGTAGCTTACCCAGACATAGATTGGCGAAATTTTGGTCAAAATTTTATTCAGCATAAATTGGGATTATCCCATTCCTTCCCTACTACTCAAATTGAGCATTATGATCATATGGCCGCGTTATTTGATGCACTTAAGCGTATCAATACTATTGTAATTGACTTAAACAGGGATATGTGGACTTACATTTCCATGGATTATTTTAAGCAAAAGATTAAAGAAGGAGAAGTGGGTTCTTCAGCAATGCCGCATAAAGTAAATCCAATTGATTTTGAAAATTCCGAAGGTAATTTAGGGATAGCCAACGCTATTTTTGAACATTTGTCTTCGAAATTACCAATATCGCGTCTGCAGCGAGATTTAACGGACAGCACAGTACTGCGCAACGTGGGAGTACCCTTTGCACATACCTTAATTGCCTTCAAGGCTTCTATTAAAGGACTAAACAAATTACTGCTGAATAAAGTGAAATTTGAAAAAGATCTCGAGGACAATTGGGCGGTTGTCGCTGAAGCTATTCAAACCATCCTCAGAAGAGAAGGTTATCCCAATCCTTATGAGGCATTAAAAGGTCTCACCAGAACCAATGAAGGCATTAACAAAAAATCCATTGCAGAATTTATTGATCAGTTGAAAATAAATGAAGAGCTAAAGACCGAATTAAAAAATATCAGCCCCAGTAATTATACCGGTATTTAAAAAACTCTTCTTAATCACCTAGTAACCAGATCTATTTTACAGTGCCCTTTATTAAAGCTTCAATGCTAATAAACGCTATTCCTTTTTAAGTACTTGTAAATGCGGGTAAGGTATTTCAATTCCGGCTTTATCAAGCGCAACTTTACAACCCTCAACTGTACTAAAATATACATCCCAGTAATGCTCTGGTTTAACGAACGGCCTTACCGCTAAATTTATGGAACTGTCGGCCAATTCAGATACATTAACAGAGGGTGCAGGTTCCTGTAATACTTTATCATTAGAAGTAAGGACACTCATTAATACCTCTTTTGTCTTTTTTATATCTGCACCATAGTCCACTCCAATTTCAATATCTACTCTTATTTTACCCTCAGCCGTATAATTAATGATATTACCATTGGCCATAGCCCCATTAGGAACAATCGCTAATTTATTTTGAGGTGTAATAAGTTTTGTGGTGAAAATCTCAATTTCTTTAACGGCACCCAGTACTCCCTGTGCCTCAATTAAATCGCCTATTTTGTAAGGTCTAAAAATCATGATTAGAACTCCTCCCGCAAAATTTGATAAGGATCCTTGTAAAGCAAGACCTACAGCCAACCCGGCAGCAGCAAGTACAGCGGCAAATGTGGTAACATTGACACCTAATTGCGAGATAACAATTATAATTAGAAATATTTTTAAAGCCCAGGAAGCCAGATTTAAAAGAAATCGCTGTAAAGATTCATCATACTTACTCCTGGACATGGCTTTTCTAGAAGCACCAATTATTTTATTTACTACCCATGATCCAATGATAAAAATCAGTATGGCGCCAATAAGTTTGGGACCGTATGTTATGATAAAGTCAATTCCCTTGTCAATCCAGATTTCTGCGTTTTCCATTTTATTATATTTATAAGATTTATAAGCGGTAAGATATAAAATAGCTGGATAAATTTTAATCAGATAACCACTTTTTAATCAGGTTTCACTTGTACAAACATAAAGCCCGCCCGGATTAAATCCGGGCGGGCTATTTTTATATAATAAAATAGTTGTGTTATCCTTTTAAAAATTCGCCTATTTCTCCAAGTCCTTCGCCTTTATAGTCAGATTTTTGTATTGCATTCATCAATTGTACAATATAGGCCGGGTTCATATCCTTCCCAAGAACCCTAATAAGAGCAAAACCTTTGTCATCACTACTTCCGAAAATAATTACCTCATCTATTGCATCTTCATCACCCACATATTTTATTACTCCCTTTCCGTACTGGGAATTTAGTTTCATAAGTTCTACAAAATCATCATTCTTTAGAATTGCATTTACTTTTGCTTTTTCAACCTCATATTCGGCTTCATTCTCGCTCGTCTTCCTAAAAGCTAATAAATTCAATTTTTTCAATGACTGCAATGCCGTTTGTTGTATTTCTGACAATTCTTCTGCCTTAAGATTTAGAATGCTTGTAGGAATATCCAGTGAAATAAAGTTAGGATTTTCTGAATTGTCTACATAATATTCCTGGAGACTCTGTTTTGATGAACAGGCAGAAAGCATCAATAAGGCCACTCCTGCGATAACCACTATTATTTTTTTCATTGTATTTGCTCTTTATGATTTATCAAAACCGATAGAAGTGGCAATTAAGCGATTTGGAAATTTTATCTTCACAACTGCTAATTACCACTTTTTCGATCCGCTATTACGATTTGTTCTTTTTTTCCGCTTTGTTTAATTCTTCCGGTAAATTCATCTTTTTTGTTAGTGACCCAATTTTAGTAAGGTCAATATCTCCGGTCAAAGTAAGAAGAACAGTTTCAATCTTTCTGTCATTAATTTCCACATCTACATTATCGATACCGGTAACAAACATTAACAGTTCGCTTACATGATCTTCGTCTTTGCCATTTTTGACATAGAATTTAACATTTGTTTCTTTATCTTTTACCCTCATCAGTTCTTCCAATGAAGATGATTTAAGATACTTGTCTACTGTTGCCTGCATATCTGCAGAAACAGCTTTATCCTCTGTAATGAATACTTTCAGCCCGCTTAGGCTCTTAGCAATATTCATAAAATCCTGGGCTTCCGGGTCATCCACATCTACATCCATCTTAACCAAAAGGTTAAACATGTTTTTATTAACTATTACAGAACTTACCTCATCCGAATCCTCAAATTTATCAAAAATAGACTGTGAGAAACCACTAAGGGGTAAAACTGCCATTGCTGCTATTAGAATATACTTTTTCATCATTTAAATTTTAATTGTTGTTGTAAATTTTTTGTTTTGTTTGTTCAAATTCATTTAAATAGGCCACTTTTTCGGTACCACGTTCCAAATTCTGTGCCAACAGGCTTAATGCCTTCTTTGTTTCATTATAGGCATACTCCGCCTCTCTTTGTTCCCGGTAATCATTACCGAAATATATTCCAAAGACCATAACTGCTACTGCTGCAATAGAAATCCATTTGTGGTAAGACACCCTAGGTTTTAATGGAACCTGCTTAGTAAACCTTTCGTCTTTGGCTTTCGAAAAGTAAGTAAACATTGGGGCGTATTGTTCCAGATGCGGTGCAACCGAATCCTGTGAAAAATAGGCTCTCAATTGTTCCTCCTCAGCCACCGTGGTAGTAGCCTCGAAGTACTTTTCCAATAATTTTTGAATTTTATCCAATTCCATAACTATGTTTTTGCATTAACTTTTCTCTTACTGTTTTTCTTGCTCTGGAAAGTGCTACTCTTACTGCTGTAGGCTGCATTTCCAGTAAATCTGCAATTTCTTTAAAATCGTATTCTTCTACATCCCGCAATTGCAATACCAATTTTTGTTGTTCAGGCAATTCCTCCATAATTTTTTCCACCCAACTTATACTATCTCTTGCCTCCACCTGTTTCTGCAATGAACTATTGCCATCTTCATAATTGCTATGAACCAGTTTGAGGTTACTCGATTGTTTAGACTTTAACCTATCCAGGCAAAAGTTCTTAGTCATAGTCATCGCAAAGGCTTCAACATTTTTGTAATTCGCAATATTGCTATTCTTAGACCACAATTTCATAAGCACCTCCTGAGTGGCATCTTCAGCCTCCTCTGCCGAAATGAGTAATCTTTTTGACAATCTGTATAACTTGTCTTTAAAAGGCATTACCACATTTAAAAATTCTGATTGCGTCATTATCGGTTGTTCTGTTGTTGTATGAACCATTCAAGGCGTTTTACATAATCAAGACGAAGTACATCGAATTTTGTTACAAAAAATTTTTTTTTCCTGTAGATGTAAGTACTTTGATCCCTTAAAACTACAAATTTTGGTTTTTAAAAGTCTGTATGCGAAATAGATGGGGAATAATGTTAAGGAATATTAAATTTGGAATAATTGTTGCTAAAACTAAGTAACTTGCGCAAAAAAAGAATAATGAAGAAGATTTTGCTTTTATTTTTAGGTATCTCCACCTTATTAATTTCTTGTAATAAGGATGATGATATTACCATAAATGGTCCGGGCGGCGCCTCGGTCAATGTTCAGGATTTTATGTGGAAGGCCATGAATATCTGGTATTTTTGGCAGTCAGACGTCGCTGACCTGGCAGATAACCGATTTCCTACCAATGAGGAGTACACTGAATTTCTCGCTTCCGAACTAGATCCCGCTGATTTTTTCGACAATAAACTGCGTTTTTCAGAAGATCGGTTTAGCTTTTATAGTGACGATTACAAAACACTCACAGAAAATCTTTCAGGAATTTCACGAAGCAATGGTCTGGAGTTTGGCTTATTTTTATACGGCGATAACGATACAGATATCTTTGGATACGTTCGTTATATTGTTCCAAATTCAGATGCTTCGACAAAAGACATCTCGCGGGGAGAATTATTTACCGGTGTAGATGGCCAAAGCTTAAATGAAAGTAATTACCGGGATTTGCTATTTGGTGAAAATGCCACCTACACCTTAAATATGGCTGATATTGCCAATGGTGTGATTACACCTAACGACAAAAGTGTGGAATTGACCAAACAGGATGGATTAGTTGAAAATCCTGTTTTTATCGTAAAATCCTTTGACATCAATAACCAAAAAATAGGGTACTTAATGTATAATGGTTTCACAAACGAGTTTGATGAAACTTTGAACGATGCATTTGGTCAATTATTAGCTGATGGAGTTACTGATCTGGTACTGGACTTTAGATATAACCCAGGAGGTTCTGTAAATTCATCTCGCCTTTTGGCCAGTATGGTTTTTAGCACAAATACAAATAATTTGTACATAAGGCAGCGCTGGAATGATAAACTACAGGAGGTGTTTAGTGAAGAGCAGCTGGCTGACTATTTTGCGGACAAAACCGGGGCGGGCACTGCAATAAACACATTAAACTTAAACAGGGTCTATATTTTAACTACGGGCAGTTCCGCATCAGCCAGTGAATTGGTAATTAATGGATTAGATCCATATATTGAGGTTATTAAAATAGGGACAACAACCAGGGGTAAGAATGAATTTTCACTTACCATGGTAGATGATCCGGACAGAGACGGGGCTCCATTTATATATTCCCCTTCCAGAGAAGATAGGATTAACCCGGATAATAGATGGGCTATTCAACCGTTGGTAGGAAGGAATGAAAATTCCGTGGGCTTCTCGGATTATACAGCTGGTTTTGACCCGGATATTGAATTAAGTGAGGATTTGGAAAACCTTGGAGTTTTAGGAGATGAAAATGAACCATTATTGGCCAGAGCTATTGAAGAAATTACAGGTATAACAGGGAAAAGGGATTTTACTGTAAAGACGCCTGTTAAGCTTTACACAAGTTCTAAAATGTTTGCGCCAATGAAAGACAATATGGTATTGGACAAACCAATTCATCTTAATCTTGATTTGAAATAACAATAGCCTAAAGTTTTAAATTCAATCCCAATCGAAGGTTCCGACCTCTTGTTGTGAATCCTATTACTTCTGTAAAGTTCGTATTAAAAACATTGTCTATGTTTAAGAAGAACTTCAGTTTGTTTGACACTACTTTATGTGACAGGTAAATACCAAAGGTTGAAAAAGGGTCCAGATCTTCATCGTCAAAGGTGTTAAAATCAGTATCCAGACGTTTACCTGTATATGCATATGTTAGAGATGTAAAGGTTTTTTTTGAAATACTATAGCTTAAAGCTGCATTAAAACTGTGCTTGGGAATTCTAATTGCATTATCCCCTTTCCTTTCAGTAAAAGTGTAGTTTGCCATCAAATTCATAGTCTTAATTGGTGCCCAGTTTAGTTGAACCTCCAAACCTTGTACATTAATTGTATTTGGTGCATTAAAATATTGAAAAAGTGTATTGTCAAAGAATACAAAATTTTCTTCTTTTCTATTAAAATACAAAGCGCTTAACCTTAATTTCTCAGATGCTTTGTATTCCAGACCTCCTTCTGCTGTTCGGTTAGTCTCCGGTTCCAGCTGTGGGTTAGCTCCAAACATCCCAAATAACTGGGTTAATGAAGGTGTAATATAAGAAGTGGCGTAAGAACCCATAAGTTTTAAATAGCCGTCATCTAAAGCTATTGAATAAGACGGATTAAAGTTGTATACCATTTGCGAACCATATTCAGAATGAATGTTAAGCCGCAGACCGGCATTTAAATTTAACCCAAATGATGAAACATAAACTAGGTTTGCATAAGGATCTATTAACGAAAATTCCTGAATCCCTTCAACTTCAGCTCTGTCTAGATTATAATTCACACCCAAAATCGCATAGATGCGATCTTCAAAAGTGTATCTGCTAAATAAGTCAATCACATAATTATTCCCTTCAAACATAGAAGGAAAAGCACTCTTGTTGTCCGACTTGTAATTGGTAAATGAAACTTTTAAGTTTAAATCTCCTTTATTATATTTCCATTTTGAAGATATGCCCAGCCGTTTCTGTTCTGTAAGAAAGGTGTAAGGGGCATCAACTAAGCCTAAAGATTCGTCATAAGCACTATTCAAATTTGTCTTATTGGCGTGAATAGTAAGATTAATTTTATCATTAAATTCATAACCCAACTTAAGGTCAATATTATATCTTGAAAAAGGGTCTTCTTCATTGGTTTCAGTAATAATTGATGATAACCCATTTGTGTACACATTGGAAAAACCAAGAGAATATGTAAAACTGTTGAGAGATCCGCTAACCAGAGCCGAATTACTAAAATCTGCAATATTATAATTCTGTTCAGACGAAGATTGGTTCGTCCCTATACTGGATTGAAAATCACCACTAATTTTTTTATTCGAAGCCTTTTTGCTTGTTATATTAATTACAGCAGTTGCTGCGCTCATGCCATACAGCGTACTGGAAGCTCCTTTGATGATTTCAATTGATTCTACTTGTGATGTGGCAAGCAACCTGAGATCATATTCCTGGGAAAAAGAGGAAGGATCAGAAACTCTAACACCATCTATTAGGATTAATACCTGTCTGCCTCTGCCACCCCGGGCAAAAACCCCCAATACCTCTCCCTGCCTTCCGCGACTCCCGCTTATTTCTATTCCGCTTTTGGTGTTTATTATTTCTGCTACGGTCTTACCCTGGTTATTTAAAAGTTCCGCAGTGCTAATCTTAACTACAGTTTTGCCTGAGTTCTCCCTTTTTAAACGAAATCTTGAATCACTTACAACAACCTCATCCAGTTCCTGTAGCTCCATAGAATCTTTTTCTTGCTGAGCAAAAACAGTTGTCAACAGCAAACAAAGAGCACAAAAAAGGGAGTGTTGCCTTTTCATTATAGTATAAAAAATTAACGGGAAATTTGTACAGCTGTTCCTATACGCAAACTTTTATCCCGAAAGTTTAACATTATTTGATGAATTGGGCAGGTCTCCTGACTTGCGTCTTGCCACCAACCTTCCCGTAAATGTCCAATAAAATGAACAGAAACAGTGGTATTGAAGTAGTTACAAGCATTCCTGATCAAAGGAACTAAGCTTACAGTTGCGGGAACAGTTCCGGATTCTAACCGGATTCCCTTTTAATTTCATTTCTATAAAAGAAGTGAAAACCAAAATTCGGAACTAATGTAGTACTATTTCTTTAGTCCGGGTCACTTTTCCTGCCTAGTTTTATAATAAGCCAAATAATTCCAATAACGAAGTGAAGTATAATAATGCCTCCTATGACATAGATGATCATGTTTGAATCTCTTCCCATATGAGAATTTTTAACAAATTTAGATTATAAGCAATTTTGGAAATGTGACTTTTGTTACCTTGCGGAAGAGTTTATGGATTCATACACAATTAAATATATCGCCTTGCTTGGTCTGTTTCTGGCCTTTGTTTCATGTAAAAAGAAAAATCAAAATTCTTTGCCTGAAAACTTAAAAAAGGATTTAGTAACCATCAATTACGCAAAAGGATTCTCTATTGAGAAGCCTGCTTCCGGGATTACAATAATTAAGGTATATTCTCCCTGGCCTGATGCAGATGAGGCCTTCATTTATGCATTGGTTCCCAAAGAACTTCAAACACAACCAAAACTAAACAATAAGGATTTTGATGCAATTATTAATGTTCCCATAGAACGAATTATCGCCACCTCAACAACTCATATTCCAGCTTTGGAAAATCTGGGCGTTATTGACAAACTTATTGGTTTTCCTGAAACCAGATATATTTCTTCAGAAGCAACCAGGAAAAAAATAGATAAAGGAAAAATTACAGATCTTGGTAGTAATGAGTCTATTAATACAGAAATGGCCATAAACCTTAATCCCGATCTAGTGATGGGTTTCAGTATAAATAATCAGAATAGGGCCTATGAAACACTTCAGCGTTCAAATATTCCGATTGTTTACAACGGAGACTGGACAGAAGAAACACCTCTGGGTAAGGCAGAGTGGATTAAATTCTTTGCTCCCTTCTTTGGTTTAGAGGAAAAGGCTGAAAATCTTTTTAAGGCTACCGAAGAAAACTATTTAGCCGCAAAGGTTCTTGCAAAGAAAGCAACCAACAAACCGACAGTGCTCAGCGGCGCTCTTTATAAAGATGTCTGGTATCTACCAGGAGGGAAAAGTTGGGCGGCCAACTTCATTAATGACGCTAATGCAGATTATTTATGGAGCAACACAAATACAACCGGAAGCCTTTCACTAAGTGTAGAAAGTGTTCTTGCAAAAGCAGCTGATGCATCATTTTGGGTGTCTCCTTCTCAATATATATCCTATAATGAACTTGATAAGGCAAGCAGGCATTATCACAGGTTTAAAGCTTATAAAGAGAAAAAAATATACACCTTTGCGAATACAAAAGGAGAAACCGGTGGGATATTGTTTTATGAATTAGGGCCTGCCAGGCCTGATTTGATCTTAAAAGATCTTATTTACATTTTTCATCCCGAATTACTCCCGGAACATGAGCTTTTCTTCTTTAAACCTTTACTGTAGTGCAAAGATCAAATACATACCTGTTTCCCTTCTTACTGTTATTTCTGGTTTTGCTTTTTTGTTTTGTACTTAACCTTAGCCTTGGATCCGTAGCCATTCCTTTTAATGATACTTTGAGAAGTATTTTAGGCGGACAGATTGACAACGAATCATGGCAGTACATTATATGGAATTATAGGATTCCAAAGGCCTTTACGGCTATTTTGGTGGGTAGTGGACTATCCCTTAGTGGTTTGTTAATGCAGACTCTTTTTAGGAATCCCCTGGCTGGTCCATTTGTTTTGGGTATAAGCTCAGGTGCAAGTTTGGGAGCAGCACTCTTAATCATGGGATCTACACTTTTTTCTCAGTGGTTTATTTTTGAAGTTATAAATGATGTTTCCCTTGCTATTGCTTCGAGTATAGGAAGCTTTTTAGTTCTCCTAGCTGTAATTGCCGTAGCTACAAGAGTTAAAGACACCATGGCTTTACTCATTATTGGATTAATGTTTGGCAGTATTACAGCCGCCCTGGTAAGTGTCCTCTCCTATTTCACTGATGCTGATAAATTGCAACAATACATCTTTTGGGCATTTGGCAGTGTAGGTAATTTATCAGGAGTCCAACTGGCTCTGCTATCAGTATTCATCTTCATTGGTATTATCTTAAGTATTATTTCTGTCAAATCACTCAATGCCTTGCTGCTTGGAGAAAATTACGCGCGCAGTCTTGGTGTTCGCTTAAAAAGAACTCGGTTCATAATTATTGTCGCTACCGGATTATTAGCCGGTGCAGTGACGGCGTTTGCCGGTCCCATTGCATTTATTGGACTGGCTGTGCCACACCTAACCAGGCAAATTTTTAATACAACCGATCATAAAATCTTAGTGCCTGCAGTACTTGTATACGGGGCAATACTTCTGTTACTTTGTGATTTAATAGCTCAATTACCTTCTTCATCCTATGTATTGCCATTAAATGCTATAACTTCGGTGGTAGGCGCACCTGTGGTTATATGGCTATTGGTAAGAAAGAAAAAAATGATATTTTAATCGATAAAACCCTTTAAACCATTTCAGCAAAAAACGAACATATAATCATTGAAGCTAAAAATTTGTCTATTGGATATACTTCTCGTAAAAAGAAGACTTTTATAGCTAACCATATTAGTTTTGGACTAAAACAAAGCGAGCTTGGTGCAATTGTTGGAATAAACGGAATTGGCAAGTCAACACTGTTGCGAACTTTGGGAAGCGTACAGTCCAAATTATCAGGTTCAATCTTGATAAACAATAAACCCATCGAATCTTTAAAATCAGACGAGTTGGCAACCCTTGTAAGTGTTGTGTTAACAGAACCAATTGCATCAAAAAATCTAACTGTATTACAACTTGTTAGCTTAGGAAGACATCCCTATACCAACTGGATTGGGACTTTATCTGCCGCTGATCAATCTAAAATTCTAAAAGCCATCAATATATTGGAATTAGAGCATTTACAGCATAATAAATGTTATGAACTCAGTGATGGGCAACTGCAAAAGGTTATGATAGCCAGGGCATTGGCCCAGGATACCGAAATTATTCTTTTGGATGAGCCCACCACACATCTGGATCTCTACCATAAAGTGCACATATTAAAACTATTACAAAGAATCGCTCATGACACTAAAAAAGTGGTTCTTTACACCACTCACGAAATAGACCTAGCTATCCAGCTATGTGATAAAATATTTGTGATGAATAGGGATAATAATAATTTTGGCGCTCCCTGTGAACTTATTGAAAGCAAAAGCTTTGAGGAATTATTCCCTAAAGACACCATTACCTTTAACCCGGAATCGGGTTCATTTAAGATTAATAAGTAAGCTTAACTAGCACTGAATTTTTAATGTTAATCAATTATCTTTACTATCCAGAATCAAAATTGTATGGAAGCCTATTTGGTATATAGTATACTTGCCTTAATTTTTTTGGTAGCCGGTTATTTTTTAGGTAACTACATCCAGAATCTTAAGACAAAATCGAGTCAGAGCATCCTACTGGAACGCGAGCAACAGCTTCGGAATAACCTTACGGAAATGGAGAAAAGGTTGGCATTTGGCATTGACGAGACCCGTGAATTGCGATCTCAAAAGGAACGTTTAGGGATTCAGATAAGCAGGTATGAAGCCGAAATGGAAAATTTGCAACAAAAAAATGCAGAACAGAAAGCAGAAGTAGACAAAATTCAAGAAAAGTTTACTAAAGAATTTGAAAATTTGGCCAATAGAATACTGGATGTAAAATCTGAGAAATTCACAAAACAGAATAAAGAAAATATTGAAAACATCCTCAATCCTTTAAAGGAAAAGATCAAAACTTTTGAAGATAAAGTTGAAAAGAGTCAAAAAGAAAATATTAGCATCCACTCTTCCCTCAAAGAGCAATTATTAAATCTGCAAAGTCAAAATCTAAAAATTACACAAGAAGCAGAAAATCTGACAAAGGCTTTAAAGGGAGACAGCAAAATGCAAGGTAATTGGGGAGAATTAGTATTGGAGAGAGTCCTAGAAAAATCGGGGCTTGAAAAAGACAGGGAATATTCCGTTCAGCAAAGTTTTACAAGGGAAGATGGCAGCAGAGTATTGCCGGATGTAATAATTAATCTGCCTGATGGTAAAAAAATGATTGTAGATGCCAAAGTGTCGCTTACGGCCTATGAACGATATATCAATGCTGAAGAAGAATTACGGGAAAAATATTTGAAAGAACATATAGGGTCTATAAAGACTCATGTGGATCAGTTATCCTCAAAAAAATATGAAGATCTATATGAAATGGAAAGCCCGGATTTTGTTCTTATGTTTATTCCTATTGAACCTGCTTTTGCAGTTGCAATAAACAATGACAACTCCATCTATAATAAGGCCTTTGAACAAAACATTGTCATTGTCACACCATCCACCTTATTAGCAACGCTTCGCACTATAGATAGCATGTGGAACAATGAAAAGCAGCAAAGAAATGCCATTGAAATTGCCAGACAGGCTGGAGCTTTATATGATAAATTTGAAGGATTTATAACAGATTTGACTAAGGTTGGCAAAAAAATGGATGAAGCTAAGACTGAATACAAGGGCGCTATGAATAAATTGGTAGAAGGCCGTGGAAATATTATAACAAGCATTGAAAAATTAAAGAAAATGGGTGCTAAAGCCAAAAAGTCTCTGCCAGATAAATATCTTGAACGAGCCCAGCAAGATGATTTTGATGAAAAACTAAATTAGTACACATGAAAAAAGCTTTGTTTATTGGCGTTACAATTATAATTTTAGCTTTTGCCTCATACTTTGCTTTCGTTTATTATGTCCCCTATAGTGAAGGGGTCCGATCCGGGGAGTTAATAAAAATCAGTCATAAAGGCGTGGTTTTTAAGACATGGGAAGGAGAATTAAGTCAGGGTATCTCAGGAGCACAAATATTTAAGTTTTCCGTATCAAGCAAAAAGAAAGCTGTTATTGAAAAGCTGAAAGAATTTCAAGGAGCCTATGTTAAATTGAATTACGAGGAACGATATGCTACATTCTCCTGGTGGGGCGATACAAAGTATTTCATAACAGAGGTAAAACTTGAAAAATCACCTCATTTTAATAACTAATTCAACGATTCAAAAGAGTTTCTCAAAACGGTTGAATATTAAATTCAATTTTATTTAATTAATTTTCCTGCCTCTGCATCTAAAAACCAGTTTAACCTGCCGGTATTGGGCGCAACAAGTGCAGCAGGGTATAAATTGTAGTTTCCTTTTTTATCAATTATCTCCAATACTTTTTGTGCCTTATTTTCACCGGTTACCAGGAAGGCCACTTCTTTGGCATTATTTATAATATTGCCGGTAAGAGATACTCGTTTCTGGCCCGTTTCAGGATGTTCTGCAACCTCACAATACGATTTAGAGTTCCATAAGTTGATTTGATTTGGAAATATGGAAGCAGTATGCCCATCATCACCAATTCCCAGTATGACCAGATCAAATTGTGGGTGCATATTGTGGCCAGGTAGCTTGGCTTCTAAAAGGCCTGCATATCGCACTGCTTCTTCCTCCGGTTTATTCTCGCCCCGAATTCGGTGAGTATTCCCTGAAGGAAGTTCTATTTTTGAAAATAGATACTCATTGGCCATTCTATAGTTGCTTTCTTCATCATCAGAGGGGACACAGCGTTCATCACCCCAATAAAATTGAACTTTTGACCAATCTATCTTATTTTTAAAATTTTCTGCCAATTCTTTAAAAACTTCTTTTGGAGTGCTTCCACCAGACAAGGCAATATGTAAAATATTATTTTTAGCTATAAGCTTAGCAAGGTATTCTGAAAATGATTTGGCTGTTTGTTTTTTGGATTCCGATATATTGATTTTCATATCCTTGCTTAATATATTACGCAAAAACCAGGATCATCTGCAAGATGTTCCCCAGGATTACGCCAGCTATACAGACCTTCAAAAAGTTCGTCGGCATTTTGAGGACCCCAGAGGCCGGAGGAATAGCCATAGGTTTTAACATCTTTCCCATTTTTCCAGTATTCCAAAATTGGATCCACAAACTCCCAGGCTGCCTCCACTTCATCTGCCCTCGCATATAAGGTTGGATCTCCCTGCATGGCATCTAACAAGAGTCGCTCATAGGCGTTCATAACGTTTTTCTCGGACAAGCCAGAATAGTAAAATTCAAGATTCGCTCTTTCCACCTTAAAACCTTGTCCGGGAACTTTAACCCCGAATTTTATTAAAATTCCTTCATCAGGTTGTATGCGTATTATCAACTTATTGTCTTTATCAATAATTCCTGATTCACTAAAAATATGATGATGGGGAGATTTAAAATGTATGACTACCTCGGTAACCTTTGTTGGCATTCGCTTTGCGGTACGGACATAAAAAGGTACATCTTTCCATCGCCAGTTGTCGATGTAGAACTTAATCGCTGCATATGTTTCCGTTGTAGATTCGGGGTCTACCCCTTCTTCTTCCCTATAGCCAGGAACTTGCTCACCCATAAAATCCGAAGCCAAATATTGTCCTCTAATTGTATTTTTAAACAGGGTTTCCTCATCTCTCATTATCCTCAGAGACTTCAAGGCTTTAACTTTCTCATTCCTGATTTCTTCAGCTTTATCATCAATAGGAGGTTCCATTACCACCAGGGAGATAATTTGCAAAAGGTGATTTTGAAACATATCACGTAATGCACCAGATTTATCATAGTAGCCACCTCTTTTTTCCACGCCAACGGTTTCCGCATTAGTAATCTCTACATGATGAATATAATTTCTATTCCACAAGGGCTCAAAAATGCTGTTTGCAAATCTGGTTATCAAGAGGTTTTGAACGGTTTCTTTACCCAGGTAGTGATCTATCCTGTAAATTTGAGGCTCACTAAAATATTTTTGTAGTCCCGTATTCAGTTTTTTGGCAGTTTCGTAACTATATCCAAATGGTTTTTCCACGATCAGTCTCTTCCAGCCTTGTGACTCATTTGCTAATTCCTGAGCAGCCAGATTCATCGCAATAGTTTCATAAATATTCGGTGGGGTGGATAAATAAAACATGTAATTATTCTCTGTACCATGCTCTTCGTTTAGCATAGTGATACGCTCTTTTAATCCGAGGTATTCTGAACTGTAATCATTCCCAATTTCAGTATAAAAGATCCTATTTGCAAAGGCCTTTACATAAGCTTCATCATGACTATTAAGCTTCTCCTTTAAATATTTGCTATTGGTAACAACCTTATCTCTAAATTCCTGATCACTTAAAACACTTCTGCTGGTACCTAAAACGATAAAATTTTTAGGCAAATAATTGCCTTTATAAAGGTCAAACAATGCTGGAATCAGCTTTCTTGAAGTTAGATCACCTGAAGCACCGAAAATTATCAGCATTTGATTTTCTACTATAGTCATAGTCAGATTAGTCAATTTTTTAATAAATTATACCCTCGGAGAAAATTCCAAAGAATCTGATATAAGATATTTTAAATTATTTTTGATTCTCGCCTTTGGCTAAGATAAAATTTATTTACTTCATTAATAGAAGAAATTTATGCTGTCAACCTTAAGTCGAAAAAACCTTTAAATTCATTCTTATGCAAAATAATGCCTACGATTTCGGACTGGTTGGACTTGGTGTGATGGGTCGAAATTTTATCTTAAATGTTGCCGACCACAATTATAAAGCATTTGGATATGATCTTGATCCTGAAAAAGTGAGTGCACTGATAAAAGAGGGCGGAGATATTGCCAGGGTAAATGCGTCTGGAGACATCAGCACTTTTGTCAATTCACTGTCAATACCACGTAAAATTATGTTACTGGTACCCGCTGGGAAGATTGTAGACACTGTAATTGAAAGTTTGTTGCCCTATTTGTCATCGAATGATATTATAATTGACGGAGGCAATTCATTTTTCACCGATACGGACCGCAGAGAAGCCTATTTACAGTCCAAAGGAATTAACTTTTTTGGTGCCGGCGTTTCAGGAGGCGCAGAAGGTGCGAGAAATGGTCCAAGTATAATGCCAGGAGGTTCCAGCAAGGCATATAAGGAGGTACAACCGATTTTTGAAGCAGTAGCAGCCAAATTTAATAATGAGCCCTGTGTGGCTTATATGGGGCCGAAATCTGCAGGTAACTATGTAAAAATGGTGCATAATGGCATAGAGTATGGTCTAATGCAATTAACAGCGGAGTTTTATGATCTATTAAAAAAGGGTGGTCAACTGAACAATTCGGAATTACATAAGGTATATTCCGATTGGAATAAAGGAGGATTGCAATCCTTTTTGGTGGAAATAAGTGCCCAAATATTTGAGAAAGAAGATCCTTTTGGACAAGGCATGTTGGTAGATAAAATTTTAGACAAGGCCAAGCAAAAAGGTACAGGTAAATGGACTTCTCAAAATGCTATGGATATAGGAATTCCTATTCCAACTATTGATATTGCAGTTAGCATGCGTGAGATTTCCGCTCTTAAACAGGAAAGAGTGTTAGCATCAAAGAAGTACGACCAAAGATCAGTGGACTTGCAAGAGAAGCAAAAACTTATCACAAATGCTGAAAAAGCTCTGTATTTTGCCTTTATTATCACCTATGCGCAAGGAATGCATCAATTAAAGGCTGCTTCTGATGAGTATGGCTATGAGCTCAGTTTAGCAGGAATAGCGAAAATATGGAGAGCTGGCTGTATTATCAGGGCAGCGCTTTTAGAAGATATTGCCAATGCTTTTGAGAGGGACAAGGAATTAACCAATCTACTTTTGTCATCTGCTTTTGAAGAAAAACTAAAGAATACTATTGATGCCGCCAGAGAGCTAGTGGCTTTTGCGGCAAAAAACGGGATTCCCATGCCGGGACTATTCAATTCTCTTAGTTATTTTGATGCGTTTACTTCGGCCAGATTACCTTTAAATCTTATTCAGGCTCAGCGAGATTATTTTGGTTCACACACTTATGAAAGAATAGACAAAGAGGGAATCTTCCATACAAACTGGAGCTAATTCTGTGAAAGCCTATTTGTGTTTATGAAAAATACAGTACAAATTTAGCTATGAAATGATACCTAAACTAACAAAATTCCTTTGTCTTTATATATTCCTGCTAATGATCTCAGGCGGAATAGCCCAAACTAAACCTGTATTCATTCAGGATATTACCGGCTTGAATTCAGTTAAACCGGGAGAAATTTGGTTATCACATGAGCACATATTAGTCGATTTTATTGGTGCAGACAGTATTAATTCAGGTTTATGGAACAAGCCTGATGTGATAAAGCAGGTACTTCCTTTTCTATTAGAGCTTCAGAATTTTAATGTGAAATACTTTGTAGATGCCACCCCTCAATTCCTTGGTCGGGATGTACTCCTTTTAAAGGAACTTGCTGACCTTAGCGGGATAAAAATAATTACGAATACCGGGCTTTATGGAGCTCGGAATAACAAGTTTATACCGGCTTATGTCAAGAAAAATACTGCGGAAGAGCTGGCAGAGCAATGGGTGGAAGAATTTGAAAATGGAATTGACGGCACTAGCCTGAAACCCGGTTTTATAAAAATAAGCGTAGACAATACAGATTCCCTGAGTCCCATGCACAGAAAGCTGGTCAAAGCGGCAGCAATATGTCACTTAAAAAGTGGTTTAACAATTGCCTCACATACGGGAAAGTCTCTTGCCCTATGGCCACAATTGGATATTCTTTCAGAACAGGGCGTATCATCTACGGCATTTATTTGGGTACATGCACAAGCAGAAGAACAGGAATCAAATTTTCAAAAAGCAGCTGAAACAGGTTGTTGGATAAGCCTCGATGGCTTAGGTTGGGAAATAGACAAACATGTTGAAAAACTGGTATATGCTAAAAGAAATGGATTCTTAGATCAAATTCTTATATCACATGATGCTGGTTGGTATGACCCCCAGAAAAATAAACAAAAAATTAAATCCTATACACCTATCTTCAAAACCTTGATTCCAATACTCAGGTCAAAAGGATTTACTGAGAATGATATAAATCTTTTAATCTCAGTTAATCCTTCTAAAGCCTACGGCATTCAAAAAAGGAGGATAAAATCTTCCGGGGAAAAGCCCTAGATATAGATTTCATTTTGATTCAAAAATAAAAGTATTTCAGCCTATTTGCTCAGATACATCTTACGCTTAGAATACAGCTCGTAGAACTCATCATCTTTTAGACTGTCTATAAACAAGATACTTTCACCGGTGCTTTTCATTTCAGGTCCCAGGTTTTTATTCACATTCGGAAATTTATTAAATGAAAAAACAGGTTGCTTAATGGCAAAGCCTTCTAGCTTGGGATTAAATTTAAAATCTTTTACCTTCTTTTCCCCCAACATTACTTTTGTAGCGTAATTCACATAAGGTTCTCCATAGGCCTTAGCTATGAAAGGAACCGTTCGGGAAGCTCTTGGATTTGCCTCAATGATATAGACCATATCATCCTTTATGGCAAACTGAATATTGATTAAACCAACTGTATTCAAAGCAAGGGCAATTTTTTTTGTATGATCCTTTATTTGTTGCATTACAAACTCGCCTAAGTTAAACGGAGGCAGGGTAGCATTAGAATCACCCGAATGAATCCCACAGGGTTCTATGTGTTCCATTATTCCAATAATATATACCTCCTTGCCATCACAAATAGCATCTGCTTCGGCTTCTATGGCACCATCCAAATAATGGTCTAGTAACAATTTATTGTTAGGAATTTTTCGCAACAAATCCACCACGTGTTCCTCCAATTCTTCTTTGTTTATTACTATTTTCATTCCTTGCCCTCCCAATACATAGGAAGGTCTTACCAATAATGGAAAATTAAGATCATCCGCTAAATCCAAGGCCTCTTCTGCACTTTCTGCCACTCCAAATTCAGGATAGGGAATATTGTTTTTTTGCAATAATGTGGAAAAGCTTCCTCTGTCTTCAGCCAGATCTAAAGACTCAAAACTAGTGCCGATTATTTTAATTCCATACTTATCTAACTTTTCTGCTAGTTTTAGAGCCGTCTGGCCTCCTAATTGAACAATTACACCTTCTGGTTGCTCGTGTCTTATGATGTCATAGATATGTTCCCAAAAAACGGGTTCAAAATATAATTTATCGGCAGTGTCAAAGTCTGTAGATACAGTTTCAGGATTACAATTAATCATGATAGTTTCATAGCCGCATTCTGCAGCAGCAAGGACACCGTGTACACAACAATAATCAAATTCAATTCCCTGCCCTATTCTATTGGGCCCTGAACCCAGTACAACAATTTTTTTTCGATCAGTAACAACGCTGTCGTTGGATACAAACTTTTGTCCATCAGGGGTTTCAATTTCCTCCTCAAAAGTAGAATAGTAATAAGGGGTCATGGCCTTAAATTCTGCTGCACATGTATCAACCAATTTATAAACCCGGTTAATTTTTAACGCTATCCTTTTCTTATGCACTTCACTTTCATAGCAGTCTAGCATATGAGCTATTTGCCTATCTGCAAAACCTTTTTGTTTGCCCTCCAGAAGCAATTCCCTGGGAAGGCTTTCAATGGTATATTTTGAAATTTCCTTTTCTAAGAAGTGTAGTTCTTCATATTGTTTTAAGAACCACATATCTATCTTAGTAATTTCATGTATTCTGCTTAAGGGAATCCCTAATTGTATAGCATCATAGATTACAAACACCCTATCCCAACTGGGAATGGTAAGTTTACTTATGATCTGATCATAGTTCTTATAACCTTTACCATCTGCTCCCAGGCCATTTCGTTTAATCTCCAGAGACTGGGTAGCCTTGTGCAGAGCTTCCTGAAAAGAACGACCTATTCCCATTACCTCTCCAACTGATTTCATTTGTAAACCCAGGGTCCGGTCCGATCCTTCAAACTTATCAAAGTTCCATCTTGGTATTTTAACGATTACATAATCAAGAGTTGGTTCAAATAAAGCTGAAGTAGATTTTGTAATCTGATTTTCCAATTCGTCTAATGAATAACCGATAGCCAATTTTGCCGCGATCTTTGCAATTGGATATCCTGTAGCTTTGGAAGCGAGTGCAGATGATCTCGACACCCGCGGGTTTATTTCAATAGCAATAATATCTTCTTTTTCATCCGGACTAACTGCAAATTGGACATTACAGCCTCCAGCAAAATCACCAATGCTTCTCATCATGTGTATTGCCATATCGCGCATCCTTTGAAAAGTGCGATCAGATAATGTCATAGCCGGTGCCACTGTAATAGAGTCTCCGGTATGGATACCCATTGGATCCATATTCTCAATAGTACAAATAATGACCACATTGTCATTTTTATCACGCAATAATTCAAGTTCATACTCCTTCCATCCCATAAGAGCCTTATCAATCATAACCTCATGTATGGGCGATATTTCAAGACCACGACTCAATAGATCATCAAAATCTTCCGGCCTGTACACTATTGAAGCCCCGGCACCACCAAGAGTATATGAAGCCCTGATCACCAGGGGAAAACCATATTCCTGAGCAATCTCCTTTCCCTCTAAAAAAGAAGTCGCAGTAGATTGGGGCGCCATTCCAATGCCTATTTTAAGCATTAACTCGCGAAATTTCTCTCTATCTTCAGTTATGTTTATGGCATCTATATCAACACCTATAATTTCAATTCCAAAGTCATCCCAAATTCCTTTATCTCCAGCCTCAATGCACAAATTCAGGGCAGTTTGTCCGCCCATAGTGGGTAAGACTGCATCAATATTTGGATGTTTTTTTAGTATTTGAACTATAGACTTAGTAGTCAGGGGAAGTAAGTATATATGATCTGCCATGGAAGGATCTGTCATAATCGTAGCGGGATTGCTATTAATTAAAACAGTCTCAATACCATCCTCCTTTAATGAGCGTAGAGCCTGTGAACCGGAATAATCAAATTCACAAGCTTGTCCTATTATTATTGGTCCGGACCCAATTATTAGTATTGATTTTAAATCCTTACGTTTTGGCATTTCTTTATTTTTTAGATTTAATATTAATTATTGGATAAAAAAAAAGGTGCTACTTTTAAAAAGTAACACCTATTTATTTTGCTAATTTCAATCATTATTTTTTGTGTCTCGGCTCTGAAGATACACTTAGTTTTTTCCTTCCTTTAGCTCTTCTTCTCGAAAGAACTTTACGCCCGCTTACTGAAGCCATGCGCTCCCTAAATCCATGTTTATTTCTCCTCTTACGCTTGGATGGTTGAAATGTTCTTTTCATTACTGCTTTTTTTACTTTGGCTTCCCAAAATCTGCGGGCAAATATACGAAGAGTTTTTGCTTTGGCAAATGGATTTAAAAAAATATTTCGGATAGTTTTAGTACTTTTGCGGGAACTTAAAAATTCTTGCATTAAAAGTTGAAAAAGTTATCCTCTCTTATTATTTATCTTCTCATTAATACAACTGTATTTGGGCAATCTACAATGCAATACAAGCTCTCCCCGGGTGATGTTTTTACCATTAAACAAGATGCAAATCAAATTATTACACAAGAAATAGACGGGGCAACCCATGAAATCACCAATACGCTACAGGGAATCATGGAATTCAGGGTTAAAGGCGATAATAATACTGCCTATGATATAGACGTCATTTTTAAAGATCTTAACTTAAAAATGACATCGAGCATACAAGGCGAATTGATGAACATACGTGCCAGGGACTATAAAGAAGATGATGCTCAATCTAAAATCTTTAATAGTCTGTTAGATGTTCCTATTCAAATAACTCTGGCAAGAACCGGCGATATTTTAGAGGTATCTGGCGGAGATAGCCTTGTGTCAAGAATGGCAAATGCATCTGGGGTTAAAGATGATTTTTCATTGAACATGATGAAAAAATCTCTTGAAAATGATTTTGGTTCAGAAGCACTTTCCAGTAGTTATGAACAACTGACATACTTATATCCAATCTCTGCAATTGAAGTGGGAGACAGCTGGAATAATGAGTATTCGGGAAAACTTCAGGCACAAAATACCTGGACACTATATGAAATTACGGAAGAAAGTGCTAAAATAGATGGAAAAGCACTTGTGATTATGGATATTATTGAGCCGTCTTCGACTATGAAGCTAAATGGCACCCAGGACTCTTCCGTTATTACAGACATTGCTACTGGATTTGTTAAAAAAATGACTGTCCGGGGCCTGGCCGAAGGATATACAACGATGACTCAGATGGGCAATATAGAAATCCCAACAAGTATAGAATCGACAATTATTTACGAATTAATAGAAAATTAAATATGTTCAATAAAAATATAAAACTGGTAATAGCAGGTCTTATAATTGCATATGCTGTTTACCAATTCATAGAAGGATACATTGGAAACGGTATTTTTCTAATTTTACTTTCTTTAATTTTCGTTTTTCTTTATTTCAGGAATGAATTTATTCTTCTTGCATTCCTTAGAATGCGCAAACAGGATATGACAGGAACGGAAAAATGGTTACTAAAAATAAAGAATCCTGAATCTTCTCTTACCCAAAAACAGCAAGGTTATTACAATTATTTATTTGGAATTATATTTTCTCAAAAAAATCTTACTCAAGCCGAAAAATATTTTCGAAAAGCTCTAAAATTAGGTTTAAACATGGACTATGATGTCGCCATGGCCAAACTCAGTCTGGCAGGAATTTCTATGCAGAAAAGACGTAAGAGAGAAGCTACAACACTCCTTCAGGAAGCCAAAAAGCTTGATAAGAATAATATGCTTACTGATCAGATAAAAATGATGCAGCAACAAATGAAGAAAATCTAAAGGTTTACTTTGATACTTTGTAGTAGCCCTTATTAGGAATTTCTAATGTATAGACTTTTCCAGAGGCATTATCAAGATGTGGTTCCCTCAACCATGGGTTATGCCGTTTAAGAATTTTGTAGTTGATTTCATATTGATGAGCAAAATCTGCAAAATTTTGCACCGGTTTATCAACAACAACATTAAACGTTGGTACGGCCTTATAGAGATCTTCATTTTCAATGTCAAATCCGTATTTTTCAGGATTACTGAGTATTTCCTTTATTGCCAGTATCCGAAAAACATAGCGACCTGTTTCCTCTCCTAACAGGAGATCATAATAATCATTGGCCTGTTGTATACCCATGAATTTGTTTATAGAACCAGGACCGGCATTATAAGCTGCAGCTGCAAGGGTCCAGCTACCGTATTTTTCTTTGTATTTCTGTAAGTACCTACATGCCACTTCCGTTGACTTTGCCAGGTGATAGCGCTCATCAACATTAGCATTTATCTCCAATCCATATTCACGTCCGGTGGCCTTCATTATTTGCCAAAATCCTGTTGCTCCGGCATGGGATACAACATTTTGCAAACCACTTTCAGCTACTGCTAAATATTTAAAATCATCAGGGATCCCATTTTTTGAAAGTATGGGTTCAATTACAGGAAAATATTTATGGGCGCGCTTCATAAGCAGAAGAGCATTTGACTGCCAATAGGTATTTACCAAAAATTCCCGGTCAACCCGTTCCATTATTTCCGGGTCTTCCTGAGGTACTTTTTCATTAGCAAAATTTAAATCTGCCGGAATTTCAATAGCTGAAATTCTATATTCACTTGAAACATTTTTGTCCTTCATTTGAAGGTCTTTTCCCTGATATTCATCACCAAAATTATCCCCTTGTTGCACTGCAAAAATTAAGGTGCTTATTACAAAAACAACCCCTAAAATCATCAGTATATTCTTTATAATTCTCATAAAATATTTTTTAGTCCCCTATCAAAGGTATAAAATACAACTCCGTTATTCCAAAATAATTGTTGGCAATCGTTCATTAAACCATTTATATCTATGAATGATCATGGTATGTGTTCCCTTGGGAACAATATGACAATTCTTAATATATTGAATAGGAAATACTACATCATTTTCACCATGAATATGTATTAAATTTGAATCATAACTGTTTTGATCCCAATGTACTATCTTATCTATGCACCAATCAATGTAATATTTGTCGCGCACAGCGAGGAATTGTTCATATAATTCCAGCCGGCTTCTAATGGTCTCCCCGAAAGCATATTTTACCAATAATTCCACATTATTTACCAAACCGGTAGGTAGTAATTTGTGGATTTTAGTGTATTTGGCAAATAGCAAACGTTTTGGCAATTCTGATTTTTGTTTTATGCTCGAGATGATAATAACTTTATTTACTTCAATTAGCTTTGCCATTTCCTGAACGAGCAGTCCTCCTAAAGACACTCCTATAAGTACCGGCCTTTCATGTTTAATTTGCTCGCACATCTCAGCAGCATAGGCTTCAAAAGTAATCCCATACTCAGGAACAAACCATTCCAGTAAATGTATTTCAAATCTATCTTTTGGTAAATCAATGTTTTTAAAAATAGCCGAACTTGCAGCCATTCCTGGCATCAAATAAACTGGAATTTTGGTTGTGCTCATTTAGTCCAAACTCTTGATTTTACTAGGAAATTAGCAAATTTTTTCATATTTTTGTGCGCTGATTGTGAATTACACCTGCCAGTTGGAGAATTAATCATTGGCTAAATTTATGGATAATTACGATTAACACAAGATCGTAATTTTTTTATCTGAAACCATTTTAAATCAAACTATATGAATGAAGTAGCAATTAAGGATAATAGTTTCTTACGTCAATTTGAAACTAAGGTTGATGGTCATCTTGCCAAGATTGAATACTCTTCGCAGGAAAGAAAAGTCTTTTTAACCAAATTGGTTATTCCTGAGGAAATATCTGAAGAAGGTTTTAAAGAAGAATTTATTAAATCGGTTCTGAATCTTATACAGGAAAAAAATCTCAGAGTCGTTCCAACAAGTCCTCAAATTGCAGGTTTTTTACGAAAGAACAGACAATATAAGGAAATGCTTCCGGTAGGCATCCGGATTTGAAAATTTACGAACCTCCTTTAAGGAGGTTTTTTTATACCCAAACTTCCTTCTCTATAAAATTTATCTGCACTAATCCATCTTCATAGAATTCAACTAAATTTACTTCATGTAAGGTATTTACCAAATGAGGATTCCATGGTGTTTTTACTTTGACATAGTTTTCTGTGAACCCATGGATATAACCCTCTTTATTTTCGCTTTCAAACAATACTGTTTTTTTCTTTCCCAGTTGGCTCTCATAAAATGACCTTCTTTTTTTAACAGACAGGCCCCGTAACATTTTACTTCGCTTGCTCCTGACATTTTTCGACACCACCTCCGACATATCAGCTGCTTCTGTACCATCTCGTTCTGAATAGGTAAAAACGTGCAAATAAGATATATCCAGGACGTTTAGAAA
>Ga0316201_10000337_pt1 | contig 25490 bp, 18 predicted proteins | sample CS6wburrow_MG_FD_204516 | JGI IMG/M metagenome (GOLD analysis project Ga0316201, IMG submission 204516) | Coastal sediment microbial communities from Delaware Bay, Delaware, United States - CS-6 worm burrow | ecosystem: Environmental > Aquatic > Marine > Coastal > Sediment | place: USA... | reverse complement strand
AAGGCGCACGACGTGATCAGTGCCGCGGAAATGATCGAGCAGGTCGAGCACGGTATGATCGTTGATACCTCGCTGGACGACGACGTTGATCTTGACCGGCGTGAGGCCGGCTTGCCTGGCGGCTTCGATACCTTCAAGTACGCGTCCGAGATCTCCACGCCCGCCGCTCATGTGCCTGAATATCTCCCCATCCAGGCTATCGAGGCTGACCGTGACCCGATGCAGGCCGGCATCGGCAAGCTTTTGCGCCACCGGTGCGAGCAACATGCCGTTCGTCGTCAGCGCCAGGTCGTTCACACCGGGAATTGCTGCCAGCCCTGCGACCAGCTCGGACAGTTTTTTGTCCAGAAGAGGCTCGCCGCCGGTCAGGCGCATCTTGCTGACTCCAAGCCCAGCCGCAACATGTGCAACTTTCAGAATCTCGTCATAGGTCAGTCGTTGCCCTCGGCTCAGAAACTCATAGTCCTCGTGGAACTCGTCTTTGGGCATGCAGTACGGACAACGAAAATTGCACTGGTCCAGTACCGAGATCCGCAGGTCGTGGAGAGGCCTGCGAAGTGCGTCACGAATGATCGCAATGTCGTCCACAGCCGCTTTATCAGAAATTGGATTCAAACTCATGGACGCATTCTGCCCCAAAGCACGATCGTTACAAAACGCAACAGACGTTTTTCTGCCTGTCTGCTAAGCTGCGGCGCTCGAAATCAGGGGATTTAGCCCATGCACGTCACGTTCAGCGCCAAAGAACTGGAGTTCCAGGAAGAAGTCAGGACATTTTTCCGAGACGAGTATCCCGAAGACATTCGCGAAATTATGGACTCGGGTGACGAATTGCCGCCCGAAATGCAGATCCGCTGGCAGAAGATTCTGTGCAGCAAAGGCTGGGCTGCGACGAACTGGCCGGTTGAGTACGGTGGCACAGGCTGGTCGCCGGTCGAAAAGTACATTTATGCCCGCGAGGAAGCCCACGCCAACGCGCCTCTGTTCATTCCTTTTGGCATGACCATGGTTGCCCCCGTCATCTACACCTACGGCAGCGAGGAACAAAAGCAGCGTTTCCTGCCCGACATCCTCGCGAGTAATGTGTGGTGGTGCCAGGGATACTCAGAACCCGGCGCGGGCTCTGATCTCGCCTCGCTAAAGACCCGCGCGGACCTCGTCGGCGACCACTACGTCGTAAATGGGACAAAAACGTGGACGACGCTCGGCCAGCACGCCGACTGGATCTTTTGCCTGGTCAGAACGAGTTCCGACGTTGCGCGTCGCCAGGAAGGCATCAGTTTTCTCCTCATTGACATGCAAACGCCGGGCATCTCGGTGAAACCCATCATCCTGCTTGATGGCAAACACGAGGTGAACGAGATTCACTTCGATAATGTTGAGGTTCCCGCGAACAACCTCGTCGGCGAAGAAGGAAAAGGCTGGACCTACGGCAAGGTTCTGCTGCAACACGAGCGCACCAACTCGGCCAACACGTTTCGATCCCAATACCGGGCAAAACGACTCCGCATTCAGGCCTCAACGTCGGTGCGCGGCGCCCCACCGCTCGAAAACGACGCCAACTTCATGCGTAAACTCGCAGCCGTCGAGGTTGAGCTCAAGGGTCTCGAGTACACCGAACTGCGAACGCTCGCGGCGGTAGCCTCGGGCAAGGCTCCCGGCCCCGAATCATCGTTTCTGAAGATCAAAGGTACCGAAATCGTCCAGGCTATCGATGCCTTGTATATGGAGGCAGCCGGGTACTACTCGCTGCCTTACAGGGCCGATCCAGCCGTCGGCGAAGGCAGCGAGAGTCTTAGTTCGCTGCATTATTTCAACCATCGAAAAGTCACGATATTCGCGGGCTCGAACGAGATTCAAAAAAACATTATCGCCAAGCATGTGCTTGGCCTATAGGTATCGCACATGGACTTTTCGCTGAACGAACTGCAAACGATGATGGCCGACAGCGTCGGCAAGTTCATCGATAACGAGTACGACTTCGACACGCGCCAGGAATATGCCGGAAGCGAGCGTGGTTTTAGTGACGATGTCTGGAAAACTTTTGCCGAACTTGGCTGGACGGCCGTGCCATTTGCCGAAGAGGATGGCGGTTTGGGGGGCGGCCCGGCCGAGATTATGGTCCTGATGCAGAGCCTGGCACGCGGCCTCGTGGTGGAACCCTACATTGCCAACGTCATTCTCGCGGGCGGCATACTGAAGCGCGTTGCCAATGAGGTGCAGAAGGAACAATGGCTGCATCCGATGATTGCAGGTGAATTGCAGGCGACACTTGCATTCAATGAACCACAGGCACGGTATGAGTTAGCGAATGTCGCAACAACTGCAACAATGGATAGCAACCACTGGGTGCTAAATGGGCGCAAGGGCCTGGTTCTCAATGGTGGCACCTCCGATCTGCTTCTGATCCCTGCACGTACGGCAGGCGACATCGGCGATGAGCACGGCATCACGTTGTTTGCTGTTGCTGCTGACAGCGACGGATTATCCTGCAACGCCTACGCGACCGTGGACGGTTTGCGCGCCGCCGAGATTACGCTGGAGGGCGTCCGCGTATCTGGAGACGCGGTACTTGGAAACGTGGATGAAGGATATGCTGCTCTCGGTGCAACGATTGATGACGCGACGCTGGCGATTTGCGCCGAGGCAGTCGGCATCATGTATGCCCTCAAGGACAAGACCGTCCAGTATTCGAAAGACCGCAGCCAGTTCGGTGTGCCGATCGGCAGTTTTCAGGCACTGCAGCACCGCATGGTGGATATGCTCATGGCCTGCGAACAGGCGCAGTCGCTGCTCATGTGGGCTGTCATGACGAACGCGGAAGGTAGCGACGAAAGCCGACGCGCCGTCAGCGCCATGAAATACATGATCGGAACAGCCGGCCAAAAGGTCGGTGAAGAAGCGGTACAAATACACGGAGGCATGGGCGTCACCTGGGAACTGGATGTCGCGCATCATTTCAAACGCCTGACCGCGATCTGCACCCTGTTCGGCAACGCCGACTGGCATCTGGACAAGCTTGCCACCTGATACACTCCAGCAATGATCCCTCAGGCAGTTGCTGATTTTTATGCCGTCAACCAGGAATTGCTCTGGCTGACGACACTGTTTATCGACCTGGCTTGCACGCTGGTCCTATACCGCTTTTTCGGCAAGGCCGGGTTGCAGGTTGCGATCGCCCTGGCCATCGTGCTGGCGAACCTCCAGGGGCCGAAGCTGACGATCATCTTCGGCTTGCAAACCAGTCTGGGAGTCATCTTCTACTCGAGTATCTTCTTCGCAACGGACGTACTCAGCGAAAACTACGGCAAGGAAGCGGCAAACAAGGCTGTGCGCATGGGGTTTGCAGTCAGTGTCATTGTTCTTGTAATGCTGAGCCTCGCTCTGCTCTACCTGCCGAGCACCAAGCCTGAGACTGCCGCATTTTCCGCTTCGATTCATGAGTCCTTCGTGACGATAGTCAATTTCACACCGCGCTTCATTTTTGGCTCGCTCCTCGCCTATTTCATCAGCCAGCATTTCGATGTCTGGGCGTTCCACAAGATCAAGTCGATAACCGGCGATCGCTGGCTGTGGTTGCGCAACAATGGCTCCACGCTTGGCTCGCAGGTTATCGACACAACGATCTATTCGTTGGTCGCATGGTGGGGAATCGTTGACCTGAAGACAGCCCTCGCTCTCGGTGGCGCCAAGTACCTGTTCAAGGTAGTGATAGCTGCAATCGATACTTTGTTCATCTATTGGGCACGCTATAGCTTCAAGCATCGGGCAGCATTGGAAGCGGCCTGATAAACTTGCCCCTGGGGACAGGAGGCACGTAATGAATTACAAGACGCTATACCTGATACTGGCAGTTCTCGGTGCTGCGATACCGTGTATTTTTTTCGCTGGGTTCATCCAGGAGAACGGCCTCGACATGATGGCCTTTCTTGAGGCCGCATTCGCAAACGGCGCGGCTGGCGGGCTGACTTCGGATCTGCTGATTTCTTCTTTCGCATTCTGGGCTGTGATGGTCGAAATGTGGCGCAGCGACAAGGGTCCAGCGCCATGGGCCTTTATGGTCGTGAACCTGCTCATCGGCTTGTCTTTCGCCTTGCCTTTGTACCTGTTCGTACGCCACTTCACTCGCCCGGTACACGCGCTCTGAATCACATGCAGCCATCCGGCGTCATTACGATCACGACAGACTTTGGCCACAAAGGGCCATTTGCTGCAGTAATGAAAGGCGTCATATTGGGGCACTTCCCCGCTGCGCGGATCATCGATCTCGCGCACGATATTCCTGCGCAATGGCCGCCCGAGGCCGGTTTTTGGGTCAGTCGCTCATACCAGTGGTTTCCGGAAGGCACTGTGCATCTGGCGATCGTGGACCCGGGTGTCGGTACAGAACGAGACATTTTGCTGGCCGAGTGCGACGGACATGTTTTCATGGCGCCGGATAACGGCCTGCTCGCGCAATTATTTGAAAGTTGCGCCAAACCGCGCATTTACAAACTCGACAATTCGAAACTGGAGTCGCTGAACCTGCCTGTGCCCAGCGCCACCTTCCACGGCCGCGACATTTTCGCGCCCATCGCAGCGGAGCTCGCTGCAGGGCGCATCACGGTGCAGGACATGGGCGCAGAAACGAACGACTGGACACCGGGATGGATCGATGAGCCCCACGTCACCCGGGGAAGGATCAACGGAGTGATCGTCACAATGGACACATTCGGCAACCTGATCAGCAACATTGACGCCCGTCTGATTCGAGACTTCGACGAGCCTGTCGCCAACATTGCGGGTCATCAGATCGGCATGCAGACGACGTACGGCCGTGCCAAGCCGGGCGACTATCTGGCGCTCATCAATTCATTCGGCGTTATCGAAATCGCGAAGTCTGAGGGCAGTGCGGCAGATGGACTCGGCACAGCCCGCGGCGCGCCTCTGATCATTCGTGACGGCTACCTGACCTGAAATAGGGTACCGGACACCATATTTCGAGAAATATGGTGTCCGGTACCCTATCTATAAAAGGTAGCTGGAACATTTATGAGTTTGTCGTCAGGCTTGCTGCTGCATTGCCTGCTTTTCAAGTTTTGCCCAGGAGTCGCGCAGCGTCACGATACGGTTGAATACGTGAGTACTATCGGCATCGTCTGCCGAATCTTTACAGAAATAGCCGAGCCGTTCGAATTGCACGGCCTCATCAACCGATGCCAATGACGGTTCGAGCTTTGCAGCGACGATTTCAAGCGAGTCTGAATTCAGGACTTTGTGAAAGTCCTCCGCGGCATTCGGATTCGCGTCGGTGAAGAGTCGATCATAGAGCCGTACCGATGCATCGACAGCATGCGCGCAGGATACCCAGTGAATCGTACCCTTGACCTTACGGTCTGAAGTACCGGTGCCGCTGCGCGTGTCAGGGTCGTAGCTACAACGCAACTCGACAACTTCGCCGTCATCATTCTTGATGGCTTCGTCACAACGAATGATGTAACCGAAACGGAGCCGGACCTCGCCACCAGGCTTCAGGCGGAAGAACTTGCGCGGCGCATCCTCCATGAAATCATCCTGCTCGATCCAGAGTTCGCGCGAGAACGGCAACTCACGCGTGCCGAAATCAGGATTGCCCGGATGATTCATCGCCTCCATGAGTTCGACCTGGCCTTCCGGGTAGTTGGTCAGTACAACCTTGAGCGGCCGCAATACGGCCATTCGCCGCGGCGCAGTCTCGCCAAGTACGTCACGGACGCAGGTTTCGAGCGCGCCCATCTCGATCAGCTTGTCTTTCTTCGTCACGCCGGCGCGTTTCACGAACTCTCGCAACGCTGCGGGAGGGTAGCCACGCCGCCGCATGCCAGAGATTGTCGGCATGCGCGGATCGTTCCATCCGGATACAACACCTTCGTCAACCAGCGCCTTGAGCTTGCGTTTGCTCGTAATCGTGTAGGCAAGATTCAGCCGCGAAAATTCGATCTGGCGCGGACGGTGCTCGGGCTGCAACTGGTCAAGGAACCAATCGTAAAGCGGTCGATGATCCTCGAACTCGAGCGTGCACAGTGAGTGTGTGATGCCTTCGTAGGCATCGGACATGCCGTGTGCGTAGTCGTACATCGGATAAATGCACCACTTATCGCCCGCGTTCTGATGCGGGATGTGGCGGATTCGATAAATCGCAGGATCGCGCATATTCATGTTCGGCGACGCCATGTCTATCTTGGCGCGCAGTACATGCTCACCGTCGCCAAACTCCCCGGCATACATGCGCCGGAACAGGTCGAGGTTTTCCTCGACGCTGCGATCGCGGTACGGACTGTTTCTGCCAGGCTCGGTCAGCGTACCTCTGTGTTCGCGAATTTCTTCAGCACTGAGGCTGTCAACATAGGCAACGCCCTGCTCGATCAGTTGTATCGCGGACTCGTACAAGCGGTCGAAATAGTCCGATGCATGTGTCAGCCGGTCTTCCCAGTCAAAACCCAGCCAATGCACGTCATCCTTGATCGCCTCGACGAATTCAGGGCTCTCCTTACCCGGATTCGTATCATCAAGACGCAGAAAAGTGCGGCCGCCGGTCTCGGCGGCCACGCCGAAGTCCAGGCAGATCGCCATGACGTGCCCGACATGCAAATAGCCGTTCGGCTCTGGCGGAAATCGGGTCACGATTTCGGCGTGCTTACCCGACTCGAGGTCGTCGTAAATGATCTTGCGGATAAAATCCCGCGGTTCGCTATCGTTCATGAGGCCGGATTGTACGCGAACTTCTTTAAACACGGGGCAATTCGCGTACAATTGCGCGCTGTCTTACCCGTGCAGAAAAATACCTGAATCATGCCGAAAATTTCCTTACCTGACGGCTCCGAGCGTCAGTATGACGCCACAACCAGTGGAGCCGATATCGCCGCCAGTATTGGCGAAGGGCTCGCTCGGGCAGCTGTTGCCATTCGCGTTGATGGCGACCTCTGGGACCTGAATCGCGAAATCAGCGATGACGCCGAAGTCGCGATCATCACGCGTGATTCTGAGGAAGGCATCGAGCTGCTACGCCACGATGCGGCACATGTGCTCGCTGAAGCCGTCAAGGAGCTCTGGCCTGAAACTCAGGTAACAATCGGCCCTGCTATTGATAACGGTTTCTACTACGACTTTGCTCGCAAGGAACCGTTCACCGATGCGGATCTCGAGACCATTGAGAAACGCATGCAGGAAATCGTCGATCGCGACGAGGTGATCGACCGTGAAGTCTGGGAGCGCGACAAGGCCGCCGAATTTTTTCGTGGTATTGGCGAGGAGTACAAAGCCGAGATCATCGAAAGCATTCCTTCAGATGAAGACCTGACACTGTACCGCCAGGGCGAATTCATCGACCTGTGCCGCGGCCCTCACCTGCCATCGACCGGCAAGCTGGGCAAGGCATTCAAGCTCACACACGTGTCAGGTGCCTATTGGCGCGGCGATTCGAATAACGAAATGCTGCAACGCATTTATGGCACCGCCTGGTCAAACGACAAAGCGCTGCGCAAGTATTTGCACATGCTCGAGGAAGCCGAAAAGCGTGATCATCGCCGTCTCGGTCGCGTTATGGATCTTTTCCATTTCCAGGAGGAAGCCCCGGGCGCCGTGTTTTGGCACCCAAACGGCTGGGCCATATACCAGTCTCTGATTTCCTACATGCGAGAAAAGAACACCGAAGCCGGTTATCAGGAGGTCAACACCCCTGAGATCATGGCGAAAGCCTTATGGGAGAAGTCGGGCCACAACGCAGCCTTTGGCGATAACATGTTTACGACAGAGACTGTCGACGGTCGCGTTTACGCGGTAAAACCGATGAACTGCCCGGGCCATATCCAGGTGTTCAACCAGGGCATCAAGAGTTATCGCGACCTGCCGCAACGTCTGGGCGAGTTTGGCAAGTGTCACCGCTATGAGCCGTCGGGCGCTTTGCACGGCATGATGCGCGTACGCGCATTCACGCAGGACGATGCGCACATATTCTGCACACCTGAGCAGATCTCTGATGAGTCGATTGCTGTCTGCAACCTGATTCTCAGCATCTACAAGGACTTCGGGTTCGATGACGTACGCATCAAGTTTGCCGATCGACCCGAGGTTCGCGTTGGCGCCGACGAAGTCTGGGACCAGGCCGAGCAGGCGCTCCTGCAAGCGCTCGAGGCAAGTGGGTTCGAATACACCCACAACCCGGGCGAAGGCGCGTTCTACGGACCGAAGCTGGAATTCGTCCTGCGCGATGCTATAGGCCGCGACTGGCAATGCGGTACGTTGCAGGTCGATCTCAATATGCCCGAGCGCCTCGGTGCGACCTATATCGGTGAAGACGGCAACAAGCATGTTCCCGTGATGTTGCATCGTGCCATCCTTGGGTCGATCGAACGCTTCATGGGCATCCTGATCGAACACCATGCCGGCAAGCTGCCGCTGTGGCTGGCACCCCAGCAGGTCAAGGTGCTGACGATTACCTCGGATGCTGACGACTATGCAAACGAGATCGTTGCCGAGTTGCGGGCAGCAGGCCTGAGAGCGGACTGCGATACGAGGAATGAGAAGATCTCGTACAAGGTTCGCGAACACAGCGTGGCCAAGGTGCCCGCACTGTTTGCAGTCGGCCAACGCGAAATCGAAAACCGTACCGTTGCAGTGCGCCGACTCGGCTCCAAAAAGCAGCAAGTCATGCCGCTCGAAGCAGCAATTGAGGCCCTCAAGACCGAGGTCGATTCCCGGCGGTAATCTCGATCCTAGCACTGTTTCCGGCCGGCCATTCAGGCCTGCCTGGAAAGAAGCAGCTGAGCGGCATTCTTGATTGGCTGCACAGCCGGGAGCCCAAACGTGACGCGCCCTGCACTTCCACTGTGCGCCATGTCACAGATTCAAAATTATGTCGCCCCCTGCCGGCACTTCGCCCGAAGCCCGTGGATATACTCTGCTGGCGAAATAAAGAGTCCGCGTAATTAAACATAAGGTTTTGGAGGAATCGAAGTGCCGCTGGACCATTACAAAACACAGGTATTGTTGCTGCATAGCGAACAGAGCACTTTGGACTCGTTGAGTTCGGGATTTGGAGATCGCTACACGGTGCATTACGCGACCAGCGGAAGCGAAGCACTGAATACGCTCGTAGAGACGCCGATCAACGTTATCATCTCGGCTCAAGACCTGCCCGGCATGAGTGGTCTTGAAGCTCTGCGCGAAGCCAAGAAACGTTCACCCGAAACGGTCGGTATCCTGCTGGCTGGTAGTGCCAACCAGGGCCTTGAGGCGCTCGTCGGAGACGAGGAAGTATTTCAGATCGTGCGCGGCAACGTTACGGCCGAATCATTACGCAAAATGGTCGACAGTGCCACGCAGCAAGTACGCCTGATGGCGCTGGCCGAGTCGGCGAATGACACAGCAGCTGATGTCGACGAACCCGCCGAACATATCGTTATGGAAACGTCGGAGAATGGCTCCACGATCATCAGCGACGGCACCGGCCGCATGCCGGCATTGAATCCGGAAAAAATCTCGGCGGCGACTGCTGCCGGATCACGGTTTATCGATGTTCTGGTTTTCACCAAAGATCACGAGTTTCTGGCAACGATCAAGGAGTCGTCTCGCGGCATGCACACGGTGCACTACGCCAACACACTGGCCCAGGCCGATGAGATTATTCGTGCGCATAAGGTGGGCGTCGCAGTGCTCGACGCCGCCATGGTCACCGAAAAAATCGAACGATTGATACAGTATCTGCGTCAAGGGTCATCGCGATTAGTATCAATCGTTGCCGGTCGCCGCGATGACGGCGAGATGCTCATGGATCTCATCAATCGTGGCAATGTATATCGCTTCCTGTTGAAGCCGGTATCGCCAGGCCGTGCGCGCCTCGCCGTAGAAGCATCGGTTAAACACCATCTCGAAGCTCCTGATGCGACGTTCAAGATCAAGAGAACTCCTGCAGCTCGGAAGCCTGCTCCAAAACCGGCGCCGGCAACGCGGGCAATGCCTCAGTCCAGTCCGGCAACAGCACCTGCAACGAAAGCAAGTCCCATTCCGAATCCTTTAGCCCCAAAGCCAAAGGCCATTCCTGAACCATTACCCGAAGATCCACCGCTGGCCGAACCCAGGAATGAATCGCCGATCGACCGCGGCTTGTCGAGTGCACTCGGGGATGACGACACGAGTTTCGCGGAAACTATTACAGGCCTTGTCAGCTCGTTCATAAAGAAACGCACGGAGAGTGAAGCCCCTGCTCCGGAGTTCCCGGAAAGAGTGACAACACCCCAGAAACTGGCCGCGCTAAGCGATGGGGCCCGTGAATATATCGTCAGGAATGCAAAGATGATCGGCATCGCCGCAGCGACGATTATCGTGCTCGCCAGTGTGTTGTTCTGGTTCACCGGTAGCGACGATGAAGCCGACCTGATTGAGGATTCTTTGGTTACTTCTACCCCATCCGTAACGGAAGAGGATGTCGTCTTCGATACGCCTGTGAATGCAGGCAATGATGCCCAGCCACTCGTCGATGAGGCTCGGCTGGCCCGCGGTGCTGGGCAAATTTTTAATCCTGCCGGTTCCAACGCTATCGAACTTTATCTCGCCGCAGTTGCTGCAGATCCATCAAATGCTGCAGTCGCGGCTGAACTTGATACTGTAATCGAGCAAGCCTTGGGCATGGCCGAAACTGCAGTACTCGATACGCGCCTCGATGACGCCGCCGCCGCACTCCAACGCGTGGCATTGGCTGATGCCGACAATCCTCGCCTGCCGTTCCTGGCGGCACAACTTGCGCAGATGCAGCTTCGCAGTCATCTCGCAGATGCGCGCGCCGCTATTCGCGATACGCGCTTTGAGGATGCCGGCAACGCGATCGCAGCTGCTCGTGCGCTTGCAGTCGCTGATACGACTGAAGTGGACGCGGTGGCCGAGGAATTCAATTCGGCTCGCAGCGAACAACAGGTTGATGAGGTGCTGGCGCTGGCCAACGCTCGTTTCGAAGAGGGCGACTTGCTCAGCCCGGCCAACGATAATGCTCGTTACTATTACGACCTCGTGCTAACGAATGACCCGGGCAACGCGGCAGCACGTCAGGGCCTTAGTGTCATCGCCAGCACGCTCGTACTGCAGGCGCGCACAGAGATCGATGGCGGCAGGCTGGATAATGCCGAGCAACTCCTGAATGACGCGCGCGCTATCGACGCATCGAGCAGCGAGCTGGCAGCGACCGATACCGCGCTGGTCAGCGCGCGCGATGCCATTGTTATGCAGGAACAGCGTCGCGCTGCAGAAGCGCGCCGTCAGGCAGAAGCTGATCGCCAGGCTGCCGAGAAGGCCCGCCTGGAACGGCAGCGCCTTGCTGAGGAAGATGCCCAGGCCGCAGCTGTCGAGAAAGCTCCGAAAGAAACAACCGAACAAACTGTTGGGGAGAGCGTGAGTACCGATAGTGGTGATGCCGCTATTCAGGATGGCGCGTCCGTGACTGACGCCATGGCTGCTGAGACATTGGATGAACCCGTCAGCGCCGATGTACTCAGCGAGAGACCAGTTGCAATCAGTTCGCTGACTCGCACCAAGTATTACGCGCCGAAGTACCCACGCGTCGCGCAGCGAAGAAACCTGTCGGGCTGGGTGTCCGTCGAATTTACGGTTGCCCTGGATGGATCAGTTCGGGACGTCGAAGTTCGCGAGTCAGAACCGGTTGAGGTGTTCGACAACGCCGCCATACGGGCGGTCGAAAGATGGAAATTTGAGCCGATTCTCGAAAACGGCGTCGCCGTTGAAAAGCGCGCTGGCGTGCGCATGATGTTCGCACTGGAGTAAGCTCGAGCTGCTACGTTCCGACTGAAAGTCGTCCACACTGGACCAATTTGAACAATCCCGTTACGCTGGGCCGGATTATTTCAATATCGGTCAAATTAATGTCACAAGAAACTATCCGAGCGGTCGACAAACCGCCCCGCAAGCAGCAGCAGCGCAGTATCGTCACGCAAGAGAAATTGCTCGATGCAGCGATAGATGCATTCTCAGAAAAGGGTTTCAAAGGTACGTCGACACGGGACATTGCCGAGCGAGCGGGTGTGCATCATCCATTAATCACGTATCACTTCAAGAACAAGGATAGATTGTGGCGTGCCGCTGCCGACAGGGTTTTTCGTGATTTTCGCCGTTCTCTGGCGGCGTCGCTCGAGGATCATAAAGACGAATCCCCGAAAGAACGGATGGCATCCATGATCAGAACATATCTGCACTATGCGAAGAGTCAGCCTGCACTGCACAAAGTGATGGTGCAGGAGGCCAGTTATCCGAATGCGCGCCTCGACTGGTTGATTGAAGCGCACCTGAAGCCGTTGTTTGACACATCTTTTGTCTTGATGGAAGAACTGCAGCAGATCGGCGTCGCACCACCGGGAAACCCAAAGCTCCTGTTCAACATGATCCGGCTCTCTTCGGGAGGCCTGCTCGCGCTCGGCAACGAACTAAAAGGATCGAGTGGTATCGACATCGACGCAGAGGGAACGCTCGACGAGATTGCCGAAATGATTGTCAACGTATTCCTGCCCGGCGAAATGCGGCAGATCGACTGACTTACCTGCAGGCGTACAGGTAAAGCATTTCCATCGCGAGATGTCCTGCGGCAAGTGATGTGATTTCCGCGACGTCGTAGGCAGGCGCAACTTCGACAATATCCATACCGACCAGGTTGATTCCGCCGAGTCCCCGAAGTATCGACATGGCCTGGTGGCTCGTCAGTCCGCCACATACGGGCGTACCGGTGCCGGGTGCATAGCTCGGATCCAGGCAGTCGATATCAAAGGTCAGATATACCGGCTTGTCTGCCAGGCATTTGCGTGTCTCATCGATGACGGCGTTGACACCAATCTCATGCACGCGCGGCGCATCGATTATATTGAAACCCATCGTATCGGGGTTTTCCGTACGCAAGCCGATCTGCACTGAAGACGCCGGATCCACAATGCCGTACTTCGCGGCCCAGTAGAACATCGTCCCGTGATCGATGCGGTCATCCTCATCTGCCCACGTATCGCTATGCGCATCAAAGTGCAACAAAGTAAGCGGTGCGCCGTGCTTCCTCGCATGCGCTTTCAGCAGCGGATAGGAAATGAAGTGATCGCCACCCAGCGCCAGTAACCCCGGCCCCTGGTCTATGATGTTGAATGCGTGCTCCTCGATCGCGGCAGGAACCGATTCCGGCTTTCCATGATCGAAAAAACAATCCCCAACATCAGCGACGGCAAGTTTGTCGAACGGATCAAACTCCATGCCATAAGGTTTTTCCCATGCCATGGTCGTCGATGCGTTTCGAATTCCGCGCGGTCCCAGCCGGGTACCTGGTCGATTGGTTGTCGCGGTATCAAACGGCACGCCGGTGACGGCGACATCAACGCCGTTGAGATCCCGGGTGTACTTGCGCCGCATGAATGACGTGACACCCGCGTAGGTGGGCTCCGGCGTTGTGCCATACAGGCTCTCGCGAGTAATCGCATGATCGCTCTTATACTTGTCCATACGCGTGCACCTACGCCTTTACTGCTTTCGCTGTCAGGTCAAGAACCTTGCGCGTGATCTCGATGATCGTATCAGCCTCGCTGTGCGACAGCGTGAAAGGCGGCGCGCAAATAATTGCATCGCCCGAAGCACGCAGGCACAAACCATTCTCGATGAACAGGTCGCGAGCGATTCCACCAACGCCCTGCTTTTCGTCAAATCGTTCCAGGGGTTCCTTCGCCTTGACGAGTTCAAGCGCACCCATAAGACCGACCATGCGCGTGTTACCGACGAGTGGATGGTCTGCGAGTTCAGCCCATCTTTTTTGGAGGTAGGGACCGATGTCATTGCGAATTCTCTCTACAAGATTCTCGCGCTGCAGGATCTTCAGGTTGGCAATTGCAACGGCACAAGCTGCCGGGTGACCCGAGTACGTATAGCCATGCGCAAATTCACCGGCCTTGTCGACAAGGATATCGGCCACGCGGTCACTGACGAACACGCCGCCAAGCGGCAGGTAGCCGGATGTGACACCCTTTGCAAAGGGCATGAAATCGGGTCGGGTCCCGTAATAGTCCGCGCCAAACCACTCACCGAGCCGGCCGAAACCGGTTATGACCTCGTCGGAGATCAACAGGATGCCGTATTCATCGCAAATTCGTTGCACTTCCGGCCAGTAACTGTCGGGCGGTACGATGACCCCACCCGCACCCTGGATGGGCTCGCCGATAAATGCAGCAACCTTGTCCGCACCAATTTCCTTGATCTTGTCTTCTATCGAGCGCGCCGTAACGATGCCAAATTCGTCCGGTGACAGACTCTGGTCCGAGCCAAACCAGTACGGTTGATCGACATGAACGATTCCGGGAATCGGTAATCCACTCTGCTTGTGCATCGGCTTCATGCCGCCGAGGCTTGCAGCCGCGACGGTTGAGCCATGGTAGGCATTGTGGCGGCTTATGATCGTATGCCGCTCCGGCTGGCCCATCAGGTCCCAGTAGGTGCGCACCATACGCACGATCGTGTCATTCGATTCGGAGCCCGAGCCCGTAAAAAACACACGATTGAACTGCGGCTGGCTGACTTCCTTGAGCATTGCCGCCAGTTCGATGGATGGCGGATGCGCACACTGGAAGAAGTTGTTGTAGTACGGAAGCTCCTGCATCTGCGCGGCCGCCGCATCGACCAGCTCCTGCCGGCCATAGCCTGCATTTACACACCACAGGCCAGACATGCCATCAAGAATTTTGTTGTCGTCGGCATCAAAGATGTAAACGCCCTCGGCACGCGTGATGATGCGTGAGCGTTTCTTGTGCAGGTCCTTGTGATCCGTAAACGGATGCAGGTGATGCTCCTTGTCGAGTTCCTGCCAATCCTGCCTCGAGCGCTTTTCAATTGCTGTCATTAAAATTCCCAGTCAAAAGTCAGACATTGAACATGAGGATCTCACGCTCGTACGGCGTGATGATCTCCGCAAACTCTCTGTACTCGTGTTCTTTTAGTACCGTGTACAGATCGATGAATGCGTCGCCCAGCAGGCTGCGCATCCCCTTCGATTCACGCATCGCGTCAATCGCTGCATAAATGTGCCGGTGCAGGCTGTGATCATCACCATAAGCACTGCCCTCAGTCGCCTCGGTTGGCTGCAACCCATCAACCATTCCCAGGTAACCGCAAGCCAGAGTCGCTGCAATCACGAGGTAAGGATTCACGTCGGAGCCTGCCAGTCGATTCTCGATTCGACGCGCTTCCGGCGGCGAGTCGGGAACGCGCAATCCGACTGTTCGATTATCGATTGCCCACGCGAGGTTTACGGGGGACGACCACGGACTTGCCAGCCGGCGATACGAGTTTACGTAGGGCGCAAAAATGAGCAGCGCTTCGTTCATGTGTTTTTGCAAACCACCAAGGAAGCCATTAAACAAAGCCGTCGGCTCGCCATTCGCGTCAGAAAAAATATTGTTACCTTGAGTGTCAACAATGCTCTGGTGGATATGCAGTGCGCTGCCCGCTTCGTTTGCCATCGGTTTGGCAAGAAACGTCGCATGCATGTTGTGGTTTATCGCAGCCTCTCGAACCGTACGCTTGAACAGAAAAACCTGGTCTGCAAGTTCGAGTGCATCACCGTGCAAGAAATTGAGTTCGAACTGTGCCGGGCCCATCTCCTGAGAGATTGTGTCGATGTTGATCCGCTGAGCCTCACAGTAAGAATAGACCTGGTTTACGAATTCGTCGAAGTCATTCATCGTGTCTATGCTGTAAGGCTGATTGGCGCCCTCAGTCCAGCCGAGGCGCCCTTGTGGTGGTTCGGCGTCTGCGTTGGGATCCGAGTGAGGACTGAGCAGGTAGAACTCGACTTCGGGCGCGACCACGGGGATCCAGCCTTTCGCCTCATACAGTGACAACACCTGGCGAAGAACGCCGCGCGGAGACTTGGCAACGGGCGAACCATCGCTGTGGAAACAGTCGAGAAATACGGCGGCAGCCGGCTCAGCCGCCCACGGCACGGGGCGCAGGGTCTCGGGATCGGGCACGAGCCACATGTCCTTGTCCTCGACATTGTCGGGGTCGGCGACATAGTCGCCCGAAATTGTCTGCGCAAAGACACCCTCGGGCATCTTCATCGTGGCTTTGCCAAATTTCGCCGCCGGCACGACCTTGCCGCGGGCTGCACCCGCCATGTCAGGCACGATGGCCTCGACATCTTCGATATTTCTTTCGGTCAACCAGTCTTGAATAAGGTCGTCGTCACTCACCATTACACCTGTCGCTTAGCTGCACGTGCTCTGCACGCGTCACCGAACGCCTTGAACATTGCCATTGAAAATTCGTCTTCTGTTGCTCGCCATTCCGGGTGCCACTGCACAGCCAGGTTGAAACCTGGCGTATCATCGACACGAAACGCCTCGATCAATCCGTCATCGGCAATTGCCTCAACCGTCACACCATCCGCTAGTCTCGCAACGGCCTGGGAGTGCAGCGAGTTCACCATCATAGACTCTTTACCCACCAGCGAACGAAGCAGCCCCCCTTCGGGCAAGCTGACAGGATGTGAAGGCCCGTATTTGACCTCCATCGGGTCGTCCGGGTTTTCGAGATGCATATGGTAGCCCGGCACTTCATGCACTTTCTGGTGCAAGGTGCCGCCGAGCGCAACATTGAGTTCCTGGTAGCCCCGGCAAATCGCAAACAGCGGCATGCCCATATCGAGCACGTGCCTGATCATGGGCAGCGTCACTGCATCGCGGTAGGGATCATGCAAAGTACCTTCCTCACTCGGCTCACCATCGTAGTGATGCGGCTCAACATTGGAGTAGCTACCCGACAACAGGATGCCATCCAGGTGCCCGAGCAGGACGTCGAAATCGATTTCGTCCTCTAGCACAGGAATCAGCAAAGGGATGGCATTTGCTGCCTGCACAATTGCCGTCAGGTATTTCTCACCGGCCATATGAAACGGCTGGCCTGTGTAGATGCGGCGATCGCAGGGAATGCCAATGATTGGTTTACTTTTCATGCTGCCCTCAGGCCAATGACTTCCGACCGAAGAACTTCAGAACACTCCAGAGGACGCCGATACCAATCACGATCGAGATCCAGGGCGGTATACCAAAGCCGCCTGGGATCGTACCCAGAGCCAGTGCAACAATTCCTACCAGCAAGGCATAAGGCAGCTGCGTGCGTACGTGTTCGATGTGGTCGCAGCCGCTCGCCACGGACGATAGCACCGTAGTGTCAGAAATAGGTGAACAGTGATCACCCCAAACTGCCCCGGCAAGGCAGCAGGCAACCGACGAATACAGAATATGCATACCGCCGGCATCGGCTATACCGTTCACACCCATAACAGCCCAGGATAATGGAATGACCAGCGGCATGAGAATCGCCATGGTCCCCCAGCTCGTGCCCGTTGTGAACGCTGTAATTGCGGCGAGAATGAAGACAATGGCCGGAATCAGCGCAACAGGTAAGGAATCCGCAAGCAGTGTTACAAGATACGACGCCGTGTTCAGCGTTGCGGTCAGATCCGAAAGCGACCAGGCCAGCACCAGGATAATCATGCCGAATAAAGTGGCGCGAAGTCCGCCATACCAGGCATCAACTGTCTCATGGATCGACAGGATGCGCTGTCCGATCGACATCGTGGCGGCCACCAGAACGCCAACGAATGACGAGTACATCATCGCCTGATACGGACTCGTCGTCTCCAGGATATTGACCAGCGTGTCACCTTCTCCGAGAACGAAAAGGCTCACCATTAACGCAACAACCAGCGTAATGATCGGAACAAACGCATTAACTGCGCGCAACGGGATCTTGTCTTTCGGCTCCAGTTCGTCACCATGAATTGCAGGCAGTGCCTCGGCAGTTTCCGGCTTGACGCTGCCATTGCGCGCCCGCTTCTCGGCCTTGTACATCGGGCCGAAGTCCAGCCCGCTCGACGCGATCATAAGAACGAACACGATCGCGAGTATTGGATAAAAGCTGTATGGAATGGAGTGTATAAAAACGGAATACGCCTGCACATGCTGCAGCTCGGGGATCGTCTCCAAAGCCTGATCGACGAGGCCGATCTGGTAGCCAATCCAGGTCGTGATGAGTGCAATGCACGCAACGGGTGCAGCAGTCGAGTCAACGATATACGCAAGTTTCTCGCGCGAGACCTTAAGGTGGTCGGTCAGCGAGCGTGCCGTGTTGCCGACAACCAGCGTATTGCTATAGTCATCGAAGAAGATCATCAGGCCCATCAGCCAGACTGCCACCTGGCCGCCGACAGCCGTTTTGGCCCGGCTAACGATGCTTCTAACAATGCTCGCCATGCCGCCGTTACGTGTGATGATGCCAACCATGCCGCCGATCATCATCGTAAAAAGAATGATTGATGCCCTGTCAAAATCGGCGATCGCGCTCGTGACGAAAACCTGGAAGCTGTCGAGCAGACCTCGCCCCGCACCCCGAAAGGTGAAGGACTGCAACGCTGTCGCGCCGACCCACAGACCGAGTAGCAGTGCAGGAATGACATTGCGAAGCGTAAGCGCTACAGCGATGGCCAGTACCGCCGGCAAAACCGAGACCCACCCGGGGATCACCCGCAGGTCGGTACTCGCCGTTTGTTCGCCCGCGCTGGCCATCACGACTGTTGTTCCTGTCTCTTCGATCAGAACGCCGTCAAACGTGGCAGTACCATCTGCATCCGCAGTTGCAGACCACGTCGATCCAGCCACGGAAAGTTTTGCGACCGTACCTTCCAACACACCCGTTACCGAGTATTGCAGCGGCACACCGGTCAAGCCGACAGCGGGCGTTTCAATTTCGATCGCAGATGAAGAAAGCGGAAGGATTGCAAAACAGCTTGCAACGAGAAATTGTCGGATCAGGCTCCGGGAGACCAGTTTGCTCTTATTAATGTGATTAGTCCTGCGGCTCTCAGTCGTCGCGAATCTTATCATGGCGAATCAATAGCGCGGCTGCAGTTGTCCCGCCGCTGCACAAAGCGTCGCGCCCAGACTTGCCCGCCGGCTCTCCGTCATCCGTTGAGTTGGGCCGCAGATCGACAACGCACCCAGAATTTCTCCCGTGCTGCCCCGAACCACGGCTCCCACGCCGGAAAAACCATCCTCGAGTTCGTCCACCGTTTCAGCAAATCCTCGGCGCCGAACATCCCCAAACTGGGCCTCCAGTTTGTCGTGGTCCGTAATCGTCTTCGCGGTCAAAGGCGTAAGACGCTCTGATAGTCGCTCCATGCCATGCTCATCGAATGCAATTAGTGCCTTGCCCGTTGACGTCGCATGCATCGGCCAGCGCGTCCCGACGTTTCCCCCGGCCGCGAGAAAATGCCCGCCAGTGACTTCGTCAAGAATCAGCATCGTGTCGTCAATCGGCACTTCGAGCGTCGCGGTCTCCCCTGTCTCCTCGGCAAGCCGCTTCAACAATGGCCGGGCCTTAACGCGCAGGTTGTCGCTCGACAAGGCCTGCACACCCAGCGCCATGAGTGCCGGTCCCAGCCGGTATGCGCCACTCGCGGCATTGCGATCCAGCAAAGACTCGCTATGCAGCGCCTGTAAAAGTCTGTGCGTCGTCGTCTTGTTCAATCCGGACAGCACACTGACTTCTGCCAATTGCAGCTCGGGTTGCTCGGAAGTGAACAACTTGAGCAGTCGGACCGCGCGCAGAGCGGATTGTGCGCCCTGCGGCGTTTTTCTTTCACGCATGCCTGATTCCATATTATGATTTTTTATTTCATATTATCGTAGCATGCCGCCGGTTGCGGAAGAACCCGAAATCCCCGATGCTTGGGCGCGCTAAGACAAAGAGAGCAACACCATGGCTAAATCACCCTCCCTGCGAACCGAACTTCGAGCTGCCCAGAAGAAACACGGCGAGTTTGAGTCAATGGATCTGCTGGTCCCGGACCTGAACGGCTTTCTCCGGGGCAAGCGTGTCCGGCACGGCGAGTTCGACAAGGTCTGCGAGGGCGGCTTTGTCTTCTGTGCGGGCGCGACTTTACTAACGGGACTTGGCGAGGTTACAAGTGGGGTCATGGGAGCGGACGACGGTGACCCCGATCTACCGGCCAGGCTGATCCCCGGTTCGATCGTGCCGGTCCCCTGGGCGAGCAGGCCGATGGGACAGGCATTTTTTCGCATTGTGAACGAAGACGGCGGGGATTTTTTTGGTGACCCGCGCACGGTGCTCGAGAACGCGCTCAAACCACTGAAGAAAAGGGGCCTGACAGCCGTAGTCGCTACGGAGCTCGAATTCTATCTGCTCGACGGCAAGGCGGCTGAACCGAAGATTGGTGCACCGCTGGTGCCCGGCACCAACCGCCCCCAGCCCGGCACGCAGGTATACAACCCTGACGATCTTTTTGAGGTTGAGGGTTTTCTCGATGATGTCTACGCGTGGTGTGACGCTCAGAATGTGCCAGCCGAAGCCGCAATCTCGGAGTATTCGGCCGGACAGTTCGAGATCAACCTGCATCATGTCGCCGATGCCGTGCTCGCCTGCGATCACGCGGTCATGCTCAAGCGGATCATCAAGGCCGCCGCCCGGAAGCACGGCTTCATAGCATGTTTCATGGCCAAACCATTTGAGGAAGATGCCGGCAGCGGCCTGCATATCCACATGAGCATTGTTGACAAGAACGGGAACAACTACTTCTCCCAGGGCAAGGAGAAAATGGCGCTGCCGCCCTTCTCGGCCCGGCTGCGTCACGCCGTGGGCGGTCTCCTGAAGATAATGCCGGAGTCGACGCTGCTTGGCGCGCCGAACGCCAACTCGTATCGGCGTCTGCGACCCGACATGTTTGCACCGGTCGAGCCAAATTGGGGTGTAAACCACCGCGTCGTATCAATACGCATCCCCGAGTCCGACGAGAATAATCTGCGCCTCGAACACCGCACGGCCGGTGCCGATGCCAACCCCTATCTCGTCATGGCGTCCGTCGTAGCAGGCGTGCACTACGGCATGAAGAACCGAATCGATCCCGGACCCATGGTTGAGCAGGGAGCTGAGATCGTGCCCAAACTGAAGATCCCGAATCGCTGGGAGACCGCAATAAACAAGTTCCGGCGCAGCAAGGTATTGCCTGAATACCTCGGCGAGGACTACTGCAGAGCTTATGCATTGGTCCGACAGGCCGAGGCCGATTCATACCACAACAAGATCGCACAGCTCGACTTTGACTGGTATCTGCGCTCGGTCTAGAGGTGCACCCATGCTCGCCCGTTGGCTCGCTGCCGAAAGTCTTCTGCGTCGACACTGGCAAGCTGACTCTGACCGGCCCATATAGCTGGAACCGCAATCCTACGTCGCGTTTTGTCGCGACACGCCACGTTACAATGACGGCCTTCTGGATGTATTCGCAGCCGTCGGTGTGTTGGCAATACCTACCGCGTTTACGGCCATGCTGATTGCAACAAGCCGATTTCTTGTCAACGCCACCCTGCTGGTCATAGCAGGTGGGGTCGGCGCCATTAGTGGCTGGGAGCCAGGACCAATTCTCGTGACTGCGGGAATTCCGATTCTGCTGATTGCCGGCACAGTGCAGAAAAGCGCTACGTGCCTATAAGAAAAACATGCGGGCTATACTCGCGGCCTTGCCGGACTAGGCCAACACAAGATGTTGCTAGTCGTGCTCCGCCGCACGCATGAGATCTGCGTCGATGGTCTTGCCTGCACAAACGTAATGCCAACCGGCCCAAGGCAGCACAATACTCGTGACGATCAACAGGCTGTAACGCATCGACTCTTCCGCAAATCGCGGCTCGAGGTAGTCGCTAAGAATCCCGGTCAACAGCGGACCGAGTCCAAGCCCGATGACGTTGATGATAAGCAATGCCAGCGCTGAGGCCATGGCACGCATCCTCAGCGACACCAGACCCTGAGCCTGCGACAGCACCGGGGCGAGATATACATTTGCGGTCGCGGCGGGAATAAGGAATACCAGCAGTGCGACCTCCCAGCTGTCCGACAGGAACATTACTGCATACGGCAGTGCCGTCAGGAACACGGTCAAACCAATGAAACGCAACGCGCGGCGATGGTCTGTCTGCCCCAGGTGGTCGGCAATGTACCCGCCGAGGAAAAAGCCCGCCCCGCCGACGATGCCGACGATCAGCCCAAGGTAAAGGCCAACCAGGTCGACGGACAGGCCGAAGCTGCGCACCAGGAAACTCGGCAGGAAGCTGATCACCGAATAGCCGACATATGACGACAGGCCGGCCGCAACCGTCATATGTGCGAATGATGGCCGGTGCCAGAGGAATCGCAAGGTGCGGAAGAAAGGCGGCTGTTCGCTGAAGGCCTCCCTGCCTTCGGAATGACCGCGCGGCGGCTCTACTACGGTGGCACGTACGATGAGCGCAAGCAGCAGCCCCGGCAAACCGACGATAAAGAATGCCTCGCGCCAGCCTATATTCTGCGCGACCCAGCCACCGAGCAGGAACGCAAGCATAATGCCCGCGGAGATGCCGATCGTGTAGACGCCCATCGCGGTGGAACGCTGCTCGGGTGGATACAGGTCGGCGATCATGGAATGAGCGGGCGGACTGCAGCCGGCCTCGCCGACGCCGACGCCAATCCGAGCAAACGCGAGTTGCAGGAAGTTCGTAGCGACGCCGCACAGCGCCGTCATGCCACTCCAGAGCGCAAGCGCCAGTGCAATCAGGTTGCGTCGATTGTGGCGATCCGCGTAGCGCGCGACGGGAATGCCGAGAACGATGTAGAACATCGCAAAAGCGGGACCTACGAGGAAGCCCAGCCATGCGTCCGATACACCGAACTCATCGCGAATCGCCGGCAGCAAAATCGCGAGTATTTGCCGGTCTATGAAGTTGAACATGTACACGATGGCCAGGATGGCCAACGCGTATCGTCGGGCAGCTGTTGAGACTTCCAGTGAACCGGTCGCCACTATTGGGTGGCAGACGCCGGTGCCACGCTGGCCGCATTCGGGCGGCGCGGGTCCGATGCACCACGAAATACACCATCCCGGAAACCGACGGCCTGTACGCTACCCATCGATGATCGTGACTCCTGCACTGCATGACCGCGCTCGCGCAATATCTTCACCGTATCGGGGCTGAAACCACTCTCGAGCTGCAAAATATCGGGGAACCATTGGTGGTGCATGCGGGGCGCGTTCACTGCCTCGGCGAGGTTCATGCCGTGATCGATAACGTTGACGAGCATCTGCAACACGGACGTAATGATGCGGCTGCCACCCGGGCTTCCGGTTGCAAACCACGGCTGCCCGTCCGCGAGAACGATCGTTGGCGTCATGGAGCTCAGTGGTCGTTTGCCGGCTGCGATGGCGTTGGCCTCGCCGCCCAGCAGACCATACGCATTCGGCACCCCGGATTTGGAAACAAAATCATCCATCTCATTGTTCAGCAGGAAGCCCGCACCGGCCACAGAAATCGCCGACCCAAACGAGAAATTCAACGTCGTGGTGGTGGCAACGATACTTCCGTCCGCATCGATCACCGAAAAGTGTGTTGTATCCGGGCTTTCCGGTTGCGGCGCAACCCCGGGGGCGACATCCGTCGACTCGCGGGCCTTCCGCATGTCAATCGTTGCGGCCAGTTCCTTACCGTATTCCTTGCTGATCAGCCACTCGACAGGCACATCGTAGTAATCCGGATCGCCAAGGTGTTCTGACCGATCCGCATAGGCAAGCCGGGCTACCTCAGCAAGCAGGTGAATGCTGTCCGCGCTCCCGGCGCCGTATTTAGAAACCGGGAAGTGCTCAAGTGTGTTGAGCATTTGCAAAACGTGGACACCGCCTGAGCTGGGTGGCGACATCGTGACGACTTCGTAGCCGCGGTACGTTCCACTTACGGGCTTGCGGTCTACGGCCCGGTAGGCAATCAGGGATTCTGCGTCGACCAGCCCGCCCCCGCGCTTCATCTCGTCGACTATCAGCTCGGCCGTTTTACCCTTATAGAAACCATCGGGTCCTTCATTCGCGATTCGTTCGAGGGTATCCGCGAGATCGGATTGGACCAGAAGTTCACCTGCGGCGTACGGCTCACCTCCATCCTTGTAGAAATACCCGCATGTCGCTGCGTTCCGGCACATGCGCAACTGGCGCGATTTCAGCATTTCCGCCAGGTCAAAACTGACCGGCACACCGTATCGCGCCTGGGCAATCGCCGCCTCAAGCAGCCGCTTCCACGGCAGCCGTCCGAACTGCTGGTGCGCCTGGTACAGGCCGGCCACAGTACCGGGAACGCCCGATGCCAGGTGACTGAACATGGCGCGGTCTCTATCAACGTTGCCCTCTTTATCGAGATACATGTCGTGTGTGGCGCCCACGGGTGCCATCTCACGGTAGTCGATCGACGTATTCTCGCCGGTGGCCGAATCGTGAATGAGCATGAATCCACCACCGCCGAGGTTTCCCGCGCGGGGCAACGTGACGGCCAGGGAGAAACTCACGGCAATCGCTGCATCTACGGCATTGCCTCCGGCAGCCAGAACATCAGCACCCGCCTTTGACGCATAGAGATTTTGTGACGCAACCATGCCGGCCGCCCCATAAACCGGGTGAGCCGTATCCTGGTACCGGATTATTGGGGTGTCCGGTGCCTGCGCGACAACGCGAGCGCCCAGCAGCAACATGATCGTTGCCGCGGCCGCGTGTCGCGTCAATTGCCCTTTACGGAAGTACAGCACGGAATACAAAGAAGAACATAATCGCGAGGAAGGCGCCCGCGGGAATAGTAACAACCCAGGACACCAGGATTCTTGCAACGACGCGCATATCGATCGCTTCAATGCCGCGTGCCAAGCCAACACCCAGTACCGCACCTACCAGGGTGTGCGTCGTGGAAATCGGCATACCGGTTCCCGATGCGATGACAATGGTTGTGGCTGCTGCCAGCTCGGCGGCAAATCCGCGGCTCGGCGTGAGCTGCGTTATCTTCTTGCCGACGGTGGCGATGACATGACGGCCGAATGTCGCGAGGCCGACTACGATGCCGCCGCCACCCAGCGCCAGGACCCAGATCGGTAAAGACGATTTCGCAGCGATCGTACCCGTTGTTGCAATGCTGACAACGGCAGCCAGCGGGCCGATAGCATTGGCAACGTCGTTCGAGCCATGCGCAAACGCCATGCCACATGCGGTGACCACCATCAGCACGCCGAATACACGCTCAACGGTATAAAAATGCTGGTCCTTGTCGGCCTTTTTGTCGGGCTCAATACGCCTGATGAAAAATGCGCCAACCATTGCAATACCTGAGGCAATGGCGATAGCGAGAATGTAGCTGTCCCGGAGGCTGATCGTCAGGCCAACGTGCTTGAGGCCCTTCAGGATCGTCACCAACGTGATCGTAAAAGCGGCCAGGAAAATGTACACGGGCACATAGCGCTTGGCCTTGGACAGCGGATCCTCCTGGCTGAGTATCAGTTTTTGCACGCTACGGTAGATCAGGTAGGCGATGAAACCAGAAGTAACCGGCGACACCACCCAGCTCATTACGATCGTGCCGACCTTACCCCACTGC
>Ga0316201_10000336_pt1 | contig 25490 bp, 18 predicted proteins | sample CS6wburrow_MG_FD_204516 | JGI IMG/M metagenome (GOLD analysis project Ga0316201, IMG submission 204516) | Coastal sediment microbial communities from Delaware Bay, Delaware, United States - CS-6 worm burrow | ecosystem: Environmental > Aquatic > Marine > Coastal > Sediment | place: USA... | reverse complement strand
CGAGCAGGGCCTCGAGTTTCGCAACCTGGACTCGCTGTTTGGGAGCGTAATCACGACCGCGTCGGTAGTCATAGCCAATGAGCCGGCCACCGACCCACGGCGTACAGGCGTCCCCAAGGGGCACCCACCGCTCAACGCCTTCCTGGGGCTGCCATTCTTCCACCGGGACAAGATGATTGGCATGGTCGGGATAGCCAATCGTGCCGATGGCTACGATCAGGTCCTGGTCGACTCTTTGAAACCTTTCCTGACGACCTGCACCAACCTCATCCTGGGGGTTCGAACCAAGCTGAGCCAGGCCGCCGTTGAGAAGTCACTGCGTGAGAGCGAAGCGCGAGGTCGCGCCATCCTGGACAATGCCATTGATGCGATCATCACTATCGATCACACCGGCACGATCGAATCCTGTAATCGAGCAGCAGGCAAGATCTTCGGCTATGGCACGAATGAGCTCGTTAGCATGAATGTAAAGAGGCTCATGCCGGTCGAGCATTCCGATCGACACGACGGCTACCTGCGATCTTATATGCGCTCGGGGCGTGGCCGTATTATCGGTGTCGGCCGTGAACTGGTCGGTCGCCGCAAGGACGGCAGCGAGTTTCCCATCGAACTAACCGTCAACGAGATAAAGCTGGAAGGCCGAAAACTATTCGTCGGAATGCTGCGGGACATCACCGAGCGCAAGGCGAACGAGGAGCAAAGAAGCGAGCTGACGACTGAGCTTACCGAGCGAGTAAGAGAGCTGAATCGCCTCAACGAGGAAAACGCCATGCTCAGCGGCCTCGGTAGCTATCTGCAAGCCTGCGCGACCAAGGTCGAAGCCTACGACGTGTTGCTCGCGCACGCGAAGGCACTATTTCCGAGAGAGAGCGGCGCACTCTACATTCTCTCCGACAAAGCAGGTTCTGACTGTGTTATCAGTTGGGGTGGCGAAAAGGACCTGCTCTCTCATCCGCTGCAGAAGCACGACTGCTGGGCGATGCGTCGGGGCGTCGTGCATGAATCGAATGATGCTAAGGCGTCGTTGCGATGCCGTCATTACAACGGCATTGGCGTTGGCAACCAGTACTGCATTCCGGTGATGACACAGAACGGGCCAATCGGCCTGCTGACGCTGCATGTCCCCAGTCATGAAGGTGCCGACAAGCCAGAGAGCCGCGCCAAGCGCAACCTGTCATTGATGACTGGCATCGCCGATCGACTCGGGCCCACGTTGTCCGGCATCGAGCTCCGTGCCCGTTTGCACGAGGACTCCATACGCGACCCTCTAACCAAGCTATATAACCGCCGGTTCATGGATGAAAGCCTGCACCGTGAGTTGCTGCGTGCGCGCCGCGCCGAGCAGCCGGTATCGGTAATCTTGCTGGATATCGACAGGTTCAAGCAGGTGAATGACGAGCATGGACACGATGTTGGCGATCAGGTGCTCGTCGAGCTCGCGCAGCAGCTCACCCGATCCGTCCGTGACGAAGACTTTGTCTATCGCTTCGGCGGAGAGGAATTTGTCATCGTACTGCCGGGTGCGAGCCTTGATGCTGCGCGTGAGCGGGCCCTGGCCGTTAGCCGCAATATCCGTGCGGTCACTATCGATACCACTACCGTGCCGCTGAAGGTCACGATTTCGGCGGGTGTTTCCACGTTCCCCGAGCATGGCGAGAACCGGGAACAACTGCTGATACAGGCCGACAAAGCGCTGTATCTGGCAAAACAATCCGGCCGGGATCGCATTGAACTGGCGACGGTCGCCGAGGCTTCCTGAGTCTGTCGGGATAGACAAGACAACGTCGAAAAACGATACTGCGCCGCCCCCAAATAATAATGAGCGACAATGTTCCGCAACGTGCGTTTCTTTCGCCTGGACGGCGACTGGCCTGAATCCGAAGAGGCCGTTTCTCAACAACTGGAAAGATCTGCCTTCAAGCCCTGCGGTCCTCTGACCGAGCGCAGTTCCGGCTGGATACCTGTAGACGTTGACAGCAGCCAGTTACTCGCGCGTCGGGTAAACGGGGCAGATTTGATCAAGCTTCGCAGCCAGTCCCGTGTACTGCCAGCTTCTGCAGTCAACGAGGAACTGGAAGTCAGGATCGAAGAATATCGTGAACGCATGAACGAGAAGCCCAGCGCACGGGAAAAGCGCCGCCTCAAAGCCGAGACCCGCGATGAACTGCTGCCGAAGTCGATGCTCAAGTCTGACCGCATCATGGGTTACATCGACGTGAAGGAGAAGGTGCTCGGTATCGATGCAGGGCAGAACGCCGCGGCAGAACGCTTCCTGCTGCATTTGCGCTCGCCATTCGACCAGGTCGCCATCAACCCGCTGCAATTCAACCGCCCTGTCGGGGAGTTGTTGAACAAGATCTTCTTTGGCAGCGCGCCCAGCCAGTTCACCGTCGGCCGCGAGTGTCGCATGCAGGATGCAGCCGACGTCCGCTCGATAGTGCGGTGGAGCGACTTTGACCTGAGTGACAAGACCATCAAGGATCACGTTGCGAGTGGCATGCGACTGACTCACCTGGCCATCGTCTACGATAATCTTCTCAGCTGCGTACTGGATGAGGAAGGTGTCATCCGCAAGATGCGTTTCCTGGGCGCCGACGACGAGGGCGATGACGACGGCGACACGTTGACGAGAATGGACGCCGAATTCGTCCTGATGACAGGTACCCTGCGACTCCTGCTAGGGGATTTGAAGAAATTGCTGGGCGGATACGCCGGGTCGGAGCGCTAGCCACCCGGCGGCTTGTGCGGGGAACGTTGCTCCGCACGCCAGGTGAATGAAATGAGAATGATCGCCAGGACGCAGGCCGCGGCGATCAACTCAAAACCCGCATTCCAGCCGGCCGCGTCAACCACCATTCCGATGACGATGTTGGCGGCGACGGCCCCACCCACGTAGCCGAACAAGCCGGTAAAACCGGCCGCGGTGCCAGCTGCTTTTTTCGGCACAAGATCCAGCGCATGCACGCCAATGAGCATGACCGGCCCGTAAATAAAGAACCCAATGCCAATCAACATCGCGATATCGATATTGGGATTACCCACCGGATTCCGCCAGTAAACAAGCACGCATGCCAGCGTCAGCAGCAAATACAGTATGGATACCGGCGCGCGACGCCCCTTGAAGACCTTGTCGGACAGCCAGCCGCAGACCAGCGTGCCGGGAATCCCGGCGAATTCGTAAAAGGCATAGGCCCATCCGGAGTCACTGAACGAAAACTCCTTGGCCTCGCTGAGGTACGTCGGCGCCCAATCCAGCACACCGTAGCGCACGAAGTACACGAAGGCGTTTGCCAGCGCGATCGTCCAGAGCAGCCGGTTATTGAGCACGTTTTCGAGGAAGATCGCTTTCGCCGTGAATTCCCGCTCATGAGTCTTCTTGTATTCGAAGTCCCGGGGGTAGTCGTCGCGATGCGCCTCGATAGTGGGCAGCCCGGCCGACTGCGGCGTGTCCCGTACCGTCAGGAAGATGAACAATGCGATCGCCATCGCGAATAGCCCGTGCGTATACAAAATCGCGTGCCAGTCCGCGAATACGGCCATGGCGAGAATGGCTATCGGACCGACCATGCCACCACCAATGTTGTGCGCGACATTCCAGATCGCCATCTTGGTGCCGCGCTCGTTGGTCGAGAACCAGTGCACCATGACCCTTCCGGACGGCGGCCAGCCCATGCCCTGGAACCAGCCATTTGCCAGGAGCAGCACGAACATGATGGTCACAGAGCTGGTCGCGAACGGCACGGTTCCCATGATGATCATTACCACCGCCGAGCAGAACAGCCCCAGTGACATGAAGACCCTCGCATTGCTGCGATCGGAAACGCTGCCCATAATGAACTTGGACAAGCCGTAAGCGATCGCCACCCCGGACAGCGCCAGGCCCAAGTCCGTTTTTGAATAGCCCTGCTCCACCAGGTACGGCATTGCGAGCGAGAAATTCTTTCGCACCAGGTAATAGCCAGCATAGCCGACGAAAATACCGAGAAAGACCTGCAGGCGAAGGCGCCTGTAAGTCGCGTCGACTTTGTCATCCGTAATCTGGCCGCGATGCGCTGCCGGCTTGAGTAGACCAATCACAAATTGGACTCGATGTACTCAACAGTGAGATCGGGGAAATCGGTGAATACGCCGTCTACACCGATATCATCGAGGAAGATTTCCAGGAGCTCGGCATAGTCAGCAGCGTACGCAGGCAGCAGATCACTACGAAACGTGTACGGATGCACGACCAGGCCGAGCTCGTGCGCCAGCTCGACCAGCTTTGTGACCCTAATATTCCCAGCGACTGAACCAGGCGCTACGATCAGCCGCATCGACGGACCAATGCCGTCCGCATACGAAGCGACCTTCTTGATTCCGTCCGCCGTCAGCGCTGCCCGAAATTCGGGCTCCGTGCCCAGCAGCTGAACCAGCGGTACCGTCATGCTCATCGCCGGCAGCAACTCCCCATGGATGCGCTGTAACTCATGGGCGTCGAAACACTGCAGGAAGACCTTGTCCTGCTGCTCAGCGTATCCGTAGTCCTGCAGGATCTTCAGCACTGCGGCAGAGATATCCTTGCCCTCACCGCGATGGAAGGCCGGGCTCTTTATCTCCGGGTAAATTCCGACCGAGCGGCCGGTCGAGCGGTTCAGGCCCTGGATCAGTTCAATCTCTTCGGCAAACGTGTTGATGCGAAACGACGACTTCTCCAGCGGAAATCGTTGCTCAAATACCGCGGTTTTCTCACCATCCGACGGCCGGAATCGCTCGCTTACCGCGAGTTTCCGAAGTTCCGCCAGGGAAAAGTCGATAACGTAAAAGCGACCATCGGCCCGCGCCCTGTCCGGGAACACCTCACGGACATTGGTGACCGTATCGAGGTGATGGTCGTGCAGCACGACCACCTGGTCGTCCCGCGTCATAACGAGGTCCTGCTCGATAAAATGCGCGCCCTGGGCGTACGCCATCGCCTTGGCTGGAAGGGTGTGCTCGGGCAGATAGCCACTGGCACCGCGGTGGGCGATCACGAGCTTGTCGTGCCACGCGGCAGTCCGGTCTTCGCTCGCCGACACCGGCACGTTGACAGTCGCCGCACAGCCGAGAAGTAAGAGCACGATGAGTACTCCCGCGGCACTGACTAGTCTCATCTCGTCCCCTCCCTTCCCCATATAATGACAGTATCTCATTTCATCGGGTCGAACCCACCGCCTGAGCCAAACGCATACGGCCTCAGGCCAAGGTCAGCACGGCGCCAGGAGCCCGGCAACGATCGAGCCCTCGTCCGAAGAAGTCCTTATTGACACTCTGGGTTGTACGTGTCCGAATGAAGTAACGTAGGGGGGTGAGCAACAAGTTGCTACCATCGAGAATGCTCGCTTCGACAAAGGCGTCGAGGGGATTGCTTCGATGAGTGCCCGTCATAAGCAAGAAGAACAGACGACAACTGAAATAACCAAGAGGTAGGCCGAAATGAACTGGCGAAACAGATTTTTTTGCGGTGCGTTTGCGATAGTCGCGAACCTGATGGCCCTGCCAGCAATGGCGGGCGAATTTGAGCTTGGAGGGTTCGAGGGAAGCTTCAATTCCCAGATCTCGCTGGGTGCCAGCTGGCGAATGTCCGAAAGAGAGCCACTGCTGGTCACACCGGCCAACGCGCCGGGCTTCGGTACGGCCTCGACCAGCACGGCTGACGATGGTGACCTCAATTATGACGACGGCGACATCTACTCCCTGATTCTCAAGGGTGTACATGACCTTGAGCTTCGCAAAGGCGATTTCGGCGTGTTCTTGCGTGCCAAGTACTGGTACGACCAGGAACTCGAGAATGGCTCAGTTCCGCACGGCAATTCAGCCAATGCCTATACGCCGAACACGGAGCTCGCGACGAGCGGCTTCGACGATTTCGCGCAGGGCTCGGGCATCGAGCTGCTCGACGCGTTCATTTACAACACGTTTTACCTGGGCGAGAACGAGGCCCCGCTGGACGTTCGCCTGGGTCGCCAGGTAATAAGCTGGGGCGAGAGTACTTTCATTCAAAACGGCATCAACACCGTCAACCCCATCGACGTGTCTGCGTTCCGACGCCCGGGCGCTGAGATCAAGGAAGGCCTGCTGCCTGTCTCGATGTTGACGTTCTCTGCAGGTGTTACTGACGCGCTGAGCATCGAGGCATTTTACCAACTCGAATGGGAAAAGACGGTTATCGATGGCTGTGGCACGTATTTCTCGACAGCCGACGTCGCCGCCACAGGCTGCAACGTCGTGACACTGCGCGCCACCCCCCCGTTCAGCGATCAATTCCAAATGGCCAACGGCCTGTTCATCAGTCGTGTCGCTGACATCGAGCCGGATGACGGCGGCCAGTACGGCCTTGCTTTCCGCTACTTTGCCGAGAAGCTTGCCGGCTCAGAGTTCGGTGTCTACTACATCAACTACCACAGCCGTATCCCGTACCTGGGTGGCCTTGCCTCAGCGAATGAATCGCTCGGTGGCCCGCCGGGAACGCCTTTTATTCCAGGCAATCCGCTAGGCGGCAACCCACAGTACTTCGCCGAATTCCCGGAGGATATAGAGCTGTTCGGCGTGAGCTTTGCAACCAATCTCGCGGGCTTCGCAGTATCGGGTGAGGTTAGCTATCGACCCGACTTCCCGGTGCAGATCAACACCACCGAGATCCTGCAGGGAGCGGTAGCCAACGCACCGTGGTCAACCGTGTTACCGAGAGTTATAGCGGCGGGACCGGGAGGAGCCGCCAGCGGCTACGACCTCTTGCCAGTCACGCAGGCGCAGGTGACCTTCATTCGCTTCTTTGACCAGGTCCTTGGAGCAAGTCGGCTGTCATTAGCCGCTGAGATCGGCGCGAACTGGGTCGGCAGCCTGGCGGATCAGTCGGTGCAGCGTTACGGCCGCTCGCCCACCTACGGCGTGGGCAACTTTACGCCCATACCACTTTCAGCGCTCGGCATCCCACCGCTGCTGCCCGCGCTGACCGGCAATCTGGCCTGCGACACGCCCTTTATTCCGCCGCCGGACAGTCAGCTCCCGCCGCCACTCCAAGGTGTTCTCCCTACCATCGTGCCAAACACCAACACGGTTAACTGCACGAACGATGGCTACGTGACCGATTCATCCTGGGGCTACCGCATACGCGCAGGCCTCGCGTACAACGACGCATTTGCCGGCGTTAACCTGACGCCCAGTATTGCGTGGTCGCACGACGTTGACGGTTACTCGCCCAACTCGAACTTCAATGAAGGTGCTAAAGCCTTGACGGTGAGCCTCGGGGCCGAATACCTTAATCGGTATGCTGGTTCGCTGGCATACACTTCATTCTCCGGCGGCGACTACAACACCATCGAAGACCGAGACTTCTTATCGCTGTCTATGTCCGTCAGTTTCTAGGACGAATACCAGGAGCAACAACACTATGAAAACACTCACAAATATCACGGTCCTGGCTGCGCTTGGCCTGTTCGCGCAGAACGCATTCGCAGAATTGACCGCTGAACAGGCTGCGAGCCTGGGCGGTGATGAACTGACGCCTGTTGGCGCCGAGCGCGCCGGCAATGCAGCAGGCACTATTCCAGCATGGACCGGCGGCCTGACCGAATTGCCTGCCGGTTACGTCGAGGGTGGACCGCTGGTTGATCCGTTTCCGAACGAACAACCGCTTTTCACGATCACGGCCCAGAACCATGAGCAATATAAGGACAACCTGTCGCCGGGACAGATCGCGCTGTTGAAGCGCTATCCGGACACGTTCCGCATGCCGGTTTACCCGACGCATCGTACAGCGGCATACCCCGAGGAACTGTATGAGGCCATCAAGCAGGACGCGATCACAGCCGTCACCACCGACGGTGGTAACGGCCTTGCAAACGTCGACTCCTATTGCCCGTTCCCGATCCCGAAGTCCGGCGTCGAGGTCATCTGGAACCATGTGCTTCGTTATCGTGGCGGCAGTGTGAAACGTAGCTACACGCAGATTCCTGTGCAATCGAATGGCGCATTCAGCCCGGTCGTGTTCGAAGACCAGCTCACCTTCGCGCAGTATCTTGAGGGAGCGCCTGCCAATCGCCTGTTTTACTACAAGCAGTCGATCAAGGCTCCGCCCCGCCTGGAAGGTGATGTGCTGCTTGTTCACGAGAACATCAACCAGGTTGCTGAACCGCGTGGTGCCTGGGTCTACAACGCCGGGCAACGCCGCGTGCGTCGCGCGCCTGACGTTGCCTACGACGGGCCAGGCAATGCGTCAGATGGTCTGCGAACGGCTGACGATCTCGACCTGTACAACGGTGCACCCGATCGCTACGAGTGGAAACTCCTGGGCAAGAAGGAGCTTTATATTCCTTACAACTCCTTCAGGCTGGCTGACAAGAACCTCAAGTACAAAGACATCATACTTCCCGGTCACATGAACCCGGATTACCTGCGCTACGAGCTGCATCGTGTCTGGATTGTCGAAGCAACCTTGAAAGACGGTCAGCGCCACATCTACGCCAAACGAACCTTCTATGTTGACGAAGATACCTGGCAGATTACGGTTGCCGATCTATACGACGGTCGCGGCGAATTGTGGCGCGTCAAGGAGTCGCACAACAATATCCACTACCAGGTCAGCGTACCCTGGTACACGGCTGAGACCTCGCATGACCTGATCTCCGGGCGGCACCTGCCGATCGGCTTGGGCAATGAGCTGAGTGGTTATCAGTACAATTGGGACTACAAGGTCAAAGAACGCGATTACACGCCGGCGGCGCTGCGTCGGTCCGGCGTTCGATAGGACTAAGGTGAAGGGGGCCGGCGATCATGCGCTCTGATGCAATAATAAAAAATACACGCGAGCGGATGATTGCCATGCCCTTGTTGGTACTGCTGTTTGTCATCGCCGGGTACGTAGTCGCGAACGAAACCGAGACTACCAACTTCTCGATGCTCCCGGCGATTCAAACCGAGTCCGCGGTGGAAAGCCTCTTGCTCGACGCGGCCACGGGTGGCGACCGCATCCTTGTCGTTGGGGAACAGGGGCATATCCTGTATTCCGACAACAACGGTGCGGACTGGACCCATGCCGACGTGCCGGTGTCGCTCGCGATTACGGCGGTGACCTTTGCGGGCGCTGACGGCGCCTGGGCAACGGCGCACGACGGCGTCCTGCTGCAATCGACGGATCGAGGGCAGACCTGGCAGACGAAGCTGACGGGCGTCGACGTCGCACGTCTCTCTGCCGCTGCCGCCGCAAACAAGGTCGAGCAACTTCAGGCGGCCGTCGAACAAGCCACTCCGGAAACGCTCGAGGACCTGGAGTGGGCACTCGATGATGCAAGCTTCGCGCTTGAAGACGCCGAGGCCGCTATTGATGAGGGCATCACAACGCCTCTGCTGGATGTTTGGTTCGAGGACGGCCGCAACGGTTATGCACTCGGTGCCTACGGGGTTTTGTTGCACACCTCGGATGGTGGAGAAAACTGGAGCCTGCAGTCCGGCCGACTCGACAATCCCGACAATTTTCATCTCTACGGCATTGCGCGCTCTCGGTCGGGAACGCTCCTCATAGCGGGTGAATCCGGAACGCTGCTTCGTTCTCTGGACGGCGGTCAGACCTGGCTGCGACCGGAGTCGCCTTACGCGGGCTCCTTTTTTGGCACGGTTGCGGCGGCCGACGGCAGCCTGCTCGCATTCGGGCTGAAAGGTAACGTTTTCCGCTCCATTGACGAAGGCGCCACCTGGTCAGCCATTGACACCGGCGATCAACGAACCCTGCTGGGCGGCATGACGCGCGCAGATGGCAGGATCATCCTCGTCGGTTCAGCGGGCGCGGTACTTGTAAGTGACGACAACGGCAACAGTTTCAGCACTATCCCGACAACCGGCAACAGGGTCTACAGTACCGTGACGGGGACCGTTGACGGCAAGCTCATGCTGGCAGGTTTTGGTGGCGTATCCATTATTGACAGTAGCGCAGCGTCCGGAGAGTCATCATGACTGAATCAGGCATCAATCAGACCGGACTTTCAGACGGACAGCAGGCGCCACTCGTCGAGCGACTTCTGTTCGAAAACAGAATTCCGGTCATCATCGTCTTCGTCTTGTTAACCGTGTTCTTTGCATTTCAGGCCCTGAAGCTCGAGCCAGACGCCAGCTTCGAGAAGATGATTCCCACCTCGCACCCCTACATCCAGAACTACCTGGAAAACAAGGCGGACCTTGCGAGTCTCAGCAACTCCGTTCGCATTATCGTCGCATCAAAAGACGGCGATATTTTCGATAAGGACTTCCAGGAAGCGCTACAGCTCATCAACGACGAGGTGTTCTATATACCGGGCGTCGATCGATCTGGATTGCAGTCGATCTGGACACCGAATGTACGTTGGAACGAGGTCACGGAAGAAGGATTCCGCGGCGGCGCCGTCATTCCGAATGCCTACGATGGCTCGGAGCGGTCACTGGATCAGCTTCGCGCCAACATCCTGCGCTCGGGCCAGGTCGGCCGCCTGGTCGCCAACAACTTCAGGTCGGCAGCGATCATTGCGCCGCTGACAGATATCAACCCGGAGACTGGCGAAAAGCTCGACTACAGGGACTTTTCCCGGAGTATTGAAAAGCTGGTTCGCGACAAATACCAGAACGACAAGATCAGCATTCATGTCACCGGCTTTGCCAAGGTAGTCGGCGACCTGATTGAAGGCGCTACCCTGGTTGCGCTCTTCTTCGGTGTTGCGCTCGTTACCACCCTGGTGTTGTTGTCCGTATACTCGCGATGCGTTTACGCCACGCTGGTACCAATAACCTGCTCAACCGTTGCCGTCGTCTGGCAGCTAGGCCTGTTGCACACCCTTGGCTTCGGCCTTGACCCGTATTCAATGCTGGTTCCATTCCTCGTGTTCGCTATCGGCATCAGCCACGGCGTACAGATTATCAACAACATTGCGGTACGGTTCTTCTTTGGCGCAGGTGCCTTCTGGTCCGCGAGGCGCGCCTTTAGAGCACTCTATATTCCCGGCTTCGTCGCACTGGTCAGCGACGGCATCGGTTTTCTTACGCTGATGGTCATTGAGATACCGGTTATCCAGGAACTGGCGATGACCGCCAGCATCGGTGTTGGTGTACTGATATTCACCAACCTGGTATTGATGCCGGTCTTGATGTCATACACGGGCCTGGCGCCTTCCTGTGTGCGCTTTTTGCATCGCAAGCAGGACAAGCCCTCGAAGCTCTGGCCGTTTATCGCAAACTTTGCGAAACCGCCTTTCGCTCCCGTTATCGTGATTGTTGCCATCGCGCTGTTTGGTATTGGGCTGTATGGCAGTAAAGACCTGAGAATCGGCGACCTGGATCCAGGCGCCCCTGAACTTCGTGCCGACTCCCGCTACAACCTCGACAATGCCTTTCTTACCGAGAATTTCTCAACCAGCACAGATGTATTCGTAGCAATGATCCAGACGCCGCCGCAGCAATGCGGAGACTATGCGACGCTCGCTGCGGTTGATCGTTTCCAGGAAGTAATGAAGGACACGCCGGGCGTTCAGTCCGTGATATCGCTGATCAATATTTCCAAACGCGCAATCATGGCGATGAATGAGGGTAACCCGAAATGGCATACGCTGAGTCGTAATCGGTACATCCTGAACAATTCGCTCCAGCAGGTACCGAGCAACCTGATAAATACCGATTGCAGCATGGCGCCGATCCTCATTTTCCTGAACGATCACAAAGCCGAAACACTGCAAGAGGTTATCCGCGTTGCCGAGGGATTTGCTAACGAATACAACAGCGAAGGAATGGATGTAGAGCTCGCCGCGAGTGACAAGGATTACATCAGGTTCGTACTTGCAGCAGGCAATGCCGGTATTGAATCAGTGACGAATATTGTCATCAGCAAGGCTCAGTACCAGATGCTGGCGCTGGTCTACGGTGTCGTCAGCTTCCTGGTCTTTCTGACATTCCGGTCATGGCGCGCCGTTGTTTGCATAATTGTGCCGCTTGCTTTGACGTCAGTGCTCGGTCAAGCACTGATGGCTTTGCTCGGCATCGGCGTGAAAGTAGCAACCCTGCCTGTGATCGCCCTTGGCGTCGGAATCGGTGTCGACTACGGCATCTATATCTACAGCAAGATGGAATCGTACTTGCAGCGAGGCATGTCTGTGTACGAGGCGTATGGGAGGACACTGCATACGACGGGGATGGCCGTCGCTTTCACCGGCTTTACGCTGGCGATTGGTGTCGGTACGTGGATATTCTCTGCTATCAAGTTCCAGGCAGACATGGGACTGATGCTGACATTTATGTTCCTGTGGAACATGCTCGGCGCCCTCCTGCTGTTACCTGCCCTGGCGCATTACCTGGTCAAGCCGGTGGCAGAGCGCACTTAGTTAAGGTACAACCCTGCGCTTAGAGTAAAAGATCCGCCTGTCGTCATGCACTGGGCTCGGTCGAGGTCCGTGGACTTCGGCCGATGCCTCACCGTATCGACCAGGCTTGCTCCAACTCGTCGGTTACTCCGGATTTACCCCTGCATGTCCTCGAGTTCGATGCCGCGTGTTTCATGAACCATACGAATGACGAAGACGATCGACAGGATCGCGCCCAATGTGTACAGGCCATAGGCGCCGGCCAAACCGACGCTCGCCAGCAATATGGGGAACGTAATTGTAATTCCGAAGTTCGAACCCCATTGCGCCAGGCCACAGACGGCAAGGCCCGTTCCCCGAATCTGGTTGGGGAACATCTCGCCGAGCATGATCCACATAACCGGTCCCCAGGAACCGTTGAAGAAGACAACGTAAACATTTGCAGCAACGAGCGCCAGTGGCCCATAGATGCCTTCGAGTGTCAGCGAACCATCGCCTGCAACTGAGGCGTTAGAAAAGGCAACCACCAGTACCCCGAGTGAAATCGCCATACCTATCGATCCGACAAGCAGGAACGGCTTTCTGCCTATCCGGTCAACGAGCAACAAGGTGACGGTTACGGCACCAATACTCAGCGCGCCACTCAACACGTTGATCAGGAGCGCGTCGCTTTCGGTAAATCCAACGGATTGCCACAAGACAGCGCCGTAATAGAACACAACGTTGATGCCGACCAGCTGCTGAAAAGTAGCGAGCCCGATCCCTACCCAGACGAGGCGTCTCACCCTGTTGGTTTGCGGGTCCAACAGGTCTTTCAGCTTGGGCTTGTGATGATCTGCCGCCAGCGACGCATCGATTTCTTCGACTTTGCGCTGCGCTTCGTCTGCACCGACAAGTTTCGTCAACACGGCCAGTGCGCTGTCACGCTGACGGCGCAGGACGAGAAATCTTGGGCTCTCCGGGATAAAGAACAGGGCTACGAGAAATATCGTCGCCGGCAGCATCTCGACCCAGAACATCCAGCGCCAGGCCTCGAAACCGAACCAGAACGGGGCTGTTGAGGCGCCGGCGGATCCGGCCAGCAGATAGTTGCTAATGAACGCGATAAACAGGCCGCTGATAATGGCAATCTGTTGAATGGTCGCCAGCGAGCCCCGATAGCGGGCTGGCGCGACTTCGCTTATGTAGGCCGGCGCAAGCACGCTGGCGGCGCCCACAGCGAGCCCGCCGAGCACTCGGTAGATCACGAATTCGAGCGAGCCAGTCGCTACACCAGACCCCCAGGCACTCAAGATAAAGAAGGCTGCTGCGACGCGCATGATGGCCCGTCGACCAAATCGATCTGCCAGGCGACCCGCGAAATATGCGCCGATCGCACAACCCAGCAGCATCGACGCAACATTAAAGCCGGTGCCGACGCTGTCCGAGTTGAACGCCGCTTGCAGGCCGTCCACGGTGCCGTTAATGACGCCGCTGTCAAAGCCGAACAGGAAGCCGCCTATCGTCGCGACGCAGCTAATGACAATTGTGTAAAGCGTATGCTCGCTCTTCGCCCCGGTGTTCACCACGAGTTGATCCTCTCCGACTGGCAATGGCCTAGGACAATGTAATCGTTAATCGGGGCTTCTACCAGCTACCGGCAGGCGCTGCGCGCTCAAACCTGGAAATAGTGGCGTCTCATGGTTCATTCAGTTTATCTTCCAGTACGAGCTCTCCCGGCTTGGCTGCGGCGGCACATTCTCTTGTGTTCGCAACCTTCGCTGCGCGATGCCTCGTATTGCTCGCACGAGTAAGGCCCGAGACACGCAGACATTCACTCGAGCAACTTGAACACGACCTGGCCATCAAACCAGCATGATTGGAGCACGAATATGAAGGAAATTCGCTGGGGCATTGTTGGAGCCGGACGCATCGCCCATACTTTTGCGAAAGACATGCCGGCGACCAGCGCTGGCGTCGTACAGGCCGTTGCCGCCCGCAGTGGAGACGCGGCGGCCGCGTTCGCATCTGAGTATGGGATCCCTAACGTATATCAAGGTTACGAAGCGCTTTATGCGGATCCCGAAGTAGACGCCGTTTACGTCGCGACGCCCCATACACTCCATCTTCAGAACGCTGGCGACGCGCTGCGCGCCGGAAAGGCCGTATTGTGCGAAAAGCCCATCACAACGACGGCTGCGGAATGCCAGCAGCTGATTGATATCGCCGCTGCGTCATCCAGCTATCTGATGGAGGCAATGTGGACGTGGTTTCTACCGGCCATCAGGGCGGCGAAACAATGGGTCGACGAAGGCCGTATCGGTCGACTGGTCCAGGTCAAAGCCGATTTCGGCTATCCAATGGGCTACGCGCCCGACAAGCGTGAGTATGCTGCTGAGCTCGCCGGCGGATGCCTGCTCGAAATGGGCGTCTATCCGGTTGCGCTCGCGGCACTCTTCACGGAACAGGACCCGACGGACACCAACGTTGTATCCCGGTACGCGCCGAACGGCGTCGAGGACGATGTCGTGGCGGTATTCAACTACGATGACTTCGTCGCAACGCTCGGCACTTCGTATCGCGCCAAGCTCAAGAACTCTGCGTACATAATCGGCGAGGAAGCGTTCATCGAGATACCCAATTTCTGGTGCGCCACCGAGTGCCAGCTATGGGAGCTCGACGAAAGGGTCGATCACTTTGTCCATGAGAGAGCTGGAAACGGCTTTGAGTACCAGATCGAAGCCGTCGACAACGACCTGCTTGCCGGGCGGTTGCAGTCAGAAATCGTACCGTTGTCAGAAAGCCTGCGATTCCAGAATCACATGGACCTGATCCGGTCGAAATTTCAGTGACGCCTGAGAGTCAGGCAGTCCGCTCTTCAACAACGCTCGATGTTGAGAACTGGTAACGCATGTTGCGGTAGACACAGACATCAGTAATGTCGTCCGGCGTGCACTCAGGCGCGGCACGGAAGTTGGTTGAGAAGCGGTAGCTATCCTTGATCGGCAAGACCCTGTGCCACGTATGGCCGTGCAGCATCACCAGCGTACCTTTCTTCGGTTTAAGAACGACCTGCTCATCGAATTCCCCAACCGGGTCACCGAACGGCAACACGCCTTTCCTGTGTGAACCAGGCACGACCACAGTCTGGCCGCCGATCTCGTCGGTAATGTCGCTCGTATAGACCAGGCGGTTCAGGTTATGGCGATTGGGATCATCGGGCGGGCAATCCTGGTGCCAGGCCTGCCCGACGGTGCCGGGCTTCGAATACATCACCATGCAATACTGCGTAGTCCAACTATCACCAAGTATCGCCCTGGTAAGAGACCGGAACCGCTCGTCACTTTCTATCGAATCGAAATCGGTAACCCCTTCACGCTGCGGAAACCATGGCACAACCTCGGTCTTGGACATCTGCAGAAACTCGTCGTCGTGGCAAAAGTCCGGGCTCTCGCCGTAGTAGTCGCGAATGATGCGGTCGAGGTGATCCATCCGCGTTTCATCGAAGAAGTTCTCCAACGCGATGTAGCCATCGCGATCGAAGGCTGTCTTAAGCTCTTTGGTGTTACTGTAAGCCGTCAAAGCATTCCGGACCTGGTGCGGTGCAATTGAGAAAGACTAACGCAGAATTGCCGTTTACATGGCAAAAACATTGAAAACCTTCTCCGATGAACAGCTGCGCGACTTCCTGTCGAAGCATCGCCTTCCGCCCGAGTTCCGCGATACTGCCGAACGCTATTTCCTGCCGCTCGCCAGGCGGCTGCCAGACTATCGAGGCGACAAAAAGACCTTGTACCTTGGCATCAACGGCGCCCAGGGAACCGGCAAATCGACGCTAGCGGACTTTCTATCCGTTGCTGCCAAGTCGATGCTTGGCTGGACCGTCGCAGTATTGTCCATCGACGACTTTTACTACACACGTCAGGAACGCGAGAAACTCGCGGCAGAGGTCCACCCGCTGCTCATGGTGCGTGGCGTGCCTGGCACCCACGATACCGAGATGCTCAGGCGATGCATCGAGCAGTTGCGTGCGGCCGACAGCGGTGACGAGGTCCCGCTGCCACGCTTTGACAAGTCGATCGACGATCGTGCGGATGCGGCAACGTGGCCGATTGTTCGCGGACCCGTCGATCTCATCATTCTCGAAGGCTGGTGCGTTGGCACGCGGACCCAGGAAACTGCGGAGCTCGAGCAAGCAAGCAATCAACTCGAGCGCGATGAAGACCCGGATGGTACCTGGCGCGACTATGTCAATGATCAGCTCGAAAGGCGCTACGCGCGCATCTTCGATGACCTGGACAAGCTGATATTCATGCAAGCGCCAGGCTTCGATGCGATCCTTCGTTGGCGCCTTGAACAGGAAGAAAAGCTCGCCGCGACATCATCGCAGGCAGCATCAGCACTGATGAACGAGGAGCAGGTTACGAGATTCATCCAGTTCTTCGAACGCCTGACCCGCGCAAACCTGGCGACACTGCCGGCTACCGCCGATATCGTCTTCCGCCTGGATGAAGCACACGCGGTAGCCAGCAGCCGAGAGTCGTAGCCGTTTTAGCCGCGCTGCCGTTCTGAATAAACTTGTTACAGATCGCCGTTGCCGGCAGCGCGCTGATACTTCACAGTAGCCTGATGTCCCCGCATCCCCTGGCCATTCAGGCTCGCGACCTCTGCCGGCGCTTTCGCGAAGGAGAACGCGAGCATGTCGTGCTCAACGGCGTCGATCTCGATATCCGCCGTGGCGAGACCGTTGCGCTTCGTGGCAGGAGCGGCTCCGGCAAATCGACGCTCTTGAACCTCATCGGCGGTATTGACGCCCCCGACGCCGGCACCGTTAGCGTTGCGGGGATCGAGCTGACCAATCTTGCGGAACGCGAACGCACGCTGTTTCGCCGAGAGCACATCGGCTTCGTCTACCAGGCCTTTAACCTCGTACCGACCCTGAGTGTCGCCGACAACGTGCGGCTCGTACTCGAACTGAACAAGGTGCCGGCAGCCAGAGCGTCTGCCCGTATTGACGAGCTTCTCGAAGCTGTTGGCCTTGCCGATCGCGCGGCGAGTTTCCCTGACGTGCTGTCGGGCGGCGAACAACAACGCGTCGCCATTGCGCGTGCGCTTTGCCACGAGCCCGCTGTACTGCTAGCCGACGAGCCCACGGGCAACCTCGACGACGTCTCGGCCGATTCGGTATTAGCGTTACTCGACAAACTCGTTCGCTCCAGTGGACACACGTTGCTGATCGCGACCCACAGCATGCATGTCGCCTCACAATGCGATCGTGTGCTCGAGCTGCACAAGGGTCGGCTCGAGGTAAACACGGTGCGATGATCCCGGTCACTTACCGTGCCAGTTTCTCTTACCTGCTGCGGCATCCGTGGCAGCTGGCCCTGTCCCTGCTCGGCATCGGCGTAGGCGTGGCCGTCATCGTCGCCGTGGACCTCGCCAATGCGAGCGCCCGTAAAGCGTTCCTGCTGTCGATGGATACGATCACGGGCGAAGCGACTCACCAGATAATTGGGGGACCGCGCGGCGTCAGCGAAGACGTCTACAGGGCCTTGCGCGTGGACTATGGCCTGCAAGCGGTCGCGCCTGTCGTGGAAGGCGCGATCACGATCGACGGCGCAACGCTGACCATACTCGGCATCGATCTCTTCGCCGAACGCGAGATCCGCACGTTCACCGGTGAGTCAGGCAACCGTGATTCGGATGCCGGCGCATTATTTGCGGGATTCCTCGTAACCGAAGGCGGCGTTACGACAACGGGCCAGACAGCAAGAGAGCTGGGACTTGCAGTTGGCGACACCTTCGAATTACTGGCCGACGGCAGAATTCGCCAGGCCGAACTGTTAGCCACCTTTGCGGATGGTGGCAACGACGGCACCTACCGGCTGCTCGTCACCGACATTGCTACAGCGCAGGAATGGCTGGGGCAGGCAGGCTGGCTTACCCGCATCGACGTGCGCCTGCCAGACGGCGATGAGGGCGCGCTGACAGCGCTGGAGTCCGCATTGCCCGACGGCACGCAGTTGCTTTCCGCGGCGGGGCGCACTCGCTCCACGGCCGAGATGAGCAAGGCTTTCATGACCAATCTCACGGCCATGAGCTTGCTCGCCCTGCTCGTTGGACTGTTCCTCATATTTAACAGCGTCAACTTTTCGGTGTTGCAGCGGCGCGGGCTTATCGGTGTGCTGCGAGCACTCGGACTCACACGCCGCCAGTTGCTCACAATGATCCTTGTTGAGGCCGGGCTCCTCGGCCTTGTTGCGGCCGTAGTCGGTGTCGGGCTCGGTATCGTGCTTGGGGAACAACTGCTCGACCTGGTGGCGCGCACGATCAACGACCTTTACTTTCGGGTCAACGTGACGACCGTCAGCGTTGGCACGTTCTCGATAGCGAAGGGACTCGTCGCCGGCATTGGCGCCGCGCTCGTCGCTGCCGCGCTGCCAGCAATAGAGGCGACGGCCTACGAGCCTCGTCTTGCAATGATGCGCTCTGCGCTCGAGCAGCGAGCGCATCGAGTTCTGCCTGCCGTCGCCCTCGCAGGTCTCGGATTGATGCTCGCGGCTGTCGTATTGATCCTCGTTTCGGGCACGGACCTCGTTGCCGGGCTCGCGGCCGTGTTTCTGATGATCCTGGGTTTTGCGCTCTGCGTACCCTTGTTCGTGCGCTTCGCAGCAGAAGCAATAGCGCCGGCGGCGGCAGCCCTTGGCGGCACCACCGCACGCATGGCGGTTTCCGGTATTGCGTCGGGGCTCTCGCGCACGGGTATAGCCATCGTCGCCCTGGCGGTCGCCGTCTCGGCAACGATCGGCGTCAGCATCATGGTCGACAGTTTTCGCGGCTCGGTCAGCGAGTGGCTGCAGCAAACGCTGCAAGCCGACGTGTACGTCGGCGCCCAGCGTGGCTCGATGGACCCCGCCCTGATCGCGTCAATCAGCAGCCTCGATGGCGTTGAGACGGTCAGCACACAGAAACGTGCCTGGGTCGAGGACGAGAACGGGCGTACGCAGCTACGTGTATTCGAGATGCCGCCGGTAGCCTACGCCGGCACCGAGCTCCTCGATGCCGACCCTGGCGCGGTCTGGCCGGTATGGGAGAGCAGCGATGCGGTTCTCGTCTCCGAGCCCTATTCGTATCAGTACCGTGTCAGTGCCGGCGACCGGATTGTATTACCCACTGATCGCGGCCCCCGAGACTTCCTCGTCGCGGCCACGTTCCAAAGCTATGACATCAATGCGAGCGGCGTCATGATGAGCCGTGCCACCTTCGCGCGCCATTACGACGACAACACGATCGACTCGTTGGGACTCTACCTTGCCGATGGTGTCAGCGCCGATACCTTCGTCGAGCGAGTCGACGCACTGAGCAGCGACCGGCAAGCGTTGTACATCGCCTCGAACGCGTCCTTGCGTGACGAGTCGATGCGCATCTTCGATCGTACCTTCGTCATCACAGACGTCCTCTACTGGCTCACCCTCGGCGTCGCGTTCATCGGTATCCTGTCCGCTATGCTCGCGCTGCAACTGGAGCGTGCGCGCGAGTCCGCGACACTGCGCGCGCTGGGCATGACGCCCACGCAGGTCGGCGCCATGATCACGGCACAGACCGGTGTGATCGGCCTGTTGAGCGGTCTCGCCGCTGTTCCGCTCGGTGTTGTCATGGCCTGGGTGCTGATCAAGGTCATCAACCGCCGCGCCTTCGGTTGGCAGATCGACATGTCGATCGCCCCTAACATTCTGCTCGTGTCCGTTGCCTTTGCGATCGGTGCAGCGCTGCTGGCCGGCCTCTATCCCGCCTATCGGGCAGGCCGAAGCCAGCCCGCCGTGGCGATGCGGGAGGAATAAGATGGCTCGAACACGACTCCGCCTGATCGCACTGCTTGCCAGCCTCGTCGCCGGACAGGTGCTCGCCGAGGATTCCGGCGCGCCGCCGTCGCAACTCGCGGACCTTCTTGGCGGCGATGCGGACGCCGGTTTCGCGCGTGCCCTCACGCCTCGCGCCTTCACGTTTCCGCAGGATCACGGCCCGCACCCGGAGTTCCGCAACGAGTGGTGGTATGTCACCGGCAACCTTGACGACGAGGACGGCCGGCGCTTTGGTTTCGAGCTGACGATCTTCCGCTTTTCGCTGACGCCGACGATAGTTGCGTCGAGTTCGGCCTGGCGGACAAACCAGGTCTACATCGCACACCTCGCCGTCACAGATGCCGACGATGAAGGCTTTTACGTCGCGCAACGCTACTCGCGTGGCGCGGTCGGCCTCGCCGGGGCGCAGGCAGAACCGTTTCGCGTCTGGATCGACGATTGGGAAATGTCAGAAGAAGCCGAAACCGAAACGTGGCGCTTGCGTGCAAACGACGAAGCGATCGGCATCGATCTTGAGCTGACGGCATTAAAGCCGCCGGTCCTCAACGGCATCGACGGCCTGTCGCAGAAATCGGCCGATCCTAACAACGCGTCGTATTACTACTCGATCACGCGCCTGCAGACCGATGGCCGGCTGCGCGTCGGTGAACGCGACTTCAACGTGTCGGGGCTGTCCTGGCTTGATCGGGAGTGGAGCACGAGCGCGCTCGCTGCGAACCAGGTCGGCTGGGACTGGTTTGCATTGCAGCTAGACGACGGCAGCGAACTGATGTTCTACGGGCTTCGTCTGCAAGACGGTAACCGGGACGCGGCTAGCGCCGGCACCTTTGTCGATGCCAGCGGTGTTGCTTCACACCTCAAGGCTGACGATGTCGAGATTACCGTGCTCGACAGCTGGGAAAGTCCCGAAGGCGGTAGCTACCCCTCCCGCTGGGCCCTGCAGGTACCGCAGTTCGATCTGGAGTTGACAGTGACGCCCGTGATTAAGCACCAGGAACTCTTCACCACCGTACGCTATTGGGAAGGCGCCGTGGATGTCGCGGGACAGCATGCGCAGGTAGCGGTCGAGGGGCGCGGCTACGTCGAGTTGACAGGCTACGCGCCTGACTAAACGGTATCACCAGGCTTCAGGATCGCTCGTACGTGCCCACAAGGCGATTCATAGCAATGACGTTCGGCTCAATTCTCTCAAGCAGATCCCACATCGTGAGTCCCGGTTCGAGCTCAGGCTCGGCATCCAGCGCGAGCAACCAGAAGAAATAATGGTGACGTCCGTGACCCTCTGGAGGCATGGGACCGCCATAGCCGCGATTGCCGAAGTTGTTAATGCCCGGCGTATAGTCCTGAGTTCCCTCGGCTAACTGAGATACGGACGCGGGTATGCCGTAAAGCACCCAGTGCACGAAGCCGTAGTTGCCGGGCGAGATCAACGGTGCGTCCGGGTCGTGACAAATCAGCGCGAAGGAAGCTGTTCCCTCGGGTGCATCCGACCAGGCCAGTTCCGGTGATACATCGGGACCGTCGCCCGTGTGGCGCGTAGGAATAATTCCGCCATGGTTGAAGGCGGAACTCGTCAATTGCATGTCTGACAGTGCGAAACCCATGGTAGTCCCTCCTTGTTTGTTGGTTGACGAGCTTATCGTCCCATACCCGTCCTGGCCTGACACCTCTCGCCGGCATAGGGAGATACCGCAGCTCAATTTTGAAGCTCGGTGGCGTAAACTGGAGCCTGTCAGGCACGCCTGATCCCCTTCAACGACGTGTCTGTCGAAGCCAAGAGGAGAGGATCATGCCCGAGTCACGACTCAAGGATTTTCTCGACCGAGAGAACGTCAAGTACGTAACCATCGCTCACTCACCGGCATTCACGGCGCAGGAAATTGCGCAGAAGTCGCATATTCCCGGTAAGGAGCTCGCAAAAACGGTGGTCGTTAAGATCGATGGAGTAATGTCGATGGTGGTCACACCAGCCTCCGAGCACGTCCGGCTGAACAAGCTGAAGGAAACGCTCGGCGCCAAAGACGTAGAGCTCGCCAGCGAGTATGAATTCAAAGACTCGTTCCCGGACTGCGAGACAGGTGCTATGCCGCCTTTCGGCAACCTGTACGACATGCAGGTATTCGTCTCGCAGGCGCTCAGGGAAGACGAGCAGATTGCCTTTAACGCTGGCTCGCATAGCGAATTGGTGCGACTGCCGTACACCGAGTTTGAGCGGCTGGTCGAACCGATTTTGTTGGCTCAATAAAGGGAATAGTTGGCCCGCAAGTTGCTGGACGCACTCGGGCCGCGACAAAACGGCCCGGACGATTTGGGCAACAGCTAGGTCTGACCCATGACCTCGGCGCCGTGCATGATCATGCGTAACTGAATAATCGCAGTCTCGACGTGACGGCTGCGCTCAGCGGCTGGCGTATCAAGCAGCGCGATGCCAGCCGTGAACAGGATGGCGACCATCGAATCGGCGGCAACACGGGTATGCCCCAGCGGCACGCCGCGTTCGCGCGCCTCGGTTTCGAGGTAATCCGCCAGATCAGCGGACATCGTCTGCATAAGTCGCTCAGCAGCTAGTCGAAACGCCGGCTGCCGCGACATGCTCTCTTGCAGGATCATCCGCGACATTCCCTGATTGCTGGAAAAGTAATCGAAAAGCGTCTCGACCGAGGCCCTGATCAGTGAACGGCCGTTCGACGCCTGGTGCAGGACGTCATGGATCAGCTTGCGCATTGACTCGCCGCACTGCTCGATGAGCGTCAGCCCGAGGCCATCCATGTCGTGAAAGTGCCGGTAGAAAGACGTCGGCGCGATACCGGCCAGTTTGGCGACCTCTCGCAGGCTCAGCGTATCGAAGCTCCGTCCGGAGGCCAGCTCGGCCGCCGCGGCATCGAGTAATTTCTGCCGCGTTTCCGCCTTCTGCTGTTGCCTTGAGACCTTCAGGAGTGCTTCTGCCATGCCGTTTCGAGTCCATTTTTCCGCGAGGGTGTTGCATTCTAGCAGATGCGTGGTACGGTTGTGCGCACACTTGTACGCTGAAAAGAGTTTGCTATGACGACTTACAAAGCCCCCTTACGAGATATGCGGTTTCTGATGGAAGACGTGCTGGATTACGAGCGGCACTACGCCTCTTTGCCGGGTTGCGAAGAGGTGAACCTGGACCTCGTCAACGTAATCCTCGAGGAAGCCAGCAAGTTCTCCGAAGAAGTCGTTGCCCCGCTGAACGCAGTGGGCGACCAGGAGGGTTGCCAGATGAGTGCAGACGGCGAGGTAAAAACGCCCTCCGGCTTCAAAGAGGCCTACCAGCAATACATTGAGGGTGGCTGGCCGGCGCTGGACCAGCCCGAACGTTACGGCGGTCAGAACCTGCCCCTGTCGGTGGGTATGCCGGTTCGCGAAATGAATGGTACGGCCAACTGGTCCTGGAGTATGTACCCGGGCCTTTCCCATGGCGCAATGGAAACTATCGACGAACACGGCTCTGAAGAGCAAAAAGCCATCTTCATGGAGCCGCTCGTTAGCGGTCGCTGGACGGGAACGATGTGCCTGACAGAGTCGCACTGCGGAACCGACCTGGGCCTGTTGAAAACGAAAGCCGAGCCGGTCGCGGATGGCACCTACCGACTCACTGGCTCGAAAATTTTCATTTCCTCCGGCGAACATGACATGGCCGAAAACATCGTGCACATCGTGCTGGCACGACTGCCCGACTCGCCACCGGGCACCAAGGGCATTTCATTGTTCATCGTTCCAAAGTTCATTCCAAACGACGATGGTTCCGTCGGGGACAGAAACAACGTCCGCTGCGGCGCGCTGGAAGACAAGATGGGTATTCACGGTAATTCGACCTGCGAATTGAATTTCGATGGGGCGACCGGCTACCTGATCGGTGAGATCAACAAGGGCCTGAACCACATGTTCACTTTCATGAACTTCGCTCGCCTCGGCACCGGACTGCAAGGGCTTGCGCATTCCGAATTGGCATTCCAGAACTCGCTGGCCTACGCCAGGGACCGTCTACAGATGCGCTCCCTGTCCGGCCCAAAGAATCCTGGCGGACCGGCAGACCCGATCGTCGTGCATCCAGATGTGCGCCGCATGCTGCTAACGCAGAAAGCATTTGCCGAAGGTGGCCGTGCACTCATCTACTACGCCAGCGCCCAGGGCGACATTCTGACCCGTGCGAAAGATCCGGGAGCACGCAAGAATGCGAACGAGGTGCTCAACCTGCTGACGCCAATCATCAAGGCCTTCCTTACTGAAACCGGCTTCGAAAGTGCGAACCTCGGTATGCAATGTTTCGGCGGACACGGCTACATCAGTGAGTGGGGCGTTGAACAAAACGTTCGCGATGCGAGAATCGCCATGCTTTACGAAGGCACGACGGGTATCCAGGCGCTCGACCTGCTGGGCAGAAAGGTACTCGGTTCACGCGGCAAGGCGTTGGATCCGGTGACGAGCTTCATCCTGGACTTCTGCAAGCGTGCACGCAGGCAGAAAGAGATCAGGCCCTACGTGAAGCAGTTGGTCAGGCTCACGCGCCAGTGGCGGTCACTCACCCGAAAGATCGGCTTTGCGGCGATGAAGAATCGAGACGCCGTGGGCGCGGCCTCGGTCGACTACATCATGTTCTCGGGTTACCTCTTGCTGGGCGTAGCCTGGACCGCCAGTGCTCAGGCAGCGTACCGGCGACTGGAACAGGGGACGAAAGAAGAGGCGTTCTATCGTTCGAAGATACAGACAGCAGACTTCTACTTTGCCAAGATCCTGCCTCGAACAACATCGCTGCTGCAGACAATGCTGGCAGGTCCCGAGTCGCTGATGAACATCGACGAGGAACACTTCGTCTTCTAGCGACAGGGTGAAGACCAGGAAAGCTCCGACAGGAGCTCTTTGATCGCAAGAGCGTAAATTGGGATCAGACCGAAGTTTCGAAAACCTCGGTCTGACCCCAATTAATTCGTGGCCCTATTGCGACTGGGGTAATTATCACAGTCGGGCAGCAATCTTTGCCACAAAATTCACCCAATCCCCGAGATTCTAGGATGTTGCCTGCAGGCAACATTCCTTATAGTATCGTCGATGAAGCTGCTGGTATACGAAACGGATTCGGGGCGACAACCATTTGTCGACTGGTTCGAACACTTGGATGGCCAGTACCAGGCTTCTGTAAGAAGACGATTACGTGCCGTCGAAGAGCATAGCCACCTGGGAGACTGCTCTTCACTGAGAGGCAACCTGTACGAGATGCGACTGGCGGGCCGCATTGGGCTGAGAGTCTATTTCGCAAACATCGACGGGACGATTGTGCTTTTGCTAGGAGACT
>Ga0316201_10000335_pt1 | contig 25515 bp, 26 predicted proteins | sample CS6wburrow_MG_FD_204516 | JGI IMG/M metagenome (GOLD analysis project Ga0316201, IMG submission 204516) | Coastal sediment microbial communities from Delaware Bay, Delaware, United States - CS-6 worm burrow | ecosystem: Environmental > Aquatic > Marine > Coastal > Sediment | place: USA... | reverse complement strand
CCTAATATTTTGTTCCAGATCATCAAGGGCATTCCATCCCTTTTCGTAGGCATCTTGTGCTTTGTCTACGTTATCAGGCGCATAAGCGTTATACAAAAACCGGGGCTCGGTTTCTCCCGAGTTTCCAGAATAATAAAAGGTATGAGAGACAAACATTTTGTCATCTTGTCCCTTTCCAAGGAGGTCCTGAAAATAATCGCGCTCATCCGCGCCCATATCGGTTCTATACTGGAAGCGTGATATATCCAGCCCGGCAGGCGCACCAATCTTGTCATATTCTGTTTTTTCAATACCGACGATAAAGGCTTTGTGTGGGAAAGGGATGTCTTCAGGGTGGTGGACGACATCATGAAATCTAGAGGCCGTACGCCCGCTTGTACCAAGAATTTTGGCTGTCTCACTCATGTCCCAGCCCGCCGCTGTGGCAATTTTGTTAAATAGGGATGTTAAACCCGCCAATACCATATTTCACCCATTTTTTTTATTTAATAATATGGGAAAATACACTGAAAAGCAAAAACAGGATAGAATCAGACTTTAGTATTTATAGTCGCTATGGTTAATGCACGCTGAAAATAGCGTCTTTAATCTCATCCGGGCTATCGGATATAACGGTTCTAACACCGAAGGATTGTAGCTGTTTTGCACGCTCTGGCTCATTGACATTATAGGGGATCGGGGTGATATCCTTCTGGAGCATTTCACTGATGATGGCAGGAGAACAAAATTCTTGATCAATGCTGATCGCTTTGAGTTCCAGGTAGCGCGCCGCTTCGCCCCAGTCTTGCGGTAAGTTACTTTGCTTGAGCGCGTCCAGCCATTCCGGATTGGGACAATGGTAGCCCATGACCAGACCGCGCGACCAGTCGGCCGCCATATCCTGAGCCGTTTCCAACGAAACCATACTGTAGCTGGAGATAACCAGGCGCTCATGATCATCCCAATACTGTGACAGGATATCCAGTGCAACTTCGGTCGTTTCTTTTTCCCGGCCCGGGCAAGATTTTATTTCAAGATTAAGCCCTAGACCACGTTCGATAAGAACCTCGATGGCTTCCTCCAGCGTCGGAACCTGTATGCCCGTAAAGCTCTCCCCGAACCAGCTTCCGCATTCCAATTGTTTGAGGTCTTCGTAAGTGATCTCTGCCATATTGCCAGAGCCATTGGTGGTACGCTCCAACGTTTCATCATGAAACATGACGGGCACCTGATCTTTGGTAAGCTTCACGTCCAGCTCCACCCATTCCACGCCCATATCGGCCGCCGTGTGAAGACCCTCCAGCGTATTTTCTGGCGCATAGGAGGCGCAGCCGCGATGTCCAATGATTTTCGGGAGTATAAGGGGCATATCTAAAACCAAAGCGTTATTTTCTTTGGTACGTTTTAGCGTAAATCTTCTGAATTGCAAGTCTATTGAGGCCCTTGGGATAATGTGAGAACTAACTCTTGTGCAGGGGTGTGTCCTTGATCAGCCAGATCACGAACCATTATTTTTCCGGCATTAGAATAAATTGGGGAGAAAAAACCCTTGCGGAGCAGCTCAGCTGCAATTTTGTATTGGCCGTCCTGATCACTGAAATAAGCTTGCGCCTGGTGTTGATAAACATCGATATGAAACAGGGCTGGTGCGATCTCCAGTACGTCGATGCGTTTTTGCTTTACGGAGACATAGACATAGGCGGCTGTACCAAAAAATGCCATGCTCATCATGAGTAGGACGCCCAGAGCAATCCTGAAATTTTTGCGTGCGCGCGTTAAAGCCATATGGCAATTATAGCAGACAATACAAGATTCATGCTAAATCTATGTCACAAGCAGGGATATCCCGGACAGGAGCGTCACGGCGGTAAATGCGTATTTAATCCAGCTATTGCCTTTCAGGTTCGCAAAATGTGCGCCGACATAGCCGCCAAGAAGCGATCCGGCCAGTAAAACAGGAAGCCAGTCCCATTGTATTGACGCACCAATAAGACCAAGAGACATTGCCGCTATCCCGTTCCAGAGGATCCCGACCATCAGAAATGTGTATGCAATAGCGCGTTTGTAGTCGAGACCAAACCATTGAATGAGACATATTGTCACGAAAAGCCCTGTGCCGGAGGAAAAAGATCCTTTGAAAATGCCTATGATTAGCAAAATGATGCCGCCAACAAGATATCCTTTTAGATCACGGTTTTTAGGATCAAAATTCTGGCCTATGTCTTTTTTGAACATCGAATAAAGTCCGAGAAGGATTGTAATAATGCCCAGAATAAGCTGTGCAGTTTGATCGGGGATTTGGACAATGATATATGTCCCTGCAATACTGCCGATGGTCCCAAAAACGCCTAAAGTGATAAGAAGAGGAATATCGGAAATGTTTTTTTCACGGATATGACGGTAGCTTGCGCCGATGCCAAGAGCAACGGTCGCAATCTTATGTGTTGCCAGAGCTGTTGTAAACGGCAGGCCAAATAGGATCAAAACAGGGAATTGCACCAGCCCCGCACCACCACCCGCAAAGGCTGACATGGTGTTGGCGATGAAGGACGCGATGAAGAGGAGGATTTGGTCGAGCATGTGGTACTCTTTAGCACAAAATAAAAGCCGGATAAATGAAACCCGGCTTTTAGAAAATTACAGTAAGCTAAAAAATTAACCTCTGGCTTCTTTCTTATTGCCACGTGGCTTGTCTTCGACTTCGATTTCTTCGCCTGTTTCCTGATCCACGCGTTTCATGGAGAGTTTCACTTTGCCGCGATCATCGATGCCAATCAGGAGCACTTTGACCATGTCACCTTCATTGACGACATCAGTGGTTTGTGCAACGCGGTGATCCGCCAGCTCGGAGATATGAACAAGGCCGTCTTTGGCACCCATAAAATTCACGAAGGCACCGAAATCAACGCACTTCACAACTTTACCCTCATAGATCGTGCCAACTTCCGGCTCATCGGTAATGTCTTTGATCATCTTCAGCGCTTTTTCAATATTTTCAGAATTAGCGGCAGCCACTTTGACTGTGCCGTCATCATCAATATCGATCTTGGTTTCGGTCAGCTCAATCATCTCGCGGATGACCTTACCACCCGTACCAATAACCTCGCGGATTTTATCCGTCGGGATCGTAATCGAAACGATTTGTGGCGCATGCTCATTCAGCTCGCTACGGGCTTCGGTCAAGGCTTTGGACATTTCTTCCAGAATATGTAGACGCCCGTCTTTGGCCTGCGCCAGAGCGATCTTCATGATGTCCTCTGTGATAGAGGTAATCTTGATATCCATCTGCAAAGCTGTGATGCCTTTCTCGGTTCCAGCAACTTTAAAGTCCATATCACCAAGGTGATCTTCATCACCCAGAATGTCTGACAGAACAGCAAAGTCTTTTTCTTCCTTGATCAGACCCATAGCAATCCCGGCAACCGGACGGAGCAGGGGAACACCAGCATCCATCAGAGCCAAAGATGTCCCGCAAACGGTGGCCATCGAAGAGGAACCATTAGACTCTGTAATCTCGGAAACGGAGCGCATTGTGTATGGGAAATCCTCGGCAGAAGGCAAAAGCGGGTTAATTGCACGCCATGCCAGCTTACCATGGCCGATTTCACGACGCCCCGGAGGACCCATGCGTCCTGCTTCACCAACGGAATATGGTGGGAAGTTGTAATGAAGCAAGAAGCGTTCACGCGTTTCACCTTCAAGGCGATCCATGATTTGCTCATCCTGTCCTGTTCCCAGTGTGGCAACAACAAGCGCTTGTGTCTCGCCGCGTGTGAACAGAGCAGAGCCGTGTGTACGGGGCAATATACCAACTTCTGAGACAATCGAACGAACCGTTTTTGTGTCGCGCTCATCAATGCGCTTGCCGGTTTTCAAGATTTGTCCACGGACAACATCTGCTTCCAGTGATTTGAATTTAGATGTGATTGTTGACTCATCAATGCCGTTCTCTTCATTCATAAACTCAGCAATAGCCGCTGTACGCGCTTGTGAAACTGCAGCTTGACGCTCCATTTTATCGGTAATGGCATAGGCTTTTGTCACGGGGGAAGCATATTTCTTCTTAAGAGCATCGGCCATTTTGCCAATCGCTTCAGGTGTTTCAGGCACATCCCATGGCTCTTTCGCGCACATCTCGGCCAGCTCAATAATACCGTCAATAACAGGTTGGAATGACTTCCAGCCTTCCATAACAGCGCCAAGCATCACATCTTCTGAAAGCTCGGAGGCTTCTGATTCAACCATCAAAACACCTTCTTGTGTACCGGCAACCACCAGATTTAGATCTGTTTCGGCAACGTCTTGCATCGGTGGGTTAACCAGATACTCGCCATCTTTGTAACAAACGCGTGCCCCACCGATTGGCCCCATGAATGGAATACCGGAAATTGTCAGCGCTGCAGAGGCCCCAATCATTGCAATCATGTCCGGGTCATTCTCAAGGTCATGAGAAATAACGGTCAAAACAACCTGCACTTCGTTTAAGAAGCCTTTTGGGAAGAGCGGACGGATTGGACGATCAATCAAACGTGATGTCAGTGTTTCCTTCTCGGACGGACGGGCTTCGCGTTTAAAAAAGCCGCCTGGAATTTTACCGGCAGCATATGTCTTTTCCTGATAATGAACGGAAAGCGGGAAAAAATCCTGACCTTCGCGTATTGATTTTGATCCGGTGACGGCGCACAAAACGGAAGTTTCTCCGATGGTGGCCAGTACTGCACCGTCAGCTTGACGTGCGATCTTACCGGTTTCCAGTGTCAGAGTCTGACCGGCAAAATCGATTTCTTTTCTATAAACATTAAACATCTAATATGTTTCCTTTTTCTTTTCTATAGGCGCCATTCCGACACTAAGGTCGGAGTCCTGCTGTTCTTAACTAGAAGGCCCCCGATACAAATCGGGATAGCGCATGGTTTTAAAATTTTGGGAAGGGTGTGGGGTGGACGGTAAAATACAAGAACGATGTATGCGGGCCTTGCATTTAACGGTCAACCTCACGCCTTTGCCCTTTTCAACTGCGCATAGAAATGGCATGATCTGCGGCAAAAGTCAAAGGATAGTTAAGCAAAGGCAATATAATGCATGTTAAAAGTATTTTTTTCTTAATATTGGTTTTATTGGGGGCTGGACTTTTTTCTGCGCCGGCAAGGGCAAATGAGGACGTTGTAAAAGTCTTGAGGCTTTACGTAAAGGCGCTTGAATGGGGGACGGCTTCACAAGGGCATCCTTTTTATACGCCGGGGACCGCAAATATGATGCAACGGCGCAAGGTCAGTAAAACAATTATGAAGCTTGAAGCGCAGACGATTCGTTCTTGCGAGAGCATGTTACCGATTGTCAAAGAACAACGCGCTGTTATTGTTTTTCCCTATGGAAATCCAGACACATGCAACCCGTATTTTTTTGTAAATAATAAGCCTCAGGAAAAAAAAGGGCAGGAAAGTAAAGACCTGTGGCAACTTGATCTGGAGACGATGATGCATGTTATTAAATATGACAGTAACAATCACTGGCGGATTGATGATACGGTGGAAAATCCCTATAAATTTGCTTTTGAACCGGAACAACTGAAATAAACAGAAAGATTAACATGACCAGCTATCTCGTTCTCCTTCGTCACGGTCAGAGTCAGTGGAATTTGGAAAATAAATTTACCGGGTTTCACAATGTGGAACTATCTGAAAAAGGCATAGAAGAGGCCAAGCAGGCCGGGACACTCCTGAAAGAGGCCGGGATTAATTTTGATCAGGTTTTTACCAGTACACTCAAGCGTGCCAATAACACGGCGCGCCTCGCGTTGGAAGAAGCCGGGCAGGGTGCTTTGATCAGCAGCATGGTTGCGCATAATGATTTGCGCGAGCGCGATTATGGAGACCTCACAGGTTTGAACAAGGATGAAACGCGTGCCAAATATGGCGATGAGCAGGTGCATATCTGGCGCCGTTCTTATGATGTGCAGCCGCCGGGTGGCGAATGCCTGCAGGATGTCGTTGAAAACCGTGTGCGCCCTTACTATGAAGCGAATATCAGACCAATGGTTCTGGATGGGAAGAACATTCTGATTGCTGCGCACGGGAATTCTTTGCGAGCTATGCTGATTATTCTGGGCGTTGAAACGCCGGAGACCATCAACGCTGCCGAGATGCCGACCGGCGTGCCGCTGGTGTTTGAGCTAGAGGATGGCAAGATTTCGGAGCGGTATTTCCTCAGTTAGCCCGGTGTGGGCAACCCGGTCGATGCTTTAGGCGTTACTCCACCGCACGTGCCGAAGGACTTAATTTCCTGCAGCGTATCTTTATGTGCTTGTGCTCGGTATTTAAATGCATGGTCTCTTTGAAGTGTCTCAAGGCATTCTTCGATGCCGGAAATATCTAGCTTATAATCAGGAAGGCAGTCTGCTTTTAACCGGGCGTCATCAAAACTTGACGAAGCGCGTAACACGACCTCCAACATATTCCGGGAAGTGGGCCGCTGTAAAGCGAGGTCCTCAGAAACGAGTGTCCTGATGTCTTCGCTCAACTCGTCAATACAGGCCTGCTGTATTTTACTAGCGGCAGTGTCACCAACACTGCCTGTATCAGGGTCTGCCTGCGCGGATGCCGCACCCAAAAACAGAGCTCCTGCTGCCAATGCTGCACCTGTGCGGTTTAATTTATGACCCATCATTCCCTCAACATATTATAATTTTTATGAAGAGATTTTATCGTTTTACGAAAAGTATTGCAAGATTCAGTATTGATGCCGATGAATTTTTTGGATTCTATAACTGTTCCAATAAAGATCTGGACACATCTCTTGCCTCGTCATTGCCAGACTGGTTCTGGCAATCTATTTCGTGAGATGGATCATCCGGACAAGCCGGGTCATGACGAATGGAATGAACTAACGGCGCAGGCCGAGAGATTTAATAACCTTCTGGTAACGGTCTTCGTTTTTACCCTTCAGGTAATCCAGCAATTTACGGCGCTTGGCGACCATGGCTAGCAATCCTCTGCGGCTGTGGAAATCCTTGTGATGGTCTTTCATGTGTCCGGACAAATTGTTGATCCGCTCGGTCAGGATGGCAACTTGCACTTCCGGTGACCCGGTATCTTTTTTGTCGGCTTGGTATTCTTTAATGACTTCCGCTTTGCGGCTTGCTTCAATCGACATCGTTTTCTCCTTTATATTTTAAATGTTAAACACGCGAACGGGTTGAATTTCTAAGCCCTTAGCCTCAACAAGTGCAATCGGCGCACCGTCATAAATTGCAAGGACTTCAACGATTTCACCTTTTTGCCCCAAACCTTCTTGCGTTAAACGCTCGTAATCCGGTCGAGAGATAAAAGCCAATTTCTGCCCGTTTTGAAGTCTTGCTACCTCATCTTGTTTAAGAGACAGAGCCGGGATGTCGTCCAGCACAGTCTGAAGCGGTCGCAAAGCTTCATCGCGGGCCGAAAAATAGTCCATCTGTTCCATCTTGTCCAGAGAAATCGCATCTTTCAGAAAAAACGGGCCAACCGCAGTGCGTTCTAGGGCACTGACATAGCCCTTTGTGCCAAGGTCTATCGCCATATCACGGGCGAGGGAACGGACGTACGTACCCTTGCCACAGGTCATCTCAAAGTCTGCGTCGTTGGTTCTGGTATCAAGGCAAGTTAATGTCTCAATATAGACCGTGCGAGATTTTAAGTCCGGCATTTTCCCGGCTCTAGCCAGATCATAAGCCCGCGCCCCATCAACTTTAATAGCGGAGTAAAGGGGAGGGATCTGATCTATCTCTCCCGTATAATTGGGGAGCAATGCACGGATTTGATCTTCTGAAGGCCTGTGATCGGATGTGGCGATGATTTCGCCTTCACGGTCATCTGTATCGCGCTGCTCTCCCCAACCGACAGTAAAGCGATAGGTTTTTAAGCGATCTTGTGCGAAGGAAATGGTTTTTGTGGCCTCGCCCAGCGCAATGGGCAACACGCCGGAGGCCAGCGGGTCCAGTGTCCCGGCATGGCCGGCCTTTTGCGCATTGAGAAAACGCCGCACCTTTCCCAGAGCCTGTGTTGAGGTCATACCAGCGGGCTTGTTCAGATTGATCCACCCGGAGACCGGATCGCCTTTTTTCTTGCGGGGCATGACAGTTTATGTTCCGTTGGCGCTGTCTTCTTGCTCATCTTCAGACGGGGCATAGTGAATATCCCGCAGGATATCCTCGATTTTTTGTGCCTCGCCAAAGCTTTCATCGACTACGAATTTGACGCGCGGTGTAAACTTGAGGTTGGAATGACGATTAATGTCCTTCTGAAAAGTAGCGGCATCATCATTCAGGGCACTCAAAATAGCGTCCAGATTTTTGCCGCCCAGGGAGATCACATAGGCCTTGGCATGTTTGAGGTCTGGGCTAGAGCGTACTTCTGTAACAGAAACCTCACTTGCGTGATCGATTAGGATTTCACTACCGAAATGCCCGCGCTGTAACGTCTCGGCAATAATATGCCGGAGCTGTTCGCCAACCCGGAGCTGACGCTGTGAGGGTTCTGATGTATGATGTTTCATCGTGTGTTTGCCTTACGCCACCGTGCGTTCTTCTTCGATGACCTCGTAGCATTCGATGATATCGCCTGCTTTGATATCTTCGTAATTCTCGAACGCCATGCCGCACTCGGTGCCTTCTTTGACGTCTTTGACTTCATCTTTGAAGCGTTGCAGGGTTTTGAGCTTGCCTTCATGGATGACCACATCATCACGTAGCAAACGCACTTTCGCGCCGCGCTTGACACTGCCGACAGTAACTTCACACCCGGCAACTTTACCGACTTTTGTGATATTAAAGACTTCTTTAATAGCGGCCTGTCCAAGATATTCCTCTCGCAAGGTCGGCGCCAGCATTCCGGTAAGAATGGCTTTGGCGTCATCAATGACGTTATAGATGACATTATAATAGCGAATATCAATGCCTTCGCGGTTCGCCAGCTCACGGGCCTGCATATTTGCGCGCACATTAAAACCGATAATCAGACCGCCTGAAGCGCGGGCCAGCGTGACATCAGATTCGGTAATGCCGCCAACCCCAGTATGAAGAACCTGAACAAACACGCCTTCGTTGTCCTCGGCCATTTTGTTGAGCGAGCCGACAATGGCTTCGACGGATCCTTGCACATCGGCGCGGATTACGACTGGAAGACTTGTTTGCTCTCCGGCTTCTCTTTGCTCCAGAAGTTGCTCGATCGTTGTACGCCCTTTAACGGCAATTGCGGCTTGTGTTTCTTTCATCTTGTGTTGACGATATGAGGCAATCTCACGCGCCTTGGCGTCATCTTGCACAACATTAAACAGATCACCGGCAAGAGGCGCAGTGTCTGCACCTAAAATCTCAACAGGTTGTCCGGGAACGGCTTCTTTAATATTTTTTCCCTTATCATCAATCAGGGCACGAACCTTACCGCTAACCGCACCGACAACAAAAATATCGCCAATGCGAAGTGTCCCGTTCTGTATCAGAACGGTCGCGACAGCCCCGCGTCCTTTTTCCATTTTGGCTTCGACCACAAAGCCGTGTGCTTCTCTATTTGGGTTGGCTTTAAGCTCCAGTATTTCAGATTGCAGAAGAATAGCTTCTTCGAGTTTATCCAAATTGAGTTTCTGCTTGGCCGACACTTCAATACATTGCACATCACCGCTCAGTTCTTCGACAATAATTTCATGTTGCAGCAAATCTTGCTTAACCTTCGTCGGGTTTGCGTCGGGAAGATCAACCTTGTTGATTGCGATGATAATCGGAACCTCCGCCGCCTTGGCGTGGTTAATTGCCTCAATGGTTTGCGGCATGATGCTGTCATTCGCGGCAACGACGATCACGACGATATCCGTAACATTTGCGCCACGCGCGCGCATCTCTGTGAAGGCTGCGTGTCCAGGCGTATCAAGAAACGTAATTTTATCCCCTGAGGACATTTGCACCTGATAGGCACCAATATGCTGGGTAATGCCGCCAGCCTCGCCTGAGACAACATCTGTGGCGCGGAGCGCATCAAGCAACGATGTCTTCCCGTGATCGACATGGCCCATAATGGTTACGACAGGTGGACGTGGAAGAAGGTCTTTTTCGTCATCGTCCTCCCCTTCAAGGCCAATTTCAACATCGGCTTCGGTCACACGTTTTACGATGTGCCCAAATTCCTCAATGATAAGCTCGGCGGTATCGGCATCAAGCGCCTGATTCATCGTCGCCATAATATCCATGGTCATTAGGGTCTTGATAACATCTCTGGCCGGCTCTGCCATACGGTTGGAAAGCTCTTGTACCGTAATCGTCTCAGGTAGGGTGACTTCCCGCACTCGTTTCTGGGTAGGTTCCTGAAACGGTTGTGCAGCCATACGTGCCTTTTCACGGGCGCGCTTCTGGGCCGCTAAGGATGGTCCACGGTCGCGGTCATATTCCTTGTTTAGGGCTTGCGTTACCGTAATGCGTCCCCCACGGCGCTGTTGTCCGGTTCTAGGGGGAGGCTTTGGAGTGGCCTTCTTCACGCGATCTCGAAAACTTGTCTGCTGCTCGCCGTCATGTTCACGCCCTCTGCGGGTATCTTGCGCTGCTGGCGGAGCATCGTCCACAGCGACTGGAGCAGAAGTAGGGTGCCCTTGAGCTTGTCCTTGTTCCTGACGTAGCTTTTCTTCTTCCCGTGCTTTTTGGGCTTCTTCTTCTTCACGCTTGGCTTCTTCCGCAGCCTTTTTGTCCTCCAGCGTCATAACACGGCGCTTCGGTAATTCTGTTTTCTTGCCTTTACCGTCCAACGCTTGCTGTAGTGCGCGGGCGCGGGATTCTCGCTCTTCTGACGTAAGGTGTTCGTCAGCAGATGTTGTTTTGGATGCTGGTTCTTGCGCCTGTGGCTTACGCTTTCGACGGACTTCTACGGCAACAGAGTTGCCGCCGCGCCCCGATGCTGCCCCGCCACTGCGTGAACCGCCACCTTTTAGACTGAGTGTTTTTCCTGACAAACTCAGTGTTTTGCCTCCCGCTTTTTTTTCTTCTTCCGGGTTTATGTCTTTTGCTTCTGTCATTCGTCTCGCCTAAAAATTGCACGTTACATATACACGACATTGCACTCTGTGCAAAATCTTTGTTTGGTTCTCTTGTTTTCAAAATCTTCCGAAAGCAAGAAAGATCGCCCCTGCATACTTGGGGGCGATCAAAGGGTTAATCCTGGGCAGGCTGCTTTTCATCAGTTTTTGCCTCGGTCTTTTCTTCTGTTTCAGTCTGTTCTGTCTCAGCTTTAGCCGCAGCAGCAGCCGCTTGTGCATCTTCCTCAGCAAACCAGTGCTCTCTAGCCTTCATGATGACTTCGTTGGCATCTTTCATCGTCATCTGACCTTCACCAAGCATTTCAACAAGCTCATCACCAGCCAGATCAGCTAAATCGTCAAGCGTTTTAATGCCTTCCTCACCAAGCTTCATAATCTGCGTGGGGAGTAAGCCTTCGGCACCCATTAGGTCATCTGCTATGCCAAGAGAGTCTTGCTTCTCTTTTAATTCAGCTTCTTTTTTCTCAAGCCAGCTCTTCGCACGATTTTGCAACTCAGTCGAGATTTCTTCTTCAAAACCTTCAATGTCATTAAGTTCATCCACCGGCGTTTCTGCAAGTTCCTGAACCTTTGAGAATCCTTCGGCAACAAGCAAATGCGCTATGACATCATCAACATCCAGTGCCTCGATAAACAAGGCAGAGCGTGTTTTGAATTCTTCTGCGCGGCGCTCGGACTCCTCGGCTTCGGTCATGATATCAATATCCCAACCTGTCAGGATCGAGGCCAAACGCACGTTTTGGCCTCGGCGTCCGATCGCAAGACTCAGTTGCTCATCAGGCACAACAACATCCATACGTTTTTTCTCTTCATCCAAGACCACTTTGGCGACTTCGGCGGGTTGAAGCGCATTCACAACGAATGAAGGAATATCTTCCGACCACGGTACAATGTCTATTTTTTCGCCACCAAGCTCATTCACAACCGCTTGCACACGGCTACCACGCATCCCGACGCAAGCGCCTACAGGATCAATAGAGCCATCTGTTGAGTAGACAGCAATCTTAGCACGGCTACCCGGATCACGGGCCACGGCCTTGATCTCAATAATCCCGTCATAAATTTCCGGCACTTCCTGCATAAACAGTTTGGCCATGAATTCCGGGTGAGAACGCGAGAGGAAAATCTGTGGTCCGCGCATTTCTTCGCGCACTTCGTAGATAATCGCACGAATGCGGTCATTCACGTTCAAAGGCTCACGAGGAATACTCTCATCACGACGAATAAGACCTTCGGCGCGCCCTTGAATGTCCACAGTGGCATTCCCGTATTCAACGCGTTTGACTACGCCGTTGACGATATCACCGACCTTATCCTTGAATTCTTCATACTGACGCGCGCGCTCGGCTTCGCGAACTTTTTGCATGATAACCTGCTTGGCAGTTTGCGCGGCAATACGGCCAAAATCCAGCGGGGGCAAATCATCGATCAAAAAGTCACCCGGCTTAACATCGGCCTGAATGCGCACGGCTTGCTCGGGGGTCAGCTGCGCGACTTCATTTTCAATCTCTGCATCAGCTTCCATCACTTCACGATAGCGCTTCAGCTCTATCACACCATTTTTGCGGTCAATCTGCGCACGGATATCCTGCTCATGACCGTATTTCGAACGGCCAGCCTTCTGAATAGCCTCTTCCATCGCCTCCAGAACGATTTCGCGATCAATATTCTTCTCACGTGCAACCGTGTCAGCAACTTGCAATAGTTCCATTTTTCTCTCCTCTAAGCGTTTGCTGTAGCCTTAATTAATTCATCCGTTAAAACCAGTTTAGCTTTGGCCAGCGCATCATAGGGGATTACAACATCCCCTTGATCTGTGACCAGCAAAATATTCTCATCTTTGAGGCCTTTGATCTTGCCGCGGAAACGTTTTTGCCCGCTTTCCGTCGGGACACTGGTTTCTAGCTTGGCCTCAAAGCCTGCATAATCCTCAAAATCCTTCAAGGCAATTAGCGGTCGGTCAATCCCCGGTGAGCTGACTTCAAGACGGTAGGCACCATTAATCGGGTCTTCAACGTCCATAACTGCAGAGATCGCACGACTGATTGTCGCGGCGTCATCCACGCCAAGGTTACGCGTTTTCAGGTCCTCAGCCATAATTTGCACGTTCTGGGCATCGCCTTCACCGACGATTTTGACGCAGACCAACGCAAATCCGAGATCTTTGATCACGGGGCGGATGATTTTTTCAATCTTTTGCTCTAACGGTGTTGCTCTCATGCTTTTCTCAATAAAAAAGGCGGGCTTCTTTATGAGCCCACCGTCTTTTTAGGATCGGAATATAGGAAAACATCATAGGTGCGATAACGAAAAAAAGCAAGTAGTTTATATATTTTTTTGATACCTTTTGATTTTTGCAGAAGCGAAATTTTTATGAAAGAAAAAACACTACTTTTGTTTATGGGCTTTTTATTATTTTGCCGGCTTACGCGATTGCAGGGCAGGGAGATTTGATAAACCCCAAAGTGTGTCATTATCTTATGGCTGTAATTTTTCCACTTCTTTTACCTGGCCTTTCAGCACCGTTTGTAATATGGGGAAAGGCCTATTTCGGGGTAACTCCTCCCCCCCCCGGCGTCACATAGATACTGGTTCACTAAGCTTTGCGCTTGAATAACAAATACACCATCTTCTTCGCTCCCTTAGCACCCTTGACTTCATAGCGTGTGCGTATCCAGCCTTTCGGCGGGTTGTGCCAGTCTGCAAAGTTTTCAGCTGTCCAAAGAAAGTCAGGGTGGTTGTTCGCGTGCGTGACCATCCAGTCGGCCAGATCAGGCACATCCGTGGTCATGATCAGTTGCGCGCCGGGCTTGAGGATACGCGCAAAAATATCAAGATTATCCGGGTTTACAATCCGGCGTTTATGATGCCGCGTCTTCGGCCAGGGATCTGGGTTGAGGATATATATCCCGTCCAGACAGCTATCAGGAAGGGCGCAGGCCACTTTCATCGCATCGTCCATCAGCACGCGGATGTGACCATGATCGTGATCCTGAATGCTTTTCAAAAAAGCCGACATGCCGTTCACAAAAGGCTCTGCGGCGATGAAGTAGTGATCAGGGTTGCGCTGCATCATCGTCTCAACGTGCTCACCGTTGCCAAAACCGATCTCCATCCATAAAGGAGAAGGAGGCTGGCCAAAGGCTTTGCTTAAATCAAGTATCTGCTGTTCTTTGATAAGCGGTGCCAGGTCAAGTTTGGGTAGTAGCGTATCAAGCGCTTCTTGACGTTCTGCGCCCAAAGGGCGCCCCTGACGCCTGCCAAAAAGGCCCCACTGTGAATGAGTGGAGCCTTCTGAATGTTCTTTATGATTTATGTGCTTAGCCAATGATTTTCTGAAGCTGATCAATAAGATCAGTTTTTTCCCAAGAGAAACCACCATCGGCATCTGGTTCGCGGCCAAAATGTCCGTAAGCAGCCGTGCGTGCATAGATCGGACGGCTGAGCTTCAGATGCTCACGAATGCCGCGCGGGCTCAAGTCAACAAGCTGTTGCAAGGCATCAACAATAACGCCTTCTGGTGCTGTCCCTGTGCCGTGTGTGTTCAGGTACACGGAAATCGGCTTTGATACGCCGATGGCATAAGAAAGCTGGACTGTGCAACCTTCAGCATAGCCTGAGGCCACTACATTTTTCTCCAAGTAGCGTGCAACATATGCCGCAGAGCGATCCACTTTTGTTGGATCTTTCCCGGAAAACGCGCCGCCCCCGTGCGGTGCTGCGCCTCCATAGGTGTCGACAATAATCTTGCGTCCTGTTAGGCCGCAGTCACCCACAGGTCCGCCAATCACAAAGCGACCAGTCGGGTTCACATAAAATTCTTCTTCTGGGGGCATCCAGCCTTCAGGAAGAACATCCTCAACATGCGGACGCACAATTTCACGAATTTGATCTTGCGTAAATCCTTCTGCGTGCTGCGTAGAAACAACAACAGACGTTGCGCGGACGGGCTTATCATTTTTGTATTCCAGTGTCACTTGTGATTTTGCATCGGGCTCCAACTCAGGGCAGGCACCGGAATGGCGTGCCTCGGCAAGAGAGCGCAGAATCTCATGAGAGAAGTGTATCGGCGCAGGCATATAGGCATCTGTTTCCTTGCAGGCATAGCCAAACATAATGCCTTGGTCACCAGCACCTTCATCTTTGTCATCGCCTGAATCAACGCCTTGCGCAATATCTGCCGATTGCTTGTGCAGCTTCACATCAACATCAGCTGTTTTCCAGTGAAAGCCCTCTTGCTCGTAGCCAATACTTTTTATGGCCTCACGGATCACTTGCTCCAGATCATCTTTGGTTATGCTATCGGGACCACGAACCTCTCCAGCGGCGACAACACAATCTGTTGTCACAAGGGTCTCACAAGCCACGCGTGAAAGTGGATCATGTGTTAAATAGTGATCAAGGATCGCATCGGAGATACGGTCGCAGACTTTATCCGGGTGTCCTTCGGAAACGGATTCACTGGTGAAAATATAATCTGTAAGGGCTTTTTGTTGCATAGCTGGTCCTGAATACGGCATGATTGCACTCGCTTTCTTATTTGAAAACACTTTTATTAAGAATGAAGAAGCAGCCTAGACCAAAAAAAGTAAGGGATTCAAGCGAAAATATAATATTTCTATCTCAAACCTAAAATGATCTCATTTGGGCTTAAGATATATTCTGTGCCATCGTTTTGATAAACTTCAGAATATCTTTTCTAACTTTGGGGTCCTTAACCGAGTAATAGGACCTTACAAGCTCAAGTGTTTCTTTTTGCTCCATGAGGTTATCTTCGTTAAGCTTTTCGCTACCCAAATCGAAGGTTTCCTGATCATTATCGGCCATTCCAACTTGACCAGACTTACCGCCGCTGAGCGTTTCCAAATTCTCGTAGAAATAATCAACAGGGACCTGAAGAACCTGACTAAAGCGCAAAAGTCTGCTAGCGCTGACTCTATTGGTACCACGCTCGTATTTCTGAATTTGCTGGAATGTGACTCCAACCGCTGCAGCAAGTTTTTCCTGACTGATGCCAAGAAGAGAGCGTCGTACGCGCAGTCTCTTTCCGACATGCTTATCAACATGATCCGGGACACCTTTAGTTTTTTTTATTTTGCCAGCAGTATTTACCATAATTTTCTCTTTTATGTCATAGGTTTCTCATCATATAGTAAATCAGAGATGAGTGGTCCTAATTAATATACATGTGTTACTACACGACTACGTCCGTATGCAACACATCTTAAGTATATGTCCTTAAAAACTTTTCAATTATCGTTTGTATTACCTGAAAATTTCTTCAGTCCTAGTAATATAAGACATATAAAAAGCGCAAAAATAATTACTTTAGCGCTATAAATATTTTTAGGCGTTTGTGCAAATTTTTTAGGCATTTTGATATTCTGCACTTTTTCTTCAAACAAGTTGCTTTGACTGATAACACGCCCAAAGGGGTCTATAAGGCCCGAAAAGCCTGTATTGGCAGAGCGCGCAACCGGGACACCCTCTTCTATGGCGCGGTACAGAGATTGCACAAAGTGCTGGTGTGGACCGGCGCTAATACCATACCAGCCATCATTGGTGACATTGATGATAACGTCAGGGACATCAGCATTTTTTCTGATGACCGCACCGGGAAAAATAACCTCATAACAAATAAGGGGGGCGTAACGAATCCCTTCTGGTGTTTTGAATGTGGTCGGGCCACCGCCCTGAACAAAGCCTGAAAAGCCAACGACTGGAGAGATGTTAAAAATACTATCCAAAGGGATATATTCCCCAAAGGGAACAAGGTGAGACTTATTATAGACGTTTGTGATTTTGCCTGTGCTATCAATCATGATAAGGCTGTTCGTGTATGAACCATCGTTCGAATCCTGGAGCAGGGCACCTGTTATCAGATAGGCTTTCCCGTTATAGCTTCCAAGCATGTTGCGTATCATCTCTATAATACGCGGAGAATTGAGGTAGTGCTGTGAGACCGTTGTTTCGGGCCATATTATGTATGTGGTTCTTGGTTGATCGTTTCCATCCTGATGACGTGAAAGAGCAACGGTTTGCAGGAAATTATCACCCATATATTGTGGGTCCCATTTTTTAGATTGCGCGATATTGGGCTGCACAATGGCAAGGTTTATATTCTCATGATATTGCGTAGGGTGGGCCTGAAGTCTTGCATCACCCCAAACGTAAAGCCCTGCAAAAAGGCCAATGCCGACAGTGGCGATGAAAAACCTGATGGTATTTCGGTGCGTTGAGATGAGAAGACACCCCGGTAAGGCTGCCCAGAAAATTGTAAGCGCCGTAAGAAAATAAATCGTGCCATGAGAGGTGATCTGGACAATGGGAAGCATATCAGCCCACGCATAGCCATAAAGATTCCAGGGAAACCCGGTAAACAGATGGCCACGCAACAGCTCAGAGAGGGCCAAAAACCCTGTGAAGGCCAGATAACCGCGTATGTTATCTGTACAGCAAAATCTTTTGAAAAAACCGCAAGCTAGAGCAGGAAAAGGCGAAAGAATTACAGGCAACCCGGCCACGGCCAGCGGCCAAACCCAGCGATACGAGTTACCGTCAATCAGCAGGGCATTGCCAATCCATGACAGGCCAAAGCCAAAATATCCCAGCCCAAAGACAAAACCGTACACCCCCGCCATGCGGGCAGTTTTTGCATGATGCAGCAATACATAAAGTCCGCTTAAGCCTATAAATAGCAAGGGCCAGAAATAATATGGCGCCATCGCATAAGCCGACACCGCACCAAGGGCAAAGGCTCCCAGAATAAAAAAAACAGAAGAGAATGGGTTAATCATTTTGGCTAACAACCTGCGGAATATTCAAGATCCGAAGGCGATTTATGCGGCGGGGGCCTGCGTCGAGGATTTCAAAAACCATACCTGTTGGCTTATGTGTCAATACTTCTCCACGCGCAGGAACACGCCCTGCCATAGAAAACACCAAGCCACCAAGTGTATCGCAATCTTCGCGCTCTTCATCGTTTAAGAGCTGACCAAAGTGCTCTTCAAACTCATTAAGGTCATAGCGTGCATCAGCAATCACTTTATCATCAGCAAGAATGGATATTTGCGGGTGGTCCTCAGGATCGTGCTCATCATCAATTTCGCCGACAATGGCTTCGATGACATCTCCAATTGTTACTAGTCCGTCTATTCCGCCGAATTCGTCAATGACCATAACCAAATGTTTGCGTGTCTGGCGCATTTGCAGCAGCAGATCAAGTAGAGGCATGGATGGTGAAACAATAGGCAAATCGCGCATTATAGAGGACACAATAAGCTTTTTCTTCTGTGCAAGTGCTGCGAGCATATCCTTGGCATGAAGCGCACCAATCACATGATCCAGCGTGTCCTTGTAAACGGGAATACGGCTATACTGTTTTTCCGAAAGCAGTCTGAGCAGTTCTTCCTGCGTGGTTTCATCACTAACAGCAACAATATCGGCGCGCGGCACCATAATATCTGCAGCGCTCATATCGCGCAAATCCAAAACATTGGAAATTAAGGTTTTTTCATGCGCAGAGACAGAAGGCGCCTCTTCATCTTCTTCGACTTGACCTTCAACGTATTCCTCAATGGTTTCTCGTAAAGTGGGATCAGGCTTTTGCCCTATCAGGCCTTTGAGCAGATCTATTAGCCCACGCTCTTTTGGTGGGCGGTCCTTCGGAAAATCTGGTGCCCCGAGCGTTTCCTGCAGCATGGCTCCATTTTCCCCGATTTTATTTGAGGGATGTTCTGTATCGTCAGTCATTTTTAACATTGTTTTGCTCGTCTATTCTAACCTATTCGCAGCTGCTTTCATAAGGGTTTTTTATTCCCATTCCTTTAAGGACTAAAATCTCTATAGATTCCATCTCTTCGGCTTCTTGCTCTTCAATATGATCATAGTGCAGCAAATGCAAGCAGCTATGCACAATCAGGTGACGTAAGTGCTCTTCAAACGACTTGGCTTGTTGAGAGGCCTCTTTTTCAACCGTCTCATAGGCCAGAATAATATCTCCCAGAGAAAGAAATGGGGCAGGTGAGACAAGCAAAGAATCTTCTTCGGTTTGGGGAAAGGACAGAACATTTGTAGGGTTATCTTTATCGCGATAACGTTTGTTCAAATCTTGTACAAAGCCATCATCGGCGAGTACTATACTGACTTCAATTGCCTCGGGTTGTTGTATGCATTTCTCTGCCATGCCAGCCATGAGGGCACGTTTCAGTGTTTCATGCACGAGGGGCTCAAGGTTAGGCACGGTCTCTTTCCATGCTGTTTTTTCAAGTGCGATATCAATCTCTAAAGTAGGCAAGTCGCCTTTGCTAGGAGCGGTCATAGGCATGGATAATTTTTTTAACAAGGTGATGTCGGATTACATCTTCTGTTTGGAAAGTCTGGAAACCAATTTCATCGACATCATGCAGAAGTTTTACCGCATCCTCAAGACCTGAGCGTACGCCGGAAGGCAAGTCAGTCTGGCTCATATCGCCCGTCACGACCATGCGTGATCGCTCTCCCATCCGTGTAAGAAACATCTTCATCTGTGTGCATGTTGCATTTTGCGCCTCGTCCAGCAAAACAAAAGCGTTGCCAAGCGTCCGTCCGCGCATAAAGGCCAGCGGTGCAATTTCAATTTCGTCAATTTCCATTTTTTTCATCATAAGATCCCACGGAAGCATATCGTGCAGCGCATCGTAAATTGGGCGCAGGTATGGATCGATTTTTTCCTTCATGTCGCCGGGCAAAAAGCCAAGTTGTTCTCCGGCTTCAACGGCTGGACGGCAGAAAACCAAACGATCAACCTTCCCTTGAAGGTACATCTCTACGCCTGCGGCCACCGCCAAATAGGTTTTGCCCGTTCCTGCAGGGCCGAGCGCGAAAATCATATCCTTATTCTGCATGAGGTCCAGATATTTAGCCTGATTGGGCGAGCGCGGAATAATTGTTTTGTGCTTGGTTTTTATCACGGGGCCTTTGGCCTTTGAATTTTTCTTCTTGCCAGTTTTTTTTATATCTTCTGCATTGAGAAAACGTATCTCCGCGTCAATATCAGCCGGTGTAATATCTTTTTTATCTGTCTTCTCAAGGCGGCTATAGAGCGTCTTCAGAGTTCTTTCAGCCTGTGAAATGGCCTTAGAATCTCCTGATATTTGAAGCGTATTTCCACGATCTGCGATCGAAACATCCAGGGTTTTTTCAAGATGGGAGAGGTGGGTGTTATACTCACCGAACAAAAATGGAAGAAGGCTATTATCCTTGAATTCCAGCACAACCTGTTCTTTTGGCAAATAAAATCCCTTTCTGCTTTCTAAAACTGCTCTGATTCATTTTACGCTAAAATTCATGAAAAGAGTATGAAATTGTTTCTGAAATGCGGTTAAAAATTATGCAAGGCGGTCGTATCCAAATTATATCTTTTTCCGGTAGAAAGCATACAATCTAAGGCTAGCTTTCTGAACAATTGGACCAATTGATCTGATTTCATTTGACGAACTTCATTCATGGGAACTTCTATTGAAACATCTAACTCAGAGTATTTAGAGTTGATGCTGCCGAACTCAGGCATTCCTCATTTTATTCCATATCTAACAATTAAGCTGATCGTTTAAGATGTAGCATCTTTGAAAAAATGAGACTGTTTCAGATGTGGCTCTAGCTCATCACATACGGTGAGCATGGCTTGACCATCATTTCGAACGGTGCCCTTTATCAGCCCAATAGCACCAATCAGTATTGTTCTTTTTTGATCCTTATCCATTTGCGTGCTCCTAGAAATTCATACTTCCAAGTTATGATGTGCCGGTCAGGATTTGGCCGTCGGTTGTTACAATATCCCCGGTCAGGGAGTTTTCAAACCCTTCACTGATGCTCACATCCACAATTTTACCGATGAGGCGCTCATTGCCCTGCACATAGACTGACTGGAAGTAGGGGCTGCGGCCTCTAAGCTGGCCTTCTTTTTTACCCTTGCGGTCGAACAGGACAGGCATGGTCAGGCCTTCACATGTTTTGTTAAAGGCCTTTTGTTGTGTATTAATGAGATCTTGAAAACGCCTCAGCCTCTCTGCTGCAACATGATCGGGCACAAGTTTAGCCATGTTGGCGGCTGGTGTACCGGGACGGGCGCTGTATTTGAAGGAATAGCAGGACGCATAGCCGACATCACGGGCAAGTTGCATTGAATCTTCAAAATCTTGGTCACTCTCACCGGGAAAGCCGATAATATAGTCCGAGGAAAAGGCCAGGTCGGGGCGGGTTTTTTTCAGGCGCGCAATAATATCGCGGTAGAGATCAGCATCATGCTTACGGTTCATCGCCTTAAGAATTTTGTCTGAGCCGCTTTGGACCGGCAAATGCAGGAAGGGCTGAAGCTTTTCAATCTCGCCATGCACGGCAATCAGGTCATCATCCATATCGCGCGGGTGAGAGGTCGTGTAGCGAATGCGCTCAATGCCGTCTATCTCGGAAACGCTGCAGATGAGTTCCGCCAGTCCCCATGTCGATCCATCCGGTCCTTGGCCGTGAAACGCATTGACGTTCTGGCCTAGCAGGGTGATCTCCAGCGCGCCGCTATCGACAAGCCGCTTGGCCTCATCAATGATTTCAACGGCAGTGCGAGAATATTCCCCCCCGCGCGTATAAGGGACAACGCAAAACGTGCAGAATTTGTCACAGCCTTCTTGAATGGAGAGAAATGCTGAAGCACCTTCAATAGTGTGCTCATCGGGGAGGTGATCAAATTTTGATCTGCTCGGGATCTCCGTGTTCACAATACGTTTTTCACCACTGGCCTTCAGGACCATCTCGGGCAGCTCATGATAGGTTTGCGGTCCAAACACCATATCGACATAAGGTGCGCGCTCTACAATATAATTGCCCTCAGCCTGCGCGACGCATCCCGCTACAGCCATCAGAACGTTCTTGCCTTGCAGCTCATTGCGGTCCTTATGGGCGCGCAAACGCCCAAGCTCCGAGAAAACTTTGTCGGTCGCTTTTTCCCGGATATGGCAGGTGTTCAAAATAATCATATCGGCGTCATCCGGTGTTTCGCTGGGCTTATAGCCAAGGCCGGAGAGAATGTCCACCATGCGGTTGCTGTCATAGACGTTCATCTGGCAGCCCCATGTTTTTATATAGACTTTTTTATTGTCCGCGTTTTTCATGCATGCCATAAACCATAGAACGCATAAGGAAATCAAGATTCATGAACAAAACTATTCTCGCAATTCAAAGCATTCTGCCTGCCGAAATGGAAGAGCTGGAAACGCAGTATAACGTAATTCGCCTTTGGGAAGAGCGCGATCCTGAAGGGACGATTCGCGAAAATCAAAATGACATTATCGGGGTTCTCTCGACCTATGACAGCAAAGGTGTGAGTGAGCGCTTGATAGAAGCATTACCGAATCTGGAAATCATCGCGCAATTCGGCGTAGGGTATGACAATATTGACCTTTCTGCCGCGCATCAGCGGGGAATAGCCGTAACCAACACCCCGGATGTTTTGACCGATGATACGGCAGATGTCGCGCTCTTTTTACTTCTGACCGTGGCGCGACGCGCAGTAGAAGGCGATATGTTTGTGCGGGTCGGGCGCTGGCAGGGAGGAGGGCGCATGCCGCTCAGCACGTCGGTCACGGGTAAGACAATTGGAATTTATGGTTTGGGAAAAATCGGTAAAGCGATTGCCCGGCGTGCCGAATCTTTTAATACGCGAGTGATCTATTCCAGCCGTTCAAAAAAAGATGATGTGTCTTATGAATACGTTGAAAGCCTTGAAGAATTAGCACGTGAAAGCGATTTTCTTGTTCTCGCCTGTGCCGGCGGACCTGAAACAAAAGGAGCTGTGGATTACAAAGTACTGGAAGCTTTAGGGCAAAAAGGGTATCTTATCAATATCGCACGTGGTTCGGTGGTTGTCGAAGATGATCTCTTGATTGCGCTGCGGAACGGTACAATTGCCGGTGCTGGGCTTGATGTTTTTGCACAAGAGCCTAATGTGCCGGAAGAAATGCTCAAAATGGATAATGTTGTGTTATCTCCTCACATAGGTTCTGCCACGATAGAGACACGTTCGAAGATGAGTCAGCTTGTCGTGCAGAATTTTCTTGCACACTTTAACGGAAATCCGTTATTAACCCCTGTAGTTACTGCGTAAAAATATGGAAATTAATTTGGGTAGAGAAAAAAGATGATACGACTGCTTTTAGTTTTTGCTTTTATACTAACGTTTTCAATTCCGGCCACAGCGGGGAGCACAGAGTGCTATTCTTCGCGTGAGGCGGAGGCTGAGCAAGGAATCCGTATACACAGCGAGTTGATGGTTATCGGTTTAAACTGTGCGCATATGGCGGATGCAAACGGCAATAATCTTTATAATGAGCACCGAAAGTTCACAAACAAACATGCTGAGCTTTTTGCAACATATGAAAAGATCTTGATGGATCACATGAAAAAGGGCGGGGATAGCAACCCTGAATCCTCTTTGAATACGTTGCGCACAAAATTTGCTAATAAAATCTCCAATGACGTGGCGACCATGCGCCCGGACATTTTTTGTCGACACTATGCCCCGCGCATTGAAAGTGCCTCCAAAATGGATCATGTTCAGGTGCGTAAATGGGCGGCCACGCCATTCCCTAGTCACCCGGTTTCTCTTCCGGTTTGCGGTAAGCAGGGCTAAATACGCCTTAATGGCTGATTTTTAAATGGACCTGCTCTTGGTATACAGAGGTAGGTGCGCTACATTATGTTCAAGAATAATTTGAACGAGGGGAGTATTCATGAATCCCGATGGTATCGATGCCGCAATAAATAGTTTTTTTGAACCAATTGCGAAGACTTCCAGCGAAATTGTTTTCTACAGCGTCCCGCTTGGGGCAGGCGTTGACATGAAAATCATTCTGGCCTGGCTTGTGCTTGCCAGTTTGTTTTTCACTTTTTATCTAGGCTTTATCAATATTCGCTATTTTAAACACGCGCTGTGTTTGCTGCGTGGCAAAGATGATGGAGAAACTGAAAAAGGACAAATCAGCCGATTTCAGGCGCTGATGACCTCGCTTTCAGGGACTGTGGGGTTGGGCAATATTGCCGGGGTCGCTGTTGCTGTATCTCTTGGCGGGCCGGGGGTCATTTTCTGGATGGTCCTGATGGGTTTTTTCGGCATGTCGACTAAGTTTGCCGAAGTCATGGCTGGGGTAAAGTATCGCCACCACCCGGACCCGGATAACCCGGAGCGCATTTCCGGCGGGCCGATGTATTATTTGCGTGATGCCTTCGATAATCGCAACATTCCCTATGTGGGCCATATTTTAGGAAGTCTGTTTGCCTTGTGCACCTGTTTGGCGGCACTCGGTGCTGCCAGTATGTTCCAGACCAATCAGGTCTATCGTCAGGTGTTAAATATCACGGGTGGCGAGGAAAGTTTCATGGCCGATTACGGCTGGGCATTCGGCCTATTCATGGCCTTTATTGTAGGGGTTGTGATCATCGGCGGTATTCGTTCTATCGCTGCTGTGGCAAGTAAAATCGTGCCGCTCATGGGGGCGCTGTATTTGCTCTCAGGTCTTTTCGTTATTGCGGTTTTCATTGAAGAGCTGCCAGCTGCTATTGCGCTGATTTTGTCTTCGGCTTTTTCCCTACAAGCAGGAATAGGAGCATTAATTGGAACATTGCTGACAGGTGTACAGCGCGCCTCTTTTTCCAACGAGGCCGGGCTTGGATCGGCGGCCATTGCACACGCTGCGGCCAAAACAGACAGCGCCGTAAAGCAAGGACTTGTCGGGATGCTCGGCCCTTTCATTGATACGGTCATTATCTGTACTGTCACCGGGCTGGTTATCGTGATCACAGGTGCGTACGATCAGGGGAATGGTATGGAAGGCGTAGCCTTGACATCCCGAGCATTTGAATCCGGCATTTCCTGGTTCCCTTATGTGCTGTTTATCGTGGTCTTTATGTTTGCCTATTCCACGATCATTTCATGGTCATATTACGGCGTGAAAGGCTTTACATTTTTATTCGGGGCACATAATTCAACCGAGATGATCTATAAAGTCATATTCTGCGCTTTTATCGTAATTGGCGCTTCATCCAATCTAGATAGTGTGATTTTGTTTACAGATTCTGCAGCGCTTGCAATGGCTGTGCCCAATATTATCGGACTGTATCTGCTGGCACCGGAAATCAAAAAAGATGTCAGGGCATATATACGGAGCATAAAAAACAAAGCTGATTTACCTTTTGTAAATGGGTGTTGATTACAATCAAAGATGCGCCCATAATCGTGGGCGCGGGATGCATAACCATAATGCAAAAAATCCAGAGGGTTCTTCAAGTGCACGGAATCAGCAGTATTATCAATACAAAATTCTGTCAGGGTATCTCTGACATATCCGACAGCTATTCAGGCTTTATCATTGATCAGTGGGGCGTGCTTCACGACGGTGAAAATGCATATGACGGGGTCATTGACTGTCTTAAGGAACTACAAAGCCGGGGGAA
>Ga0316201_10000334_pt1 | contig 25544 bp, 17 predicted proteins | sample CS6wburrow_MG_FD_204516 | JGI IMG/M metagenome (GOLD analysis project Ga0316201, IMG submission 204516) | Coastal sediment microbial communities from Delaware Bay, Delaware, United States - CS-6 worm burrow | ecosystem: Environmental > Aquatic > Marine > Coastal > Sediment | place: USA... | reverse complement strand
ATGGCCGAACTTCCATCGACCGTTCCGGCACGGTGGGACGCGGTCCTCTTCCCGCGTGTCGAGATGGAGGCGAAAGACAACTGACGCGCAGCGCTTGACACCCGTTCCCGGGCCGGATTAGTGTCCTATCGTCCCGCTCGGATCCGTCTGTTTCGTCGGAACCGAAGCCAAACAATCAGTTCACATGGATTTACACCGAATCGGTGTGATCGTGTGTCCTCGTTCTCCGGGGCCCGCGTCTTGCTCAAGAACGCCGGGCGGCGTTGATCGTGTGGCGGGATGGGCCGGTGCGACCGGTCGATCGGTAACAGATATCAGGGTACGGAAAAATATGTCGCTACACGGATCCACCGGTACCGGGCACGAGGGACCTGCCCACTGGACGGTCCAGATCATGCCCGATCGCGGTGGACGCATCCGCACGGTGCGCGTTTCGCGCCGCGTGGTGCGCCTTGCCGTCGTGGCAGCCGCTACGTTCGGACTGGTCCTGGCCGCGTTCGTCGTGAGCCTCGGCCTCGATGGAGCTCGTGAGGCCGAGTTGGTTCGGCTCCGGCTCGAGAATCGGCACCTTACACAGAATCTCAGCAAGGTCGAGAACCAGGTCGGAGCGCTGACCAGCACGGTCGACGATCTGTCCGAAGCGGAGCAGAAGCTCCGTCTGCTGGCCGGTCTCCCGGACCTGGGCGACGAAGTTCGCGCGGTCGGCGTCGGGGGGCCCCTGCCGAAAGCCGCCGAGAGAGAGGAGTTCCTCGCCGCATCACCGCAGCTGGCAGAGCGCACGTACGCCACGGCGTATGACGCCGAACTGCTGATGCGCCGGCTCGACCTCCTCGGCAGTTCGATCGACGAAGCCATGGACTCGGTCGAGATGCATCGGCAGGTGTTTCTTGCCAGGCCGTCGATTCGACCCGTGCAGGCCGACGAATCCTGGATCAGCTCCAGCTTCAGCCAGAGCCGGATGCACCCTGTTCTTCAATACAATCGGCCACACCCCGGGCTCGACATCTCCGCGCTGGCCGGAACGCCGATCCTCGCTTCAGCCGCCGGCAGGGTGACGTACGCCGGCACGCGCTCGGGCTACGGCAAGACGGTCGAAATCGATCACGGGTTCGGCTACAAGACGCGCTACGCGCACGCCGGCAGCATCCAGGTGAAGCGTGGCCAGCGCGTAGATCGCGGCGACATCCTGGGCGAAGTTGGAAAGACCGGACTGGCGACGGCACCGCACCTTCACTACGAGGTGCTGATCGACGGCCGACAGGTGAATCCCAGGCAGTACCTGCTCGACGACATCATATACGAGTGACGCGGGCGGCCTCGCGAGCCAAAGCGAGACCGATCCTGCTGCACCATTGATGCACACCGGGGGCCTTCCAGCGGGAGGCCCTCTCGTCGTCCGTGGAACGGGCGGCGGGAGAATGTGTTTGAAAATCGACCAGGCGGCCGGTAGATTTGCCGGTCGCGATGCGAAGATCAACGCTCATCCAACGTGGAGACACGGATGCGAGGCAAGCGCAATTTCTTTCTGATCATCGGCACCGCCGTCGCGCTCAGCGCGTGCGGGGGTTCCGACGTAACCGTGCAGGTCCTTGGAGAAGGCGCGGACGGCCCCATCCCTCAGGCCAATCTCGAGGTCTTCTTCTATCCGTTCGATCGTGATTCGGTGTTCGACGCTCTGGATACCGAGGCGTCCACGCCGAAGCCGCAGATCCCGGAGGAGATGCTGGCCACGTTTGCGGAGATTCGCGCCCTCCAGGAGGAGTGGCGGGACAAGGAAGCGGAGTGGTCCGAGGCGCGCGACCGAATGCAGACCCTGTCCGAAGAGATGCAGGCCATGGATCCGCGAGCTCGAGGCACGCGCGAGTACATGTCCAAGTACGAGGAGTTCGAGCAGCTCGAGGGCGTGGAAGGGCGTCTCGATCGGGAGAAGCAGGCGCTGTTCGACCAGTTCACCGCCATGCAGGATTCTGTCACGACGCGAGTGGACGAGTTCAAGGCCGTACGCGATACGTGGGAGGATGAGGCGTACGCCGGGTACTTCGACATCGAGCAGTCCCTTGTCGCTGAGCTGGGACAGCCGGTCTTCGCCGACACGACGAGCGCGGATGGCTATGTCACGCGGACGCTTCCGGCGGGAGACTGGTGGGTCAATGCGAGGATTCGTGTTCCGGTCGGTGAGTTCGTCTGGAATCTCCTTATTGATCCAACGCAGGTGGACACTCTTCGTCTCGATGTCTCCAACGGCGACGAGCGCGTTCGTCTCTGACCGGTGTTGATCGTCGGACGGGTGCGCGCGTGACCGCCGCGCGCACCCGCGTACCGGCAGCCCTTGTGGCGCACGCTGGACCCGGCCTCGCCGGACTTGATGCCTCTTACCCTGGCGCGGGAATCGCTCCATGAACGCCCCGACGTCCGAATCCACGAGCGGTCTCGGCTTCGAGGTCGATCGCGACCACGTCGGTTGGCTGACTTTCGATCGCCCGGACGCCTCGACCAACCTCCTGACCCCAACCTTGATGCAGGAGCTCGACGCGCTGCTGTCGCAGCTGGAGTCCCGCATCGCCAATGGCCAGATGCTCGCGCTGGTCCTTCGCAGCGGGAAGGAGGGCTCGTTCATCGCTGGCGCGGATGTCGAGGCCATCGCGGCTCTGTCCTCCGCCGCGGAAGCCCAGGCGGCCAGCGCCGAGGGGCAGCGCATCTTCCGACGCATCGAGCGCCTGCGTGTTCCGACCGTGGCCGCGGTCGATGGAGCCTGCATGGGAGGAGGAACCGAGCTCATCCTGCACTGCGACTATCGCGTCGCGTCGGACCGAAACTCGACCTCCATAGGCCTCCCGGAAGTGCGGCTCGGCATCCTGCCCGGGTTCGGAGGAACGGTCAAGCTGCCACCCCTGGTCGGAATGCAGAACGCGTTGGGGATCATCCTGTCCGGAAAGCCGGTCCGTCCGTCACGCGCGAAGCGGATCGGTCTCATCGACGAGGTGGTCCCGGCGGCTCGATTCATTAGCGCGGTGACGGAGTTCGTGGCCGGGGTGATCGGAAAACGAATCGAGCGCACCGACCCGGCGCTCGGGTTGCGTCGGCGCCTGCTCGAGGGGACCGGCCCAGGGCGCCGAATCATGTTCGGTGCTGCGCGCAAGCGGACGTCTGCCGAGGTCGGGGCGTTCTATCCGGCTCCCTTCAAGGCGATCGACGTCCTGGCGGACGCGGTGGGAAGGAAGGCAGACGAAGCGTACGCGTTGGAGGCCGCGGCGCTCGGGCAGCTGGCCGTAACCCCCGCGTCCCGAAACCTCGTACGGATCTTCCGCCTGTCGCAGACGGCCAGGAGGGCGCTGCCCCCGGACGTCGCGCCGCACGGGCGGCCCGTGAACCGAATGGGCGTAGTCGGTGCCGGGGTGATGGGCGGAGCCATCGCCGAGCTGGCCGCCGCGCATGACATCCCGGTCGTGCTCAAGGACATCGACCAGGACGCGCTCGACTCCGGGCTGCGACATGCGGGAGACCTGCTCCGGAAAGCGGTAGCGGCCCGGGGCTTCAGCGAAGAGGAGGCTTCGCTCAAGTTTGCCCTCATCACGGGCACCCTGGAATACGACGATTTCGAGGGCGCCGACCTCGTGGTCGAGGCGGTCGTCGAGCGGATGGCCGTCAAGCAGCAGGTCCTGAGGGAAGCCGAGGCCTCGGCTGACGGGACGGTGCTCGCCACCAACACCTCCGCGCTGTCGGTAGACGAGATGGCAAACGGCGTGGAGCGACCCGGTGCGGTGCTTGGCCTCCATTTCTTCAACCCGGTGCACAAGATGCCCCTGGTCGAGGTGGTGGCCGGTCCCCGTACCTCACCCGAGGCCCTCGCTACCGGGTTCGGCCTCGTCCTCGCGTTGGGCAAGACCCCGGTGCTGGTGGCGGACCGTCCCGGATTCCTCGTCAACCGCCTCCTCGCCCCATACCTCAACGAAGCCGGCTTCCTGCTCGAAGAGGGAGCTTCCATCGAGGTGATCGACGGGGCGTTGGAGAGCTTCGGAATGCCCATGGGTCCGCTGCGTCTCCTGGACGAGATCGGTTTCGATGTCGCCCGACACGCCAGCCGGGAGATGGCGGCAGCATTTGGAGAGCGAATGCGACCCTCGGGCGTGCTGGATCGCATGATCGAAGACGCCCGCCTTGGCAGGAAGAACGGACTGGGCTTTCATCGGTATCAGGATGGCAGCGACCGCGGTGCGGATCGGACCGCTGAGCTCCTTCTCGCGAGAGAAGACGCCGCCGGAACGGGAGAGGCGCAATCCAACCTTCCCCCGGAGGAGATGCAGAGACGGTGCCTGTACATCATGGTGAACGAGGCCGCCTACGCGCTGGAAGAGCAGGTCGTCGGGGGACCGGATCCCGTGGATCTCGCCATGGTCATGGGAATGGGCTTCCCCCCGTTCCGCGGCGGGCTCTTGAGATGGGCCGATGCCGAGGGCATCCAAGGAATCCACGATGCGTTGTCGGAGTACGCCGGCACGCACGGAAACCGTTTCGCCCCGGCACCGCTCCTGGTGCGGATGGCGCAGCAGAATCGGACGTTTACCGATCTTAACTAAGCGCCTGATCAACCGTAGATCGCGCACCCGCGGCGTGCCGGCTCGCGGCGATGCCGGGACTCCGACAGTCGCCATCGTCTACCGCCGACCGCCCGATGACGTGCAGCATTTCTCCCAGGAGCTCCTGCACGACGGTGCGGCCTGCAAGATCACCCTCCTCGTGCTGGAGCCTCACGACCCTCCCCTGCCTGTGGGAGAGAGCGCTGTTCCGCCGGGCGGGGCGATCCTTTGGTTCATGTTCCCCGGTCGATCGTACGAGGTCGGAGCCCTGTACGATGAGAACGGTGGCTTCCTCGGCTACTACACGAACTTCGTACAACCGCCAAGTCCCGAAACGGCGGTCTGGCACCTGACCGATCTCTTCCTGGATGTGTGGCAGGGCCCCGAGGGACCCCCGAAACTCCTGGACGAGAGCGAGCTGACGGAGGCGGCGGAGCGCGGCTGGGTAGGAGCGGAGGACGTCGCCCGCACCCGGGCGGAGGCCGCCGCGGTACTGCGGGCCGCGCGGGCCGACCGCTGGCCTCCCGGTGTGGTATCACGTCATCCCCTGCAGGCCGTGCCGTCACTGCGGTTCCGGCGCGATGCCCCCGGGACGTTCTTTGCCAACCTGGTGGTGGGTCGCCTGATCGCGTTCGGCATCTATGCGCTGGGTGCGATATCGATCACGTCTGTCGTGTTCTCCGCGTTCACCAATGCCCTTCAACCGGGCGCGGGCCTCACGGCGGCGAGGGTCGGGTGGCTCGGCATGATCGGGCTGGAGCTCGTGGTGCTCTTTGGGCTTGCCCTGGCAGGAAAGCTGCCGGCCACACAGAGGCCCCGCCCCGAGGAAGCGCTGACCGAACGGTTGCTGTTCTTCGGGACCCTGGTCTCGGGGGCCGCCGTACTGCTCTATCCGGACAGCCAGTTGTGGAAGGGAGCGCTGACTGGACTGTACGGCACGCTGGCCGTGTTCCTGTCGATCTTCGCCGTGAGCCGGGGCGTGTTCGACCGCCGGTTTCCGCTACTCGCCGTGAGCGGGCTCGTCGTGTGCGTCGTGGCCCTCCTGGTCCTGCTTCTGTAGGGCTGCCCCGCGGCCCGGTCGTCGCTATAAGAAGCCTGTTGAAGAACTGGAGTGGCCGCGCGAGTGGTGCTTGCGCGTCTCAGAGCAGGAACGACGACGAGTCGTAGCAGCGCTACGGCGAGGAGGAGAGACGAACGATCAGGCGCGCAACCACCACTCGCCCGAAGGGTTACGGCGGCACAGGGCCATCTTCTTCGTAGGTGCGCCTCGACGTAGCTTGGGCTATGCCTTCGGCGCACCACCTTGGATCTGGCCCCGTGGCGCTCGTAGCGCGGTCCGCTCCAGTTCTTCAACAGGCTTCTAGATCGGGCGAGTACGTCCGCGCCGGATGGCGATCAGGTCGCCCTCGATCCGCGCATCCTGCCGACCTTGATCCGCGTCTGCGGCAATTATCTCGCCAGGCTCGACGAAGTTGTAGCGGTCGACGATACCCCGATGGATGCGGGCGTCCGCTCCGACACGGCAATGATCCATTACGATCGAGTCGACGATCTCCGCCCCCTTCGCGACCAGCGTGTCGCGGCCCACGACGGAGCGTACGATACGCGCACCGTCCACCACGCTACCGACACCGAGCGAGCTATCCTCGATCGTCCCGGACAGGACACGGGGGCTGGCACGGTGATAGGCCTGGGAGTGGATGGGCCACATGCGGTTGTTCAGGTCGAAGCGGGGTTCGGCTCCCAGAAGGTCCATGTGGGCCGACCAGTAGGCCTGCAGGGTGCCGACGTCACGCCAGTACCCGGTCTCTTCGTAGGACTTCACGCCGGGGACTTCGTTCCGGTGGAAGTCGTAGGCAGCGACCTTGTACTCGGGATCGTTCACCATCAGTGGCACGATGGTGCTACCGAAATCCGGTTCGAGGCCTTCCTCCATCACGTGCTTGAGGACCCTGACCAGGGCCCCCGGTTCGAAGATGTAGTTGCCCATCGATGAGTACGCCCATCCGGGGCGACCCGGCATGGAGGCGGGCTCGGCCGGCTTCTCCTGCCAGCCGACGATCGTATCGTCATCCCTGGCCTCGGCAACACCGAAACCGGTGGCGTCCTCTACCGGCACGGGCAGCATGGCCACGCTCAGATCAGCCTTCTTCTTCCGGTGGAATCGGACCATGTGACCGATGTGCATCCGGTAGATGTGGTCGGCCCCGAAAACGGCGATCAGGTCGGGGCGATAATCGTAGATCAAGTTGAAGTTCTGGTACACGGCATCCGCCGTCCCCTGGTACCATTCCTTGCTCACGCGCATCTGGGGCGGGACCACGGTGAGGAAGTCATCCGGGTGCGGGGTGCTGAGACGCCACCCTTCCCGCAGGTGATGGATCAGTGACTGAGACCGATACTGGACGAGCACGAAGTTCGAGTAGATGCCCGAGTTGAGCAGATTCGAGAGCACGAAATCCACGATCCGATAGCTCCCGCCGAACGGGACCGACGGCTTGCTCCGCTCCTCCGTCAGCGGCATGAGCCGCCTGCCCTCACCGCCGGCCATCACTAGCCCGAGTATCCTCAGGTCGCCACGCATCACGCTGCTCCGTTCGTGTCCTGGATCACCTGGCGATACAGCCGCTCGTATTCGAGTCCGCTGCGGCGCCACGAGAAGTCGGTTTCCATCCCAGCCCGCCGGACCCCGTCCAGCAGAGAAGGTTCTGCATAGAGGTTACGGGCGAAATCCATCGCCCACGAAAGAGCGGGCGCGTCGAAGTGATCGAACACCACGCCCGTCGCTTCGCCGGCCTCGAGGGCCGAGGGGGACGCGTGCGTCACACTGTCAGCCAGACCGCCCGTTCGGTGGACGATGGGCGGCGTGCCGTATCGCTGGCTGATCATCTGGTTCAGCCCGCAGGGCTCGAACTCGGAAGGCATGAGAAAGAAGTCGGCCCCCGCCTCGATCCGGTGCGAGAGCGCCTCGGAGAATTCCAGGCGAGCCGCCACATTCGAGTGACGAGATGCCAGCTCGCTGACCAGGAGCTCATACCGGGGCTCGCCCGTGCCGAGGAAAACGAACTGCGCATCCCGATCGACCAGGTCGTCTCCCAACTGGTCGACCAGCGACAGACCCTTCTGGCCGACAAGGCGCGAGATCATCCCGAACAAGGGCGTGTCCGGGTCAGCGGGCAGGCCCACCTCAGCCTGTAGCGCCGCCTTGCAGGCTTGCTTCCCGCTCATGTCGGAGAGGCCGTAGTTCTCGGCCAGGTGCGGGTCCGATTCGGGATTCCATACGTCCGTGTCGATCCCGTTCAGGATGCCCGCGACGGGTGGATCCAGGTTCGCGATCCACCGGTCGAGGCCGAAGCCGAACCGGGGCATCCCGATCTCGTGCGCGTACCGGGGACTCACGGTCGTAACCCGATCTGCCGCCAGGATGCCTCCCTTGAGGAGGCTCACCCCCGCACCCTGCGCGAGGACTGCCGAGTCAGGCAGGCCCGCCGCCGTGGCCGCGATCGACGTAAACCACCCCTGGTAGGCCATGTTGTGGATCGTGAGCACGGTGGCCGGAGCCGTGCCCCGCTCCAGGCCGTCGCGCACGAACACGGGCGCGAGTGCCGCCTGCCAGTCATGTGCGTGGATGACGTCCGGTCGCCAGTCGAAGGCTCTCGCGGCCGCGAGAGCGCCACGGACCAGCGTCGCGAAACGCAGCGCATTGTCCGGATAGTCACCGTCGGCCGTGCCGTACAGACCCGCCCGGTCGAACAGATCCGGCGCATCCACCCACCACACCTCGAACCCTGCCGCTGCCGCGGAGGATCGCACGGAGAACGCTGGGCCCGGACCGGTTGACACCTCGACGGCGGTTGCGTCCGCCTCCGGTCCGGCGGCGTTCAGGTCACGATAGAGCGGCAAGGCGAGGGCCACATCGTGACCGGCAGCAACCAGATGGGAGGACAGCGCACCCACTACATCGGCCAGTCCCCCGGACTTCGCCCAGGGAACGGCCTCGCTCGCGACCTGAAGAATCCTCATAGTGTGGTCTCTCGTATCGATCTGGTAGGTGTTGTGGCCATAATACCCGTCGTGGCTCGCTGCCGCGACGGAGCCGGCAGCCGGGTGCGGGTGGTCGTTTCAACTGGCGCGAGGAATCAAGTGGCGAAACGGGGCGGCAAGGGACGAAAGGAGCAGACGGCGAAGACCAGGGTCCGGTTCGTAGCCGGTTTCCTCGCCTTCTTCGCCGCCCTCTGGTTCCTGTGGGACACGTGGCTGGTGACTCCGCTCAAGTTGTTCGTGGTCCTGCTGCACGAGATCAGCCACGGGCTCATGGCGGTGGCGACCGGAGGCACAATCGAGAAGATCGTGGTGACGCCGGACGTCGGGGGCGCCTGCTACTGCGGCGGGGGAGACGCGTTTCTCACGTTGTCCGCGGGGTATCTCGGCAGCCTGCTTTGGGGCGCTGCCCTCGTTCTGATTGCCGCGCGACTGTCGCGGGGATCCTCCTGGATCACAGGGGCGATCGGTCTGTTTATCGGCCTCGTGACCGTGCTGTACGTGCGCAACCCGTTCGGTCTGGTGTTTGGTCTCGGCTTCGGGGCAGCCCTGGTCGCCGCGGCTCGCTACCTGACCCCGGTGGCGAACCGTCGGGTGCTGTGGGCCCTCGGCCTCACGAGCTGTCTGTACGCGGTTCTGGACATCAAGAGCGATATCCTGGATCGGCCCGAGTTGCGTTCCGACGCACGCATGCTGGCGGAGATGACGGGGGTCCCGACCCTCGTGTGGGGGGGACTGTGGATTGCGGCGGCGCTGTTCGTCTGCTGGATGCTCCTCAGGAGGATCCTCAGACAGGCTTGACCCGCGTCAGCCTCTTCGGTCGCACCTGATCCTGGCTGGTCTGAGACCCGCCGGGCCCCTTCACCTGGTCCCGGCCCGCAAGCTTGGCCTCGTACAGCCGGTTGTCCGCCCTCTCGAGCAGACGGGTGATCTCTTCACCGTGCTCGGGCCACGAAGCCACGCCAATGCTGATCGTCACGTTTGCCACGTCCCGCTGACCGTTGATGCGGATTGGATTCTCCGCCATGGCCCGGCGGAGCTGTTCCGCCATTGCCACGGCGTTCACCGAGTTCGTCTCGGGCAGCGCGACCACGAACTCCTCGCCTCCCATCCGGGCGGCGAAGTCACCTGCCCGAATGCGGCTCCGGATCACACGGCCAACCGACTGCAGGGCCGTGTCGCCAGCCGCATGGCCGTACGTGTCGTTGAACTGCTTGAAGTAGTCGATGTCGATGGCCGCGATCGAGATCGGCCGGCCGTATCGGCGGGCGCGTGCCACCTCGCCTTGCCACCGATCCTCGAAGGTGCGGCGGTTCATCATGCCCGTCAGCGAATCGGCCGCCGAGAGGATGTGGGGTTTCTGCATTCGGAGGTTCACCAGCGTCCCGAGCGCCCCCGCCGTGCCGAGGATGAGCACCCGCCCCAGCTGGGATTCGGGATTGAACGTGCCGTACGTGAACGGGGCGTACGCCGGTGCGTTCAGGTCCCACAGCAGGACGGCAACGAGAACTACGGCCGCGTACTGAAGCACGGCCGCCAGGCCCGCGACCGCGCAGGCCCTGTGATCGAGTCGGATGGTGGTCGCCGAAAGAGCGAGGAAGTAGAGGGGGAACACCATCTGGCTGTTGACCGCCGCGTGCGGATTCCCTGCGACCAGAAAGGCGGCCAGCGCTGCGCTCACCATGGTTACGTCGAACAGGGTAGTCACGAGGCCCATCCACCACCGATAGTGGGCACGCCGGATCATCAGGAATATCAGGATGCTGATCGGAGTCGCGAGAAGCCCGCCCGCGAGGTGGATACGAAACTGGGTCGATTCGGGAGTCTGCGAGTAGAAGAATGCGGCCAGAACCAGAAGAGTCACCGTCAGCGCCACTCGGGCGCGGGCGATGATGAGCTCTCCATCTCCCCCGGTCTGGAGGAGCGATTCTGCCGGCGCCTGTGCAAAGAGCCGGCGCAATGCGCCAACGGGTTTCACGTGGTAACGCAGCCTTCCTCGCTCGTATTTCAGGTCATCTCGACCGGCTCAACGAGCAATCGCCGTGCCGTTTCCCCGGCAGGAAGGCGTCTCAACGCTGGGGGGAGGCCGAGAAGAAGGCTCCCGCGGGCCCCGGAAACACTACAGGACTCTCAAAACCGCCATTTGATACGCTCGACACCCCGAACAACCAGTTGTCAATGATCACGTTATCGAGTGTGGCTTCGGCTGTATCGCCGACGAATGCTGAATGATTCCATTCAGATTCAGTGGTGAGACGCCAGTAGATGCGGTATCCCGCAAGATCTGGTGCGACCGCCCGATCCACAGGGTTCCAGGAGAGAGTCGTGCTGGGGGACACGGCCCCGCCAATTCGCACTCCCGCGGGAGCGGGCGGCGCCGAGGCGATGGAGGCGAGGACCGCGACGTTGAGAGCGGTCAATTTGGCGGCGTAGTCGAAGTCCACGCCGCTGATCACATCCCCGTACTCGATTCCATCCTCGATCCTGAGGTCCTGGTGCTGCCGGTTGTAGTTCTCGTTTGTCTCCATGATGCGGACTCCGGCGAAGCCCGCATCGTTGAACGGCCGGTGGTGACCGCCTCGCCCGAACCGGTCCAACCGGTAGATCATCATGACATCCAGGTTGGGGACGTACCGGTCGCCCATCACCTGGACGTACCGCGCGAGATTCCGAGACGGCGAATCCACCTCGCCGCCGGTGAAGCGCCTCACGCGCGCCTCACGCTCGGTCTCCACGGCACGCGTTCCCTCGGAGAAGACGCGTGCCGACGTGTTGTCCACGACCCCCGTGATGCCCTCGACGTTGCCGATCATGTCGTTGTTGAGCACCCCGGCGATCCTCCACCCCTCGTCGAGCGCGAGCGCCGCGAGGTGTTGGCCCCCATACAGGCCTTGCTCCTCTCCCGAGAGCGCGGCGTAGACGATGGATCCGGAGAACTGGCGGACGCTCAGGACGCGGGCGGCTTCCAGGACACCGGCCACGCCGGACGCGTTGTCGTTCGCTCCCGGCGAGTCGGAGGTGAAGTCCAGCGGGTCGGAAACGCGAGAGTCGATGTCCCCGGACATGATGACATAGCGGTCCGGGTCGTGGATGCCGCGCTGGATGACGATCACGTTGACGATTTCGACGGGGTGTGGAATTCGATCTCCCCCTTCAACCAAAGTGCGCTGGTAGAAGACTTCGAGGCAGCCACCGCAGGCCGCCGAGATCTCTTCGAACTCAGCCTTGATCCACCGCCGCGCGGCCCCGATCCCCCGGGTCTCCGAGAGCGTGTCGGACAGCGTATGTCTGGTGCCGAACGAGACGAGGCGCCTGATGTCCGCCTCGATCCGTCCCGGCGACACCGCGGCGACCAGCTCCCGCAGAACGGGCTGCTCCTGCGGCGGCGCAAACGTGGGACGGTCGGGTACGGGCGAGGCGGCCTCCTGCCCAGCGAGTGGATCGGCTGCGCTCGCGAGTGCCCCGAGACTGACCGCCGCCGCGAGGATTGTCCTGAGGGTCGTCGTCATTTCCTGTCCTCCGTCGGGTTCGTTCTCCGTCGGGCGGGCGGCACGTAGCGAGCGAACGCGCGGTCCACGCGCTCTACCACGTCCGCGGCCGAGATCCGGTCCATGCGACCGGACCTGGCCCTGGTCGCTGCAGGATCGGGAGTTTCTCCAGGGTCGTGGTACGCGTCCACCACGAGGTCGTGGAACCGGGAGTACGGGCCCACTCTCGCCGGGTTGGTATGACCGTACAGGCCGACCACCGGGACGCCGAGCGCGTGTGCCAGGTGGAGAGGCCCCGAGTCAGGGCTGACCAGGACGTCGCAGCCGCCGACGGTCCACATCATCCGGCGGACGTCGTCAGCGAGAGTCGATACCGGCCGGGCCTTCGAGCGAGCCATGATCAGATCGGCGGCCGCCAGTTCCCGCTCAGCCGGTCCCCCGACGAGCAGCACCGTCGCCCCATGTCGGTCGGCGATGGCATCCGCCAGCTCGACGTACCGCTCCGCCGGCCAGTCCTTGCGGACGACGTTGGAGCCCAGGACCAGGCCGACGACCGGCCCCTTCGGCAGGCCGTCGAAGAACTGCGCCTGGTCGGCCAGTTCCTCTTCACTGAACGTGATACGCCACTCCAGGGGATCGGGGCGTGGAATTCCGAGCGGAGCCAGGAACCGCAGCAACAGGTCCTGCGTGTGAGCCCACGGACCCGCCACGATGTGGTGGTTACTGAACCGCCACACGCCCTCCCGGACCTTCTCCCGATCCAGACCGATCCTTGTCGGCGCCCCCGAGAAGACCGTCGGGAATACGCCCTTGAAGTGACGCTGCATGTTCAGTGTCAGGTCGAACCGCAGGCCTCTGAAGTCGTCGCGCAGTCGGGTCAGTCCTTCGATGCCATCATTCTTCCGGAAGACGATGACGTGGTCCACGCTCGGGTGCTCACGCAGCAGCGCCGCGGGAGCCGGCTCGGCCACCCAGGTGATGCGACGGGTTCGGTCATCATCCTTGATGGCGTTGGCGACGGGAAGCCCGTGCACCACGTCACCGATCCCCGTGAGGAGGACAATGCAGATTTCAGCGGCACGTTCGTCGAGTGTCATACGGGAAGGTATCCGTCGTCGGCTCCGCCGTCAGGGTCACCAGCGGTGGTTTGCGAGTCGGGCCGGGCCGACCGAGAATGTGTGCTTCCACGTTCCACAGGGGAGAGCACCGCATGCCCATCATCATTCGGGAAGCCGACACCGAGGACGCTGCGCGCATTGTCCTCTTCAACCAGGCGATGGCTCGTGAGACCGAAGGTCGGGAGCTGGACCGGAAGGTGCTGACGAAGGGTGTGGAGCGGCTGCTCAAGGACCCGGCCCGGGGCCGTTACTTCGTCGCCGTGAAGGGCGATGAGGTCGTGGGCCAGGTGATGATCACGACCGAGTGGAGCGACTGGCGCAACGGCGTCGTCTGGTGGCTACAGAGCGTCTACGTGTCGAAGCTCCATCGCCGCGAGGGGGTGTATCGCATGCTCCATGAACACGTGCGCGAGGCGGCGCGCTCGGAGAAGGTGCTGGGAATCCGACTGTACGTCGAACGGGACAACCTGGCCGCCCAGGAAACCTATCGGGCGCTGGGAATGGGGACCTCACAATACCTGATGTACGAGGAGATGTGGGCCTGAAGGCCTGATTTCAAGCATCTCCTACAAGCGCCCGGCGTGCCTCCGCGGGCATTCGCGCCCTGGCGAGACAACGGGGCACTGGGGGTGGCTGCCTAGGCTGTGACCTCAGCCACTGTTCCCTCCTCGACGATCCTTCCCGGTTCGCCGCGTTCCTTCTCTTCGATCTCCCCCTTTTCGACGGTCTGGAAAGTCAATGGGGATGCGCTTCGTTCGCCGGTCCTTGCCCGACCGACGGGCTTTACGGCGCCGGTCCTTGCCCGACCGCTCTTGACGCATGCAAAACACTGTGGTGAACGAATCCGGGGTCGGGTGACCCGGCCTACGTCCTAACGCGCGCCCATCCGTGAGAACGAAACCTTCGATTCCGACGACATCGAAGGAGCACCAGCCGTGCGGGCGGGACTCGGTCGAGTAGCCGCCGGTCTGATAGCCCAAGAGGCACTCTTCGCCCGCAGCCGTGACTCCGTAAGAATGCGGCTCCACAACTCGAATGCCCCCGCCCGCATAGCTGAAACGGACAACCCGGCCCGTTCGAATGGCCTCGCAGATACGGTCATGCAGACTGCTGGTCATTGGCCCCCCTCTCCGCGCAAGACAAGCCTGTTAAACAAGAAGGCCCATTGGCCAGGAGGGGGGCTCCCGGCGAATCAGTGGCAAGAAGCGTCTGATGTTATCAAGTGACGATGCAGGGAGGCCGTCGAAGCGTCAACTGTCGCGGAAAGCCCACATCTAGCCCGCCGCAGCGCCTAGTCTGGCCGCTTGCGCCGAGACTGGCGTCGTCGACGACGCTCCGCCGCCTTCGTCTTTCTGCGTTTGGCAGCGCTCGGCTTCTCGTAGTGGCGATGCTTGCGGAAGTCTTTCAGGATGCCGGCTCTCTGGACCTTGCGGCGGAATCGCCGCAACGCCTTCTGGATGTCTTCGCCTTCGCGGATCTGGACCTCAGCCAATATTCAGCTGCCGCCTTTCGTCGCTCCTGTACAGGCGAACGGGGGAGACCGACGGCCTCCCCCGCCCCTTCTCATTCCACGCTACCGCGTCGTCGACCCGGCATTCGACTGCAAATCAACGGTATGCGATCCCGATGTTGAAGCCCCAGAATTTTTGGTCGCCGGTCCCGCCGGCGCTGAAGGCCCAGTTGTACCGGATCGTCGTGAGGAGTGCTACCTCCGGCCGTCCCAGGGGGACGACGAGGCCCACCTCGGGCGCCCAGCCGAAATGCCAGTTGTCATCGACGACGGCCGAGACTCCGATATCCACCCGGCGTTCGATGTAGTACGTCCCCGCGTTCACCCCGACGTACGGTCGAATTCCACCCCGGTCACCGAAGTAGTACGACGCGTTGGCCATCAGCGGCACCGTGTTGAAGTACCTGAGCTGCGTTCCCGAGATGTCCGCCTCCGGAAGACTGATCGTGTTGCGCTCCGTCCCGAAGTCATTCTTCTCGTTCAGGACGTTCCAGCCCACGTTGAACCCGAAGCTGTAGCTGGCGTCACGGCTGGGAACGTAGCGGGCCTCGATTCCGAGGCCGCGGAAGCTGTAGTCTTCGATGAAGTTGGTGTCCGAGTCCGAATTCCCAGGAAGACTCGAGCTTGCCGACATGTTGTACGTGATACCCCACCACCAGTCCTGCGCCTGCGCCTCCCCGGAAGACACCAGCATAAGCGCCAGCGAGGCGATGATTCCCTTAATCGCTTTCATCATGTAACTCCGATTCTCGCTGTTGGCTCAGTTGGTCCCGAGATACGTGGACTGGTCGAACGCCTGCTGGATGCCCCGGTCGATCCGGTCGGTATTGAACTCGGCTCGGCTGAGTACCCCGGACAGAATGGCGTCCCACTGCACGTTGAAGATCTCCTGGTCGGGATCCGTATCCGTGGGGTCGATCAGAGTCATCTCCAGGGTCCCCTGGTTCCAGCGCGTCACCGAAACGGCGGGCGGGTACCCCGGGCCCCAGCCGGGCCCCCAACCGGGCCACCAGCCGCCCCAGCCCCACCACGGCCACCAGACGGTGGCGGAGGTCCGCTCCACGGCGGACACGCTGAGGATCATGAACAGGTCGGGAAGGTTGTTCTCGTCAACCTGGTCGATCGGGACCCGCACATAGCCGTATTCCTGCATCCGGGCCGCGACCTGCGCCAGGATCTGGTCGTCGTAGCTGTGATCGATATCGATCGCGTTCTCGCACTCCGGGTCATCCACGTTCGTGCAGACGTCCACGATCGTGTCCGGCATGGCGTACGTGTTGAAGCCGGAGAAGTCGTTTCCGCTATGGATGGTCAGAACGACGTCCGTCTCTTCCACGCTGCTGATGTCGCCCGGGTAACACGCGCCGAGGGCCACGATCAGCGCGACCGCGGCGAACAGGCCACCGGGCCCGGTCAGCATGCGCGGCCTTTTGAACCACTTCTGCATCGCTATTTCTCCTATGATTTCGACGCCCACGCGCCGTCCCGAAGAACGGTGACCGGCAACCGCGCCGGCCCCAGCTTCCACGTTAGTGATTCCCCTGCACCGCTCTTCCCCAAGCGTTCATGACAAATGGGGAGCAGCGAATGTATGGGCACGGGCAATACTGAACAACGACAGCGGGTTGCGGTGACGGGCGCGCGCCACGAACGGCCCGTTCCCGGTGTGGCGCCGCCGCAACGACGGCCGGCCCGGAGGCCCGTGCGAAGGGAAACAGTCGCCCGGGCTCGCCCTGCCGGGGGGCCGGTCACAAATACGACTCGAAGTTGTCCTGTACACTCCATAACAATCTCACGCAAAAAGAGTTATAGCGTTCTATGCAGTGCCGATCCGGTCGCCGCTGGCTGTCCACCAGCCGGGACGAAGTCAGGATTCATGAAGTCGCCGTCCGATGGCACGGTTGCCGAACGGAACTTGCACCTCGGAGACATGAGAGCGATCCGACCAACGGGGTGGATCGAAAGCTCGATCACCGGGCACGGGGCATCGGAAAGGCGGACATATGATCCTGGCGGTCCTGCTTCTGCTGCTTGTCACGGACGTGCTGATCCTGGTGCACGAACTGGGACACTTGATTGCGGCGAAGTGGGCCGGTATGCCGGTCACCTCGTTCTCCGTGGGCTTCGGACCTGCGCTGTTTCGTTTTCGGATCGGCGAGACGCGCTATCAACTCGCTCTCATTCCGCTCGGCGGTTTCGTCCGGATCATGGGCATGCAGGGTACGGAAGAGGACCGTCGACGGTGGCCCAACGGATTCGCCTTCCAGAAAGTCCACCGCAGGATGATCGTGGTCGTGGCGGGAGTGGCGGCCAACGCGGCTCTCGCACTGGTCATCTATGCGATCCTGGGCTCGACGGGCGGCGCGACCCCTCCCACGCCCGCACGGGTCAGCGCCGTATTCGAGGATGAGCTGCCGGCCGGGACCAAGAGTTGGCTGTCGATGCGCTCGGACGTGGACGTGGTCCGGGTAGCTGGACGCGATGTCACCGATTGGGGCGACTTCGCGATGGCCCTTCTCTCGGTCGAAGCGGGACCGCAACCCCTGGTGTTCGCCAACGGTGACACGCTCCGGGTCGTGATCCCGGACCTTGAGGGGGAGCGCATCCAGCTCCTCGCCTCACTGCTTCCCCCGCTTCCCCCGGTGCTCGGCACGTTGCAGACGGGCTCTCCCGCGGAGCGGGCCGGACTCGTCACCGGCGACCGTATCGTGGCCGTGGAAGGGACTCCGACGCCGACATTCTTCGCGTGGCTGGGCGCCATGCCTTCGTCCCCGACGCGCCCCGTCTCTCTGAGGATCATGCGGAACGGGGTCGGAATGGACGTGGACGTTCCCCAGCCCGATCCCGACTTCGCACCCGTCGGCAGCTTCGGGTGGCTCGGGGCACACCTGGGAACCGAATTCCTGGACCAGGACGTGAGCGGCGCGATCGCCTACAGCGCGGGTGAGGTAGGACGGCACACGCGCCTGATCACCGAGAGCGGAAAGCTCCTGGTCACGGGGGCCGTCGGACTGCGCGAAGTCAGCGGACCGGTCGAGATCGCGCGCATGAGCGAGCGTGCCTACCGGATGAACTGGCCCCAGTTCTTCGCGTTCGTCGCGTTCCTGTCGCTCAACCTGGCGATACTGAACTTTCTCCCCATTCCGGTTTTGGACGGCGGGCACTTCCTGCTCCTGACCATCGAGGGCGTGATTCGACGCCCCCTGCACCCCACGCTCGTCCGGTACACCCACATCGCCGGGGCGACCGTCGTGGTGTTCTTCATGAGCTTCGCCTTCCTCAACGATGTCATGAAGCTGCTCGGTCGCTGATCGGCAAAGCGCGCGCGACCCCGCCCCAATCGATAGCTTGTGTCCGGGCCGCACCATGGTGGTGGTGGCTTCAGCGCTCTCAATCCGTCGTGTGAGGGCGACCCCGGCAATCCACGAGGAATTCCAATGCGATTTGTGACGCGAGGTGCCTGCAGCGCCGCGAGCCTGCTGTTCGTCTTCTCCCTGTTTCTGGCGCCCGTGGCTGTGGCCCAGGATACGGATGCCGCAGCCGTCACGCTGGACAGGATTTACGGTTCAGCTGACTTCCGCGGAGACTTCTTCGGGCAGGCCCGGTGGCTCGAAGGTGGCACCTTTTATACCACGCTCGAGCCGTCAGAGGCGGTGACCGGCGGACGTGACCTGGTTCGCTACGAGACCGAATCGGCGATCCGTACGATCCTGGTCTCGGCGTCCCTTCTCATGCCGGAGGGAGCCGAGCGGCCGATGCCGATCCAGGGGTACCAGTGGTCCCCGGACGGGACGCGGCTTCTCGTCTACACCAACTCACGCCGTGTCTGGCGGCAGAACACGCGCGGCGACTACTGGGTCCTCGACCTGGAAACGTACGAACTCCGGCAGATCGGGGCGGACCGGCCTGAATCCAGTCTCATGTTCGCGAAGTTCGATCCGGCGGGTGAGCGCGTGGCCTACGTCAGCGAACACGATCTGTTCGTGGAGAACATCGCCTCGGGTGAAGTGGTGCGACTCACGGACGACGGTTCCAGTACACTCATCAACGGGACGTTCGACTGGGTGTATGAGGAGGAGTTCTCGGCTCGCGACGGGTTCCGCTGGAGTCCCGACGGAGCGTCCATCGCCTTCTGGCAGCTCGACGCAGAGGGCGTTCGCCACTTCCTGATGATCAACAACACGGACTCCGTCTACTCGTACACCATCCCGGTCGAGTACCCCAAGGCCGGCGGCACGAACTCGGCCGCCCGGGTGGGCGTGATCTCGAGCGGCGGCGGCGAGACCACGTGGTGCGACGTGCCCGGCGACCTGCGGAACAACTACATCCCGCGGATGGAATGGTCCGGCAACGGCGACGAGATCGTCATCCAGCGGATGAACCGGCACCAGAACACGAACCAGGTGATGCTGTGCGCCGCCACCACCGGAGCGACGCGGACGATCCTCACGGAAACCGATCCGGCCTATCTCGACGCAGTCGATGACTGGGAGTGGCTGGACGGCGACAAGGAGTTCACGTGGGTCAGCGAGCGGTCCGGCTGGCGGCACCTGTACCGTGTGTCGCGGGACGGCGAGAAGGTGAGAGCCATCACCGACGACGAGGATGACTGGGAAATCGTAGGCATACAGAGGATCGACGAGGATGGGGGCCGGGTGTACTTCACCGCCTCACCCACGACCGCGACGCAGCGATACCTCTACCGGGCCCGCCTCAACGGGCGGGGGGACGCCGAGAGGCTGACCCCGGAAGACCAGCCGGGGATGCACGGTTACAACATTTCGCCTGACGGCCGGTTCGCCCTTCACACCTGGTCGAGCTTCGGCTCGCCGTCGGTCACCGAACTCGTTCGGCTGCCCGATCACGAGGTGATTCGCACGCTGGTGGACAACAACCGACTCAGGAACACGGTGAACGCCCTGGATCGAGGCGACTTCGAGTTCTTCCAGGTGGACATCGCCGACGCCTTACTCGACGCCTGGATGATGTACCCGCCGGACTTCGACCCGTCGAAGAAGTATCCGATCCTGTTCTACGGATACAGTGAGCCGTGGGGCCAGACCGTTCAGGACTCCTGGGGCGGCGGGAACTACCTGTGGCACCTGATGCTCACGCAGCAGGGATACATCGTGGCCAGCGTCGACAACCGCGGAACTCCGGGTCCCCGGGGACGGGACTGGCGGAAGGCTCTGTACCGGAACATCGGCCAGTTGAACGTGGCCGACCTGAGCGCCGCGGCCAGGCTCATCATCTCACGCCCGTACGTGGACGCCGAACGCGTGGGGACATGGGGCTGGAGCGGTGGCGGCGAGATGGCCCTGAACCTGCTCTTCCAATATCCGGACGTGTACGGCACCGCGATTTCAGTCGCCGCCGTCACGCACCAGAAGTACTACGACACGATCTACACCGAACGGTACATGGGCCTCCCGGACGAGGCGGCCGAGGACTACGAAGCGGGTGCTCCGATTACGCATGCGAAGAACCTGGAGGGGAACCTCCTCCTGGTGCACGGGACCGCGGACGACAACGTGCACTACCAGAACTTCGAAGCCCTGGTGAACGAGCTGGTGGCGCACAACAAGCACTTCACGATGCTCTCGTACCCGAACCGATCGCACGGGATCTTCGAAGGCCAGGGCACGCGCCGGCACCTGTACACCGAGATGACTCGATACCTGAACGAGCACATGGCACCGGGCGGAATTCCCCGGGAGCCGACCTCGGACTGACCCGGCGCGAAGTCGGAGCGGCCCAAATGCAGGACCGTGAGAGGCCCGTCCCGGAAACACCCCGGGGCGAGCCTTCGCACGTCCGGTCGGGAACCGATAAACGCCCCGGCCTCCCCGTCTGTCAGTAGAGCGTGAGGTGCGGGATTCCCGTATCTTGTTCGGCCGCGGCATGAGCCCGCGTCAGGCCACCGAATGGTACCGCAGAACAAGGGTAATCCGATGACATTGCTGAAACGTGTGACGACCGGCTTGCCGAGCCTTCTGGCCGTCTTCGCGCTCCTGGCGATCGCGCCGGCGAGCGGAGCCCAGGAGCCGACAGACGCCAGCATGGTGACGCTGGACCGCCTGTTCGGAACCGGTGACTTCTTCCCCGATTTCCCCAGCCGCTCGAGATGGCTGGAGGACGGATCTGCGTACACATCGCTGGAGCGCAGCGAGTCCGGCCCGGGACGAGACCTCGTCCGGATCGACGCCGCGACCGGCGAACGCGAGATCCTGGTGTCGGCGGCGCAGCTCGTCCCCGAGGGCGAGACCCGACCGCTGGGCATCCAGAACTACGAATGGTCTCCGGACGGCAGCAAGCTGCTGATCTACACCAACTCGCAGCGGGTGTGGCGATTCAACTCGCGAGGTGACTACTGGGTCCTGGACCTGGAAACGGGCGCGCTGCGTCAGATGGGCGCGGACCGACCGGAATCCAGCCTCATGTACGGCAAGTTCGACCCATCGGGCGATCGGTTCGGTTACGTGAGCAAGAACGACCTGTTCGTGGAGGACATCGCGACGGGCCAGGTCACGCGGCTGACCGACGACGGTTCGGAGACGATCATCAACGGAAACTTCGACTGGGTGTACGAGGAGGAGTTCTTCATGCCGCTGCCGGCCGACGGCTGGCGGTGGGCGCCGGACGGCGAGTCGATCGCGTACTGGCAGCTGGACGCCGAAGGGATCGGCGTCTTCGACATGATCAACAACACCGACTCCGTCTACTCCTACACGATTCCGGTGCAGTACCCCAAGGTCGGCACGCAGAACTCGGCCGCCCGCGTGGGTGTCGTCAGTGCCGGGGGCGGATCCACCGTGTGGTGCGATGTGCCCGGCGACCTTCGCGACAACTACATCCCGCGCATGGAGTGGTCCGGCAACGGCGACGAAGTGGCGATCCAGCGCATGAACCGCCATCAGAACATCAACCACGTCATGCTGTGTGACGCCGGGGACGGCTCGATCCGAACGCTGCTCACCGAGACCGACGACGCATACCTGGACGCAATCGACGACTGGATCTGGCTGGACGGCGACGAGCGCATGACGTGGCTCAGCGAGCGTTCAGGGTGGAGACACATCTACTCCGTCGACCGCCTGACGGGCGAACTGTCCGCGATCACATCCGGCGACTGGGAAGTCGTCAGTGTCGAACTGATCGATGAGGACGGCGGCTGGATCTACTTCATGGCGTCCCCGGACAACGCCACCCAGCGGTACCTGCACCGTGTGCCGCTCGCCGGTGGCGATCCGGTGCGCCTGTCCCCCGCAGACCAGCCGGGGACGCATACGTACAGCCTCTCACCGGACGCCTCGTTCGCCATTCACACGTACTCGACGTTTGCGACGCCACCGGTCACGAGCCTGATCAGCCTTCCGGACCACGAGGTGCGGCGGGTGCTGGTGGACAACGCCCGACTGAACGCCACGCTGGCGGAGCTGGACCGCGGCCGGAGCGAAATGTTCCAGGTCGACGTCGGCGACGCGATGCTGGATGCGTGGATCATGTATCCGCCCGACTTCGATCCGAGCCTCAAGTACCCGGTGTTCTTCTACGCCTACAGCGGCCCCTTCGCCCAGACCGTGCTCGACCGATGGGACACCGGGAACTTCGGGTGGCACACGTTGCTGACCCAGCAGGGTTACATCGTGGCCAGCGTGGACAACCGGGGCACCCCCGGCCCGCGCGGACGGGACTGGCGAAAGGCCCAGTATCGGAAGGTCGGGCAGGTCAACAGTGCCGACCAGGCGGCCGCGGCCCGCGTGATCGCCGAGCGGCCCTACGTGGACGCCTCGCGCATCGGAATGTGGGGCTGGAGCGGCGGTGGCGGCGCGACCCTCAACGCCCTGTTCCGCTACCCGGAGATCTACAGCACCGGGATCGCCGTAGCCGCGGTGACGAACCTGCGGAACTACGACACGATCTACATGGAACGGTACATGGGTCTGATCGATGAGAACCCGGAGGACTACGAAGAAGGCTCGGTGCTGAAGCACGCCGCCGGACTCGAGGGGAACCTGCTCCTGGTTCACGGCACGGGCGACGACAACGTGCACTACCAGAACGCCGAGCAGCTGATCAACGAGCTGATCAGGCACAACAAGTACTTCACGATGCTGGCGTATCCGAACCGCTCGCACGGGATCTTCGAGGGGCCCGGCACGCGCAAGCACCTGTTCAGCTACATGACGCGCTACCTGAACGAGAACATGCCTCCGGGCGGTGTTCCGCAGGACGCGACGGGCGACTGACCTCGGGAGCCAATCCACCGAAGGTGAGCCCAGTCAACGGAGCCGGCGATCTCATCCGAGAGCGCCGGCTCTGTGCGTTGAGGAGATACGGCGGTAAGACGCTGCCGGAATCAGCTCTCCCAGGCCGAAACCCCCGGCGCAAACGCCAGGACATCGCACTGGTCGCTCGCTCGAGGGTCGTCCGGGTCGAACGGATCGCCGGTCGCGAGATAAGGGACGAACCCGTGGTCGGTCAGGATCGTGAGCGGAGCCCGGTCATCGATACCACGACGGCGATAGAATTCAGGGCTGAATTCCAGGAGCACTCTCTGGATCGCTCCCGAAGAGAGCCCGACTCGGGCGCCGCGCAGCACTTCCGGCTCAAACCCCTCGACGTCCACCTTGAGCAGGCTGACCGTGCCTACCCCCTCGTCCCGCATGAACTCGTCTACGGTCGTGCACTGAACACTCGCCGTGCCAAGGGTCGCGGACGCACCGACGTCGGAGAGGGCGTGGTGCCCGCCGCGTTCCTTGAGGTGCAGTTCGACCCGGCCCGGTGCCTCGCTGACGGCGCAGTCCCGTATCTCGACGTTCGTGAGACCTCGGATTCTGATTTGCTCGCGCAGGATCTCCACGTTACCGGGATCCGGCTCGAAGGCGTACACACGATCGGCGATCGTGGAGAACCAGGCCGCCGTGTAGCCCGTATTCGCGCCGACATCCAGGATCGTTCCTCCGCCGACCTCCAGAGTGCGCAGCGAATGCCACCAGTGATCGGAGTCGAGCATCCCTGAGGACAGGTAGCGGTACGTGCGCCAGTCGAACGTGCGGATGGGGAAGAGGCGGTCCATTTCAGCCGAGTAGTGATACAGGCGCTCACCCCGGTCTTCGACCAGGCGATTGAGCAGAGGAAACGCCACCCTCTTCGTCAGCGTTCTCCGTACCTGGTCGCCGAGCGATCCCACGATCAGCGTCCCCCACCCTGCGCGATCGCCTGCTCGAGAGCCGCCTTCATGTCGTGCCCGACCTCTGCACCGGGATTGGTGGCGATCATCTCTTCAGCCACGGCCAGCGCTCCACGGAGATCGCCTCGCCGGGCCAGGTGATCGGCCAGGGCGTACAGATAGTCCAGGTTGCCTGGCTCGGCCGCGATCGCCGCGCGCAGGCTCCCTTCCGCTTCCGGCAACAGGCCCAGCTGTTGCTGCAGCAGTCCCAGGTTGTACCGAATCCGTGTGCGCTGAGGCATTCCGACGGCCGCCCGCTGCAGCCACGAGAGAGCCTCTTCCGCCCGGTCGGTCTCCACCAGCAGAAGGGCGAGCGAGTACTCGGCCTCGTGATTGTCGGGATAATGCTCGAGGACTCCGCGCAGCAGGACCTCGGCCTCGTCGTTTCTGCCCTGGGAGTTGTACAGCACGGCCAGGTTCATCTTGGCCGGGATGAACAGGTCGTCGATCTCGATGGCGCGGCGGTAGTACTCCTCCGCCCGGGCCAGATCCCCGCGGGCTACATACAGATTGGCCAGGTTGTGGCCCGCGAACGGGAAGTCGAGCGAGTAGCGCATCGTCTCCTCGTACTCCACCGTAGCCTCGTCCAGGGCCTCGAGCTGGTACGGCTTCAGCAGATCACGCGACACGGCGGCCAGTCGCACGGCCGCCTGACCGCGTACCGCCTTCGTCGGATCGAATAGCAGCGGCGCCACCAGGTCCACCAGTTCCGCCGGGTCGGTCGCGTTGAGAGCCGTGGCGGCCGTATACCGAATCAGGGCTTCTTCGTCCTGGAGGGCCGCGTTGATGGCTCGCGTGGCTTCCTCCCCGGGGTACCTCTGCAGCAAACCGAGAGCGGTGGCCCGCACGAGCGTCGGATACAGCGGGTCGCCAGCCAGCCGGATCAGCTCTGCACCCGCGCCCGGTTCACCGTCGCGACCCGCCGCCAGCGTGGTCCCGTAGTGAGACCTCTTGGCCTTGCCGTACCACTCGGTGTAGTAGTCAGCCGACCACTGATCGGTCTCGTCCTCGTGGCATCCGGCGGCCGCGCACGCGTTGGGCGTTCCGATCTCGAGCGTGAGGTCGGGCCTCGGTACGCGAAGGCTATGATCCGCCCTCCAGTCCACCACCATGTACGGACGCTCGGGCATGTGGCACTTCACACACAGTGTGCCTTCGTTCGGCTCTCCCGCCTCGGTCAACTCTTCATGGAAGTGGTGCTCGAACACGTCGTACGTATCCGCCCGGTGGCACTGCGCGCACAGCTCATTGTCGTCGTACTTGAGCTGCAGGCTGTGTGCGTCGTGGCAGTCGGAGCACTGTACGTCGTTCCGGTACATCTTGCTCTGCACGAACGACCCCCACACGTACACCTCTTCCAGGATCTGCCCGTCCGCCTCGTACAGTCGCTCCTCCAGGAGGGCCGGAATCAGGTGGTCCAGCAGGTCTTCCCGCCCGTGAGCGTAGTCACCCAGTTCCGTCCGACGCGAGTGGCACGGTGCGCACAACTCGACCTGCTGCCGGGACGTGATGCCGGATGTCGGCACGGCGAGGTCGTAGTCCGTGGCTTGCGGCCGGGCCATCGGCGGCAGATCCGCC
>Ga0316201_10000333_pt1 | contig 25607 bp, 22 predicted proteins | sample CS6wburrow_MG_FD_204516 | JGI IMG/M metagenome (GOLD analysis project Ga0316201, IMG submission 204516) | Coastal sediment microbial communities from Delaware Bay, Delaware, United States - CS-6 worm burrow | ecosystem: Environmental > Aquatic > Marine > Coastal > Sediment | place: USA... | reverse complement strand
GAATCCTTTTACGGCTGAACAAATACAAGACTTTTTAGACGATTTTCTCGGCCTTATCTTATCTGAACAGCGTACTATCAAAGCACAGGCTGAGGCCCTTGCACAGTGTACTCGTGAACAGCAACTTTGGGTATTTCAATGGGTTAAGACGCTTATCCGTGAAAATATCGAATTGGCTTATCAATTCACCATTAACGCGCCAAAAGCCTTAGCTTTAATCAGTGAAAATGGGCTTGAAGACTGGATAACAGAGGCTGTAGAAATAAACGACAATATGGGTTTGCAGGCGGCGATTGCCCATCTTCAGGCCGTGGAAACTTATGCAAAAGCCTATCAGCGAAAACATACCGGCCTGCCTTTGGCAGACATTCAGGGCATATTGCAAACTTTTCTCACCGGATTAAATGGACGACAATTGCAATTGGCAACCAGCGATGTGACGTTTACTGATACGCATACCCTGTTTTTACCTATAACCCTAAATCGCTTTGTGCTTTATGCTGATAATTTTTTGTTGTATAAAGCGATGATAGCCCATTTATGGGCGCAAACGTGGTTTGGTACTTGGCGACGGCCTTTATTCACTGCAATAGCGCGGTTTAATCATCGCGATAAAGCCATTCGTTTATTTCATACTTTAGAACGTTTACGTTTAGATGCCTGTCTTGCCCGTGAATTACCCGGCCTCTATCGTGATATGGGGCATTTATTGACACGATTGACTGAACAACGGGTGCCAAGCGGCTGGCAAGACATCGCTCACCGTCTCGCGCTACCTGATGCAACGGTTGATGACAGTTATCACTTACTTGAAACCGTTCAGACTTGGCAAGTGCCACCCTCTGTGTGTTATCAAGGTATAGTGTTGCCTGAGCAAGTTGAACATCAAATGACGTTACGACAGGCAGAGGATAAAAAGGCTTTTCAAGACGAATTAGCGCAACTCAACAAAAACAAGTCTACTGCCCCAAAAAGTCAAGATTCTACGGATGAACAAAATGGCGCTGACGCTTCTACCAAAGGGATGAATACCAATGAAAAACCCGATCCGTCATCAGAAAAGTCATCAGAAAATCAAACGACGCTTGAATCTCCACAGTTTGATATCAAAGCCCTCCCTGAGACGCATGAAGCGCAGCGCATGACACCCATTTTGACGATTGATGGGCAACCCGTTTCGCCCTCAGAAAACCTGAAAAAAGTGATGGATTCGATTGTGCAAGATAAGGGCTGTATTCCTCAAGATTATTTATGCGCTCCTGAAAGTGGCGAAGGCTTTGAAACGGCAGACAAGGGTTCTAATGCGCCCGATTTAAAACAACCCATTGAAAATAAAGTCTTTTTATATCCTGAATGGGATTATCGGCGACAACGCTATTATAAAAATTGGTGTGTTTTGCGTGAGGTTGAGGTACCTCTACAATCAGAACAGTTTGTCAATGACACTTTACAACGCTATCACGGTTTACTCAAAACCTTACGCCGCACTTTTGAAGCCCTGCGCGGTGCTAATCAATACTTAAAAAAACAACCTGATGGCGACGACATCGATCTGGATGCCCTGATTACCAGTTATACCGATGCACACCAAGGTTTAGAAATGAGTCAACACGTTTTTACCAAAATGCACAAAATAGCGCGTAATATCGCTGTCGTCTTTATGGTAGACATGAGCGGTTCGACGACAGGATGGATTAATCAAGCCGAACGCGAAAGTTTGGTATTATTATACGAAGTATTAGAAACGCTAGGGGATCGTTATGCGATTTACGGCTTCTCAGGCTTAACGCGAAAACGCTGCGAAATTTATCCTATTAAACGCTTTGAAGAGCCTTATAATATCACCATACGTCAGCGTATCAGTGGCATCGCGCCACAAGAATACACGCGGATGGGCGTTGCGATTCGCCATTTAACGCAAATCTTCAAAAAAATAGAGGCCAAAATTAAAATCTTAATCACCTTATCAGATGGTAAACCCAATGATGAAGGCGATAATTATCGCGGCACTTACGGCATAGAAGATACCCGTCAAGCCTTGTTGGAAGCCAAATATGAGGGGATTCATCCATTTTGTATTACCATTGATTCCGAAGCCAAAATGTATTTGCCCCGAATGTATGGCACGGTTAACTATACTGTCATTGACAAAGTGCAACAATTGCCCATAAAAGTATCGGAGATTTATCGCAAATTAACCCTATAATGTTGATGGATATAAAGGTTTTTATTCCTTAATAAATCAGTGTGAATCATGACAAGAGGCCGTAGGCAGGGCAAGCGGGCTTTCATGATTCTAAAAACACCTGGTTAGGTTGACGTTTTTTGGAGAAAAACCTCAGCCTAATCAATCGTACTACCACCTTGCCCACCTTGCCCAACTTAACACTGTCAATAAATTGCACTTTTGGGTTTCCAATGCCCATTTTTTGCATTTTGCAAATTCTATGTTAATATTTCAATTGAATTTTTCAAATTATCTATTCTTATAATGACTTAATAACAAAACAGTGTAAAATATTACACTTTACTCATTAAAGATAAACCTGTTTTTAAATAAAAGGAACTCATTGTGGATTCACCCACTGTTGTTGCTATACTCGTATTTTTAAGTATTTATCTGATTTGGTTTTTGATTCGTTTGTTCGCCGACCTGTTTTTGGTGGGCATTGCTCTTGTAAGTGCCACCTTGGCCTACAATATTGAAAGTTATTACGAGCAATTTTTGATGGTATTGCAAGAATCCAACTTGTTAAACCTATTAAGTATGACTTTACCAGAACAAGCTAACAATTTGGCCGTTTTTAAGATAGCCTGCTTGATTACTGGCACAGCGGTACTGATTTCCATACCCATTTTGCCGTTTTCGGCCACATACAGACACCTGCTTGGCATAGAAAACCCCTTATTCGCACGAAAAGAAGCGAAAGTGAGAGGTTGGATTATTGAAGAAATTCAGCGGTATGAAGCCTCTCTAGTAGTAGAGACTAAAGAGTCTGAAACCAGCGATTCAGAAGAAGCTTCTGAGCATTACATTGAGCCGCCTGAAAACATAACCTCTAAAAAAGACTCAACTCCATCACTCAAATCTGAATAAAAATAACCGCTGTGTCTAGGAAGTCAATGAAAACTGTAATCGTGATTGACTATGGCATGAGCAATCTACGCTCTGTCAGTAAAGCTTTAGAACACGTTGCCGGTAACGACTGGCAAGTCTTAGTCAGTGATAAGCCCGATGCCATATACCATGCCGATAAAATTGTCTTTCCCGGACAAGGTGCGATAGGCAACTGCATGACTTTGCTCTTTGAAACCGGGATCGCCGAAGTGATTAGACAAACAATTGATCAAAAACCCTTTTTAGGGATTTGTCTTGGTTTGCAAACGTTATTGACAACCAGCGAAGAAAGTGGCGGAACAGCCGGCTTGAACTGGGTTACTGGAACAGTGCGCCGCTTTATTGAGCCGCTGAATGCTCCCCATAGCACAGAACGCCTCAAAATTCCCCACATGGGCTGGAATCAAGTTCAACAGACGCAATCACACCCATTATGGACAGGGATACCCGACAATAGTCGCTTTTATTTTGTACACAGCTACTACGTCGATCCACAACCGAATAACGTCGTGGCAGGAACAACAACTTATGGGCCAATTCAGTTTACCTCGGCATTGGCGCGAGACAATGTTTTTGCGGTGCAATTCCATCCTGAAAAAAGCCAACATGCGGGCATCACTTTACTGAAAAACTTTTTAAACTGGTAAGATACACACTCATAATGATTAAAAATCCCCTCCAAACGGCCTTTGAAAAAGGAGGATGATTGATGATTGTTAACGGTGGGCAACACGCTTTGCCCACCCTGATAACTGGATTAAGGAGAATCAAATCGAAATGAACTCTCTCTCTCGGAAATTAGGACTTGGATTGCTTGGATTAGGGTGCTTTTTGAGTATTGCCATTAACCCCGTTTTTGCAGGTGGATGTAATGATCTAAAAACAGTTGCTGCTTTAGAAAGTTGCCAAGACAAAAAGGTGAAAGCATCTGGCCCGCGTTTAGGCATGTTTGATGTGCCAGACTCTTTTATGTTTGCCGATCCGAGCTTTAGCGGTGGTGAGGGCCTTCAAGATTACATGGAAATTGACGAAACGCCGATCATTTTACATACTTCTCAAGAAGTGCAATGCGTAGATGAGATTGAAGTGAAAGGCACTTTAGAGCAAATGGAATTGGAAGAAGAAGAAAAAGCCTGGGTGATTAAAGTAACCCAATTCAACTGTTTGTAACGACTATATCAATGAGCAATTATCAGTTATTTGAACCTTGATATCTCATTAATATCTAAGCAAGCAGGGGGCAACCACAAGGATTGCCCCTACATGGCGGCACGTAGGGGCAATCCCACGCGCGAGCCCTGAAGCCGTAAAATACCTGTTTATTTGTGCTTCAGTACTGATAAATGTATACCCGTTTTTATCAAGACGGTACTCTTTTTGCAAACACCACTGGCTAAGTTTCCGTTCTTAAAAATCCTTATAAACTTAGCCTTGAACAAAGAGTACTGTTTTGATAACTGATAATTGAACCCTGATAACTGATAACTGTGACTATGAACGAAAAAGAAGATAAAGACATTTTATCAGACACAGAAGCCCTGTTTGCTGAGTTTGCTGAGGATAACGATGAACCAGAGGCGAAAGACGACGACAATAGCGTCTCTGAAGAAGAAATGTGGAAACTTCTGATTGTCGATGATGAAGAAGATGTGCATCAATTAACGCGCTTTGTCTTGGATGATTATGTTTATCAAGACAAAAAGTTAAAGTTGATCAGTGCTTATTCCGCTGAAGACGCTAAGGTTTTATTAGAACAAAATCCCAATATAGCCGTCATTCTACTGGATGTCGTCATGGAAACGAACGATGCTGGCTTAAAATTAGTGGAATATATACGCGAAAACCAGCAGAATCACTTCGTTCGTATTATCCTACGCACCGGGCAAGCAGGTTATGCCCCTGAAAAGCAAGTGATTCTGAAATACGATATCAATGACTATAAAAATAAAACTGAATTGACCGATCAAAAACTGTTTACCGTCATCACGGCCAGTTTACGCGCCTATTCCGACATTATAACGATTGAATCGTATCGGCAACATCTGGAAGATAAAGTGGCTGAGCGAACTCGTGAGCTTCAAGAAAAAAATGAAGCACTTGTTAAACTCAACGAACAATTAATACAAATCAATCAGGAGAAAAACGAGTTTTTAGGTATTGCAGCCCATGATCTGAAAAATCCGCTCTCATCCATTCAATCATTGGCAAACCTGACTAGAACCTCTTTTGATGATTTTCCGAAACAAAAATTGATTGATTTTGCCCAAATGATTGAAATCAGTTCCAATAAAATGTTTAATCTAATCAAAAACTTATTGGATGTGAATGCGATTGAATCGGGTAAAATGAATTTCTCATTAACACAACTTGACGTATTCCCCTTTTTACAAGTTGTCGTGGAGAATAATCAGGGCGCTGCCAATAGCAAAAAAATTGGATTGCAAGTTCACCGCGAAGAAGAAGAGTACAAAGCGATTATAGATGAAAACGCCATCTTACAGGTTTTGGATAATCTGATTTCCAATGCCATCAAATATTCGTCAGAGGGCAAAAATATTGATATTCGCATTTTAAAAGGTGAGAACACTGTTTGTTGCGAAATACAAGACGAAGGGCCGGGTCTTTCTGAAAAAGATCAAAAGCAATTATTTCAGAAGTTTTCCCGTTTAACGCCACGCCCTACAGGTGATGAACATTCAACAGGCTTAGGATTATTCATTGTTAATAAATTAATCCACATCATGAATGGCTCTGTCAGCTATAAAGGCAAATTAGGAGAGGGTTCAACGTTTGTTATTGAATTACCATCGACATAACATCGAATTGGCGTTGCAAATTTTAGTTTGAATTGTTTGCAAACTAAAGTTTGCGCTCCTCCCTACGAATTGCAAACTCAAGTTGGAACTCCTCCCTACGAATTGCAAACTCAAGTTGCAACGTCGAACTACGAACTGATAACTGAAAAAAAGGAATAAGTAAATGAAAATAATAGCCGTTGGTGTTAATTCGGCATTCGCCACTGGGCCGTATGAAGAAGTGATCACTGTAAACAATGCCCGTGAACTGTTTCTAAAAATCGCTTCAGAACCGAAATTAAAGAATGCTTCTGAAGAAATCATTATGGCCGAAATTCAGAAACACAGCCAATTCCTTTATACACCCAAATGGCATTCTAACTTCCTGATTGAATTTGATATGCCAAGTAAAACGGGAAAAAGGCCCTACCGTTTACTCGTAGATTCCGGTGCGGATATCAGACATGCCTTAAAAAAAGTGGGATTAACTTCTGCTAATATAGATGGTGTTTATATTTCCCACCCTCATAATGACCATATTGGGGGTATAGAATATTTGGCACTGACAACTTTTTTTAATCCGTTCTATACACCTGCAAAACAAAAATGGCTTAATAATCAATTCATTGCTGAAAAGCTGTTTCTGGAACACGACTGGTGGCAAGTGCCACCAGGCAATACCAAACCGGATTTGTTTGTGCATAGAAAAGTGCTTGCGCCTGTCAAAAGAGCTGTTGGGCCTGGTTTAGATACCTTACAAGGTGTACCGGATGTCAGCCTTGAGACTTATTTTGATATCCATGTCATTGGCAAACAAGAAAATGGACAAACAAAATCCCAAATCTTTCAAGATGGTGAAGGCTATTGGACGTTAACACCGATTTTTGCAATGCATGTCATTTCCAGTTCAGAAGAAATGCCCAGTTACGGTATCAGTTTGCAACACTCCAGTGGTTACAACGTGCTTATGCCAACTGACATCCAATCTATGATGCCGCCGCAATTAGAATCGCACTACAAACGGGCCAATCGAATTTATATGGATTGTGAAACCTCCCCCTTTCCTTCCGGTGTTCATCCCCATATCACCGACTTAATTAATAATATGGATAATGAAATTCAAAAGAAATGTATGCTATACCATTACGATAATTACCCAGAAGTGCCTGATGGTATGTTTTATAGCATTTTACATCCCGGCGATTCGCACATCTACCCAGACGAAACGTTTTGTGTCAAAAAAGGAAGGCCTAAAAAATGAAGCCGTTAGCGCAAGAAAATTCGCATAACCATTTACCCATCTCGATGATTACCGGTTTTCTTGGCAGTGGTAAAACCACATTGCTTAACCAGTTATTACACCAAGCTGAAATGCAGCACACCCTAGTCATCGTGAATGAATTTGGTGAAATCGGTATTGATCACTTACTGGTTAAAGCCACAACAGAAGAGATGATGCTTTTAGAAGGCGGGTGTGTCTGTTGTTCAGTGCGTACCGACTTAGTCACTACCTTAGAAGAGGCTTTCCACAAACGAGAACGTCAAGAAATTGAATTTAAACAAATCCTCGTAGAAACCACAGGCCTTGCCGATCCGGCCCCCATTTTACGGACATTAATAGATGACCCGTTTATCAGCGCCCATTATCGTTTAGAAACGCTTCTCACCACTGTCGATGCCTTATATGGTGAACAGCAATTGGATGAATACGACGAATCCGTGAAACAAGCGGCCCTTGCACATCACCTGATCCTAACCAAAATTGATTTAGTTGATGTCGCGACACTTCAAGCCTTAAAGCAACGCTTACAGAGTTTCAACCCCACCGCAACGATCCACGAAGTGAACTTCCAACAAGACACTCTGAATGCCGCCAAGTTATTCAAGACAGCACATTACAATAACCAAACCGAACAACTTGATGTCGCCCGTTGGTTAAACGCAGAAACGTATATTCAACATCAACAAGAAACACCCGATGATCCTGATCATGTTCATGATGAACACCAGCCTCACCGACATGATCGCTATATCAAAACATTCTGCATAGAACACAGTGAACCCTTACACTGGCTCACACTAGAACGTTGGATACAGCAACTCACCCGACTGCGCGGCAAAGATTTACTCAGAGTGAAAGGCATAGCCTATACTTATGAAACCGATTTACCCGTGATTATTCAAGGCGTTCAACACGTATTCCAGCCACCCACCACCCTAGACGCTTGGCCCAGTGATGAACGCCGATCACAAATTGTCTTCATCACCCGCAACATTGAAAAAACGATAGTCGAACGCCTCCTACACACCTTGATCAAATCAAAAACCCCGATAGACGTGTGTCAGGCCGCCTTAATATTAATAGGGCAAGAACACGAGTCCAATGAATGATTCATTGTAGGGGCAATCGCTTGTGGTTGCCCCTATCTTTTTTTTCAAACAACCTTTCAACCACAAAGAGCCCTCACAAATGATAACCGTTGAAAAAATCAATGACACCACATTCAAAGTCACCGTACAAAGCAGCACAACCCACCACGTCACCCTCTCCCCCTCGTACCATGAAAAATTGACCCACAACACCATCACCCCCGAACAACTGATTGAAAAATCCTTTGAATTTCTACTCCAACGCGAAAGCAACACCAGCATCCTAAGCCGCTTCGATCTACCCATCATCAATCAATACTTTCCCGAATACGAATCAACGATACAAAACATGTTATAACGTTTCAGATAATTATTTTCATGATAACCAAAAATCCCTTAACCCTAAAGGGGTTGGGAGCGGGAAAATATAAATGCGCCCCACCAACCTTAAAACCCGTTTATAACCCAGGATAGAGAAATGGAAATACTGTTTTTACTCATTCCGATCTCATTGATATTAATAGGATTGATTATCTTAGCCTTATTATGGGCCATCAAATCAGGGCAATTTGATGATTTAGAAGGGCCCGCCCATGAAGTGTTAATGGATGATGATAATGTGCGGCCCGTTAAAAAGGAAAACCCTAACGACAAGGATTGTCTATAATAAAGAATTTAAATCCTAACTTCATTTTACGGAAGCCACCCTACAGAGCGCATTTCTAAAAAAAGTGTCATTTCTTAATTGAGTTGTACTGACTTTTAGGCCCGATTTTTGTCCAAATTTATTTTTCTTCGGCCCTGATCGTTAGACATCAGTTTTTAAGTAATTGAATATAAAGGAATATTTAGTAGGGTGGGCTTATCGAAGCTAAACCCAGCAAATCGCCTATTTCAGTTCATTACGGGAAAAGGGCTAACACGTCGGGACGAAGATTTGTTATCGCCCTCAAATTATTTATTGACAATGCTCAGTATAATCAGACAAATAATACTATGACAAAACGATTCAAAACAACCGCAGAAAAAAGAATATTATCCTATATTCTCCTTTTTATCGCCTTGTTTGTAGGGTATTTCTTATTAAGAGAGGCGACTTGGCAAGGCAGTAAGCAATTGCACACTTTGATGGAACTCATGGCCTCTACTTTGGCTTTTATTGTTGGGGCGATGGCTTTGGTGCGTTTTTACAGTAAGAAAGACAATACCTTTTTGTTTATTGGCACGGGCTTTTTAGGTACCGGTTTTTTGGATACCTATCATACCGTTGTGACTTCTACGTTTTTTGATATGTATTTCCCTTCACCCCCACCTTCACTGATTCCTTGGAGTTGGATTGCATCACGCTTGTTTTTATCTATCTTGTTATGGTGGAGTTGCTTTGCCTGGTTGAGGGAGCAGAAACGAGGAAAAGCCTGGATTATTAATGAACGTCGCGTTTATGTGATTACCGGGCTATTGACAATCGGGTGTTTCTTATTTTTTGCCTTTCTTCCTTTGCCGCGTGCTTATTACCCTGAACTGTTTTTTCATCGTCCCGAAGAGCTTATTCCAGCTTTGTTTTTTCTGCTCGCCCTGATCGGTTATTTAAAAAAAGGACACTGGAAAACCAATCCTTTTGAACATTGGTTAGTCTTGTCACTCATTGTGGCTTTTATGGGACAAGCCATGTTTATGTCTTTTTCAGGACAGTTATTTGATACGATGTTTGATAGTGCCCATTTTCTCAAAAAAGTCACTTATATTTGTGTACTCATTGGTTTACTTTTTAATATCTATGCCGTTTACATCTGTTCTGAGGAATCGGCAGCCCAGTTACTACAAACCAATGTCCAATTACAAAAGGCAAAAGACATAGCGGAACAAGCGAAAATAGAAGCGGAAGCGGCTAACAAAGCGAAAAGCGTTTTTCTTGCCAATATGAGTCATGAATTGCGTACACCTCTCAATGGTATTTTAGGGTATACGCAAATTTTACAACGGGATAAAACCTTAACTGAAAAACAACAAGATGCCATTCATGTCATTCATCACAGTGGTGAATATTTATTAACCTTGATCAATGATATTTTGGACTTGTCCAAAATCGAAGCGGATCGCATTGAACTGTATCCGACAGTTTTTCATTTTGAGGCGTTTTTACAAAGCATTGTCCAAATCTTCCAAATGCGGGTAAAGCAAAAAGAGATTTCTTTTATTTATGAAAAGCTATCGCATTTACCTGAAGGCGTGCAAGCTGATGAGAAAAGATTGCGTCAAATACTCATTAATTTGCTCAATAACGCCGTTAAATTTACTCAAGACGGTGGGGTGAGTTTTAAAGTAGGCTATCATAATCAACAAATCCGCTTTCAAATCGAAGATACCGGTGTTGGGATTGCCCCTGAAGAAATCAATTCTATTTTCCAACCGTTTAAACAAGTCGGAGATCAAAATACACGTTCTGAAGGAACGGGATTGGGTTTATCGATTACGAAAAAGCTCGTTGAACTGATGGGAGGACAATTACAGGTTGAAAGCAAAATCGGAAAGGGTAGTTTATTTTGGATGGCACTGGATTTGCCTGAAGTGTCTCATTTCGAGAGGCCAGATAAGATAGAAAAACAGATTGTGATAGGCTTTGAAGGAAAAAGTCGTCAAGTCTTGATTGTAGATGATAAAGAAGCCAATCGTTCTGTTTTAATTAATTTATTAGCACCACTGGGTTTTGAAACGCTGGAAGCGGTTGATGGACAAGACAGTGTAAACAAGACGTTGGAACACAAACCCGATCTCATTTTAACCGATCTGGTTATGCCGATTATGGATGGTTTTGAAGCGTGTCGTAGAATTAGACGGATTCCTGAATTTAATAAGCTCATTATTATCATGATTTCGGCCAGTGTTTTTGAATGTCACAAAGAACAAAGTATCGAAGCGGGTTGTGATGATTTTTTGCCCAAACCGATTCGGGCGGAAGACTTGTTGAGCGTGCTAAAAAAACACCTTGACTTGACATGGGTTTATGAGGCTAAAGAAACGAATAATGGGGATGAAAAACACGTTGAAATAGAAGCTGAAACGGAAGAATTGGTAGGCCCCAATGAAAAACAAGCGGATATTTTATTTGATCTCGCCATGAGGGGTGATCTTGATGGAATTGTTCAGCAGTTGGCAGAATTTGAACAATCTGACAAACAACTTACAGCATTTGCTAAGCAAATCAAGGGATTTGCCAAAAACTTTGAAGAAGAGCGAATTTGTGATTTAATTGAACAATATGTCAAGCAGTAGAAGGCATCCAAACAATAGCTGACAGGTTTATTAAAACCTGTCAACACTAGAGTCGAGATTGAAAAGATGAATAATACACCGAACGAAGAGACGCTTTTAATTGTTGATGACATTCCCGCCAATGTGAGTGTTTTAACCCATTTTTTGAAAAATATCGGTTTTAAGGTGCTCATTGCCCAAAATGGTAAACGCGCCGTCCAAAAAGCCGAATATGCTCATCCCGATTTGATTTTAATGGATGTGATGATGCCCGAAATGGATGGTTTTGAGGCCTGTCGCATTTTAAAGTCCCAAGAAAGCACGCGAGATATTCCTATCATTTTTATGACAGCCCTGGCAGACAGCGTTGATAAAGTCAAAGGATTTGAATTAGGCGCGGCAGATTACATCACCAAACCCATTCAACAACAAGAAGTATTGGCACGAGTCAAGGCACATATTAATTTATATCGATTGCAACAAGAATTGCAGAGACATACGACGGCATTAGAGCAACGTAATAAGCAATTAGATGCGTTTGCTCGCACAGTGGCTCACGATCTAAAAAGCCCGATTAACACGGTTGTTGGTTATGCGACGATGCTGACAGAAGTCTGTAATGAAGATAATTTGTTAGACGATGAATTAAGAGCATATCTTGATTTGATTGCCAAAGCGGGCTATAAAATGGAAAACATTATTAATGCGTTGCTTTTATTGGCGAGAACCTCTAAAAATGAAACGATAGACACACAGCCATTAGATATGTCTCATATTATTGCCCAAGCACAAGAACGATTATTTGACCTGATAACGGATTATCAAGCTGAAATCCGTATTTCAGATCACTTTCCGATTGCTCAGGGTTATGCCGCTTGGGTAGAAGAAATCTGGGCAAATTATATCAGCAATGGCATAAAATATGGCGGTTCACCCCCTCGCTTAGAAATCGGTTCTGATGTAGAAGACGACAATACAATACGTTTTTGGATACGTGATAATGGGCAAGGGCTCTCTGAAGAAGCCCAAGCCAAGTTATTTACACCCTTTACTCGTCTGCATCAAAATCGTGCAGAAGGAGAGGGACTTGGCTTGTCTATCGTAGAGCAGATCGCAGAGAAACTGAACGGGAAGGTTGGTGTAAAAAGCGAAGTCGGGCAAGGGAGTACCTTTTATTTTACATTGCCAAAGTAAATGATTCTCTTAAAAAGGGACATGCCCCATTCAAATTTGAACAGCATCAAGTTTAAAACGGGCATGACATTTGATATAACTCGAATAACAATTAAGTACAAATAATCGCACAAAATGTAGTCTGTCCTTATTTCAGTAATGCAGAACTCATTGATATTAATAGGATTGATTGTATTATCCTTATTATGGGCCATCAAATCAGGGCAATTTGATGATTTAGAAGGAAAGCCACGGAATGACACTTCAATGCACGGAATATTTCTGTGTTTTTCCGTGTTTTCCCGTGGCAAAATCTATCGAAGCAAATCACACAAGTCATTGATTTTTAAGACCACCACGGGTTTGTAGGGACTACCGAATTGCCAGCACTAAGTGGAAATATAATCACGTAAAGATTTAGCCTCTACCGCCGTTTCTTGAAGCTTGGCTTTCACCAAATCACCAATAGAAATGATACCAACAACTTGAGCCCCTTCTACAATGGGTAAATGGCGAACCCTCTTTTCAGTCATAACCGATTCTGCCCTATCGCTAGTCGAATCCAAAGTTTCGACAAAGAAATCTTCAGTCATGATTTCGCTAACCTTGACTTTATCAGCCTCACCTAATTCTTCAGCATAGAAACGTAGGATGTCTCGATCCGTCAGTATGCCTACGAACTTGCCGGTTTCAGATTTGAGCAATAAAGCACCAATGCGTTTTTCATACATTTCTTTGGTAGCATCTTGCACACTTTTCGATGCTTCAAAGCTGATAATTGCACTTTGTTTTTGAGCTAATATTTCTTTTAATTTCATAGCAACTCCAGTATTAAAAAATGAGTAAAAAATAATGATAAAGTGAAAGTATAACAAATGAAAAAAACGGATTATTAACAGAGGAAAAAGGGTGCGATTAAAAGTGCGGGGGAGATCATTCAAAATTTATTTTGGATAACTTTTTATGACTTTATTTTCACGCACTTTTAATCGCACCAGACGAAAAAAACATCGTCATTTTGCATCAATTTACTATTGATTTTTACAAGTTTCAAGTACGTTCAATATAATGCGTTCAAAAAGTGAGCAATTAAGGGTTAATTTTTTCCCACTCGGCGGTTAAAACATTGGCACCCATTTCGGCTAAGGCCTTGAAATAATGGCATTAATACGGGTAAAGGGCGCGGTATTAAGATTAATCAAAAATTAATCGTTAACCAAAAGTTGATTTATATACAATCCATATTGCCTATTAGATAATTAGCGAATGCTTATTTGAATTTAAAATCAATAGATCGAAAACGCTGTTTAGATTTTGAAGTGATTTGAAGGCAGCAGCGAGAAATCGTGCCATGTACCAACGCCGTTTAATCTTAAATAAGTGCTATTAGCATGTTATTGATATCATACTCATCATAAAAATCACAAAAATCAGGGTTCAAAAACAGATTAGTTAAAATAACGACAAAGGTTTTCGAGAAATGATTAGACGCATAAAAGTATCTCAATATCGGTGTTTCGAGTCTTTAGATATTGAATTAACACAGCATCAAATATTAGCGGGTTCTAATGGTTCGGGTAAAAGTACATTGTTGGATATACCTACCCTATTTGGTGAACTTTTAGCAACCCATGATATTAACGCCGTGTTTTTTGAAATCGCGGCAAACCAAAATTATGCCAGAGCCTCAAATCCTGTTGAATTGATACATCAATTACAAGGCAATACGTTTTCTCTATCACTAGAGGTTCAGATACCGGCACAAATTCAGCACCAGTTATTCAATTCATTAGAAAAGACTGAGGAACACATTAATTCTCCGGCCCCTTTTCAAATGGAGAGAATACACTATCATCTCATGTTTGAAATCATTGATAATGAAAAGCTCCAAATTGCTCAAGAATATTGTTGCCTTTTACCCAATGCCGCCCAATCTCCCTTTATAAAAGACGGGAATTGTCCACTTCTGATAACAGAAAATGGCTTTCCAGTGATACGGCGACACAAAAATGATAACTCAACCACGTTTCAGGCAGAGGGGCAAACACAAACCTTCAATTTTACGATTCAGCCGACGCAACTCGCACTGAGCAGTATGCCAGCCGATCACCGTTTTTTTTTAGCAACCCTTTGGTTTAGAGAATATCTACAACAAAATACTTGTCTTTACCAACCACAAGGCGCTAATCTTCGACAAGCCAGCCCCCCCAGATATCGTACTGGTTTAAATCCAAAAGGGCGCGGATTGCCTTGGCAAATCTTAAGCTTGAAAAAAAATCAACCAGAGGAATTTGAGGAATGGTTACAACTCGTACAATTAGCCTTGCCTTCTATACAACAGATTCAAGCCATTGTTCGAGAAGATGATCGTCATGCTTATCTCAAAGTTCACTATCAAAATGGAATAGCACTACCCTCATCGGGATTATCAGACGGCACCTTAAGTATTTTAGCCCTGACGATTTTGCCTTATGTCAACTCAAAGCCTCAACTGATCACCTTAGAAGAACCGGAAAATGGCATTCATCCCAGTGCGATTGAAGCCATCTTACAAGCCATACGGGCCGTTGATAACGCACAAATTTGGTTGACAACGCATTCTCCTATTGTACTTGCCCATACTCACCTTGAGAATATGCTCTGTATGCGTTTAAATGAGGATAATCGTGTTGATGTGGTTTCGGGTAACAAACACCCGCGACTTAAAGCATGGCAAGGTGGCATTGATTTGGGAACCTTATTTGCGGCGGGGGTACTCTCGTGAGAGATTGTATTTTTTTGTTAGCTGATTTAGGGATGGTTGCCGCGTTTAAAGGCTTTTTCTCTCGCCAAGGTTTTCATTATGCTTTGGGTACAGCACCATTTAATGTCAACCCACAAAGCGATATTATTTGTGATAGGGCAGGCAATGATCCCGGCATCTATACAAGGGCACATGAATTATTAAGAGGTTATCAATCATCACATCGAAATGCGGTGATTGTGTTAGACAATGCTTGGGAAGGTTCGCCAGGTGTTGAAGAAATCAGAGCCGATATCTCAGCTAACATGGAACGAATAGGATGGGAAAAGAGGCGATTTGTTGTTATCGTCATTGATCCTGAATTGGAAGCTTGGATATGGCAAGATAATCCGCATGTTGCCAAAGCTTTTGGTTTTGAAAAAAGCCCTTCACTCAAAAAGTGGCTATGTCAACAAGCATTATGGCCAGCAAATGCCCCTAAACCACCCGATCCAAAACGGGCTTTTGAAAAAACGCTGAAAGTGAGTAAAGCCAAAATTCCGTCAGTGGTTTTTCAAAAAATTTGCTCAGAAATTTCATTTAAACACTGTGCTGATGATGCCTTTGGTTTATTAAAAAGCACATTACAGCAATGGTTTCCTGATGAATAATCGTCTTTTTGAATTAAGCGAGGGTAGCACGATTTTTTTATTTTCGGAATGCTAGGTTGCACGAATTGGCCATCAAAAGTTGATTTATATACAATCCATATTGCCTATTAGATAATTAGCGAATGCTTATTTGATAATTTGAATTTGATTTTGTAGCTCATTTGAAATAGACCAGACAATTGTCAAGTGTATCCGTTATTTAACTAAATTAAGAATAATCAATAATCAAATTAAGAATAATCAATAATCAAAATTAATCGTTACCCAAAATTGATTTATATCAATATCTAATTCATAAATGATCGTTTATACTATGTTCTTACCCTTTTCGTATTGAGTTATATCAATCCACATCAAAACCAAGTGTTCTCGTTAATTCTAAATAGGCATTAACCTTAACTTAACGCATTATTAAAATGGTTTTGATTTGTGATTGTTTATGTCTGATAAGATTAGAAAATGGTAATATAATTAAACTATTAGGTTTAAAATGGAGAAATTAACACATGGCGGAAACGACAACCTCAGTAGGTACTGATACCTACAACTATAAGGTCGTGAGGCAATTTGCCATCATGACGATTGTTTGGGGGCTCGTAGGCATGACAGTCGGTGTTTATATCGCTGCCGAACTGGCTTGGCCTTGGCTTAACTTAGATATACCCTACCTGACATTCAGTCGTCTACGACCTTTACACACCAATGCCGTGATTTTTGCCTTTGGCGGCTCGGCTTTATTTGCGACTTCTTATTATGTCGTGCAACGGACTTGTCATGTGCGCTTAATATCGGATAGGCTGGCCGGCTTTACGTTTTGGGGCTGGCAATTGGTTATCGTATTAGCTGCAATCACTTTGCCCTTGGGTTTGACAACCACCAAAGAATACGCTGAATTGGAATGGCCTATTGATCTGCTCATTGCCGCAGTGTGGATCACTTATGCCATTGTTTTCTTTGGCACCATTGTCAAGCGGAAAGTCCCCCATATTTATGTGGCAAATTGGTTCTATGGGGCCTTTATTATCACGATTGCTATATTGCACATCTTTAATAACCTCGCCATTCCCGTTTCGATGTGGAAATCTTACTCGGCTTACGCTGGCGTGCAAGATGCGATGGTGCAATGGTGGTATGGCCACAATGCGGTAGGCTTTTTCTTAACTGCCGGCTTTTTGGGCATGATGTACTACTTTGTGCCAAAGCAAGCGGAACGGCCGGTGTATTCCTATCGTTTGTCCATTGTCCACTTTTGGGCCTTGATTTTCACCTACATTTGGGCCGGCCCCCATCATTTACATTACACCGCCTTACCCGATTGGACACAAACTACAGGCATGGTGATGTCTCTGATTCTGCTCGCACCGTCTTGGGGCGGTATGATTAACGGCATCATGACGTTATCTGGCGCGTGGGGAAAACTGCGTAGCGATCCCATTTTGCGTTTCATGATTGTCGCGATTTCCTTCTATGGCATGTCCACTTTTGAAGGCCCCATGATGGCCATTAAGACAGTCAATGCCTTATCACATTATACCGATTGGACAATTGGACATGTGCATTCTGGCGCACTCGGTTGGGTTGCCATGATCACAATGGGCAGTATGTACTATTTGATCCCGCGTATATTTGGACGTGAATTGTACAGCCTGAAACTGGTTGAAGTGCATTTTTGGAGTGCAACGATTGGTGTCGTACTCTACATCACGGCCATGTGGGTATCTGGCATTATGCAAGGCCTCATGTGGCGTGCAGTCAATCCTGATGGCACTTTGACGTATAGCTTTGTGGAATCCGTGCAAGCCATGCATCCTTACTACATGATTCGTTGGTTAGGCGGTGTTTTATTCCTGCTTGGCATGATCATTATGGCTTATAACGTCTTCAAAACGGTGACGAGTGCTAAAGTGACCGAAGTGAATGACACGATTCCGGCCCCCGCTTTTGCACACTAAGGAGAGATCAAATGGCGACAGGACATGAAAAAGTTGAAAAAAACATAGGCTTAATGATCATTCTCATCATCATTGTGGTGAGTATTGGAGGCCTCGTACAAATCGTACCCTTGTTTTTTATGGAATCTATGCTTAAGCCTGTAGAAGGTTTAAAACCTTATTCCGCATTACAATTGGCTGGACGCGATATTTATGTTCGTGAATCTTGCATGGTCTGCCATTCCCAAATGATTCGGCCCTTTCGCGCTGAAACAGAACGCTATGGACACTACTCAGTCGCCGGCGAATTTGTTTATGATCGGCCCTTCCAATGGGGTTCTAAACGAACCGGCCCAGATTTACACCGTGTCGGCGGACGTTATAGTGATGATTGGCACTATGCCCACTTGATGAACCCACGCGATGTGGTACCCGAATCGGTTATGCCCGGCTATCCTTGGCTGGCGGATAATTTGGTCGATGGTCAAGAAGTGCAACACAAAATGCAAGTGCTAAAAGACTGGTTTGGGCATCCTTACACCGATGAAGAAATTGCTAATGCGCCTCAAGCCGTAGAAGGCAAAACGGAGCTAGAAGCCCTGGTTGCCCATCTCCAAAATCTTGGCACCGCGATTAAGACAGTGAGGTAAATGATGGATATTGTAGCCCTTTTTCAGTCTATTTGGACCATTGTTGTCATGATCGTTTTTCTGAGTATTGTCGTTTGGGCTTATAGTAGCAAGCGCAAATCGGCGTTTGATGAAGCGGCGCATTTACCCTTAGATGACGATGACTCAGTTAAATCCACAGTCAAGGAGAAACATCATGTTTGAAGAAAGCCTGTTTACCAGTCAATTTTGGGATTGGTTTATTACAATCATCACTTTAGGAGGGATTCTCGCCTGTTTTGGCCTGATTTACTGGTTAGGGGCTGATTTTAAAAAACCGGGCGAGAAAGTGGAAACCATGGGCCATGTCTGGGATGGCAACCTAGAAGAATACAACAACCCCCTACCTCGCTGGTGGTTGAATATGTTCTACATCACTTTGATATTCGGTCTCGTCTATTTAGTACTCTATCCCGGTTTAGGATCATTTAGCGGTATATGGGATTGGACGGAATTGAAGGAATACAAATTAGAGATGTGGGCAGCTGACACGCGCTATGGGCCGCTTTATGAGAAGTATAAAAACGAGCCCATTACCACCTTAGTTGAAAACGAGACAGCAACGCAACTCGGTTACAGTTTATTTATGACTTACTGTACAACCTGTCATGGTTCCGATGCGCGTGGCGTTCCAGGCTATCCCAACTTGCGCGATGAAGATTGGCTCTATGGTGGCAACCCGGCCGCTATTGAAACCACGATTAAGAATGGGCGACAAGCCCAAATGCCCGCTTGGGAACCCATGATAGGTGAAGACGGTGTCAAACAAGTGGCTCAATATGTACTGAGTTTAAGTGGACGAGATCATGATTCAGCCGCAGCCGCCAAAGGCAAGAACACCTATACAACAATGTGTATTGCTTGTCATGGGCCAACTGGCAAAGGGAATCAAATGTTAGGCGCGCCTAATTTGACAGACGACATCTGGCTTTATGGCGGTTCCCTAGGCCGGATAGAACACTCTATCGCTAACGGCCGTCAAGGCAAAATGCCCGCACACGGCGACTTTTTGGGTGAAGCCAAAGTGCATTTGTTAGCCAATTATATTTATAGTTTGTCCAATTAATTTTGTCTTGATTGGAGTGCAAACTTTAGTTTGCCTGGATCTACATTCAAACTAAAGTTTGAACTCCAACAAGTTATAGCGTTTCCCGACTTTCAGTACAAATGCGAATCAATCATAAAAAACCATCCTTAAAACGCTAAGGCCCCTTCGGGGTTGCCACCCTTTTAAAATAGGGATATTTTCGATATCTCTTGGAAAATTCAATGAAATCATTTTCAAAATGGACGATTGAAGAGGTTGAAGAAACTTTTCATCTGGTGTTGCAGAAACATCATGAACGTTTAATCACTTGGATGACCCCTCTGATATCGCCTTCAGAAACAGAAGAACAGCAATTAACGCAATTATCTGAAAAGTTACTAGATCATGTTTGGGATTGGAATGAAGAAGAATTAAAAGTTTATTTTATTATACCCTTATTGAATCTCGTCAATTTTGAGCAAGAAAACGTTCAACCTTTTCTCTCTCGCGAATTATCTATGACGTATCAAGATGAAAAAATATCAGGAGTGGTTGATTTTCTGGTTGCGAAAGGAAAACGCTCACCAAAACAACCCTTCTTCTTCATCAATGAATATAAAAAAGAGCATGATTCCTCAGATGATCCCTTAGGACAACTCATGATTGCCATGGTAACCGCTTTCAAGTTAAATAATGATGGGCATCCCGTGTATGGAGCCTACATAATGGGACGATATTGGCATTTTGTCGTATTAGATGAAAACAGTTATGCCGTCCATACCGGCCTGAATGCAACCACTGAAGAGAGAAAAACGATATGGAACGTATTAAAAAATACGACCCAGATTATTAAAGAATGGAATACAGAAAGCATTTCCTCTTGAACTAAGGCATATCCAAAAAATAAATTATCCGTTTCACGCAAACTTTTGCGTGAAAGAGTCTTTCTTGTAGGGTGGGTAAAAATTGTTGCCACCATTCACATACTAATTACATAGATAAGTAGTCAATAAGTTTTTGATGTGATTGGGTTTATTAGTTTATCTTCGTAATTCGTTGTACTCGGCTCAAGAATAAATCCCTCTTTTTATCGTCACCTGAGAACATCATAAATTATGATATCAAACTATCGTACAGCATTGGTTACCGGTGCATCGAGTGGTATTGGTGAAGCCATAGTGCGTAGTTTAACTGAACATGGCCTCATCGTTCACGCTGTAGCCCGTCGTACCGCACGGCTTCAAAAATTAGCCAATGAAACCGGATGTATTCCGCATGTATTAGACTTAAGGGATACTGACGCGCTATACCACACCCTCAGTCCATTGGAAATAGACGTACTCGTCAATAACGCTGGCATAGGACGAGGCTTTGACACTTTATTCAAAGCGAGCAGAGAAGATATTGACCGTACTCTGGAGACTAATGTCATTGCCACAATCCATGTCATAAGAGCAATCTTACCCGGTATGATAGAACGTAGGTGCGGTCATATGATACATATCGGTTCAATTTCTGGCCTTTATCCTTTAACCTCTTCGATTTATGGTGCCAGTAAAGGCGCTATTCACCTCTTATCTCAAAACCTACGTAAAGAACTTGTCGGGACAGCGGTTCGCAATACAGAAATTTGTCCAGGAAGGGTGCATACAGAGTTCTTTGAAACTGCCATAGACGATCCAGACAAGCAAAAAGCTATGCTAGAGAGTTTCGAGTTACTACAACCTACCGACATTGCTGAATCAGTGATATTTGCTCTCAAAATGCCTAGACGGGTCAATATCAACACCATTGAAATCATGCCTACAGAACAAGCCGTGGGTGGTTTTATTACTAAACCAATACCATAATTTGCTAAGAATTGGGCGCATTTCCAAAAAAAAAGGATCATTATCAATCTTGGCCGTCGCAAAATAAATTTGGAACGAAAATCGGGCCGCAAAATAAATTTGGAACGAAAATCGGGCCGCAAAATAAATTTGGAACGAAAATCGGGCATTTAAAATTTATCTTGATGTGACTTTTGCTTTCAAACAACTGCTTTAGTTGGGTGTTAGCCTGTTTGTTAAAAAAGCACACAAATCACGATGCTAAGTATACAAGGATAATCAAGACTTATGACAATTGAATTAACTTTACTATCCGCCTTTATCGCCGGCCTATTAGGTTCAGGACATTGTATTGGCATGTGTGGCGGCATCGTTGGCCTATTAACGATGAATTTATCTGTCGAAGTACGTCACTCTTTCAGGCGCTTAATACCCTACTTACTGACTTATAATACTGGCCGAATAAGCAGTTATATGATTGCCGGCATATTGGCCGGATTCTTAGGAGAACAATTTGCGAATTGGTTACCGTTAGAGAATCCCCGCATGATCGCAATGTGGGTAGCCGCTTTATTTATGGTAGCTTTAGGATTATATATCGGCGCATGGTGGCAATTTTTAACCTATTTTGAAAAAGCCGGCAACTTCCTGTGGCGCAAAATAGAACCTATTGGCCAACGCTTTCTCCCCGTCAAACATCCCTTACAAGCACTTGGACTGGGTTTAATCTGGGGGTGGTTACCTTGTGGATTAGTCTATGCCATCTTATTTTTTGCCCTATCTTCCGGCAGTGCATGGCATGGCGGTTTATTGATGTTAGCATTTGGATTAGGCACCTTACCCATGTTACTCACCATGGGCGCAACCGCTCAATGGTTAACCCGATTCGCCCAAAAAATCATCGTTCGCAGAATTGCCGGCACTATGGTGATTTTATTTGGCTTAATGATTTTGTTCATGCCACATCATAGTTAAAAGGTGATATCCGAAAATTCGCATTCATTAATAAACGCTTTAAAATGGTTTATAAACCCCGTTCATGAACGATAAAAAACGTTTTTCATATTCATATATTATGCCCTTCAACAGATCAAATTAGACAATATCGTTAATTTTAAAACCTTCAAAGCCAATTTGACTAATAATATTAACTGTTGGCGATAATGATACGGGAAAAACCAGTTTATTAAAAATTTTATATGCGATTTCAAAGGCTTGGGAAATTGACAGTCATCAACCAGCACGACTCAGCTTTAAACAAGTAAGTACTGAACCCTAAATTTTCAGGTATTTTAATAGAAGCAACCAGAAGAGGGGGCAATCCAGGGCGAAAGCCCTTTGCGGTAAATAAAATACCGGTTTATTAGAGACGCACGGCCGTGCGTCTCTACAATTCGCGTGTTTCGTATAATACTTAAAAGCATTTGAACCATCTGAACATTATTCTAATACAGAAATGCGATCCCAATGTCTGAACGAACCGGGTGTTGTATGCGCTTCTAACGCTTCCACCAACAACCATTGTTGCGGATACTTTTTTTTGATTTCTGTTCAATTCATAGTCGATTCCTTATTGGTGCAAACGGTTAATGACATTTTAAATTAAACAATTTTTCTGAAACGCTATAACGAAAGTATCAAACCAACAATACAAAACAGAATACCCATGACATAAAATATCGACTTGATGTTATTGCTAGAAAGCTTTTGCTCCCACTTTTTCAAGTGCGCTTTGTGCTGCTGCTGTAAACAGATAAATGAGGGATAAGCCTCTAATTCTGTGGGTTTGATGTATAACAACCCATCATGGGTTTTGATTAATTTGCCGTAAACGACAACACTATCCGCTTGGCTGTACCAACGCTCTAATACGCGGTATAGTTTGTATTTTGCCTGGGCAACGTCTTGGCAAATGGCTGGACAGTAGCTTGATTCCCTATTTCTTTCATGTAGTAGAGAAGCGGGTTGATCACCAAATTGAGCCATATCCATAAGGATAATCTCTTGGCTCTGATTAGAAATGAGTTCTAATTGCGTTAAGCCTGAAAGCTGTTTAAAAATCACCTTTTCCTGTTGAACCATGCCTGTGCCTGGTTTTTTCTCTTTGGTTTCCCATAACGCTAAGACTTTTGTCAGGTGAAATGCACAAGGCGTTTTAGAGATTGGAGAAAAATAGAGATTATTAGACTTGATTTGTCCGCTGACTTTAACATAACAATCAATTAAACCATTATTAAACCGGGGTACCTTGAGTAGATGTTGTTTTATTTTTTTTAAAAGCCGCGTTTGACGTAACCGTTTTATAAAACCGATGATTAACAGGGTAAGTATAATTGCAATAACAATCCACATAGCTTCATCCGTTATTATTACCGTTATTGTTGTTATTGTTATTATTATTGTTGTTACTATTGCTCTCGTTTTCCCAAATCAAGATCAGACTCTTATCAGTATCGGGATGAACGGCCTTGTTTAAAGGCCCTAAGTAATATTCAGGATCAATACGGGTGACTTTTTCGCCATCAAATCGTAAGTAATGGCGATCCTTGAAATCATCGCTGGTGCTTTCTACAAAGTCTACTGTGTTGTCTGCAAAAAAATAAAGCGAGGAATGGCGGAATAGCACGTACTTGTTTTTGTCTTGATTGACGTAAGACTCAATAATTTGTTTGACATGGATAGCTTGCGAGCCCGTGATCGTGGCTAGATTTAAAAAAAAATCGACTTTGCTATTCAATCTGGGGGAGAATGCGGCGAGTGGCGCGGTTTTGAGTTGTAAATCCATAATTGACTCCTATCGTTTATCAATCGTTTAAAACTAATCTCACGCAAAGCCGCCAAGACGCTAAGGGGAATGGTGGGCAACCACGTTATTCACCCGATAAACGGATCGAAGCGTGAGATTAAAATTTCCAAATAAATTCAATATTTTGAAAGGGTAAATTGATGGCTTGAATGTGATAAAACGCATTTTTCTTATGCTTGTCATAGTGATATTCGCGCAGCGATTTCGTTGTGACGACTAAATTATTGCGTATGCCTGATAAATATAAATGAGCATGTTGTTTAATAATCGCTGAAATATCTAAAATATAATAACCCTCTTTTAGGTGAGATTGGGTTATGAAGGCATTTTTATAGAGAGAATAGTCAAAAAGATGTTCCTGTTTTTGGCGATTTTCATCGCCATAAACGACAGTAGTGTCTCTTAATAGCATGATATGGATATAATTATTAACGGGATGTGGGGTGGCAATCGAAAAAATATCTTCTCTTACCCCTAAAATGATTTCGCTTTGATTGTCTAAGAGTTCAATATCGCTTTCGGTTTTTAAAATAGCGGATTTGAGAAAATAGGGAGTACCATTGATTTTGAGGAAAAAAAGTGCGGGGCTGTAGAGTTGCGTCAAAATGTTGTCTTTGGCTATCAAGGCAGTCAAGCTATTGTCATTCTCAAATAATTCGTTTGTGATGTAAGCTTGTTTGGTTGGGTGAGTCTCTTTCAGTTTCTTAATATTATTATGTAGTAAAAATCGTTTGATGTAATCCTTGCGTTGTGTGTCAGAAAGCGGCCGGTATTGATCTGGATTATCTTGATACAATGCTTTTTGCAATTTGCACGTATAACTTTGTCTTAAATTAGCGGCTTCTCTGACAAAGGTACAGCCGGCATGACAATAATGAATATAGGCACAGTGTAAACACTCGTCATCCAATTCCAAACGATTTTCATTGCGTTCAATCACTTTCCAGCCGTTTGCAATAATGGTTTCAATTTCATCTTGATAGACATTGCCATAGCGATAATGCGGTGAAGATTGCCCTCTTGGGCAGGCGTAGACATCACCATTGCTTTGCAATAGAAAAAATTTATTGCCACAGTTGACGGCTGAACAACAAAATTCTGGGGTAAATTCTTTAAACCATTCCGTTTTAAAAGCATTTTCTAAGTGTGTACCGATAAAGGCCGTTTTAATTTTCTGATAAAACGCGACTTGTTCGTCAGGCGTTAGCATTTCAGTGCCGGGTATTTTTTCAGTGAATTTGTCGT
>Ga0316201_10000332_pt1 | contig 25622 bp, 23 predicted proteins | sample CS6wburrow_MG_FD_204516 | JGI IMG/M metagenome (GOLD analysis project Ga0316201, IMG submission 204516) | Coastal sediment microbial communities from Delaware Bay, Delaware, United States - CS-6 worm burrow | ecosystem: Environmental > Aquatic > Marine > Coastal > Sediment | place: USA... | reverse complement strand
TGCTCAATCGCGCCCTGCTCTACACGGCCTTGACCCGCGCAAAGAAGCTCGTCGTCCTGCTGGGCGATCCGCGCGCGATGGCGCGGGCTTCCAGCAACGCCCTCTCGTATGAAACCAACTCGAAGCTGCTCGACCGGCTTCGGGCGCTCGCAGGCTAGCGGCCGTCGAACGCGCTGACGATGGCGTCGTGAAAGACCGGTCGAAAGGCACGAATCGCTGCGTTGTCATCCGAGACGGCTACGCGATTGGTCAAGAGCACCATGACGAGCTGCCGGCGTGGGTCGCACCATAGCGAGGTCCCAGTGAAGCCCAGATGCCCGAATGCATCTGCGTCGATCAAGGTGCCGGCAGCGCTTCCTTGCTCGGCCTTTCCATCCCAGCCGAGTCGATGCGTTCCCCCCGGTCTCGGTGCCGTCGCGTGCCGAATCATCTCTTCTTCGGACGCGCCCCGCCGTCCGTGCCAGGCCGCCAGGCAAGCTGCGCCGAAGGTGGCGACGCTCCTCGCCTGGCCGAACATCCCCGCGTGACCCGCCACGCCGCCGAGGGCAGCGCAGTTGTCATCATGCACCTCGCCACTCAGCGCTCTCGCCCTCCAAGGGGACCATCCGGTCGGCGCGCAGCGCCCCTGCCAGTCTTCGTTCGGCTGGCTCGCACCGAAAAAGATCGTCTCGTCGAGCCCGAGCTCCACCGTCACACGCTCCGAGACGATCTCGTTCAAGGGCTTTGCCGCTGCACGGCCCATCGCCAGCCCTGCCAGGATGTAGCCGAGGTCGCTGTACACCGAGGTGCCAACCTTGCTCGCGTCCCAACGAGGAAGCAGCTCCGCCAAAATCCAAGCGCGCGCCGCGTCGGTGCCGGCCTCCGCGGGGAGCCTCTCGTAGAAAGGCACCCAGGCCTCCAATCCGGAACGATGGCTCAAGACCTCTTCCCAACTGCGCTCGGCCAGTGGCAGGCCCGTGGCTTCGGGGATGAGCCCGTCGATACGCCCAGCGAGATCAAAAACGCCCGCCTGATACAATCGCAGGGCAGTGCTCGCGACCAAGGGCTTGGTGAGGGAGGCCAAATCATAGACGGTGTCCGGATGGACGGGGCCCGCACCCCCCGCACGGAGACCCGCCACGGCGTCGAGATACGACCAGGCGCCATCCTGCCAAACCGCAACGGACGCGCTTGCTCCCGGAAACACACCAGCTTCGCATCCGGCACTGAGTTGCCGCTCCAATGCGCGCTCGATTCGCGACGACGGCTTGGCGCTCACGTCTGCTGTCTACCCAATCGCGCCTCGATGGTCTACAGGAAGCGCCCAGCCATGACGCTCCCGTATCTAACGAGCTCGATCGCTCCCATCGAAGCCGAGTTCCGATCGACCCCCGAGGACTTCGAGGTCGAAGAGATCCCCGCCTATCTGCCGAGCGGCGCCGGTGAGCATGTCTTCGCCTTCATCGAGAAACGCGGTTTGACCACGAAGGATGCGGTCCGCGCGCTTTGCGAAGGCCTGGGTGCTGACCCCAAAGCGGCGGGTTGGGCCGGCCTCAAAGACAGGCACGCGGTCACCCGGCAGTGGATCAGCATCTTCGGCGTTTCCCCCGAGGCGCTCCAAAAAATCGAGCTCGAAGGCATCCAGGTTCTCGACGCCGCGTTTCATCCGCAGAAGCTCCGAACCGGTCACCTTCGAGCAAACCGGTTTCGAATCCGCCTGCGGCAAATCGACGCATCGAGAATAGAAGAGCTTCGTCATCTGTTGACAGAAATTGAAACCCACGGCCTTCCCAACTACTACGGCGAGCAGCGATTTGGCCGCGAAGGGGACAATGCGGATCGGGCTCGACGTTGGGTGCTCGGCGAGACCCGCGCTCCCCGTGCTGGTTTCCAACGCAAGATGCAAATGTCCGCGCTGCAGTCCGAGATCTTCAATCGCTGCGTCGCCGAGCGGGTACAAAGCTCGACGCTCGGGAAGGTTTACCCGGGTGAGCTCGTGAAAAAGCACGAGTCCGGAGGTCTGTTCGTCGCGCCCGACGTCGAGGACACGCAGGCCCGCGCGGACGCCTGGGAGATCAGCCCAACCGGACCGATCTTCGGCGTCAAGATGCGTTGGCCCGAGGGCGAGGCCCGGGAGCGCGAAGAGGCCCTGCTCGAGGAATCCGGCCTGAGCCTGGATACGCTGGCCAAATGGAAGCGCGTAGCCCCAGGAACCCGGCGTTTCGTGCGCATCCCGGTGCCACAACTGGACCTGGCTGTGAGTGACCATACGGTGGAGCTCGATTTCACCCTACCCGCTGGCTCATACGCGACCATATTGGTGCGGGAGATTCTCAAGCGGGATGCACAACCCCCGGAGACCGGCTAAAAGCGCGCTTCTAACCGAGGAAGAGTATGATCGACATTCAAGAGAGATTGACCGCCTTCGCCATGCTCGGCGCGACCTGGGTCATGTGGCTTCTGGTTTTCCTCTCCATCATCGGCGTGGCGATCATTTTCGAGCGCATGTACTACTTCTTCAGCTCCCGCGATGATGTGCGAGCCCTTCAAGAAGACTTGCGTCTGCACCTCGCGAAGAACGACGTGACCGGTGCCCGTGACCGGCTGGCCCAGTCGCGTTCGTTTCAGGCCAAGATCGTCCATTCTGGCATCGAAGTGGTCGACGACGGTCCCGATGCGGTCGAAGAACGGCTCGCCGGCGAGACGGCGGTCGCCCGCACGCAGATGGAGCGGAATCTCGGATTCCTCGGAACCGTGGGCAACAACGCCCCTTTCGTTGGTCTCCTTGGAACCGTCATCGGTGTCATCAAAGCGTTCCACGTCCTCGACGAGAGCGCGGGCAAGGTAACCAGCGGCTTGATGACCGAGGTCGGTGAAGCACTGGTCGCAACCGCGATCGGCCTTCTCGTCGCACTGCCTGCGGTCGCCTTCTTCAACTACTTCCAGCGCTTGATTCGGTATCGCCTCACCTGGGCCGATGCCCTCGGCCGCGACTTGATGGCCTACCTCAAGGGGAACAGCCGTAAGGGGAGCGAATAAGATGGCTGGTGGCGCACGCTCCGGCGACGACGACGACTTGATCACAGACATCAACGTCACGCCTCTGGTCGACGTTGTGCTCGTTTTGTTGATCATATTGATGGTCACCGCGACAGCCATCGTTTCGAAGACGATCCCAATGGAGCTTCCTAAGGCTGCAACCGGCGAGCAGACACCTGCCACGCTGGCCGTATCGATCGATCAGAACGGCAAGCTCTTCCTCGATACGATCCCCGTTACCGCCGATGAGCTTCGAACCCGCGTCCGGGCTGCCCGCGAGGGAGACGAAGATCTTCGCGCCGTGATCGCGGCCGACGGCAGAATCGCCCATGCAAAGGTCGTTCAAGTGATCGACATTCTCCGCCAAGAGCGCATCACCAAGTTCGCGATCAACGTCCGTCCCGAGGAGATCGGACGCTGAACGGCGCTGCTGCCGATCCGATGTCCAACCCTCTCGAGAATCTCGCCCCATGGGCGCTCGACACGGCATGGCTCGTAGTGGCAGTCGCGATGCACGCCGCCTTTCTTGGCCTGACGCCGAAACTCGGTTCCGGGCCGGGCGCGGACGAGCCGCTCGACCCGGTCGCGATCGCGATCGTCGAGCAGGAACCGCCCGCCCCCGAGCTCGAGGAGCCGCTCGAGGAGCAAGCCCCGGAGCCCGAGGAGCCGGCAGAGCCCGAGCCCGTGAAGCCGCCGCCCAAGCCCAAGACTTGGCGTGCCCCAAAGGAACCACCCAAGGCGCCCGAAGAGCCGCCTGCCGCCGCACCGGAGACCCCAGTGGCGTTCGACAACATCGTCCTCACCAACGAGGGTGACGAGCCTTCGTCCTGGGCGATGGACCCCGGTTCCGGGGAGAGCCGCGAAGGACCGATCGGAAAACCCGATGCGGTGGTGACCGGCAGAAGCCGCGATGGGATCGTAGGCGGCATCCTCGGCGGCACTGGAATCGGCGTGGTCGTCGATGTGGGAGATCTCTCGAGGCAACCGATTCCGCCTAGTTTGAAGAAAAAACTCGAAAAACTCTATCCCAAGAAGGCTCGCCAAGAAGGCGTCGAAGGCGATGCCGTTCTCCGGCTGCTGATTGGACCCAACGGCTTGCCCAGCAAGGTGCGAATCGTCTCCGAAAACCCCGGCGGCTACGACTTCGGCAAGGCCTGCATCAGGACGCTGCAAGGCGAGCGCTGGAAGCCTCCGTTGGACAAGGACGGCAAGCCCGTCACCACCCCGGTCAGCTACCGCTGCGGCTACGAAATCCGTTTCTAGGGGAAAGCTTTGAGGCAGCGCGACGGGACGAGCCATCCTCCGATGGGGCTCCGGATCACCCGCGTTTTTTGACTCCCCTGCGCCTGAACCGCTACCTCGGGTCCATGCGGTGGATTTCGCTCAGCTTGCTCGTCTTCGCTTGTGCATGTTGGGGCCAGGAAGAAGAGCCCCCCGGGGAGCTGGTCGGCAGTTTCCAAGCTCTTGGCCTGATGGTCGAGCAGAGCTGCGGACGGGCGATTCCTGCTCCCGATCCACTGAGTCTGAAGTTCGACCTGCGAAGTGAGTCGAACGGCAGGGCCTACTGGCGCCAATGGGGCGGCTCGGCGTTCGCCGGTATCCAGCAAGACGACACCTACACGTTTCAAACGAGCCGGAGCTGGATGGTGGTCCAGCCCGATCGTTTCCGCGGCTACGTTGGCTGTTCGGTCACCCAGCGCGACGTCTTCACGTTCGAAGTAGATGCCCCCGAGATGGAGACGGCAGCGGATGCCGCAGTTGAAGACGACGGCGGAGTCACAGACGATGCCGGAGTCGAAGCCGACGGTGGCGTTGATGCGGGCGTCGATGCGGGTATCGATCCGACCCTGGTCCTCCTCAGCGGCACGCAGTCCACCGAGATCATTCCGCTGGCCGGCTCCGACTGTACACCAGCCGTCGCCGCGGTCGGCGGACCGTTCCTTTCGCTTCCCTGCCGCGTGGAGTACGTCCTCACCGGGAACGGGATCGCTTCGGAATGAAAGAGCCTAGTCACCTTCGGCGGAGGTCGGCGGATACTCCGAGGGTCTGAGTGCCCCAAGTGGGACGGAGGTGCGTGCTGGCGGCGTGTCAGTCTCTTCGTTGAGCGAGCCGGGCAAACGTTCGGCGCGAATGATCATCTTGGGTGAGTGGATTCCGAAGAAGATCCCGAGAGTGGCTTCCCGGCCGCTGACCTCATCGACGCGGAACCCATTGCGCTCGAGCAGTGCGCAGATCTCGTGCAGCGCGTAGAGGCGAATCGAATAGAGGCGATCGTGCTGTTGGCCGCTGTGGTTTGCAACGCGCCGTTTCACGCGGAGCCGTGACGTGGCGTAGTCGAAGTCGGTCTCTTCCATGCACACCGCCCCGTCGACCTCGAACCAAACCTGGTTTGGCTGAGAACCGATCAGGAAGTCGCGGTTGACGACCTCCAGCAGGAGCGTGCCGTTCGGGCGCACCGCTTCGTGGAACTTCCGAATCGTGAGCTCGTTTTCCTCTTCGCTGAAGTACCCGAAGGTCGTGCCCCAGCAGAGCATGGCGTCGAACGGTTCCTCGAAGCTGATCTCGCGCATGTCACCGCGAATGAAGTCGATTTGCAGGCCTCGGTCTTCGGCTTCGTCGTAGGCTCGCGAGACCATCGTGGCCGAGATGTCCAGACCGACCAGGTGATAACCCCGTGAGGCGAGCTCGACCGTTTGCACGCCAAGCCCGCAGCCCACGTCCAAAATGCGCGACCCCACGGGCATCCGCAGCGCGCGCTCGATGACCCCACACTCGACCGCGACTTCCTTGGGCGTCGAGGTTCGAACCGTACGCAGGTATGCCTCGCCAAAGAAATGCTCGTGCCAGGGTCCGTCATCGTCTGCCTCGACCTCGGCCGACCCCGACTCCTTCGAATCCGCCGGCGGAGGCGGAGGCTTAGTCATGGGGATTACGATGTCCGCGCTTCTCTTGAGCGCTGGATCGATGTCGCTGCGCGAAAGCACGTCGGAGTCGTCGAGGAAGAGCTCCTCGGGTGGCTCGCTGTAACGTGCCGAAGCCGGTGGCATGGTGGAAGTTCGGACCGCGGGCGGCTCACTGAAATGCACGTCGATCGACGGCATCGACACGTCTTCGTCTTCGAATTCCGGGGCCTCTTCGAAGAACGGATCGGGAATCGTCATGAACGAGGGTTCGGTGGGCTCGCGGTCGTCGCTGGGCTCCACCGCAAAGGTGACCCCACTCGGAGGATCGAGCTCGAGCACATTTGAAAGGTCGTGGGCAGCACCGTTTCCGCTGCTATGACGCGGTGGCGAGCTCTCGAGGACGCTTGCGCGAGGAATGTCGGTGATCGGAACTCGAAGCGCGCGCCGCCTTCTCGGAGCTCGGGACGAAGTCCCCTCTGCCTTGTCGGCCGGCTCACCGCTCACGGGCGTTCCCCTTTGGCCATGACCTCGCCCATCCGAATCGACGAACCCGCCTGCGCGAGAACATCGAGCGTGCAACCGGGCGGCGTCATCACGATCGCGGTCGAGCCCATGTGAAATACGCCGAGCTCATCGCCTCGGTCACGCGGAATCGGCGAATCGGCGTAGCTCCGCAGCCCCGGCGTATCCCCCCGGTTCGTCTGCACATCATCGAAGCTCAAGCCGATGCGTCCCACCCCGATCGCTCCCACCATGATCGTCGTCACAATTCCGTGAGCAACGCTCTCTTGCACAATAGCAAGACGTTCGTTCCTTGCGAAAAGCTGAGGGATAAAGTCGGTCCCAATTCGGTTTACAGGGAACAAAGTACCCGGAACGTACCGCATGCACTGCACGTCTCCGCAGGTCGGCGCGTGTACTCGGTGGTAGTCGCGCGGCGATAGGTAGACGATGAAGTAGTGGCCGCCCTCGTAGGCCCGCGCCGCATCCGGATCGCCGAGGAGCGCGGCGGCCGTGTATGGCTGCCCCTTCACGATGAGCTGGCCCTCAGCCGTGATCGCACCGAGATCCTCGATTCGCCCATCTGCTGGGGACACGAGCGCGGTCGGGTCAGGGTCGATCGGCCTCGACCCTGGGAGAAGCCTTCGCGTGAAGAAGTCGTCGAAGGTGCGGAAGCCCCCGTCGGGCATCTCCACCTCGCTCAGATCGACATCGTAGACCCGAACGAAGGCGGTCACCGCGGCGTCCACGACAGCTTGAGGGGCCCTGGACGACGCAAGCCTCCCAAGCGCCTTGCTCAGTCGCTTGCGCGGTAGAACACGGACCGTTCGCGCGGCCAATCGTGAAGCACTCATCCCCATGTACCGGTGCAGTTCAGAAATGGTATCTGACTGAACAAGCTCGCGTCAAACCTCTGCGTCCCCACAAACCTCTGAAATCCCGCAGATTTTCGGATCTCGAACGCAAGAATGCCCCGCTGGGGTTCAAACCCAACGAGGCATTTGTACTTGCCGAGCTCGCGCTAGACCGCTGCTTCGCCGCGCTCGCCCGTACGGATTCGCACGGCCTCTTCCACTGGGGAAACGAAGATCTTGCCGTCACCGATGCGACCTGTCTTCGCAGCATTCTCGACCGCTTCGATCACCGAAACGACCAGCGAATCGGGAACGACGATCTCCACCTTCACCTTAGGGACGAAGTCGACCACGTACGCGGACCCCCGGTAGACCTCTCGCTTGCCGCCCGTACGGCCGAACCCTTTGACCTCCGTTACGGTCATGCCTTTGATGCCAACCTCATTGAGGGCATCCTTCACCTCATCGAGCTTGAAAGGCTTAATTATGGCTTCCACCTTCTTCATGGGACCTCCGAAACTTCAAGCAGCCCAACGAGAACCGCCGATGCGAATGGGTGTACCCCCCGATTATTTCCGAATTGTTTCACAGTCGTAAATACGAAAGTGGAAGTCTCAACTAGCGCCCGTTCGGGCAGGTTTTTCATGGCCTTGCACAGGAATTGTCGTCTCCGTGCCCGCGATCAGCCGCGGTTCGGTCCAGGGTCTCGACCGTAGTCGCGTTCGCCCCAGCCTCGAGCAAGAGCCGAATCACCGTCGCCTCGCCGCGCGCTCAGGCGCCCCACCCGCCCCCCGCCACGCGAGAGCCTGAGTGCTAGGGTGCCCTGCGCATGCCCTCGATTCTCAACACCGTTCGCGATCTGGAGCGTTTGCGTCAAATCGCTGGCGTTCTGGCGGTGCATGGCTTTGGCGAAGTCGTTGAGCGGACCGGACTCAGCGCATTGATTCCGGGCCGCAAACGCGATGACGCCGGACGGATGCCGGCCGGCATTCGCCTTCGAAAGGTCTTGGAAGACCTCGGGCCCTCGTTTGTGAAGCTCGGCCAAATCATGTCGACGCGCCCCGACTTGATTCCGGAGGACATCCTCGTCGAGCTCAAGAAGCTGCAGGACGAGGTCGCCCCCGAGCCCTTCGAAGCGATCCGTACGCAGGTCGAGCGTGAGCTCGGCTGTGAGCTCGCCGAGGTCTACGAATCGTTCGACGAGGTGCCGCTCGCGTCTGCTTCAATCGCGCAAGTGCACAGAGCCCGTCTCCGCGATGGAGCCGAAGCCCCGGATGTCGTCGTCAAAGTCCAGCGCCCGAAGGTGCAGGCACTGATGGCCCGGGATATCGACCTTCTCTATTGGCTTGCCAAGGCCATCGTGCGCTCGATGCCCGAGTCGCATCTGTATCGACCGGTCAGCCTGGTCGAGGAATTCGACCGCTCCGTTGCCGCCGAGCTCGATTTCTCGCTCGAGGCGGACAATCACGAACGCTTCACGGATAACTTCCAGCACAATCCACATGCCAAGTTCCCCAAGGTCTATCGAAGGGCCAGCGCAAAGCGGGTGCTGACGCTCGAGTATCTCGAAGGCCGAAAGGTCTATGCCGCCCAGCGCGCCGGAGTCAGCGGCGAGCTGATGGCGAAGCGTTCGGTCGAGATCATCGTTCAGCAGATTTTCGAAGACGGCTTCTTCCACGCCGATCCGCATCCGGGAAACATCATCATTCTGGGCGCGGACGACGATCCGGTGATCGGCATGGTTGACGTCGGGATGGTCGGCCGGCTCTCGCCCAAGATGCGCGACCGCACCATCGAGTTGATGCTGGCCGCGGTTCGCGAGGACTACAGCGGAATCGCGGACGCGCTCTACACGATCGGCAGGCCGGCGCACAAGATCAACCGCGACGCGTACGACGCAGAGGTTGCGACCTTGGCACAGCGCTACCTCGGAAAGCGACTGAAGGAAATCGAGATTGGGCCCTTGATCCGCGACCTCGTCATGGGATCGCGCAAGTTCGGCGTCGAGATTCCGTCCGAGTTTCTGATGCTGGGCAAGAGCATCATGACGGTCGAAGGCGTCGGCAAAGAGATCTACCCGGAGCTCGACTTGCTCGAAGAGGTGCGCCCCTACTTCATGGCGCTCTTCCAGCAACGCTATTCGCCCGAGCGCATGACCCAGGATGCGCTCCGAGGTCTGCGCCGCCTAGGTGCCGCAACCACCGAGATGCCGCTGCAAGTCGAAGAGATTCTCGAGGACCTGCGCAAGGGCGCCTTCACCGTTCGCACTCAACAAACGCAGCTGGAGTCGGCGGCCGACCGTCTCGGCCGGCGCGCATTCAGCGGACTGGTAGTCGGTTCGCTGATCATCGCAGGCGCGATCTTGCTTTCACAGGAGAGCTACTGGCTTGGGGGCCTGGCCGCGGCGTCCGGTGCTGTCTACGCGCTCGGGCACAGCGCGCGCGTCTGGCTGCTCGGCAGGCCCGAGCCTTGAGCTATCCTCGAATCGCGCGCCCGACGATCAAGCCCAGCGCACCCGCAACGAGGCAGACCAGGACGGTGCCAGCCATATAGAGGGCAGCCCGGCCCCATGCCTCGTTTTGCATGAGCCCAATACTCTCGAGGTTGAACGCCGAATAGGTCGTGAAGCCGCCCATCAGGCCAGTGCCGAGCAGAAGGCGCAGGTCAGCCCCAAACCAGGACCGGCCCTCGGCGAGCACGAAGGCCAGGCCGAGCCCGAGCGAACCGAGCGCATTGACGGTGAACGTCGCCCAAGGGAAACCCTGCGCTGCAGTGATGGGCCCGAGCAGCAAAGAAACCCAGTACCGAAGACAGGTCCCAGCCGCTCCCCCAATCGCCACCCAAACGAAGCTCACGCTCGCGTTGTAGACGACATGCTTGGAGCGACGCAAGGATTGCGTGTGATATCGGCGTAACCGGCTGCGAAGCCGCTTGACCTCCCCTAAGCACGTGCCTAGCGTCACGTTCATCTGAAAGAGGTGACGGCCATGAAGGCAAATGCGTTGTTGCTTGCGCTCGTCCTTGGCTGCGCGGTCGGCTTGGCTTGCTCCGTGAACACGACGGAGACAAGGACGCAGGTCGATGAGTTCGAGTACGCAGTGCCGATGGACAGCGCGAGCCCTTGGCCGAAGTTTCGGCGCACGGCAATGCAAACAGGCACAAGCCCCGTCTTGCCGATCGACACCGGCGCCGAGCCCTGGGTTTTTCAGACTGGCAAAGGCATCTTCTCCACGGCCGTGATCGACGGTGATAGCAACGTCTACGTCGGCTCCGGTGACCGGGTCTTCTACAAGCTCGACAAGAACGGCGCGAAGGTCTGGGAAGTGCTCACCGGCGAAGTCGTCGACTCCTCTGCGCTGCTCGACGATCGGGGTCACATCTACTTCGGCTCGGGCGATGGTTTGCTCTACGCGCTGGACCGCGAAGACGGGACGGAGCTATGGACCTTCGAAGCGGACCCGCCTTCGCTTCACGAGGCTTTGATCAACTGGTTCGAAGGCAACGTCGCGATGGGCCTGGACGGCACGCTGTACGCTCCGAACGACAACCGTTGCACCTATGCGATCGATCGGGACAACGGCACCGCCGACTGGTGCTTCGTGACGCGCGATCAGACCTGGTCGCTCCCGGCCCTGAATCCGGAAACCGGGCGCCTCTTCATGGGCAGCAACTACCCCTTGTTGGAGAACGTATTCGGAATCGGCACGGAGTCCGGTGACAAACTCTGGAACTTCGCTGCGCTCGGCACGGTGGCGGCCAGCCCGATGGTGGCGAGCGCCTCCGCCGAAGGCCTCGTTTCCGTCGGTGGCTTCGACGGTTACCTCAACGGCCTTCGGCAAAGTGACGGCGAGGAGCAGTGGCGCTACGGCGCGCGGGACCACATCTACGCCAGCCCTGCGCAAGCGGCGGACGGGACGATCATTCAACCCTCGGCCGACGGCACGATCTACGCCATCAACCCGGAGGACGGTTCCTTCGTCTGGGGTTACGACACACGCGAGCCGATTCGTTCATCGCCCGCCATCGACGGCGACGGCAACATCTATGTCGGTTCGGGAGAGGGTCAGATGTTCGTCCTGAATCCGAACGGCACGCTTCGCTGGTCCATTCAGCTCATCGATGACGACCGTGACGACCTCAACTCCTCGCCTGCGCTCGGCAAGGAGTTCGTCGTGCTCTCGGGCGAAACCGGCGAGGTGTTTGCCATCCCCTACGACTACTGCCTGAGACCGAACCTCGAGGATGCGCGTTGCACCCGCGGCCCAGGCGAGCCGCTTCCGGACGACGGCGTCTTCCTCGTGTTCACCACCAGCTTCGGAGGACTCGAGATCGAACCGCCCAGCGAAATCACGGCGAACCAGGCGCTCACCTTCACCCTCTTCGTTCGCGAGAACGGAAACACCAAGCTCACTGCAATCGCGTCGGATAGCATCGAGGTCACTACAAACAACGGGACGGAGATCGACGCCGACGTGTCGGGCGACCGCCGCTACATCACCGTCATCCCGAACACACCCTGGGTCGGTGACTCCGGCGGAACCATCGAGGTTCGGGTCAAGGGCAACTATCTCGACGAGCTGACGAGCCGCAACGGTCTGCGCTTCAAATTCCGAGAAGGAGTCGGCGGTTCCTTCGACGAAACCTTCACCTTTGACATCGGGGCCCGCAGCAAGACTGCGTTTCCCTTCATCGTGGCTGATGCGCCGGGTGACGACACCGGCATCGTCGAGCTCTACCGGATCGCTGCGCCGCTACCGACCATCCTGCCGAGCTACAACCAAATCGGATTCGATTCGATTCACTATGTGATGGGCCTGGTTGAAGCAGCCGGTGACGAGGTCATCGCCTGGGGCGTCGGAGGCACCCTCGACGGACAAGGAAACACCGTCGTGAGTTCGAGCTCCGAGGTTCGCTTCCCGCTGGTGTTTCGCTGGGACGACGGGCTGCTGACCATGATCAACGAAGAGGGCTTTACGATCGAGTTCAATGGCTTCCCGCTTCCGTTTCAGTTCTTCCGTGTCGCGACCACCCTTGATGCACGAGGGACCGCCACGCACAGCCCCTGGCTCAACGCCAAGACAATCTGCGACGAGATCACGTTCTATGGCGACTTCTTGGACCTGCTCGGCTTCTGCAATCGCGAGACGGGTCTGCTCGACGCCGTGGGTGGCGCCGAGTTTCGGGCCTTCGGGAGCGAGGGTATTCAATCGGCGCCGCCGGGGATCGGTACCGTGGAGTTTTCGCGCCAAGGCGACGTCATCGTTGCGGCTCTGACGGACAGTGCATTGCGGAGCGAAGAGCACAACTTCGGCTTGCTCCTCCTCGATGCCGCGGCGGGCACGCCCGTCGGCCTCAACTACACCGAGAGAACGGCAAAGGCACCCGGAACCGGAACCGTGCAATCGGTGTCGGTCGACCTCCGCGAAGTCGACGCGGTCCCGGACAGCCTTCGGGTCTATCTCATGGTCGACGCCTACCCGTCCGCAGTAGGGACCCTGGACTAGCTCGAACGTGCTAGAGTCCGCGCCGTGATCAGCGAGGACTTCGCCTTCTACGGCTTCGACGAAACCTCGTGGGCTCGGCTGCTGTCCCTCTTCCTGGGAGAGAACCGCCAGGACGCCGATGGGGTGCTCGTGGTGCTGGTCGATGCGGATCGGGCACCCCTGGCCTATTTTCATACGGCCAAAGGCTCACTCGACCCCAGCACGCTTCCCCCCCTGAGCGACCTTGGGGCGCTCTGCGAGGCGTCGGCCGCGAGCGCATGTATCGTGATGCGAGAGCGCGCCATGCCTGAGCTCGGGAACTATCTCGCCGAGCCCTTGGACCAGGATCAGGACTTCGTCACGCGAGTCATGCGCTTTGCGCACGTCCTTCGCGAGCTCGGCAGTGGCAACTGGCTTCGAGTCTGGCCAAACCCCCTACCCGACCTTCTCCTCGCGGCGGCACCCGCGGCAAAACCCGCGATCGACTTCCTCTTGCCGGATGGGATGAGCGTCCTGCTAGGAGTCTTCCACGAGGGCGAGCTCTGGACTGGCGCGGTTCTTCGACGAAATGGCGGCAACTTCGATGTGTTCGCGGGGCCTGGAGCCATCTCGGAATGGGCCGGTCCGCTGGGCGGCGCATGGCGGCGTGACCACCGTGTGATCGCCAAGGCCGTCGAACGAGAGCTCGGCCCGATCCACCTCGGGCTCTTCATGGAGCTCTCGACCGCGCAGGGCGTACTCAGCGGCCGGCAAGCCGGCGACTGGGCGATGGCCTTCGCAACACGCGAGCTGATGATGCACCCGGTTCCCAGCTACGCAGCAGCCGGCCTGGGGCTCGACGTGCTCGGTGGCGCAGCCCAGTACGCGCTACAGGCGCTCGAGCAGATCGACAGCGAGGAGCTCGTCACCATCGCCCAAGGTTTCTGGCGCGGGCTGACAGATGGTAAGGGTCTCGAAGGCCTGCTCGGCTTCTCGCCAGTCCAGGCGATTTCAGGGGCCCTTCGCAAAGCCAGCAGCGGCCCGCCGCTGAGCCAAGAACCCGGCGACCCAGGCTCGGCTGACGATGGCCCGGGCGGGTTCAACTGAGCAGCCCTGCACAGATCGTCGCTTCTTTGACAAGATTGGCGACAATATGTACCTTTATCCCACCTGCTCAGCAATGCAGGGGACATTTGTGCAGCAACGAGAGCAAAAGAGAAGGCGGTGAGAGATGCGAGCGGGGGAAAGCATGCATAAGCTAACAGCGCGCCAAAAGGCGGTGCTTGAGTACATTTCGGACTCGATTCACTCCAGGGGGTACCCACCCACCCTGCGTGAAATCGGCAACCATCTTGGGATTCGCAGCACCAACGGCGTGAACGACCACCTTCGGGCGCTGGAGCGAAAGGGCTACCTGACCCGGGAGGACATGAAGTCCCGTACCCTCCGTCTCATGAAGACCCCGGATGGCAGGCCGAGCAGCCGCCCGCCATCTTCCAATGACGACCTCATCGCGATTCCCATCGTCGGCCGAGTTGCTGCGGGCGCCCTGAGCGAAGCGATTGAGCACCCCGAGGACACCGTGCACATCGACCGCATGCTCATCGGAGGCCAGCGCGACGTCTTCGGTCTTCGTGTCACCGGCGATTCGATGATCGAGGCGGGTATCTTCGACGGCGACTTCGTCTTCGTGCGCAAGCAGCTCACCGCCAACCGCGGCGAGGTCATCATCGCTCTCGTCGGCGACGAAGCCACCTGCAAGTACTACTACCCCGAGCGCGAGCACGTTCGCCTCCAGCCTGCCAACAAGGCCATGGCGCCGATTCTCATTCCAAAGAACGACTGGCGCACCACCCAGGTGCTCGGTGTCGTGGTGGGCGTGTACCGCCGCCTGAACTAGTCGCCCTCTCTTAGTCTTTCCAAAAGGGCCCTGTCCCTTCTTGCGTACGAAAAACCCCTCGAAAAGGTCTTTTTCGAGGGGTTTTCTCTTGTATGGTGTCCGGATGAGTTCGACCCAAAGAGTCTTGATGGGGCCCGGGCCTTCGGACGTCCCGGCGCCTGTGTTGGAGGCGCTCTCGCGGCCTACGATCGGACATCTCGATCCGCTGTTTCTCCAAATCCTAGATGAAACGCAAGCCATGCTTCGGAGGGTGTTTGGCACACAGAACGCGTTGACGATTCCCATGTCGGCCACGGGCTCCGCCGGCATGGAGACCTGCTTCGTGAATCTCCTAGAACCCGGGGACCATGCGCTCATCTGCCGCAACGGAGTGTTCGGCGGACGCATGGCCGAGGTCGCACGGCGCTGCGGCGCCGAGGTCACGCTGGTCGACGCACCCTGGGGTCAGGCGATCGATCCGGAAGACGTGGCGAAAGCGGCGAAGGCTCGCTCATTCAAACTGCTCGCGATCGTACACGCGGAAACCTCGACTGGTGTGCTTCAAGACCTCCGTCCGTTTCGCGCGATTGCAGATTCCTGTGACGCGCTGCTTCTCGTCGACGCCGTCACCTCGCTCGCTGGTGTCGCAGTCGACGTCGATGCCATGGGCATCGACGCGGTGTACTCCGGCACCCAGAAGTGTCTTTCATGCCCGCCGGGCCTGTCACCGGTTTCGTTTTCGGAGCGTGCTCGTAGCGTCTTGTCCACGCGCCAGACGCCAGTCCAAAGTTGGTACTTCGATTTGAACCTGCTCGGCCAGTACTTCGGGGGCGAACGGGTCTATCACCACACGGCACCGGTCAACATGATCTTCGCCCTCCACGAAGCTCTCCGCCTCGTCCTCGAAGAGGGCCTCGACGCCAGGTATGCACGTCACCGTCAGCAAGCCGATGCGCTTCACCAAGGCCTCGAAGGCCTAGGTCTGGAGCTCCCGGTCGCCGAACCGGATCGCCTCCCTCCCCTCAGCCTGGTTCGCATCCCCGAAGGCGTCGACGACGGCCGGGTGCGCGCGAAGCTTCTCGCCGACCATGGCCTCGAAATCGGCGGCGGCCTCGGAGACTTCAAAGGCAAGGCCTGGAGGATTGGCTTGATGGGTGCCTCAGCCACGCCGCGCCACGTCGAGCTCTGCCTCGGCGCACTTGAAGACGCGCTTCGCTGAGCATGAACCCTCGAGCACCTCCCTGTGATATCTTGTTCGGCTGATGCCAGCCGAATCTACTCTCGCTGAGAAGAGATTTGGTGGCTGTGTCCACCTGGAGGACCATCGTCCGTCTGAGCTCTTCCTCACGGGTCTCAAGCTCGCTAAGGGGACGAACGCGTCCAGCCTTGTTGTAAGACAAACGCCTTCGGCGAGTCGATGCAGCCGGGAGTGGGGTCACAGTCACTCGACATCATCGACAACACCTCGCTTACCACGCTGAATTCGAGCTCTCGGAAATCGGGGGGGAGAGTAACCGCTGCGGTGCTCGCAGCCGGCCACCAAGTCCGGAGCGTATCACCCTCTTCTTCGAGCAGACCAAACAGCGTGGCCGAGAACGACTCGGCCGAACCGGAGCAATCCGAGCTCAGGTGAACGAATACATCGACGGTCCACTCCGGGATGTGACGAGATGAGACTATCAAATCAGAATCGTAACGCGCTGATAGCGCAAGGGGCGGCGTCCCAGGAATAATGGGAATCACAGGGCTAGTCAGTATGGGGAGGCACTCGCCCGACTGCCGCCAAGTCCCTACGGTGGAGGTGCCCCACGGTGGCGCGCGATCCGCGAGGATCGCGCGTGGAGGCGCCTCGGTGCTCGCGTTGCGGGGGTCGTCTTCGTCCCAAGTCAAGGTGAGGGCATTGCCGTCCAGCTCCGTCAGATACACGCTGACGTCGCCCGTCGGCTCGGTCAGCACCCAGCGGTCTTCATCGAGCTCGACCACATCTTCGCGCAAAAGAAGAGGACCCTGCGGCACGTTCCCGTCCAAAAGCACTTGGCGGATGGAGAGAGTTCCCGTCTCGTTCGTAGCCGCCGTGAAGAACACGTCGCCTCGGACGGCCAGTGGCGTGCCATCACGCTCCCGCGTCTCCATGGACCCGCCGACATCTGCTGTGATCGACGTGATCAGCCAAAGTCCCTCGAAATCGGAAGCGGTTGGCGCACCCGCATCGCCACCGTTACCGCATCCGCCGACAAGAAACCCGGCGACCACAATCCAACCCACTAGAAACCGATCATGGTAGCGAAGAGAACCTCCATAACCGCGCATAGCAATCTCCTTCCCAGATCAATGCCGATCAGCACTGCAAACTGCGTGCCACGTGGTGTTGCTCGAGTCGAAGGCCCTGAGCCGGCGCACACGTTGCGCTGAGCGACCCACGCTGCGCGCGAATTGCGCACCCGCCCGAAGGCATTTTGATTCACCGCCACGCTAGGGTGACCGCGTCCAGACTCCACTGAAAATCAGACGTGTCGGAAACGCGAGGCAATCCGGTTGGGGCTCGCAGTCGATGGCGGTTGTAGACAGCTCGTCGCCCGCGAGTGAGAAGCGGAGCTCGTCGAACCTGGCGCGCAGCGGTCTCGGACCGGTTCCACTTACCCACCAGGAACGGAGCCTCCCCTCGTCTTCCTCGAGCAGCGCGAACTGCGTCTGCTCGACAGGCGTGACCGGGTCCGAGCAATCCGAATTCTCATGAAGAGCGATGCTCAAGTTGGCTTCCGCGACGTGACGCGGGGAGATTGAAAGCCGAGCTGCGTAGCGGATCGTAGCGAACAGTGGTGGATCGCTCATGACGACCAGGGACTGGCAGTCCCTCGCCTGCTCCCAGGTCCCGACGGTCATCACCGGCCACGCTGGTGCTCGCACCGCCCAGATCTCCTCAGGAGGTGGCTCCGTTCTCATGTTGCGCGGATCGGAAGAGTTCCATTTCAGAGAAAGGTTCTCGCCATCGAGGACCGCCGTGTACACGCTGACGTCGCCGGTTTCTTCGGTCAGCACCCACTGTTGGCCGTCGAGCACGACCTGATCTTCTCGAGAGATCAGTGGACCTTGCGGCACTTCGTTTTCCAGGAGTACCTGGCGGATCGACACCACGCCCGTGGTTTCCGTGGAAGCCGTGAAGACGACGTCACCGCGCACAGCAAGAGGCGTTCCCTCGCGCTGAACCGTCTCTGTCGACGTGCCTACCTGCGCTGTAACCGATGTAATCAGCCAAAGCCCCTCGAAGTCGGAAGCTGTCGCTGTGCCCGAGTCGGAGCCGCAACCGGCCACAAGAAATCCAGAAGCGACAACGAGCGGCAACATCAAGGTGTACGAATAGAAACATTTCCGCATAGCCGCTCCCTCTGATTTGATCCTTCTGCGAACTCACCACTTCGACGCTCCGAAGTGGAGGATCACATTCAACATAAGCAGTTCCCGTGCCAACACACCCATCCATGTCAACTTTGCGCAGTCTGCCAACATGCTGGACGCATCCGTTGCATCTCAACAGCAGCGTGCGCACATCTTGCGCAACGCGCACACTCCTGCCTTGATTTCGCGCGCATTCCGCACCGTCACGTTGGTCCGGATCTTGCTCGTGCTAGCGGATACGTACGTCGCTCGCTGCAATTAGGTGGGCGGTTGTGATGGAGTATTCCTCTCAGGGTTGTGCGAGTTTTGTTCTGGCTATGCACCCGAAGAGATATGGCGATTTGGTTTGAGCGGCCTGCGGCCGAGGGGAGGGGCAACATGGTGACGACAACACGGAGTTCGCGGACGCGTGGCTCGTCAGAGCCTCATTGGCGCCACGTCGGCGTCTTGGCCTTCGTGCTCCTCGGCTGCACCCTCGGCTGCGACAGCCCGTCTCTGACGCTGGGCGACGAGCTGCCCGTGGATCCCGCCCAGCCGTACAACGCCGTGGGCATGATGAACAACGGCTGCACGGCCTTCCTGATCGACGCCGACCACATCGTGGCGGCGGCGCACTGCTTCGTAGACACCAACACGGGCCAGTGGCACCAGCGTTTCCCGTTACCAGCAGGGGTGCTGCCCAACGAACTTGGACTTCGGTTCTACCCCAACTTCCACCCGGACCGCGTGGATGACGACCGGGCTCGCGTGCCGCGCGCCGACATCACCCGGGCCGTCGTGGGCTCTCGGGCTGGCGAGACGGCGCTCCGCGGCTCCCCGATGGACTGGGGGATCGCGAAGGTCGAGAACTGGCGGGATACCGCGGGCCTCAACCTGACGCCGCTGGCGCTGGCGTCGCCCACCGTTGGAGCGCAGCTCGTGAACCCGGCCTACAACCGACACCACTGCCCCTACAACGACATGGACAGCGTCACCTGGGACAACATGATGTGGGACGACATGGACTGCCCGACACCGATGTTTGACCAGTGGGTTCGGGTGATGCAGCTTCCGCCGCTGGCCGACGGCGTGAACGGCGACCACGTCGACTGCAATACCCGTTGGATCGCGGGCAGCATCCACCGCAACTGCACGATCACAAACGTGGTCAACGACGTCGTCCAAGAGGACTGCGTGACCAACGGCGGCTCCTCGGGCTCGCCGATCATCCAGACGGGGAGCGGACCATGGACCGCGGTCGGGGTGGTCCACGGCGGAAGCGGTCCCGACTTTGGAAGCAGTACACCGGACTGCTCCATCCCGTCCGCGGGCGAGGGCGCCAGCGTCGACCGCTTCCGCGAGGCGCCACGGTTCGCCGAGAACGTGGCCGTCCACCGCCGGCCGGACAACTCCGCAGCCACCGCGTTGTTCGCGGTCGACGGGGACCGGGATGTCGTGGTGTTCCGCGCCCGCGAGGGCGCCAGCCCGGAATACGCCGACCGGTTCAGCTGGTGGACGAGCCTCGGCGCGCCACCGGAGGGTGGCGAGCTCACCCGCATCGCCGCCTGCTCCACCGATGAGGACTCGCACCCGCAGATCTTCGTGATCGGCGACGAAGTCAGGCTGCACACCCGCGGCGTGGGCCCGGACGACAACTGGGGGGTCTGGGCCGGCGTCGACCTGCCGGCTGGGACGGGACGGGTCGTCGACATCGACGCAACCACGGACGATGCAGGCCGCTGCCAGATCGTGGTGGCGACCACCGGGGCGGGACTGCAGACCCGCAACAAGATGGCCAACGGCGGATGGAGCGCTTGGACCCAGGTCGCGTCGGGTTCGTACACCGAGGTGACCGCGCTGCGGTACGACGGGGTCATCTGGGTCGCGATGATCGATCCGACCGGCGCCGCCTGGCGCACCTGGTACGACGACGACATTTGGTTCACACCGGTACCGCTCGGTGCGCCTGGCGGCGTGACGGCGTGGCGTGACGTGGACATGACCTGGGACGAGGCGGGGCGCGGCTTCATGCTTGCCACGCCCGAGGGCGGCGGGAACGTCCTGTGGTTCATGCCGATGTATGGCGGCGACACGGCCTGGACGTGGCGGACATTCGACACGGGGCTGTGGGCTCCCGGCTTCAGTCCCCGGGACGCACCCGAGCTGCTTACCATCACCGCGTCGAGGTGGATGGAGGACCCGCCGGGCATGACCTCACCCGTGATCTTCGGCACCGGCCCCGCCGGAAATGTGTACTTCATCGAGTACGCACGAGGGCCTAGCGTGGTTGGCTGGGTGCTCGACTGGAAGTCCTTCTACCACGAGCGGATCGTGTACTGACCGATGAGCGCATCCTCGGCCCCATGTGGCAACATCGCGTCACCCGGGCGTTTGAGGCTGGATTGGTCTTCGCTTGCGTCGGACGCCATTCGAGGCCGCGCTTCACTGAGGCCGCGCCGTCGAGCACCTCTCTGTGATATCTTGTTCGGCTGATGCCAGCCGCGATCCTCGAACACTTCGGCGACTACGAGCTAGTCGAACGGCTTGGTGTCGGCGGCATGGCCGAGACGTTTGTTGCGGTTCGGCGTGGGCCTGCGGACTTCGAGCAGCGCGTCTGCCTCAAGCGAATCCTGCCAACCTTCGCGAACGAGGCGGACTTCGTCGAGATGTTTCGCCGAGAGGCTCGCATGTCGGCGCTCCTCAACCACGGCCACATCGCGCGCGTGCTCGACTTCGGCAAGCACGACGGCACTCACTATCTCACGCTCGAGCTGATCGAGGGCACGGACCTTCGTGCGGCTCTGCGTCAGTTGCGCCGGCGGGGCGAGGCGCTGTGCACCGGCCTCACGTCTTACCTCGCGCACGCGCTTGGCTCGGCACTCGGTTTCGCGCACACCGCCGACGAGGACGGTCAGGCCTTCGGGATCATCCATCGCGACGTGTCACCCTCGAACGTCCTTCTGAGCAGGGCGGGTGAAGTGAAGCTTGCTGACTTTGGAATCGCCAAGGCCATGAACCTGCCCGGCAGCATTCAGAGCGGCGCACTCAAGGGGAAGATCCCCTACATGGCGCCGGAGTATGCGCTAGGCCGCGAATGCAGCGCGCGCTCGGACCTGTTCTCGCTCGGCGTGCTGCTCTACGAGTGCCTGGCCGGGTATCGGCCCTTCGACGGAAGCAGCGATATCCAGACGCTCGATCGGGCCCGGACCGGCCGACACGAGCACTTGCGCGATGCAGCGCCCCAGACCCCAGAGCCCATGGCCGACGCCATCGAGTCTCTCCTGGCCGCCGATCCCGAAGAGCGCCCGGCGAACGCAGAGGCGTTCCTTGCGAGGATCGCCGAAGTCCCGCCGCCCCCACTGGCGCAGCGCGACCTCGGCTTGCTCGTACGCTCGATCGAGAAGCATGACGACAAGCCGAGCGCGCCCGGTCTGGCGTCGACGCAGCCCGCGCCTACTCGGCGTCCTCGGAAACGCGTTCCATCTCGTCGGTAGCGTTCCCGTAGGTGTTCTTCTCCTGCTCTTCGAGCAAGCTCAGGCCGATCGCCATTGCCTTGCGCACGCGCTTGAGGAGCTCGTCGTCGGTCGCAATCTTCTCGACGGCCATCGACAGCTTCGATTCGAGCTGCGACTTCATCGCCTCGAGTGAGCCGACGCGAGACTCGAGCTCGCGCGTGCTGCCCTCCAGAGTCTCGACTCTGGCGCGGCTGGCATCGAGCTCGCTTTGCAGCCCATCGCGCGCTTCTTTGACGGTTCCGAGCTCATCTTGGAAGCGATCCCGAATCCCCTGCGTCTCCATGAGCAGAGTCTTGGTGCCTTCCAGCTCGGTGCTGGTCTCGGTGAGCTTGGCATCGAGCTCGATCGCCCGCTCTTCGTTCAGCGTCTCACGCTCACGCGCGCCGGAAAGCTCGGTCTCGGTATCCGCAAGCTTGCGGCCCAAGGTCGCTAGTTGCTTGGAATGCTCTTGTTCACGCGTCTCGAGCTCGAGTTGCTTCTCGCTCTGAAGTGCGGCTTCGCGCTCTTCCATGCTCCGCTGCCACATGGCCTCGGCCTCGGCCATCTTGCTTGAAGCAGCCTGGTCGAGCTCCTCGCTGAGAGAAGCCAGAGCAGCCTGCTTGGCGGCCTCGGCGGCTGCGGCGGCCTGTGTGAGGGCGGCAGCCTGAGAATCGGTAAGCTCCGAACGAAGCGAGGCCAGCGCGGTCTCTTTCTCGCTTGCCGCGGCGTGCAGAGCGGCCTCGCGGTCTTCTCGCGCATTCGCGAGCGCTGCCGCGGACTCGGCCTTCACCAGGTCCATGGCCTCTTCCTGGGCCACTCGGAGCCTGGCCATCTCGGCGTCCTGCGTGCCCTTGAGCGCTTCAACATCGGCAACCCGAGCCTCTCGCTCTTGCGCGAGCTCAGACTCGAGGGTTTCGACCTTGGCATTCTCACGCTCGAAGCGGGCCTTCACATCTTCGTATCGCTTGTTGGCGCTCTCCTTGTCCTCGGTCAGAGTCGCAATCGATTCCTGCGCGCTCGACAAGGAGTGCTCGAGCTCGGCGATCTTCTCGTCGAAATCGGCGCGCGCGCGCTCGAGAACGATCGACTGATCTCTGAGGTCGATGATTTCTTTGTCTCGCCCGCTCACCTGGTCACGGAGCTCGAGGATTTGTTTGTCCTTCGTGTTCAGCGCCTCGCGAAGATCGAGGAACTGACGACTCGAAACACCACCAGATGACTCGGCGAGCTTTGCCTTGAGCCCCGAGATCTCGGAGCGCAATCGCGCGACTTCGATCTGGCCAGTCGCGGGGGCCTCACTCGGCGCAGGCGGCGCGGTTGCCGGTCGGACGGACGCAGGCGGAGGCGCCGAAGGAGGTATCGTTGCGCTCGACACCTCGTCGGGCGGAACGTCGGAGACCATGATCACGTCATCGAGCTCTACGTCCTCGTACTCGCCGGTTCCCTCATCCACGGATTCCACAGCGTCCGCGAACTCGGGACTCTCGGAGGGCTGCTTCGTCTCGCCACCCATCAAGAGCGCATCGAAGGCCGTCTCAGCAAACTCATCGATTTCGTCGTCGATCTCGGTCGGTTCCCCGCCCTTGTTTGGCAAATCGCTCGACATGTTGTCCTCCGACATTTGGTCTCCCCTTCGAATCCCGCGGCAAGGTTAGCAGCCTTCTCGTCCTATGAACGAGAGTGCTTCCAATCCAGCCCCCAAGCGCATGCAAAGTTACGCCTCTGTCAGAAAAAGAATAGAGGCCCAGGCCTTGCCCTGTCAACGTTGCAGAGCGCGCGATTTGGGGATGCCGCAGGCGTCTCAGTAGGCAACGCGGGCGTTGGCCGCAAGCTGGAAGAGCACCGGGCGATCCAGGTCTCCGAAAAAGGCGTAGTTCACGCCGCCGTGCTGACGGATGGTCACTACGTTTCCGCCCACATTGTGATAGTAGAGTTCACGGCCACCGACATGTGTGCGGTGCGCGTTCCGCATGATTTCCGGGGACTGAAAGACCAGCAGCGTGAGGCGGCGGCCGCCGTGGTTGTAGTAGAGGGCGGCGGCCGGTTGGGTGCCGACTCTGATGTAGCGAGCGCCGACGAATTTCATTCCGGGCTCCTCGAACTGAGCCGGCCTCACGGGAAACGGGGTCTTGCCCTGGAAGTAGCGAACGACCTCCTGCGGCGCTTCGGCCTGTACGTCCGATGGCAAGGCCTGGGAATGCAGGTTGATGACGTCTTGGAGCATCCCGGCACCCTGGTAAGGGGTGCTTTCAGGCAGACCCATCACTCCACCGATGATCAACACTGCCGCCGCGGCGGTCGCGATAGGCCAGGTGTGTCGTAGGTGCATCGGCCGCGCTTCGATCGAATTGCGTTCCGCCCGTGTGGCGTCGATTTCGTCGAAGCGATGAAGGGTTCTACCCCAGAGGTGCTCGGGCGCGTGAACGCCTCCGATCGACTCACGCGTCAGCTGACGCAACGAGCGTTCAAACGCGAGGTTCTCCTGACAACCAGGGCATGCCTCCAAGTGGCGTTCAAACTCGATCTGCGATGCCGGATCGAGCTCGCCGTCGACGAATGCACCGAGATGACGTCGCACGAGCCTACAACTCATGGCTTCCCCGCCTTTCTCGAACGAAACGCTTCGAGCGGAATCGGACTTTCAAACTCGCCGTCTTCTTCGTCGATGATGCCAAGTTGGACCGCGTGCTTCTGAAGCGAGCCCTGGAGCTGCTTACGGGCCCGGTGCAGCCGAGACATCACCGTGCCGATCGGGCAGCCGACGATGTCGGAGATCTCTTTGTACGAGAGCTCTTCGACGTCAGCGAGCATGACCATGGCGCGGGCATCGTCGGAGAGCTCGTCGAAGGCGCGGTTGATCTCCTGCCCAATCAATCGCCGCTCCGCATCACCTACGGGGTCGGTCAGGCCACGCATGGTCGCGCGGCTCATCACGCCCTCCCCGACCGGCATCGCCATCGGTCCCTCAAAGACCTCTCGCTCGCGACTCTTGCGCCGGTAGCGGTTGACGAAGCTGTTCATCTGAATTCTCAGAAGCCAGGCCTTGAAGTTGGTCCCTGCCTCGAAGCGCTCATAGAAGCGATAGGCTCGTACCAGGGTGTCCTGCACGAGGTCCTCGGCGTCCACCGGGGAGCGGGTCAGGCGAAGGGCCACCGAATAGAGTGTGTCGAGATGAGGCCGTGCCTCCGTCTCGAATAGCTGCCGTTGAGCCTCTACTTGTTTGGATTTCCTGGGCATGCCTGCTCGTAGAACCCCTGGTACCAGGGATTATTCCACGCTATCAGGCGGCTCGTCTTTTTGGGAGCCCTGGCGGAGCTTCGCCTCTAGCTCCTCGATTCGAGTCTGGAGCCGCAGCACTTCGCCCTGAAGCTGCTTCACGTGGTTCGCCGCACTTTCGAGGACGCCGCGAACACGATCGTCGGCAGCGTTGTAGACCTCGGCGCCAATCTCCTCGGCTCGCCCGACCAGCTTGCCCACCGGTCCTTCTTTGAGTGAAGTCAGAAACTTCTGGCGCCCTTGCTGGATGAAGCCCCGGAGGCTCTGCACCGACCAGGCCGTGGCATTTCCGCTCTTCTGCTCCTCATAGATGATCTGCGCGAGCGTGACTTTGGTCAGGTCGTTCTTCGTACGGTTGTCGAGGACCTTGACCTCTTCGCCATTTCGGACGAGCTCGGCGATGCGGTCGAGCGTCACGTACCTGCTGTCGCGGGTGTCGTAGAGCTTGCGGTTTGCATAGCGCTTGATGACCCGAATCTGTTCCACCTCTGGCATGCCTGACAACAGGCTAGCCCGGCGACGCACTGCGTCAAGCTGGCGCTTTGGGACGCCCTCATTACGCTAGTCAGAGGGGTACTGTGGCCGCGGAGCAGGCAACATCGTTCGGGGAGCTGTTTCGAAGGCTGGCCCGGCTCGACGAGATCGACATGCGCGTCGGATTGATCTGCGAGCGACTCCTGTCCTCGTCGGACCTCGAAGCTGTGCAACTGCTCCACGATGCGCACATGGGAGCAGCTCTTGGGGGGTCGGATGCGCAACTCGTGTTCCTCGCCTTCGGCTGGGCGCTCTTCGAGCCGCGAATCGAATCACGTCGGGTCGCGCTCGGCAAAGCCGCTCGACGCGCAGAGCTTCATCAGGTC
>Ga0316201_10000331_pt1 | contig 25660 bp, 26 predicted proteins | sample CS6wburrow_MG_FD_204516 | JGI IMG/M metagenome (GOLD analysis project Ga0316201, IMG submission 204516) | Coastal sediment microbial communities from Delaware Bay, Delaware, United States - CS-6 worm burrow | ecosystem: Environmental > Aquatic > Marine > Coastal > Sediment | place: USA... | reverse complement strand
TTTTGAAAAAGAAAAATCCCTTTTAAATCAGTTCATAGCGGAAATAAGGGATAAATCAACACAAAAAGATCCCATGCGTTTTCGCAGGAACATAGAACGATGCGGTGAGATCTTATGTTATGAATTAAGCAAATCCTTATCCTATAGATCAACTACAATAGTTACCCCTTTTGGAACCAAGGAAATGATGGTCCCGTCAGACCAATTAGTGCTGTGCTCCGTTTTGAGAGCCGGATTACCTTTGCATCAGGGCCTTCTGAACTATTTTGACCGTGCAGAAAATGCATTTATATCGGCGTACAGACATCATCCTGGTGGGGGCGATGAATTTGAGGTAATTGTAAAATACTTTGCTGCCCCAGATCTAAACAATAAAATCCTGGTACTGACAGACCCCATGCTGGCAACAGGAAAAACGCTGGAAAATGTACTTAAGGCATTGAAAAGTCACGGCCAGCCTAAACAAATTCATATTATCTCGGTCATTGGTTCCAGCGATGGGGTTGCATATATAAAAAGCATCTTTCCTGAAAATACACATTTATGGATCGCAGCTATAGATGATGAACTCACTTCCAAAGGGTACATTATCCCAGGCCTGGGAGACGCCGGGGATCTGGCCTTTGGAGAAAAATTGTAAACCGATCTTTGAAAAGGCCTTTTTGTTACACTACAAAGATGTTAACTTAACATATGCATTCATCCAAGATTTCTTTTACCGTAATACTTTTTCTTGGTGTGTTCTTATTCTCTTGCAAGAAAAAGCAAGACAGGGGTATTTCTGAAGTAAGTAATCTAGCACCCAATATTATCTACATTCTGGCAGACGATCTGGGTTACGGGGAAATTGGGGTGTATGGTCAGGAAAAGATTGAAACACCCAATATAGATGCCTTGGCCAGGGAAGGGATGCTATTTCGCCAACATTATACCAGTGCTCCGGTTTGTGCCCCTGCCAGATATATGCTAATGACCGGACAACATTCTGGCAACGCCTATATAAGAGGAAACGACGAATGGGCAGAACGCGGCAATGTGTGGGACTACAGGGCAATGGCCAAGGATTCTACCCTGGAAGGACAACGACCCATACCATCAAACACCATAACCTTGCCTCAAAAATTAAAGGAAGTAGGGTACGTGACCGGAATGGTGGGTAAATGGGGTCTTGGGGCACCGCATACACAAGCCATCCCAAACAAAATGGGGTATGACTTTTTCTTTGGATACAATTGTCAGCGCCAGGCCCATACGTATTACCCACTGCATTTGTATAAAAATGAAAACAGGGTGCAACTACTTAATGATACCATTGCACCACATACCGGTTTACCGGCAGGTGCGGATCCTAATTTATCCAGCACCTATAACGCATACAATCTTAAGCGTTATGCTCCGGATCTTCTTTTTGACGAACTAAGTTCATTTGTAGATGCTAACAAGGAGCATCCGTTTTTCCTTTATTGGGCAACTCCCATACCGCATGTGCCTATACAGGCACCAAAAAAATGGGTAGACTATTATATTGACAAATTTGAAGATGAAACACCGTATAAGGCGGGGAAAGGATTGGGTTATTTCCCGCATAAAAATCCACATGCCGGCTATGCTGCCATGATTTCCTATTTGGATGAAAATATTGGGAAACTGGTTGCACAATTAAAAAAAGAGGGAATATATGAAAACACACTGATCATATTTACCTCAGATAATGGCCCGTCCTATGCAGGAGGTGCAGATCCTGAATGGTTTAATAGCGGAGGTCTTTTCAATGCTACTTATGGCAAGGGGAAGGGTTTTGTGTATGAAGGAGGAATAAGGGTACCCATGATAGCCTCATGGCCAAAAAAGATTAAAGCGCAAACTACTACGGATCATATTTCTGCCCATTATGATGTGATGGCTACTCTGGCAGATCTGACAGGATTTACGGTACCTGCTACGAATGACGGAATTAGTTTTTTGCCTACACTTTTAAACAAAAAAGAGCAACCGGTTCATGAATTCCTCTTTTGGGAATTTCCAGAATATGGAGGCCAGGTAGCAATAAGAATGGGCGATTGGAAAGTAATTCGAAAAAATCTGAAGACAGAGAAGGAGGGACCTACCTTAGAACTTTACAACTTAAGAAACGATCCTCAGGAAATTATCAATTTGGCTTCTGATCATCCGGAATTAATTCAAAAAGCAGCTGCAATTTTCAAAAGAGAACATCAGAATGCTGAATTAGACAGATTTAGAATTCCGGCTATTGAAACCGGTTTACTCGTTCATTATTAACTTTTTTATTAATGAGAAAATCACTGTTTTATAGTACTACTTTTAAACTGGTCTTCTTCCTGGCACTAATTTTCCAGATACATTGTAAAGATCAAAAACAAGTCACACTTGAATCCTCGGAATTACCAAACGAACAAGCCGTTGATATTCTTTTAGCCCAACCAGAAAACATAAAAACACCTGAAGGAATGGTTTGGATTCCGGGAGGGATATTTTCACAAGGTGCTTTACCAGAAGATCCAATGGCAATGGCACATGAAAGACCGGCACACCTGGTTGCGTTGGATGGGTTCTTTATGGACATCCATGAGGTGACAAATGCACAATTTGCTCGTTTTGTAAAGGAAACGGGATATAAAACCGTTGCTGAACGCGCTATAGATTGGGACGAAATGAGGAAACAGCTTCCTGAAGGAACAGCCAAGCCGCCAGATTCTATAATGCAGCCCGGGTCGCTCGTATTTAAGAAACCCAAGGTTCCCGTTACTGATTTGAACGATTTTTCACAATGGTGGGAATGGACCATTGGAGCCAATTGGAAACATCCTACTGGACCAGCAAGTTCCATTGCAGGCAAGGAAACGCACCCGGTTGTTCATATTGCTTATGAAGATGCAGAGGCCTATTGCAAATGGGCAGGAAAAAGATTGCCTACCGAGGCTGAATGGGAGTATGCAGCAAGGGCAGATCAGAAAGGCGCTGTGTATTCCTGGGGAACTGATGCCGCTATGTTGTCCCAAATGGCGAATACCTGGAATGGCAATTTTCCTATACAGAATAATTCCAACGATGGTTTTGAGAATAAGGCTCCCGTAATGTCCTATCCACCCAACAAATTTGGGTTGTACGATATGGCCGGAAATGTATGGGAATGGACTCAGGACTGGTATAATTCTAATTACTATAAAGAAATCGCACAAAACGTACTCTCCCTAAATCCACAGGGAGCTGCATCCCCTTGGAATGCCGGGAATCCATATGCTATGGAAAAAATTATTAAGGGGGGTTCATTTCTCTGCAATGCGTCGTATTGTGCCAGTTACCGAATTACTTCCAGGATGGCCACAAGTACAGATTCTTCTTTGGAGCATGTTGGGTTTAGATCCATAGCAACAGTAGAAATGCTCTCTCCAAAATAGGTATAATCTCAAGAATTGAAGCCCAGAAAGGGGTTTATAGGGGTATAAGAACTTTTAATAACTTTTAAAGTAAGGTTTTTGTTGAAAAACCTACTTTTATACCGAATTAAATAGAACTAAATTGTAGTTATGTCAGAAAAGATAGAACGTATAAAAACACTTATTTTAGGTTCGGGACCTGCTGGTTATACAGCGGCCATTTATGCTGCCAGAGCAGACCTGAAACCTATTATGTATACGGGTATGGAACCCGGCGGACAATTGACCACAACCACGGAAGTTGACAACTTCCCTGGGTATCCGGAAGGGATCGATGGCCCTACCATGATGCTTCAATTACAACAGCAAGCCGAACGATTTGGAACTGAAGTCCGGATTGGAATGGCAACAGCAGTCGATTTCAGTAATGAACCGGGCGGAATTCATAAAGTTACCATTGATGATAATAAGGTGGTGGAAGCCGAAACCGTCATTATTTCGACAGGAGCGACAGCTAAATATTTAAACATACCAAGCGAACAAAGATTGCGAGGTGGTGGCGTATCTGCCTGTGCCGTCTGTGACGGATTTTTTTATAAGGGGCAGAATGTTGCCATTGTTGGGGGAGGAGATACCGCTGCTGAAGAAGCTTCGTACTTAGCAAATATTTGTAATAAGGTTACTATGTTGGTGCGTAAAGATTATATGCGTGCGTCCAAAGCAATGCAACACCGGGTAGCAAGTTTACCAAATATTGATCTGAGATACAATACAGAGGTAGATGAAATCTTGGGCGATCAGGTTGTTGAAGGATTACGAATGGTCAATAATAAGACAGGGAAGAAAGAAGAAATTGCGATCACAGGATTTTTTGTGGCCATCGGACATAAACCCAACACCGAAATATTTAAAGGGCAATTGGAAATGGACGATACGGGATATATTATTACAAAAGGTAAATCTACTAAAACCAGTAAACCCGGGGTTTTCGCGAGTGGGGATGTACAGGACAAGGAATACAGACAGGCAGTTACGGCAGCAGGAACTGGCTGTATGGCGGCATTGGATGCAGAACGCTATCTTGCTACTATTGAAACACCTCAGGAAGTATCCTAACCCTATATCATAAAAAAAACCGCTACGTTTTGCAGCGGTTTTTTTATTTTATGAAATTTTAATCTATCCTGACATAGTTTTCAGAGAAGGTTCTATTTCCATCCATATCTAACGATATTTGGCTATAGGTATTGTCCTTTAAATCTAACTCAAAGGTAAACTCACGCAAGGTATCTAAAGCTTGCATCATCTCGAAATCTCCATATTCAATGGTTTCTACTAACTCAGTATCTGTGATCTTATAAGAGCCATAGCCAAATCTTCCCTGAGAATCGCCGGGAACCCATCGGGACCACATAATTTTTCCATTGTAATAGATTTTTACCTGGCGGTAGCCCTCGGTTTTTGGCACAGTGTCAACCTTATCACCATCCCAGTTACTAAAGCTTTGCAGCTCCCATACTCCTTGCATTGAGTGCATTGGGCTAGGTTTTGAAGAAATAATTGTTGCCGCAAATACAAGAATTAATGCAAAGAAGCTAAGTTTAAGTATATTTTTCATAAAAGTGTATTTTGCTCGATTTTAATTGCGAAATTAAGATACAATATTTTTATGAAACCTTTAACTTATAATCTAATAAATGGACAATTTGAAACAAAAAGTGCTCATAGGTTGTATTTATTCAAATTCATTGAGGGCATTTGCCAGGGTTTCGATATCGCCTATGGTATGGGCAGCACTCAAAACAATACGGCTGGTAGCATAGGTATCTTCCGTTGGGTATTTAAAGTCCGTAACAATGATGTTTTTCTTCTTTAAATGTGCTGTCAGATTTGGGTCTGAATATCCGAAAACTGGATACTGGGGCATAAAATGAAGCAATTCTTTTCTATCAAAAACTTTTAAAAAATGGGCTATGTTTTTCTGAAGTAGTGCGCGTTTGGTATTATATATTTCAGCTGCTTCTAAAAAATAAGCCAAATAAAAAGGGGCAGCCGGACTTGCACCACCATAAAAATCGGTTGTCATCAACTGATCTATACGGTTTCTCGTGCCAAAAACGGCACCTGCCTGTAACCCCAATGCCTTTCCTAAAGAGGCACATAAAATAATTTCTTTACAGGGTACCGTTAAAAGAGTTCTGAATACTCCGGAACCATTATCCCCCACAACACCTATACCATGGGAATCGTCCACTACTAATATACAGGGTGCCAACGGCAGTGTCTTCAATATTTCAAAAGAAGGATAATTGCATCCGGAAAAATCAATGGAATCGACGAACACAACGGGTATTTCTTTTTTCTGCAGATCCAGGTGTTCCCTTAGCGCAATATTTAAGGTCGTATAGGTAGTATATGGTTTGGAGTTAGGCTGATAAAGGGCCGAATGACTATTAGGTGCATAAAATAATTTGTAATCCGGACCATTAAAATGACTGCCTAGCAATTGCCCAGCCAAATATCCGGATGACATGGATATGCTCGCTTCACTTCCTACCCAGCTGGCAAGGTATTTTTCGGCTTTCTCATATATGGAAAGTTGAATATTCGATTTCCGGGATGCACCGTAATTGGAACCATACCGGCGAATGGAACTTAGGACCAGTGCCTGAAAGTCCGCATCGGTCTGAACCCCCAGATAGGACGTTCCGCCAAAATACAAATAGGTCTTATTTCGGATCTTTAGGTGACGGCCAGGATAGGTATCTATAAGGATGCTCATTTCAAAAGCGTTATACCACTTCCACCCAGGGATGGAAATTCAATTTCTCCATTCTCCAGGATGCGAATGCCTTTCGCAATATCAGCGATTATTAGCAAGGGCCCGTCCATGTCCACATAATCTAACTGCGGTAGCAACTGACCTATGGCAGATATTCCCACCGTAGATTCCGTCATGCATCCCACCATGATCTTCAGTCCTAATTCACGCCCTTTTTTGATCATACGCAAGGCCGGGGTAAGTCCACCGCATTTAGTTAATTTAATGTTGATGCCATTGAAGTGCAAAGCACATTTTTCTACATCTTCTTCAACGATACAACTCTCATCGGCAATCACCGGGAGTACAGAATGCTGCAGCACTTTTTTTATACCTACCCAATCGTCTGCTTTCAATGGCTGTTCTATAAATTCTACTCCCAACGATTTTAAGCGGGAAGCATAAGAAATGGTTTGTGGTGCAGTCCAGGCACAATTCGCATCGATCCTGAAAACGGCTTGTGTATGTTTCCTGAGTTCCTGTACGATAGCAACATCATCTTTGGTACCCAATTTTATTTTATAGATGGGCCAGGGTTTTTCCTGCATTTTTTGTACCATGTTAGCAATGGTATCTATGCCTATGGTGTAATTGGTAATGGGATACCTGGAAGTATTGGTTCCCCAAATTTCATACAAAGGTTTTCCCAGGATCTTTCCGTATAGATCGTGTGCAGCCAGATCCAGTGCACATAGCGCAAACTGACTCAGGTTTTTGTCACATAACCATGCATGGAAGGCTTCTGGTTTGGAAAAAGGAAACGATTCTATTTCAGGGCGAATATTGTTTATTTCAGCTTGTAAACTTGCCAGGGTGATCTTGTAATACGGATTGGAAGTAGCCTCTCCATAACCCGTTTTGCCTTGATGGGAGAGATGAACTATAAGGGTATCCTGGGTGTCGTGCGATTCCCTGGATATGGTGAACGTATGCTTTAATTGTAAAGTGTATGTTGAGAGTTGTAGTTGCATACATATAATTTATACTAAGATAAACAAAGAGGTGAAACCCTAAATATAAAAACCCCGACGGAATTGCCGGGGTTTTTAAATGATAGGTTGGGTCGTAATACAAGACTATTTAAGTGATCTTTCAATACTAAGAAGGTTAGTATGAGGTTACCTTATTCCTTATGCACACTCCCCGATACCGATTTCTTCTTCTCCACACTGGCTTCCCCGGTATAGGAGATATCGGCACCACTGCTGGCATCGGCGATTAAAAACTCCGATACATTCACAGAAATATCGGCCCCGCTGCTGGCATCGGCATGGCAGGTCTTTACGGTAAAGTCTCGTGCCCTGATATCAGATCCACTGCTGGCATCGGCATACATCAAGGTAGCTTCCCCGGTCATTCGTATATCGGCTCCACTGCTGGTATCTACTTCAACTTCGTCTGCAACGAGTTCTACCTTAATACCTGCACCACTGCTGGCTTCGAGGGAGATTTTATTGGCCCTGATCATGTTCCTGGAAATAAGGTCCGCCCCGCTGGAGGCATCCAGAGCAGTAATTTCAGGCAAAGTAACGAACACTTTTTTAGTGGCCATTCCAATATTTTCTATGGCATGCACACGAAGTTTGCCATTTTTTATATCGGTTCCTATAAGGTCGATAATATTTTCATCTGCTTCTACCCTGATCTCATAGTCATCGCCCTGTGTAACATACACATCCAATCCTTCAGAGGCCGTAACCTGCGTAAATTCTGAGTAAACCTCCCGGCTATCTTTTACTACTACTCCGTTCCCTTTTTTACCTTGCCCAAAGTTTACGTCGAAAACACAGGAGGATAAAAAGAGCGCCATAAATAAGGCAATTGCCATTCTTGCTAGTGTTGTCATGATTTTGTTTTTTAAACCCTTTGTTGTTCTTGCCAGTAAGGGTGTTGATTACTATTTGATTATTGATTGATTAAAAGTATGGCTCAACTTAGATAAATAATAGATTCAATTACTCAACTGTTATTTATCAGGGACGAACTGTTCGAATCTAATTTTTTTCTTTCGATTTTATTTTCACCCCGTTCTCATCGATCTTCATTTCAAAAGATTCGCCATTGTCCTTCACATTAATATCTATGCCGTCCTCGTTGATGATAATGCGTCCGTTATCATCATCATCGTTCCACGTATTGCTTTCCAGATCTTCCGGGCAATCCAGGCATTTTAATTCACCGCTTTGCTGCATGACCCATTGATATTCCACGATTTCGCTACGGTACATATCCCGGTCGTATCTTGTGATCCTTCCAATATTCCGACGAGCACCTACTTCAAATGTTAATACGGTACCCTCAGGCACGGCAATGGTAATTCGCACTTCCTGGTCGCGTACTTTGTTTTCAATATCCGTGGTAAGGAAATTATCCAGGGAGAGTACATTGCCTTCCAAGGCATAGTTATAGGATATATTCTCGGCCCTGTCCCGTGCATCTTTGAAAGAACTGCCATCCGCATCTTTTCGAATACGAATATGGGCCAGGGAATCTTTGGATTTAATGATATCGAACCGGATATCGTCCGAAAATAAAAGTCGGTCCCCATTTTCATTGTACGTCAGGCTCATGCCATCTATGCCAATGTTATCCTGATTTTCATACAACTCACTTGCCTGTGTCCTGATAAGCAGGGTGTCTGGTTCCGGGGAAAAGTACAATTCCTCTTTAACCGTAACACTACCGGTATACGCATGGGCCGATGCTTGTTTTATACCCAAAACAATGAGTCCAATGATAGCGAGCAGCCAAAGTCCTAAAAGTGAAAACTTAATAATATTCCCGATGGATTTAAGGTTGTTGATCAAGATTTTAAGTCCCAGGTAAAGCAGGAAGAAAAATGGAATTCCCACAGCAAAGAAGGTGAGCAACGATACCAGCCATACAGGGACATCGGTAGAATTAACCATATCGTAAAAATCTACACCTGGTATATGGATAATGTCTAGTGTGCCCACGGTAAACAATCCTACAAAAAGGCCAATTAGAGTAGCAGCTCCAATGATGATCAGCAAGATCCCGATGAATTTGGCAAATACCTTAAACAGGAACATGATTACATTACCAAGGGCATCAAAAAAAGTTTGCCCACTGCTCTTTACCTTGTTGCCAACCTTATCGTAGTCTACTCCTTTCACTTTTTCAGCAACTTCATCAAAACCCTCTTTTACCTTGCGTTCTATATTGCTTATGTTGATGGGTTCTCCCTTCATATCCAGTTTCTGCGAGGTGGTAGCCGCTTCAGGAACCAGGATCCATAATAAGATATAGCCTATAAATCCAAAACCGGTGGCAAGTGCCAGGAATATAAATATGAGCCGTATCCATAGCGCATCAAATCCTAAATAATGCTCTAAACCGGCACAAACACCTCCGATATACTTATTATCTATATCACGGTATAATTTCTTGGTACGCGACCTGGTTGAGGTTGTATCATGTGGTCTATCTTCAAAGATATCTTCATCTACCATGTAATCTTCGGGTTGCCCCATTACATTGATGACCTCATCTACCTCTTTCAGGGTAATCACCTGCCGGTCGCTTTCCATTTTATCCTGAAAGAGTTCAGCTATTCTTGCTTCTATATCGGCAATGATTTCATCACTTCCTGCGGTACCTGAAAAAGACCTTTTTATGGCCTCTAAATACCGTTGCAGCTTCTTGAATGCTTCTTCATCGATGTGAAAAAGTACATTAGCGAGATTTATATTGACTGTTTTGTTCATTTTTTTGTTTTTTTAGCTTTGGTGACCAAATTCACTGCGTTTCTTAATTCGTCCCAGGTTGTATCCAGTTCTTTTAGGAATAATTTCCCGGTTTCTGTAAGCCCGTAATACTTACGTGGCGGACCGGAAGTAGATTCTTCCCATCGATAATTTAGCAAACCTGCATTTTTAAGCCTGGTTAATAGCGGATAGATAGTCCCTTCTACAACCAGCATCTTTGCGTCTTTAAGAGTTTCCAAAATTTCGGAAGTATACTTGTCTTCTCCATGTAAAACGGAGAGGATGCAGTATTCCAGCACTCCTTTGCGCATCTGGGCTTTTGTGTTTTCTATGTTCATAATTTCTTATTTCTGTTATTTGCTGACGGATTGTTTTCCGGAAATTCCTTCAACATTGGGTTAACTGTTCGTTTTTTGATGATTCATTTGATCTTGATTGATGATGATTTGATTGATGAATAAACTCTGATTATGTTCTGCTGCTATATCTTATTTTATAAATGGTATGGTGATCGGGTATTTAAAAGCTTGCCCTTCATTGGTCCTTATCGTTGCCAATATGGTGTACACTATGTTTATGACAAACAGTGCGGCCTGTACCAAACCTGTAATACCCAGGGGCCAGATCCATCTGTTAAACGGAAACCTGTCACTGTCGAAATGAAAATTGAAAGTATTAAAGTGATCCCAATCTCTGATATTAATAAATCCACCATCAAAAAGGTCGGGAAAAAACCCAAAGAAGAAGGGGATCGATACTATACCGAATACAATGGAATACAAAAGAAGGCTGATTTGAAAATTCAGTGCCTGCTTTCCGTTATAGTCCACAAATGCGTAATCTTTTCTATTGGCCAGCCATAAGACCAGGGGTAAAAGGAAGTTCCCAAAGGGTATGAAGAACCGGGTAAAGGTCGAAGCATGTATGGCAGCCGACAAATTTCTTTCGTGTTTGGATAATGTTTCTGTCATGACATATTAGTTTCTTATGCAAATATATATCCAAAAGAAGGTATTATGCAAAACATAGTACTAAAATTTAACAAAATATTAACATTAGGAGGTTCAACTATTTTCGATAATTTTAGCATCTAATTCAATAACTATGAGTACTGCCGTTGGTAAATTCAATACGTTCCTTTTTTTTAAATTACCATCGGCTTGGTGGTGCGGTGTGCGGTTGCGACATTTGGATTCCCAAAAGTCAATAGTGTCTGTTAAATACCGATGGATCAATCAAAACCCATTTAAATCTATGTTTTGGGCCGTGCAGGGTATGGCCGCGGAATTAACTACAGGGGCTATGGTAATGGATCAGATTCGAAAGAGTGGAAAAAGGATCTCTATGTTGGTAGCAAATAATAACGCCACGTTTACCAAAAAAGCGACAGGACGTATTACGTTTACTTGTGAGGATGGAGCTAAAATAAGTGAGGCCTTACAAAATGCTTTAGAGTCAGGGGAGGGGCAAACCGTCTGGATGAAGTCAACCGGTGTAAATGAACAGGGGGTAGTGGTCTCGATCTTTAATTTTGAGTGGACTCTTAAAATAAAATCGTAACCATTATTAAAGCTCATTACCAACGGATCTAAAGAATGGAACAAAAGATCCTTTTTGAGGAAGAACAGCGTTTTACCCAATGGTATATTTGGATCCTTTTACTGGGTCTATTGTGTATTCCTGTGTACGGTATTATACAACAGTTGGTATTGAAACAACCTATTGGGGATAAACCTATGTCCGATTTGGGCCTGGTCATTATATTGTTTACCCAGCTGTCCTTATGTTTGCTTTTTTGGATACTGAAGATAAAAACTACAATTTCAAAAGAAAAAATCAGTTTTCGCTTTTTTCCTTTCGTTACAAAAACAATCCCTTGGGATGAAGTGGAAGTAGCAGAAATTGTGAAGTATCGTTTTGTGGGGTACGGTATTCGGATTTTCACTTCCTACGGTACCGTTTATAATATCAATGGTAATAAAGGGATGGCCCTCACTTTAACTAATAAAAAGAAATTACTAATAGGAACTCAAAAACCGTATGAACTTGAAGATGTTATCCATAGTGTCCTTAAATAAATTGTAACATTTTGAGTTGGTTCACAACTAACAGTGTATAACTTAAAAACTTTACCATGAATGCACACGAAATAGACTATCACATCTTTGGAGAAGAGATGCAATTTGTAGAACTAGAACTGGACCCCCAAGAGGCCATTATAGCAGAAGCCGGTAGTTTTATGATGATGGATACCGATATTAAGATGGATACCATCTTTGGGGACGGCTCTAACCAGAGCCAGGGTGTGTTGGGTAGTTTACTCTCTGCCGGCAAACGGATCTTAACAGGAGAGGGACTTTTTATGACTTCTTTTCTCAACATAGGTCAGGGCAAACGAAAACTTAGCTTTGCCTCTCCGTACCCGGGTAAAATAGTACCTATAGACCTTTCCGAAAAACAGGGTAAATTTATTTGTCAAAAAGATGCTTTTCTCTGTGCTGCACAGGGGGTTGCTGTCGGGATCGAATTCTCAAAACGCCTGGGCAGGGGATTGTTTGGGGGTGAAGGGTTTATTATGCAAAAACTGGAAGGAGACGGAATGGTTTTTGTTCATGCAGGAGGCACCTTAGCTAAAAGAGAATTAGGTTCAGGCGAAGTGATCAAGGTAGATACAGGTTGCATCGTTGGCTTTACTAAAGATGTTGATTACGATATTGAATTTGTTGGGGGAATTAAAAACACCCTATTTGGAGGCGAGGGATTATTTTTTGCCACCCTAAGGGGCCCCGGTGCCGTATATATTCAATCCTTACCATTTAGCAGGCTCGCGAAAAGGGTCTGGGCTGCTGCTCCGCAACAAGGAGGAAAGGATAAAGGAGAAGGAAGTATTCTCGGTGGCTTGGGCGATCTGATCGATGGTGACAACAGATTTTAATAAGTATCCCGAATAAATTCCAAGAGCCGCTGCATATTTTCTTTTATTACACCCGTTGGAATTAAAAAATGATTGTTCATAAAACTAAAGATCAAGGTCTTTCCCGAATTGGTTAGGAGATAACCACTAAGGCAATAGGTATTTCCTAGGGTACCGCTTTTAGCAATAATATACGGATGTGGATTTCCTGCATACCAATCCTCAAGGGTTCCGGAAACGCCACCTTTCGGGAACAGGGTAAACAAACGATCTCTTGGAACCTCCTGAAACATTTTGTTCAATACAAAAACCAGCGATTCCGGAGTAAAAAGATTGTACCTGGAAAGCCCCGATCCGTCTACCCACCTGGGGGCATATTCTAGTTCTGCAAGATATGTATCCAGCATAAAATTACGCGATGTAACACTAGTTAAGGTATCGGACAGGATAGAAGACGCCAGGATAAGCAATTGTTCGGCTAAAAAGTTGTCACTTTCCTGCATCATTCGTTTAGAAATGCTATCGGTAGCGATACTATATAGGAGTTGTTTTTTTATGGTGGGCATACTGGCTGCTAATCCAATTTTTTTCCCGGTAGCCTCCTCCAATAACTGTGTGGTAAGCCTTGCATTGGTTTTGAAAGGAATTAAAAGGGTATCCTTGCGGGTTGTGTCAATGTAAAATATATTCGCATCTGTCACTCTTTTTCTTGGATTGTTCTGGAGGCGAACGCTGTCCTTAAAAAGTGAGGGGAATACCTGCATAGAATCTGCATATTGAATTTCAATAGTATTGCCATATAGCGGAAATCCACTGCGTTCTGGGGAATAATAACTGTCAAAATCTTCCCAGGCCCATCCCGGTCCACGCAGGTCGTCCTGAAAATTACCAGCGTAATATTTTATATGTTCAAAACCCTGAATAAAAGAAATGCCTGTACTGTCTTTGTAATAGGGATGCAAGGCAGAAGGGTCGCCTGTTCCTTCAAAATACAAAGTATCATTTAGCAATGCAAATTTTATACTGGGAACGGTATCGGGCAATAATTTCAAAGCAGTATACAAAGTGAAAATCTTGGTATTGCTGGCAGGGGTAAAATATTTTGTGCTATTTTTTGTGTATAAAGTATCTCTAGTTGCCGGATTGTATATCATGATCCCCGTAAAGTGGTCCTGAAAGTAAGATGCATTGACTTCCTTAGCCAATTTTTTTTGGAATCGAATATTTTTTCGAGATGCACAACTTCCTAAAGCCATAACCAACAGCATGGTTAGAAAAATTTTTAGTGTTGATTTCAAGAATGTCAGTTTTCTATTATTTAGGTAGTTCATCGATTAAAATGTGAAATTATCTAATATTTAACTTAGGTGGAACAATATTTAATACCTTTTTTTTGTTAAATTCGTTGAGAACAGTCTAACTAAACACAAACACGTATGGCTAGAGCTATGTTGGAGTATTATAAAACAGTACTCCAAAAAGTTAGTTTCGATGCTAAGTTATTCAGCAAGGAACTTCAGAAGGCAATTTCAAAGTTATTACCTTTCGAAATTGAAGAATTGAAACGCTGGTTACAGCAGTTTATCACAGACAAACCCGAACTGCAAGGGAGTTTAATTTACATAAAAAAAGCATAAAAAAATGCCGCCCATTAGGCGGCATTTTTTATTCATGACTTTGTCTTTCTCACTATTTCGCCAGTGGACTAATGATATTAACGTCCTGGAAAGCGATCGCACCCCTTACAATCGACGAAATAACATCTCTCAAGGCTTCTGTAATATGAAGCTTTAATTCCTTTTTATGGTAAATAAGGCTAATTTCCCTTGCAGGTGAAGGTTCCACAAAATATCTAAGATTAGATTTTTTGGTAGTATCCAGTTCTATAGAATTTAAGTAGGGTAACAAGGTCATACCAAGTCCTTCATTTGCCAGGTTTATGAGGGTTTCAAAGCTTCCACTTTGCAGCTGAAAATGTTCATCCTCAAAATTCCGGGACGTTTTACAGAGATTAACTACTCCTTCCCTAAAACAATGACCATCCTGAAGCAGGAGAATATCCTTGATATCTAGATCTTCCGGGTTTAATTTTACTTTATTGCTAAGTCTGTGGGTTGGGGGCACATATCCAACAAAAGGCTCGTAATAAAGGGGTCGTTCCTTTATAAACTCTATATCTAACGGAGTAGCTGCAATACCGGCATCGAGATGCCCATCCTGCAAATTTCGTATCAGACTTTCTGTATTTTGCTCTTTTATGATAAGATTTACCTTGGGATATTTTTTTATAAATGTCTTTAGGAACATAGGTAGAAGGGTAGGCATTACAGTTGGTATGATCCCAAGGGTGAATTCCCCTCCAATAAACCCTTTTTCCTGATCTACGATATCCTTAATGCGTTTTGCCTCATTTACAATGTTCTTAGCTTGCGCAACGATCTTTTTCCCCGCCTCGGTGATTGAGATAGGTTTTTTACTCCGGTCAAAAATGCGCACATCCAATTCGTCTTCCAACTTTTGCACCTGCATACTCAAAGTGGGCTGTGTTACAAAACTTTTCTCTGCAGCTAATGTAAAATTTTGATATTCGGCAACCGCTAAAACATACTGTAATTGTGTAATGGTCATTAAGATAAATTTGAATGATAAATTTATAAAAACTATCAATAAAACTTATTAGAAATGATCATTATTATTCAATAAATTTATACTTATAAAAAATAAAAACGTATGAAATTAAACAGTATAGGGCTGGATGCCCAGCAATCAAGGGCACTCGGAAAAGAATTAAATATTTTATTGGCCAATTTTCAGTGTTACTATATGAACTTAAGAGGTATTCATTGGAATATTAAAGGCAAACGGTTTTTTGATCTTCATGTAAAATTTGAAGAATTGTATAACGATGCCAACCTTAAAGTTGATATGGTAGCAGAACGGGTTTTAACACTGGGGGAGGTACCGCTACATACCTTTGAAGATTACAGTAAAGCATCTAAAGTACGCTCCGGAAAGAATATCACGGTAGATGAGGAGGCCATCCGGTTAATAGTAGATTCACTGAAAGAATTGCTAAAAATTGAGCGGAGAATTTTGGATGCTTCAGCAGCAGCGAATGATGAAGGTACCAATTCAATGATGAGCGATTTTATCACCGAACAGGAAAAGACGGTTTGGATGATGAAAGCATGGTTAGCCGAAGAAATCTAGTAAATAGATTGATTTTAATGCCCACTGATCGTGGGCATTAAAAATAACTTCTAATTAAAAACGGATCTTTAAGTGCAGGGCTTCATCAGCCACCATGAATTTAGCATTTTCAAAAGTTGGAGGGCCATTGAGTATTTCATTACCTGAGAGTCCATAACTTTCTTTTGGCATCCCATTCTCTTCAAAATCCATTCGTTCATTGTCATTCAAATCATGCATTACCATGATAGCATAGGTACCGGGTACCACATTCTCAAATGAAAAAGTTACTGCACCTTTTTTACCTTCCAGTCGTTCAGCAGCAAGACCATCTCCTTTCATAAAGGTATCTGCATTATGAAGTACCGCCCAGATACTGCCACCATCCGTCAACACATTTTCAATAGTAACTTCAACGGTTGTGCCTTCAGTAGATTGTGCAGAAGTAAGATTGAGACAAAGAAATAAGCCAAAAATAAGAGGGATCGTTTTCATTTTTTATCGTTTTAAATTTAATACTACTTCAAAAGTGATACTAAAACCGGGATCCATAAAAAAGAAAAGACTCACATGTAATTATTTTCGACCGAATTGTGTCTGTGGCATCATTTAGTGACAAAATCTGACGCTACTTCATTGTCGTCTACAATGAGGCATAAAAATCCTGCGATGACCATAGATACCCCGCCAATGATCAAAGCATAAATAGAAATGTTGCCAAAAAAAGTTTTTAGAAGAAATCCAAGAATCCCCGCGGCTACTATCTGGGGGATTACGATAAAGAAATTAAAGACACCCATATAATATCCCATTTTATTGGCAGGGAGAATACTGGATAGCATTGCATACGGCATGGATAAGATACTGGCCCAGGCAATACCTACACCGATCATGGACACCAGCAATAAACTTGGATCGGAAATAAAATAGATTGAGATCAACCCAATGCCCCCGCAAACCAGGGCCAATAAATGTGTAACCCTTCTACTCAATTTTTTGGCTATGACGGGCAGCATAAAGGCCACTAAGGCAGCAATACCATTGTAGATAGCAAAACAAATACCCACCCAGTCTGCTCCTTCATTATAAATAACCGACGTAGTATCTGAGGTTCCGTACACATGGCTGGTAACAGCCGAGGTAGTGTATATCCACATAGCAAATAAGGAAAACCATGAAAAGAATTGTACAAAAGACAGCTGTATCATGGTCTTTGGCATTTTAAAAATGCCCATAAATGATTCGGCCAGGCCGGTAAAAATTCCTTTCGTGGCATTTTCTTCTCTCAGTTTTTCAAGGTCGTCCGGCGGATATTCTTTGGTATTAAATACGGTCCACATCACTGCCGAAAAGTAAGCAATGCCCCCTATGTAAAAAGACCATTTTACAGAGTCCGGAATTCCCCCGTCTGCTGCAATATTGCTGATGCCAAACCAATTGGTAAAAATATAGGGCAGGGCAGAAGCGATAATCGCCCCCAGTCCAATAAAAAAACTTTGCATGGCAAATCCGCTGGTACGCTGCTCGTCTGGAAGCATGTCTCCCACAAAAGCCCTAAATGGTTCCATACTAATATTTATTGAAGCATCCATGAGCCATAACATAATAACTGCCATCCAAAGGGCTGTAGAATTCGGCATCATAAAAAGGGCTATGGTAGCAAGGATAGCACCTATGGCAAAAAAAGGCCTTCTTCTTCCCCATTTCCTGTGCCAGGTGCGGTCACTGTAATAACCCACAATAGGTTGCACTAATAATCCGGTGACCGGAGCTGCCAGCCATAGGATTGGTAACGCATCTTTTGAAGCCCCAAGGGTTTCGAAAATACGACTCACATTCGCATTTTGTAAGGCAAAACCAAATTGAATACCCAAAAAACCGAAACTCATATTCCAAATTTCCCAAAATGATAATTGGGGTTTCTTAGAGCCTATCGAGATTTTTTCCATGAATTTACATTAGCGGGTTACTTCGGTTATTGATTGATCATCCCAATAAAAATAGGTTTTTTTTAGAAAGAAGGGCTGCAAAATAGAAATTAAGCGGTTGGAAATTCCTAAGTATTAAGGCAATTTTTCCTTTACATCAGCAAGAAATTAATGGGATTTGTGATTTATCAAGTCGATAAAATGCACGTTTCTTTAACATAAACAGTTCATTTCGTCGAAATATCGACGGAATTGGTGCATTTGAGCGAAAAAAATTGTCAGCTTATCGATATGTTCTACATTAGTAGTCCAAATCTTATGTAATCTTTAACCTATGTACTAAAAATTACTCCTTCTTAATTTTATATTTTTTATTCTTGGCTAAAGGTGTTCCACCTTGTGAAAAGGAGCTTTGATTTAGTGCAGATAACTCTTGTGCCATGGTCTGCAATAAACTATCTATTTTCCAGGATTCAATATGTGTTGCCCATTTTAGGTTTTGGGTGCTGTTTGTTATGAGTCTTTCATTTTCGGGACACCTTTATAGCCAGGAAGAATCACCGTATGTTAGTTATAATGTACCTTTCCAGAATTTACTAAAATTTAACCGCTTCCTTATAAACCCTACATTTTCAACGGTTCGGGAAGATAAATCCTATATTAACTTTTTTCACAGAAGCCAGTCGGCCTATTTCGAGGATAATTTTCAGAATTACTTTCTCAGTTATAGTGGTAGGATCAATGATCGTACTGGTTTGGGCGTAAGTATTTACAATCAGCAAGAAGGACTCATATCCAACATAGGGGTCCTTACGAACTATGCTTATGGTGTCCGATTATCTCAGAAAAGCAATTTGACCTTCGGGTTCAATATCCCGTATTACCGAAGTAGTTTTGATGAAGGCAGGGCGGTGACCAATGAAGCAGACCCCACCCTGGAGTCGTTTAGTGAAAATTCGATTATTGCATTTCAGCCAGGGCTTAATATTTCCTATGGCCGTTTCGATTTTGGGGTTTTTGCTGAAAATTTATTCGATTTTAACTTAAAAACAGGAAATACGCTCACAGAATTCAATGAAAAAACCTTCTCAGCACACGTGCAGTTTACAAATTCCTTCATGTATGCCAAGGGTATATTTGAGGAAGGCCGTATAATGCCTTTGGCCCGTATCAGAAAGATAGGAGAGGAAAATCTGATCTTTGGTGGAGGTATTATTCTCGATCTTCCAAAACTAGGCTGGCTTCAGGCAGGTTATGACAGTTTCTACGGAGGTTCTGCAGGTGCCGGGTTTAATGTGAATGGCCGGCTCTCACTTGGCTATAATTTTGAAAAAGGATTTTCGCAGAATATCGATAATTTTGGAATCACCCATGAGATCTCAATTGCCTACAATATTATTCCAAGGCTTACTGAAAACATGGTGCAACAGAGTATTGAAGAGGATGATACTGACTGGCTCGATGAGAAAAGACGGGTAAAGAAAAATAAGAACCCTTTGTTTCTGGAAATCGATAAGCTTCGCAAACAGAACAGGGCAAATTATGCCGTAATTAATGGCCTCATTTTAAAAGTAGATTCCCTGGAGAATTCTATTCTGTCAGAGATGGAGAATCGATTTGCATTGGCGGTGCGGAGTTCAAGAAGAGATATTAATGAAACCAAAGATGCTATTTACGCACAGGCAAAACAGGAATTACTGGCCAAAGGGGCAATAGATCCTAAACCGGTTCCAGAACGATTAAGTGACGATATTAAATTGATGATGCAGAAGAATTTAGATTCATTAAAAAGAATGAGTCAACTTTCCCTGGCTCCTAACAAAAAGGAAACGACCAAGTTGCTTTCCAATTTAATAGGGGTACCCGAAGGGCATTATATTGTTGCCAATGTTTTCGAAACTACAGAATATCTCGAAAAATTTCTTGCAGATTTGAAAAGTAAAGGCATTGAAGCGAATTATTTTACCAACCCCATTAACGGCCTTAATTATGTATACCTCGCACATTATGAAGGCAATCAGCAACAAATAGATGAAGCAAAAGCGAGCTTTAAAGAAAAGTACGGGGATGAATTATGGATTATGCGTGTAGAAAACACCCAGAATACGCGCATGGCTACCCTCGATTTTGAGGATTAGTCCAAGGTAGCCCATACATTTTCAATAAGGACTTTGGTAGCAAGGATGCCTGCCTCTTCGCTCAAATCGGTGCCTTCATATTCGATACCAATGTATCCGTTATAGCCGCTGTCTTTGACCAATTTTAGCAATGCAGGGTAGTCAATAATAGTTTCGGCCCCTGCTTCATTAAATTGATACGACTTGGCACTTACCCCTTGGGCATATGGCAGGAACTTTGATACGCCATGAAAAGGGTCATAGACCAGGTTACAGCGATAGTTTTGTGTGCTTCCCCATTCTGCATTTAAGCACCAGTTTCCAAAATCTGGGAGGGTTCCCAAATAAGGATTGTTTACCTCTTTAATAATAGCTACCATAAAATCTGCGTCAGAAGTATGCAGGCCATGGTTTTCTATAAGTACGTGGATGCCTTCTTTGGCCCCATAAGCAGCTAAAGACCCCAGGCCATCTACCAGGGCAGATTTTAATTGTGCTTTTGTGCCTTTACCAAAAGCATTAATTCGGATCGAATGGCAACCAAGAAGTTTGGCAGCATGGATCCATTTAAAATGGTTTTCAACAGCTTTTTTTCGCATGGTTGTATCCGGGTTTCCCAGATCACCTTCATCATCCACCATGATGAGCAGACTCCGTACACCAGCATCATCGGCATTGCGCTTCATTTGATTCCAAAAAGTTTCATCTGTTGCCTTTTGGGTATAAAACTGGTTCACATATTCCACGGCTTCAATCCCAAAAGAATTTTTAGCAATAGAGGCAAAATCAGCTGCGTTTAACCTTCCTTCACCAAAGGCTCTGTGCAAGGACCACTGGGCCAATGAGATCTTGGGCAATTTCAAAAAAGTAGATACAGATGCCATAGTTGTATAAGGCAGCATCGAGGTAGTTGTTAATGCCACTGTACCTAAGGCCGTTTTTTTAATAAATGATCTTCTCGAAGCCATAGTTAGGAACCTAACTTTTCCTGCCCTCTTTTGTTGATGATTTCTACGATCCAATAGATGAGTTGCCCAATGCCATTGGCAAAAACAAATAAAAGTATCCAGATAAGGAGCATGTTGTTTTCCCTTAGATTGGGATTATAGGCCGCATGCACAATGTAATAAACCAGGCTACTTATTGAGATAAGGACTGCCACAAGTATAAAAATGATAAAAGCTGCGACGTTACCCATAATATAGGAATGAGATAATTCATTGGCATGTTCTAGTTCTTCCATATTGTAGAAAATACAAAACAAGAATATAAAATAGGCGATCATTCCCAGCATAAACATTGCAATGGGTGCTACGGCAAAAAAACCTTGCCAAAATTTATTTTGTAACATAATTAATTCAGAATTTAGATTGTTCCTTTAAAAATACGGGTTTTTTGTTCTATAAACGAAATGGGAACAAAAAAAGACCCGGATAGTTCCGGGTCCTTTTGGTTGGTTAGATGGTTATTATTGGTCTAAAGTATTGATTAAACTAGCCTATTCTTCTACGGTCATCGCTCCGGCTTCCATCTCCTGCATCATTAGCAAACGGGGAGCTTGGTCATAGTAGGCATATTCTTTTACAATTTTGTTGTCCACAAAATTCCATGCCACGTGTACCGGTGTCACTAATTTTTGATCATTTCCATTCATAGTACCTTCCCAGGTACCCCAAAAATAGACCCAAGTTTCTCCTTTGTCGTCCAGGATCATTTCTGTGAACTGATCATCCTTATTAAACTCATAACTGGCTACATCGGCAAGCGTTACCTTAAAGTTTTCCGCAAGTTCTGCAGGAGAAATAGCTTCTATAGAATTGTGAAATACTTTTGCCGTATCCGCATAATGAGTCATCCAGCTTTCCCAATTGCCATCTTCATAATCTTTTATCAATGCTTTGGCATGGTCTATTTCCGATGATGTGGAGGTATAACGTACCGGCCCCTGTTCTTTGCAGGCCCAAAAAGACCCTACTACCAACAATACTATTACTAGTTTTTTCATTTATCTGGTTTTTTATTTGTTATGTATTTTAGTTAAGAAAATATTCAAATAGTACTTAATTAGAAGGTGAATAAGCCATGTCTGGTCTCATTTGACCCACATACTCTTCATATTTCAAGAGGTTACTAAACATATCCCACATAATTTTTTGCCCATCTTCTCCAAGGAGGGCGTCATTTTCCATCCCTTTTTTAGCATAATCCATGGCATCTTTGGCGGCAACGGCTACCATATAAAATTCACCCCTGGTGCCAAAACCGCTTTTATACACTCGGTAGTCTACCTTAGATCCTTTACTGGCAAACATATCCTTAATGGCCTTCATTTTTTCTTTTACAACCGCTCTGTTTCCAGGAGTTATGTACAGATAATGGAACTTGCGGTAATTTTGTCCTTCGGGTGTTTGTGTAAGACCTCCAGGCATATACGATAATTCTTTGTCCAGGTGAATTACATAATCATGTTCTACATCATAGCACTTATCCATCCTGTTAAAGAGCGCACCCATTTCCTCACTTCCCATTTTTTCTGCCAAGGTGGAAAAAACTGGTTTATCAATTTCGGCCATATTAGCTATAGGTGAGACATAGAGGTACCTATTATCCGCAGTATTGGTTACAATCCACCTGGCAGACTCGATGTTGTGTTCTTTTAAATTAGTTACTAGTTCTTTGCAGACAGCTTCATAGTCAGCAACCATGCCAGGTTTAACGACGTCTTCATGAACCCAAAATGCCTGTGATTTTTCACTATCCTGGGCCATGTTCAATAATGGTAGTACCATGAGCAGTATACCAAATAATAGGGTTGTTTTTTTTGTTTTCATAGTGTTCTTAAATTAATTATTAATTGATTAAAATTTCAGTTTTCATTATTTATTCCATATCAGGCGGTTTTAAAGAATATCCCATCTGCTGCAGCAGGTATAATTCGTTGTAAAAGGTGTCTTCTCGCACCATTTTACCCTCCTTATTAAATTTTAAAATAGTTACTCCATTAACTTCTGTTTTTTTACCGGTCGCTGCAAACTCTGCAAATTCTGCCGTATTGGTTCCGGTAAAGGTCCAGGTGGCAATCACGTTTTGATCTTGGCTGTAAATATCATCCAGTTGTATTGTAAGGTTAGGAAATGCCTTGAAATAAATGTTGATATGTGCTTCTAGTTCCAGCGGCCCGTGGGCCACATCAATACCATTCAGGTTTCTTATAAAATCATCCGTTACCAGGCTTTTTATCACTTCTAAATTTTTAAGGTTCCAACAGGAATCCACATAGACTTTTAATTTTGTTTCAGGTATATTTTCTGTTTCCATGCCGACATCTTTTTTAGGACCATTACACCCCATAATGCCTGCCAGAATCACTGCTGTTATGTATACTGCACCTTTCATTCTTCCAAAATCACGATCATGTAATTAACGCGTAAAACCTAAAACATGTAAAAGAAAAGAAATTAAAAAGCAGTTCTGATCGAAGTAAGGACGAAAGCCGCTATTTTTTGTCCGAATACCACCTATTTTTTAGCATAGAGATCGTTATTAATATTTTCTTATCTTTAGATGCCTCATTTCCCCTCGAATGAGAACAGACCAGAAATGAGAACACGTCTTTTCAAAGTCGTTATTACCTCCTTCTTTTCTTTATTGAACGGGTTCATCGGTATGTCCCAAATTATAGACTTCGATGGAGAAAATTCCTACAAAAAGATTTTTGTTCAGACCGATAATTTCGGACCTTCTTATTTAGAAACACTCGAAAAAGCATATCCTGTTGCACCAAACGATTCTTTGAGATTTAGTATCCTGAATGACCTGGCCTATTATTGGCATACGCGCGATTTGAATAAGGCCCTTGAATTCACAGAAATTGGTCTGAAAGAAACGCAGGAGAAAGAATGTTTGAAATGGATGGGTCGCTTCCAGATCACCCAAGGGGCTATTTTATTGCGAATGGAAAAATTGGATAGTGCCTATGCAGTACTTGAATCGGCAAAATTAAAAGTAGACAAAACGGATCTTCCATTCCTGCACACCCAACTGGGATATGTTTTTGAACGTAAAGGAGATCTGGCTAAAGCCGCAGATGAGGCTTTAATTTCCTTAGAATTAGGAGAAGATCTCGATGATTTACATCCACAGGCCGTGGCTTATAGTGATCTGAGTAATTTGTTTTGGAAGCAAGGCAAATTTGATAAAGGCCTGGAACAAGGGCTCATAGCATTGGGGTTATTTGAAAAAATCGGGATGAACGATTTGGATTACGACTTTACCTTATATGTGGTTGGGAATAATTATGTGGCTCTTGAAAAATATGAGGAGGCGAAAGAATATTTTGAACATGCCATAGCCATTGGTGAGCGGTATGGGTTTTACAATAATTTGAGTGATGTGTATATTTCCCTGGTTGATCTCTACGGACGTCTAAATCAGTACGATGATGCAGAAGCAGCCTCATTTAGGGCCATAGAGTACAGTGAACTTTTGAATAATAACTTTATGTTGATGCGCTCCTGGCTTTCCCTCGGGAAACTTCAAAACTTACAAGGCAAATTTGTTTCTGCCGTAAGTAGTCTGCAAACGAGTATTGCGATTGCTACTGAAGATTTTGGAGATGCCTATTATCTAAGTGAAGCCTATGAAAATTTGGGGAAAGCCCATGCAGGCAGCCATAATTATAAGGATGCATATTTAGCGACAGAGGTGTATGACCGATTAAAAAATAAAATTTTTACGACTGAAGCATCGCAGCGAATGTCATTACTTGAAGCAGAATTTAAAGTAGCACAAAAAGAAAACACCATTCAGTTGCAGGGGTCACAAATAAAAAGACAACAATTATCCCAAACCCTTATCATTATTGTTACAATTTTACTATTTCTATATTTGATTTTGGTGTACAAAGCCGCACGAAACAATCGAAGAACCAATAAACTACTGCAACTTAAGAATGAGGAAAAGGAATTTCTGTTGAAAGAAATTCACCATCGGGTAAAAAACAATCTTGAAATCGTTTCCAGTTTGTTGGCATTGCAATCTGAACAGATCAATGATCCCAACATAAAGGATGCTATGCTCAATAGTCAGCAAAGGGTTCATAGCATGAGTATGATTCATCAAAAACTCTATCAGGGAAAAGGATTATCGCATATTGAGATGAAGGATTATTTTAAAAATCTGGGGAACCATATAATGCAAACCTACGGCATGGAAAACCAGATTGAATTACTATGTGATATGGAGCCAATGGAAGTAGATATTGACCATGCTATTCCTTTGGGATTAATTGTAAACGAGTTACTTACTAATTCCATGAAATATGCTTTTCCAGATAATATACCTGGAAAAATCACCATCCGTCTACTGCAAAAAGGGGCTGTCCTGCACCTTGAGGTCTCGGATAACGGCGTGGGCAGAAGTATGGATAAAAAAACTTTAGGCACAGGTTTTGGGAGTCAACTTATACAATTGTTGACAGAACAATTAGATGGGGTCATGACCTTGGTGGTAAAAGAAGGAACCGCCGTTTCATTTGATTTTCAACTTTATAAGGCAGCATAATTA
>Ga0316201_10000330_pt1 | contig 25667 bp, 21 predicted proteins | sample CS6wburrow_MG_FD_204516 | JGI IMG/M metagenome (GOLD analysis project Ga0316201, IMG submission 204516) | Coastal sediment microbial communities from Delaware Bay, Delaware, United States - CS-6 worm burrow | ecosystem: Environmental > Aquatic > Marine > Coastal > Sediment | place: USA... | reverse complement strand
TCGATAAGCTCGAGCTTCTGCACCCGACCATGCTCAAGGACTTGCCCGCCGGGGGCCAACGCCTGATGCAGTACGCCAGCGGCTACATTGCAACGCTGGTGAACGGCGAGGTGATCGCCCAGAACGGCAAGCTGACGGGGGCGCGGCCGGGGCGACTGGTCCGGGCGGGGCGCTGAGGCTGTTCGATGAATGCCTCACACAGAGCAGCGCTGGCCTTCGTCGCAGGGCTGATTTGCATCTCGTGCGGTACGGAAGGCGGTACGGCAGCTGCCAACCCCGGCTGCAACGGACATGAAGCGCTTTGCGAGCGTCGCTACGACCAAGTCGCCTATCCGATGACGCACAACGCCATGTCGAACGCCGAGGACGGTTGGAGTTTGCCGAACCAGAACTTCAACATTGCGCGGCAGCTCAGGGAAGGTGTTCGGGGACTCATGCTCGACACCTACGAGGAGCAGGGCCAACTGCTCCTCTGTCACACCCTCTGCTTCGGAACGAGCCAACAGCCCTTGGTTGAGGGTCTCGAGGAGATCTCGGCGTTTTTGGAAGCAAACCCGAACGAAGTGGCGTCGATCATCCTCGAGAGCTACATCACGCATGCGCAAACTGCAGAGGCATTTGACGACAGTGGGCTCATCGACTTCGTCTACGCCCACGAGCTTGGTGAGCCGTGGCCAACCCTCGGCGAGCTCATCGAAGCCAACACCCGGCTCGTGGTGTTTCAGGGAGAGGCCCAGGACGCCGAGTTCCCTTGGCTGATGAACTTCGACGACCACGCTTGGGAGACGCATTTCTCTTTCGAGACTCCCGACGACTTCAATTGCGATCCCAATCGAGGGGATCCGGGCAACCCTCTGTTCCTGCTCAATCATTTCCTGACCGCGCCGCTTGGAGGCAGGCCCGAATTCGCCGAGATGGTCAACTACAACCCGCTGTTCAGCGATCGGGCGCGGCGGTGCGAGGAGGAAGGCGACGCGCTTCCGAACTTCGTCGCTGTTGATTTTTACGATATCGGCAACCTCTTCGAAGTCGTGGACGCTCTGAACGGCCTATAGCGCCATCAGCAATCGCTGCGAAGCATCGCATGCCGATCCACGAGACCTGGGCTAGGCTCCGGCCGCACTACGAGGAGGCAACCCATGGCGATTATTCGTTCCTTGATGAAGACCGACATGATCACGGTGAAGCCCAGCGATCTCGTCGCTCACGCCGCAGGCTTGATGGCCCAAAACCACGTCGGAGCCGTACTGGTCGTCGAAGACGGAGCAATGAAGGGCATCCTGTCCGAACGTGATGTGGTGACCCGCGTCGTGGCGGAGGGGAAGGACCCAAGCGCGACGACGGTGTCCGAGATTGCGACTGCCGCTGTGGTCGATGTGGACGTCGACACCCACGTACGCAAATGCGCGGAGCTGCAGTTCGCGATGGGCGTGCGACACCTGCCGGTGACGGAGAACGGAAAGCCCGTCGGGATTCTGTCGAGCCGCGACTTCCTGGCCTACGTCGTCGAGGGTCTCGAGCAGGTCATCGACAAGATCGGCTATGAGGAAGCGCTGGGCAAAGGCGAGGACCCCTACGACCACATCGGCGGCTCGTACGGCAAGTGAAGAGGCCATCTCAGTCGCAAGAGACCAGGGCATCGCTCTTGAAAGGCGGGGCCCCAGGTTTCGCGGTCCAGATGTCGGCACCCCGATAGGGTTCATCCAGGTCTTCGCCGAAACCTTCGGCAGCGAGAGGGATGAGGACGAGTCGGCGAACGCCAAACAGTCTACATAACCCTGGCACTGGCACGGTCGCGGCTGGGAAGCCAGAGTAGCGAGACGGTGAAGGCTTTAGATCGCAAGCTTTTTCGCGAAGTGGTCCGACTGCGGGGGCAAGCGCTGACGATCGCCGTCGTCGTTGCGTCCGGAGTCGCCTGCTACATCGCGCTTCAAAGCGCGTGGCGCGCGCTCTATCAATCGCGCGACCTCTACTACGAAACGAACCGGTTCGCCGACGTGTTTGTGCACCTGGAACGGGCGCCAAAGTCTGTAGCGGGGCAGATTGCGGAGCTCCCGGGGGTAGCTCGCGCCTATCCTCGAATCGTGGAGCGGGTGCGCCTGCCGATGGACGATCTGATCTCGCCGGCTCGGGGCGACCTGATCTCGGTGCCGTCCACCGGCAAGCCTCCCCTCAACGGGCTCCTGCTTCGAGCCGGACGCCGCCTCGAGCCCGGACGCTACGACGAAGTGCTCGTCAACGAACCGTTTGCCAAGGCGCACGGACTCGAGCCCGGCGATCACTTGACCGCGGTGATCAACGGGAAGTTGCGAGACCTTCTCATCGTGGGGCACGCACTGTCTCCGGAATACGTCTTTGCGGTCGACTCGGGTCTGCTGATGCCCGACGACGCGCGCTTCACGCCTCTATGGATGCTCGAGGACGCGATCGCCGCCGCCTACCAAATGGAGGGCGCATTCAATGACTTGTCGGTGAAGCTCGAACCAGGCGCCAACGAGGACGCCGTCCTGAGCGCGATCGATCGCCTGCTCAAACCGTACGGGGGGCTCGGCGCACTGGCCCGAGATCATCAGCTTTCCCATTCGATCCTCACGAGCGAAATCCAAGGGATTGAAACACTCGTGATCTTCCTACCGGGTGTCTTTCTCGGCGTAGCGGCCTTTTTGCTGAACGTCGTGTTCAGCCGTCTGGTCACCTTGCAGCGTCCGCAGATCGCAGTCCTGAAAGCCATGGGCTATCGCAACCCGACCATCGCTCTGCACTACTTCAAGATGGTGGCGCTCATCGTGAGCGTCGGTGCGCTCATCGGTCTCGGGCTGGGAGTCTGGTTGGGCAAAGGCATGCTCGCGATGTATGCGGAGTTCTTCCATCTTCCCCAGATGCCGCAGCGGGTCGACCTGACGGTCACCGCGAATGCGATCCTCTTCAGCCTTCTTGCGGGCGCTCTCGGTGCATCCCTTGCAGTTCGAACTGCCGTACTCATGCCCCCCGCTGCTGCGATGCGGCCGCCCGCCCCAGCCAAGTACAAGACGGCTGCGATTGAGCGGTGGGGAATCATGCACTGGTTCAACCAGACGACTCTGATGGTGTTTCGGGAGATCTGGCGTCGGCCCGGGCGCACTGCGCTCTCTTCCCTCGGAATCGCGCTGGCGCTGTCGATCGTCATCCTCGGACGCTTCGGGTACGACGCATACGGCCCGATGATGATGATCCAGTTCGAGCAACAGCAGCGCGAGGACCTCACGGTGAGCTTCGCCGACGCGATGCCAGAGCGTAGCCTCGGCTACCTCGCGCACGTTCCGGGCGTCAGAGAGGTCGAAGGAATACGCTCGACCGCAGTTCGGATGCGGTCGGGCCATCACTGGCGTGACACGGTCCTGATGGGCATTTCAAGCGATGCCCGGCTCCGCCAGCTGTTCAGCCTCGACTTCAAACACGTTCCTATTCCGGACGAAGGGGTTCTTCTGACCAGCGTCCTGGCGGACATCCTCAATGTCAAAGCGGGCGACGTGGTTCAGGTTGAGCTCAAGGAAGGGGATCGCGGAGATCGCGAGCTCGTGGTGGCCGGGCTCATCGAAGAGGGTTTCGGCCTTCAAGGATACTTGTCGAAGTCGAACCTCCATCGGCTCTTGCGAGAGGCCCCGAGGTTCTCTTCGGCCCTGCTGCGCATCGACGCGCCCATGGAGAGCGAGGTCCAATCACGGCTAAATGACATCCCCGCTATCCAGGCCGTCGCGCGAAAGAGCGACGCGATTGCAAGCTTCAAGAAGCAAACCGACGAAACCATGAAGGTGATGACCTTCATCATGACCCTTTTCGCAACGGCTATCGCCATTTCTATCGTCTACAACAACGCGCGGGTGAGCGTATCGATGCGCGGTCGGGACCTGGCGACGCTTCGGGTGCTTGGTTTCACCCGTGCCGAGATATCGGCGATCCTGCTCGGCGAGCAAGCCGTGCAAATCGCGATTGCGATCCCCCTCGGTCTGATTCTTGGAACGCTCGGCGCCAAGGCTCTCATCGCGTCTTGGGCCGACCCGGAGATCTTCAGAATTCCGTTCATCATCTCGGACCAGACCTACGCTTTCTCAGTTGCGGTCGTCCTCGCCTCCGGCATCGCCAGTGCTCTGTTGGTCCGCCGGAAGCTCGATCGCCTGGATCTGATCGGCGTTCTGAAGACCAGGGAGTGATCGCGGGCTCGACTAGAAGCCGAAAGGCTTACTCCCCAATCCCGAGTTAGTCGTCGTCACGAGCAACAGCCAGTCTTCCATGGCGTATGTGGACCGAGCGGGAACCTACCGGGGCAGTAGCGCAGTCCGAACCGCATCTCCGCGAGCTCCATGCCTCGACTGGGACCGAGTGTGCAGATGTGATACCGGTTGCACGTTCTGCATCCGATGAACCCGCGCGCAACATATTCGTTCGTCACCGCAGTCCTGCTTGGCATTTGCGCCCCCGCAGCGGCGCAGGAAGCCGCGCAAGACCAAGCTCCAACGGAAACGGACGGCTCACCCAGAGAGCCAGTCACCGCGGCCGGTGCCCTCCCCTACGAGGATCCCACAAACCAAGTGCAACCGGCTGAGGATATTGCGCAGCGCGGTTTAGCCGACGCAGGCACGCCCGACGAGGACACCAAGGGCGAACCTCTCGCGGACGAAGCGGACCAAACGACCGGTTCACTCCCGGTGGAGGACCCGACTCTGCATGCGCCCGAGGACCCGGAAGCAGAGGAAGAACCCGGAGCAGAACCCGCCAAGACCGAGGAACCTGAGAGCAGCGACGCCGGCTCGAACGTCCGAGTTCAGTACGGATACCAAACCGGCCTGCTCGTCGGGGTCGACGACTGGTTCTACCTGTCCCTCGCAGGCCTCGTGCAAGCTCGGTACACCGTCAACTACCGAACCAAGCCACCGACGGACCCGGACACGCTCGTGCGCGAAAAACAGGTCACGCAAGGCTTCGATGTCGCGCGCGCTCGCTTTCAGCTTGGCATCGGGCTCACCGAGTTCGTCGCCTTGTACATGCGCATCGGTGTCGTGGCGGGCGGGGACTTCTCGTTCCAGCGCGCGTTCATCGACCTGAAGTGGAAGTGGCTTCGAATTCGGGCGGGCCTCTTCATGAACGAGACCATCGCCGAGTCGTTGATCAACCCGAACGACCTCTACTTCTTGGACTATTCAATCCTGGAGAACGTCTACTCGCCGGGTAGCTCCAAGGGCGTGATGTTCACCTATCTGCGTCGTCGCTTCTCGATCAACCTCGGCTACTCCGACGGCCTTCGAACAGGTTTCTCCGAGATCCGTTCACCGCAGAGAGCAGACTTCGCAGTCACCCTGCGCGCCCAGTACGCCTGGGGCAAGAACGGCCTCTCCGGCTTCAATCGCCTGACCTCGCGGCGCGGCACAGCGTTTGGCGCCCGCCTGGGCGCAGCGATGCACTACCAGGACGGCGGTCGAAGTCAGGGAAGCGCCCCTGTCAAGATCGTGCTTGGAACGGTCGATCTCTCCATACGGGGAAGCGGCTGGAGCGCGCTGCTCTCGGTCACGGCCGGACAGGACGGCACCTCGGCGTCTGCAACGACCGAGTCCGGCGAGGTTCTTTCCGCAGGTACTTCTGTGATGGGCGGCTACTTCGTGATGGATGATCTCCAGGTGTTCGCCCGATACAGCCTGGTGGCCAAGCCGAGGATTCAGGGTGCGGCCCCTCCGAATCTCCCTGACCCGTCAACGGATGAGCTGAGCAACTTCCATGCCTTTGGCGTTGGCTTCTCATACTTCGTGATTCCGGGGCGCGACAACGTAAAGCTTTCGAGCGACTTCCAGTATTTCCTGGGCAGCGAAGCACGCAGTAGCGTTCCGACCTCACCGCTCAACTCGATTCAGCCGGCCTCCGACGGAAGCCAGTTCTCCTGGCGCATTCAACTCAGTGCGGCGTTCTAGATCTGCGCACTGATCTGCGGCTCTACGGAAGGGCGTGAATAGTCGTGCTCCGCGAAGTGCTGGCGCAAAGCCGCATTGAGCTCTGCTGCCTTCTGAAAGGTCACTCCGTGCCCGGCATCGTCGAAGCGGAGCACGCGAGAGTTGGGAATACGCTCGGCTAGCCGGTCGGTCTGCTGGGGACGAATCAAGATATCCTCGCCAGGGCGAACCAGAAGCGTGGGCGCTTCGATTTGCGATAGACGCGATTCGGTGGAGTGCCGCCAGACAGCGTGAAGCTGGCCCAGAACCGTTCGAAGAGCGGGAGGTCGGTCCAAGCGCAGCTTGAGATGCGCCTCCATCTCGTCGCCCCCCATCTGCTGGAGGAACTCGGCGGGATAGAGAAGCCGAGGAAGCGATTTCACCCGAACCTTGGAGCCACCGAATAGCCCCTTGAGAAAAAGGCCCATCCCTCTCCAGGTCGGGAGCGACGCGATCGGCGCGCCACCGTGAGTCGCCACCAAGGTCAGGCTCCGGCAGCGGTCTCCCGAGCGCAAGGCGAGCTCCTGGGCGATCATCCCGCCCATCGAAACGCCCACGACATGTGCCCGGTCCCAGGCCAGGTCATCGAGGATTCGGACGGCATCATCGGCCATCCCAGGAATGGTTCGAAGGAACGGCCCGCGATCGCTCTCCCCGACGCCCAAGTGATCGTAGTGACAACAGCGATAGTCAGTCTGCAGGTCGTCCACCTGCGGCCTCCAAACCGCTCCTGGCATCCCGAACCCCATGATGAAGAGCACAGGCGCCCCCTGCTCCCCAAAGGTCCGGTAGGCCAGCCGAGGCCCAGTCTGAGTAAGAACCAAGCTCAACGCCCCACCAGCCCTGAAGCCGGCACACGCGCGGTAGCGCGAGCCGAAGGCGAAGCCCGACGCGAAGCGCCGCCAAGGCCAAGCGAAGCGCAGGGCCGCGGAGGGAGGACTACGGGTGGGGGTGGGTAGGCGGTGTAGCTGCCAACTGACACGGACACGGACACTAGCACCCCTCCTCGAACTCGCACTGGAACTATGACCATCCCTGCCCCTATAACTACCCCTGCAACGTCCCCCAACCCCTTTCCCTCCTCACCATGCCCTCCAACTTCTTCGACGACGTCAACCAGTACTTCGACGCGGCAAGCCTGCACACCGAGGTTTCGCCCGACGTTCTCGGCCAGATCCGAACCTGCAACGCGGTTTACCGGATGCGATTCCCCGTCCGGCGGGACGACGGTGAGATCGTGGTCGTCGAGGGCTACCGAGCCGAGCACAGTCATCACCGGCTCCCGACAAAGGGCGGCATCCGTTATGCACTCGATGTCTCGCAGGACGAGGTCATGGCTCTCTCCGCCCTGATGACCTACAAGTGCGCTGTCGTCGACGTTCCCTTCGGTGGCGCCAAAGGTGGCGTGTGTGTGGACCCGCGAACAGAGTCCGCGTCGTTCTTGGAACGCGTGACGCGGCGGTATACGAGCGAGCTCATCCGCAAACGCTTCATCGGCCCCGACGTCGATGTGCCTGCGCCCGACGTTGGCACCGGCGAACGCGAAATGGGCTGGATCTACGACACCTACAAGGCTCAAGGCTCAGACACCTTGAACGCGTTGGCCTGTGTCACCGGCAAGGCGATCAGCATGCACGGCATCGACGGGCGGCGAGAGGCGACGGGCCTCGGCGCGATCATCGCACTCGAGCACTTCTTGTCGGAAGCAGAGGACGTCAAACCTCTGGGCCTGGAAACCGGGCTGGCGGGCAAGCGCATCATCGTGCCTGGTCTCGGAAAAGTAGGACTTCACGCGGCGCTCTGCGCGATCGCACGCGATGCGATCATCGTGGGAGTCTCGGTGAGCGACGGTGCGCTCTATGACGAAGGCGGGCTCGATGTCGAAGCGGTTCTCCTGCACCGTGCGGAGACCGGCTCGCTTCGCGGGTTTCCCGGGGCGAGGTACCTGGCTGCCCCGGACGCGATCTTGGTAGAGCCTTGCGAAGTGCTGATTCCATCCGCGCTCCAGCATCAGATCACCACCGAAAACGCCCCGAAAATCCAGGCAAAAGTGATCGTCGAGGCCGCAAACGGCCCCGTCGACCCCGAGGCAGACGCGATTCTGCGCGAAGCTGGAACCGTGGTGCTCCCCGATATCTACGCCAACGCGGGCGGCGTCGTCGTGTCGTACTTCGAATGGATCAAGAACCTCTCGCACGTGAGCTTCGAACGGATGACCCGCCGCTATCAGCAGCTTTCGAACGATCGAATCCTGAGCGCCATCAGTCGCCTGACCGGGAAGACCCTCCCTCCCGAAGACGCCGCACTACTTCTGCAGGCGCCCAACGAGATCGACTTCGTTCATACCGCCCTAGACAATACGATGGCGATTTCGTACGAGAAGATTCGCGAGACCTGGAAACGGAGGTCGCTGCCGGACCTCCGAACTTCGGCCTATCTCACCGCAATCGAGTCAGTGGCGAACTCATACGCGCAAGATGGGATCTTTCCGTAGCGGTTGGTGTGCCGGCGCGCGGATTTCAGTGCCAATGCGTATTTAGGAACTCGGCGATCTTGGTCATTGCCTCGTCTGCCTCTTCTAGGATGCCGGCGTGGGTTTGGAAGTCGTGCCAAAGGCCGTGGAAGACTTGTAGGGTGACGTCGACGCCTGCCTCGCGACAGCGAGCGTCGAGTCGGATGGAGTCGTCGACGATGATTTCGTCACTTCCGGTTTGAATCAGAATGGGCGGCAGGCTTTTGTGACTCGCAAACAGGGGTGAGCAGAGGGGGTCGTTCGGGTCGCGGCCGGCAAGGTACATCGAAGAGCATGCTCGCGACCAGCTCGGTCTCAACATCGGGTCGAGGTGAACGTTCTTGCTCATCGAGGGAGTGTCGCCCCGCAGGTCGACCCAGGGCGAAATCAGAGCAAGCGCCGACGGCGACGGAAGACCAGAGTCGCGGACCGCAATCGCGGTTGCAAGCGTGAGACCGCCTCCAGCCGAGTCCCCCGCCAGCGCGATCTGCCCGGGCGAGATCCCCTGGGCGAGGAGCCAGCGATACGCGGCGAGCGCGTCATCGAGGGCGGCTGGGTACGGGTGCTCCGGCGCCAGTCGATAGTTCGGCGCGTACACCTCGGCATTGGCGGCCACCGCTAGATGGGTGATTGGCCCCTTGTGCGACTGCCAACTGCCCACACAGTAGCCGCCGCCGTGAAGAAAGAGGACCGCTCGCTCCGAGTCGCCTCCGCTGGGGCGTGCCCGAACGGCAGACATGCCTTCGATCTCGAGCTCCGTCGTTTCTGCAGCCTTCGACGGCGCGTTGACGTTGGACGCGAGCCGCAACCAGCCCCTCTGAAACCAGACCGGAAATGGAGGCCCGAGAAACGGCTTCAGTGTGAGTCGCAGAAGGCTACGGATGAGCCTCGGTGGGAATCGGATTGCCATGCTCCTTCTACGCCGCAGGCATGACTATGCCAGCAGCACTTCGCCCGCCCCTCGCGCGGCGCAAAGCTCCCCCGCCCGCAAGATCGGTCGGCCGTTGACGAAAACCTGTTCGATCCCCAGAGGCCCGGCGTCCCCGGTTTCGCTCGGGCGATCCTGAACGGCGTTCCAATCGAAGACGACGACGTCGGCCGCTGAACCTTCTTCGAGACGGCCCCGCTTCTCCAAACGAAAGCGCTTTGCGGCCGCTCCCGTCATCTTGTGCACGGCGGCTTCGAGCGAGATGCTGCCTCGCTCTCGCGTCTTGCAAAGGAACCTGGGGAAAGTGCCGTAGGCCGCCGGATTCTGATAGCCCCCAATCTCGGGCCAGGAGTCCGAAGCGAAGATCGCCGCAGGGTGCTGCATCAGCCGATCGATGATCTCGTCGTTGTAGTAGCCATGAAACAGCACTCGGGCTTCTGCGTTACTCTTGGCGAGAAGATCGAGCATCGTGTCGAAGCTCGATTTCCCGACACGCTCGGCAATGTCCGGGAGAAAGCGGCCGTTGTGCTCATCGTACTCGGCGCAGCTCGCGTTGGTGACCTGCATCTGCGGATAGCCAAAGCCGACCAGCCGAAATCCAAGCTCGGCTTCGACGCGCAAGCGCGCGCGAGCGAGCGGCCTGTGCAGCGCGTCCGGCATGGCGGCCATGAACCACTCGGGCAGCAGAGTATTGAGCAGCGTGGCACCGCAGCCATAGGGAAACATGTCGAAGCAGACGTCCACACCATCGTCGATTGCGCGGTCGAAGAGCTCGACAGCCTCATCGACGGTCTTCCAGGTCTTCGACCCCACGAAGATCAGATGGGAGAACTGGAGCCGCACGCCGGTGCGTCGCGCCAGCCCCAGCATGTCGTCGATCGCTTTGAGGTTGTGGGCGCGGCCAAAGGGAATCATGGGGTAGGTTCCGGAAAACGACGAGTACGCTTTGGCGTGCACCGTCAGGAGCTTGTCGTGCCGCTTGACCAGCCGGGCCACGTCATCGAGCTCGCCGAGCTTCGCGAACACTCCGGGCTTGTATTGCAGCCCAAGCGAAACTCCGGCGGCGCCTTCGCTCAGCGCGCGGTCGAGAAGATCGAGCAGTTGCGCATACTCGGACTCGTTGAGCGGACGCGCCTCGAAGCCGGACAAGGAGGTTCGCGCGGCGCCATGGCCTACAAGGTGAACGAAGTTGTGCGTGAGCCCAAGGTCGCCGAGTACTTCGCGGTACTCGGCGAAACTATTCCAGTCGAGCGTCTCGCGCCCAGCTTTGAAAAGGGAATTCTCGAGCAGGCGTCGGAACTTCGTCTCCGGGGCGAAGCCAAACGGGCTGAACCCACAATTGCCAGCCACGAAAGTCGTCACCCCCTGCGCGGCAAACGAATCGAAGTGGTGCGGGTTCTCGCTGGCGGAGAAGAAGTCCATATGCGAGTGGGCGTCGATGAAACCGGGTGCGATGACCTTGCCCGAGCAATCCACCTGGGTACCCGCGTCATCGGGGAGCTCGCCCAGGGCCGCGATGCGGCTGCCCTCGAGCAAGACGGACCCGGGCCGAGCGGATTCGCCACTGCCGTCGACGATCAGGCCGCCTCGCAGGAGCGTTCTTTGGTCTCTTGCCTGAATCGTCATGCAGAGTGTCGATTACATCAAAGCAGCATGCTCGACAAAGGGTTTCGTCGTGCAAGGGCGGCGTAGAATCGGCTATCGTAGGGGTGAGAATGAACGCTTCGGGACGAAACCATTTTCGCATCGTGCTGACCGGCGGCCCGGGGGGCGGGAAGAGCACAGCGGCTGACTTGTTCCGCCGCGAGATCGGCGAGAAGATCGTCGTCGTACCCGAGACGGCAACGATGCTCTTCACGGGCGGCTTTCCCCGTGCGGGTGAACCAAAGGCGCGTGCAGCGACCCAGCAAGCCATTTTTCATGCGCAGGTCGGCCTCGAAGACATCCAGGGTGCGCTCTACCCGGGGCGGGTCCTGCTCTGTGACCGGGGAACAATCGACGGGGCCGCCTTCTGGCCGGATGAGGCGCCTCAAGGCTTCTTCGAAACCCTTGGCACCAGCCTCGAAGAACAGCTCCAGCGCTATGACGCCGTGATCTTCTTCGAATCGGCCGCCGTCGGAGACATCTCCATCGAGGGGGGCAACCCTATGCGAACCGAGAGCAACGCCGAAGCCCGGCACCTCGACGTGCGCCTCCGGGACCTCTGGTCCAAGCACCCGAATTTGCACTTCGTGCCCCATAGGGCCTCGTTTTTCGCGAAGCTTCAGGAGGGCCTTCGCCAGCTCCAGGCCATCGTGGACCACAACGGCCTTCTCGATTCGGGCTCATAAAATGGCCCGACTAACCCATCTATACTAAGTGGAAGGTGATGGGGATGTTTCCACTGTTCGGCGGTACGCGCTCAGGCTTCGCTCTAAGGCTGGTCACGTTGTCGCTCACGCTCGCCTCGGCGCCGGCCTGCATCAGCCAGATGCAGACTGACATCGCGGCCAACCAAAAACGTCTCGACTCACTCGAAGAGGACCTCGAGGTCAAACGAAGAGAGCTCGAAGAGGCGCTGGCCGAAGCGAGCCGGGTTCTTCGCCGCAACAGCGCTGACCAGGGGCTGCAAATCGAACAGATCCAGCAGCGTCTGGCAGCGATGGAAGGCGAGATCGCGGAGTATCGCCACGAGAGCAGCGGGATGACCAAGGAGCAGGCCGAACGAAGCCTCGAGCTTCAGCAACGCTTGAGCGAGGTCGCGCGGGCAGCGGGCATGGACGTCCCACTCGACTCCAGCGAGATTCCGAAGAATCAGAAGTCGCACTGGGAAGCGCTCACGAAGTCGTACCGCATCAACAAGCACTCCTACACCCGCGGGCTCGCTCGCGCCTACATAGAGCGGTACCCCAAGGATGAGCACGCAGACAACGCCCAATACATGATCGGCTCGAGCTACTTGAAGCAGGGTCAGGCGGCCGCAGCCCTCGGCGAGTTTCAAAAGGTGCTGTCGACCTACCGAAGAGGCGACGCCCTCGACGAGACACTGTTCGATATGTCGCAAGCGTTCTTGGAAGTTCGCTCGTGCAACGACGCGGGGACGGCGCTCAAGGCGCTTCTGAAGAACCACAAGAACTCGAAGCTCGTGCCGCAGGCGAAGAAAGAGCTTCGCAAGGTCCGCGAGCTGGGCCCCGCCGACTGCGACGACCGCTAAGGGTTCGCTCGGTTGCCAGTTGAGCTCAGGTAGATCGGCGAAGACCAGGCGCGCTCCTGGGTCATCGAAAGGCAGTCTTCGTCAAATGGCACCCGGTAGTCGCCGTAACAGGGATCGCAGTCGTCGCCTTCACAGCGGAGCAAGCCCGCGTTGACCGCGCCTGTGGGCTCCTGAATCGCGCGAACGTAGTAGAGCACCTCTCGATCCGCCGACGAATACCAAGGATCGTCGAACTCGACTTCGCAAATCTCGGCGTCGCCCGGGCAGGGAATCGTTAGCCAGGGGTCCTCGATGAGATCTTCGACGGCCTCGGCTTCATTCAGTTGCCGCCTGATCCGGATCACCTCGACCCGGGTGATTCGACGACGTTCGTCCGAAGGATGGTAGCACTCGCCGGCACAGATTCGGTCGATTCGCTCCGGGCCGAGGGCTTCGGTCACCTGGTCGGGGCAGCCGGGGAGCTGGGCAAAGGCGCCCGCGGCGCGAACTCGGAACTTAGGTGTCCCGTCGAAGGCGAGCTGACTGCCCATCGGAACGCGATCCTTCCCCGCATTGATCAAATCGAACCAGAGTAAGATGCGGTCGCCCGAAGTTCCATAGACCTCCCGGTCGAACAGGGCCTGCCAAATCGCGTCGCGCGTTCGCTCCTTGGCATGCACCGCAACGAGGCCGCCCGTGAGAAAGAACGACGCCTGCCGTTCCAGCCACACTCGACGAAACGGCGGCCGTGCGAAGACCGCTTCCGGGGACAGCTCCACGGACTCGTCGCTCTTCTCGGGATCGCCGAAGATGAGCTCACGCCATTGTTCGTTCACCACCCCGCGCGCCTCGGTCATCTTGCGGCGCTCGTACTCCTTGTAGCCCGTGCCCGGACGAGCGGAGTGGTTGTCGCTCGATGCGATCAAGCCGAGGGTGGCATGCCTTGGCCTCTCGCCATCCTCGAAGCTCCCGCGCGCCAGGATATACTGCACCGATCCACCTGGGCGGTACGAGTAGCTCGGCTGAAAGCAATCGGTGCATTGGCCGCAGTTGCCCCATTCGCTGAGGTCGGTGCCTGGCAGCGTAAGGTGCCCAGAAACGCCAACCCGTAGATAGTTCTCTCGAGCCGCCACCACTCGCTCGTCGCATTCCTCGGAAAGCGGATTGTCGCATCGGCTGCGGATGATCTCGCCAGCGCGCCAGCAGCACGCTTCGAATTCGTCGCTGGGCTCCGGGCAGACCCATCCATCCTCGTTCTTTTCGGCGGCTCGGTAGCTTCGATACTCCTCCGAGTTCCCGTGTCCGGAGAATACCTCGATCGCCGGCTGCCAATGCGGGTTGTCGTGCTTGGCTTGAAGCTGCTTGTCGTAGACGTATCCGGGAGGCGTGTAGAAGCCCCAGGTCGTGCCATGCGGGATCACCATCGCGTCCAAGCCCCATTCATCGAGCTTGCGAAACAGGGACTCGGGGGTCTCCGCGATCTCGCGGCAGTCCACAGGCAGATTGGGCGACGCTTGACCCTCAGCGCATTGCGACAGCTCGGCAATCTCACGGACGTGTCGCGCCGCGTCGCTGTACGGCTGCTGGTCGGGAAACGCCTGGAGCGGGATTCTCCAGTTCGCCCGGAGGGTCTCGCGGTCGCGGAAGGCCTGTGATGCGAGGCCCGGCGCTGCAATCGGCCGGCTCGGGAGCTGCTCGTCCGCCGTCTCTTTGAAGATGACGTTGCGATGACCGAAGTGCGATTCAGGCGTGATTCCGATCTGCGTCCACTCGAAGCCGGTGAACGCGACGAGATCCGGCTGCTCGCTCTGCGCGTCGACAGCATTGCACTGCCGAACCGATTCGCGAACCATGTCCCAGGTGCGCGGCGTCAACGCCTCGGCGTGATCCGTGAGCGAGTAAAAATCGAGCTGCGAGCAGAAGCGCGCAAAGTCACAGGCATCGGCAGGAGGATGGACACCCTCCCCGCCCATCAGCGGAAGACTCCACTGGAAAGCGTCGACCGACAGGGTCGAGTGCACGTGCAGGTCGCCAAAGAGCACCCGCGTCTCCGTTTCACCCGTGACCGCGCGCTGCGCTTCCTCTCGCGCGTTCAGCACAGCGCGGTCGAGCGGGGTTGCAGTGATCTCTCCATCCAGATGGAGGTTTCCCCCACCGTAGACCGACCAAATCCCCAGGGCAGCCACCGCGAGAACCAGTAGCGTTGCGAGGCACCCCCGCTTCCAAGTCGCCATAGCGGCGGAGAATAGCAGATTCGTTAGCTCAGCGGGCCCAGCGGACCGTTTCGGCCACGCCATCGACCACCTGATTCTGATCGAGCCCATCTTGGCCGGAGAGATACACACCCGGAGAGCCGCGACGATTCGACGAGAACGCGATTAGGCGGCAGTCCGGCGAGAACGCCGGGTCCTTGTTGTCGCCCTGGCCCTGCGTGAGACGGGTGTACTCCTGGGTCTCCACGTTGACGGTGAAGATGTCGAAGTGGCCGTCGCGACCACTGAACGCGATGAGGGGTTGCTTCGGATCGCCGCACCAGACCGGCGTTTGATTGTGGTTCCCGCGGAACGTCACGCGCTGCACGTTGCCGCCATCGCTATTCATGGTGAAGACCTGCGGGCTACCGTGACGGTCCGAGACGAATGCTAGCTTGCCACCCGGTCCACAGCTTGGGCTCACGTCGATGCCTCGGCTGCGGGTCAGGCGTCGTAGGCCCGAGCCATCGACGTTCGAGCTGTAAATCTCGTAGTTCCCAGAGCGCGACGAGGAGAAATAGACTCGTTCGCCGCAGATCGCCGGCGCCATGGTGATGCCTTTGCCACCGATGACCCGCTTGCCCCCGACGCGCGTGTTCGTGATGAACATGCCCTGCTTGGTCATTCGCGTGTACCAAATCGAGCCCTTCCCAAATGTCGGAAGCATCGAAACCCCGCCCCCGCTCGACACCCGCCGAACGCCGTGCCCGTCCATGGCGGCTGCGTAGACGCTCTTGTGTCCGGGCCCATGCTTCCGCGCGAAGGCGATCTCGGTGCCGAACGGTCCATAGGTGCCGGTGATGACTCCGATCACCTGATTGGCGAAGTCGTGCATCCACTTGCGAAGCTCGCTCGAGGGACCGCGGTATGTACGCCGAAGCGCAGGCACTTCGCCTCCGCTCGACTGGTAGAAACGAAGCTCGACGCTGAGCCCGGCGCTGGTCCCGAAGACCTGGCCCTTGATCACGCCGTTGGCGCCTAAGATCGCCCAGGCGCCGAGGTCCACGCCCAGACCGAGGCTGGCGGAGTCGTGCCGGACCGAGCTCGGTCCGATGACACGGAAACCGGGCATTAGGCGGAAATCGTTTTGCAGAATGACGCCGCCATCCGCCGCAACCTGCTGCGCGTCGCCGGTCAGATTCGGAATCCCAATGCGATAGACCTCCTGATCCGGCGCATCGATTTCGACGACGATCTTGTCTTCGGGTAGTGGCGGAGCTTCCTCCTGCGCGACGACCGGCACGACAGAAAAGAAGACTAGACCCGTCGCCAGGAGCATCGCGCTCCCTGCCCACATCCATCGATTTTGGAATTCAATCAAAGCCATATGCTACCTCAACGGGCATGCCGCCCAACGAAAACCAGTGAGACTGATTTCCCCAAGATCTGGTTCACCACCGACTCCGGCGGCTCTGGAAGCTTCGCCCCCTCTGTCTGCTCCAACCTCCGACGAACGGAATCGTCGAACGCTTCATTCCCGCTCGGCCGTTTCAAGTCGTACTCGCCGACACGCCCGTCTTTCGTGATCGAGAGCTCGACCATGCAAGCGAGTTTCTGAAGCTCGTCGTCGCCGATGAGCGTGGGCACCTGCCAGCCCCTTCGGAAGTACGAGTAGAGCTTCCCGATGTAGATCTCTCGTTCGGTCCCGCTAGCCTTGGTGCCTTCCACGATTCCGTCGGGGTCGCCTTCGAGCTCCGGACCTTTTGAAAGGTCGGAAATCGCGCCGGCCCGAGCGCCAAGCTGCGAAAGGAGATCCTCGTCACGGTCCGCTCGCTTCTTCTTGGACTTCGCGAGGCCCTTTTCTTTGTTGCCCGTTGGTACCGCAGCCATCGCCTCGGAATCGGGCGCCTGCGGGACCGGCGCGGTTTGCTGCGCGCTCGGGATTTCCTTGCTCGGAAGCCTCGTCGCCGGTTTCTTCTTACCAAGACGCACGAAGCGCGTTTCAATCACTTCGATCGGCGGCGGCGGCAGCTCCTCGACAGCAGAGCCGAAGATGGTCCCCATTCCGCCGAGCACGTAAGCGCTCAGCAAGGCCATCGCAGGCGTGAGCACGAAGGCCGCCAGCGTGAAGCCGATGCCTCCGAGGATTTCTGGCAGCGTCGGCTGCTCTGTCTCCAGAAGAGAGAGTGCCCGCCAGTCGCTCGCCCCAGGCATGACTTATCTCGGCTCTCGGGTGAGCGGGTCGGTGACCAGCCCCATCTTTCCGATACCGGCCTGGCGCACGAGGGCGAGAACCTGGGCGACTACGCCGTATGGAACCTGCTCGTCCGCCTGCACGAAGACCTCGTCCACGTTGCGAATCCGCTCGTCGGTGACCAGGCGTTGCCGCAGCACGTCGAGCGAAACCTCTTCGTCGAAGAGAAAAATGCGCTGGTCGCGTTGCACGGTGATCAGCGGATGATCCTGATCGATGTCCATGCGCGGCGCGTCGGCTTTGGGGAGGTCCACGTTGACGCCCGTCGTCAGCATCGGTGCGGCAACCATGAAAATGATCAACAGAACGAGCATGACGTCGACCAGGGGCGTGACGTTGATTTCGCTGAGCGCCCGCCCCTGACCGCCACCGTCGTTCGAGAACGCCATCGCTTACTCCACCAACAAGTGACGGCGAATGATATTCAAGTAGTCACTCGCAAACGCGGCCGTCTCGCTGTCGACGACACGAATGCGCCGGACGAAGTAGTTGTACGCCATCACGGCGGGGATCGCGGCGGCCAAGCCAATCGCGGTCGCGATCAGCGCCTCGGCAATACCGGGCGCCACGACGTCGAGCCCCGCGCTCTTCTCGCCGTGGATCGCGATGAAAGAATTCATGACGCCCCAGACCGTCCCGAAAAGCCCCACAAAGGGCGCCGTCGAGCCGGTGGTCGCCAGGAACGAGACCTTGTTCTCGAGCCGAGTCAGCTCCGCGCTCTGCGCCCGGCGAATTGCTCGCTCCACATTGCCGATGTCCGCTTTGGTCGGACGCCCCTCGCGAGCGATCCGCCCAAGCTCGCGATAGCCCGCGCGAAACACGGTCGCGATTGGCGATCGGTCATACGCCGCCGACTGGCCATGAATCTCGTTCATCGCCTTGGCGTTCCAAGTGCGAGCCCTCTCTTCGGACCAGAACAGCTCGAGGAACGCTCGGCTCTGATCTGTGACCTGCCGCAAGCGGATCCACTTGGCCCCGATGATGTACAGACACATCACCAACATGAAGACCAGTATCAGCAGGACGAACTGGACGACCGGCGAGGCGCCGACCACCAGTTGCCAAGGATTGAGTTGTTGTGGTGCGCTCGTCTGAAGGAACACCGAAAGCATCAATGGCTACCCCCCGCGAGCGCACCCCCCATGCGCGTCAGTTCTCGGAACCGGTCACGTTGCGATCACGCGCCCAGCCCGCTTCGTCGGTGCCAGTCGCCATCTCTTCGCCGACCGAAGTGATGTTGATGCGGCTGCTGTCCAAGCCGAGCGAGACGAGATAACTGCGAACCGAGCTCGCGCGGCGTTCGCCGAGAGCGATGTTGTATTCCTCGGTCCCACGTGGGTCGCACGCACCGGTGAGCAGAAGCGAAAGCCCTGGATCTGCCTGCCCTCGGTAGCACTCGACGGCTTCCTGAAGGGCGGACCGTGCGCTGCTGTCGAGCTCAGACGAGTCAAACGCGAAGTAGACCGTCTCGATAACGCAAGGCTCTGCGACCGGCTCGACGGAGATTTCGGGCTCCGGCTCGGGAGCCTCGTAGCCGCTGGTCACCTCCGGCTCCGGCTCCTCCGCGTCCTTCTTGCAGCCGACCAACATGGTCGCGAAAAGCGCCAAGCAGGCGAGAACGGTGAAAGATGAATTGAGATGTCTCTTCATGGAGTTCCTTTTCCTTCCCCTCTGAACTCAGAGAGCACGAGCGCCAGCATAGTCCCAGGGTAGTCACACGCAATTTTCCTGTACCTGCGCGGGGTTAAGTAGCGCACTTTTTCGTGATCTAAATATGCGAAGTCATTTGCTGGGGTCAAAGATGTCGCTAATTGTAAAGCAGCACCATGGAGGCGGCTGCATGACCCCGAAAGCATTTCCCTTACTCGCCCTTGTGACAGCCCTGAGCGGCGGGTGCAATGGGAGATCAGCCGAAATCCAGCTCGAATCGGGTGCCCCTGTGGCAACCCATGGGCACTCGCGCGGCTCCGAGCAACCGTTTCCCGATCCCCAGACCTACGCGACACGTCTCGATGACCCCGAGCGGAACGACTGGCAGAAGCCGGAGGAGGTCGTCAAGCAGATGGACTGCCGGCCGGGCATGACGGTGGTCGACCTCGGGGCGGGCACTGGATACTTCGTCGGCTATCTGTCGCAAGCGGTGGGGCCGGAGGGTCAGGTACTGGCCCTCGACACCGAACGCTCGATGGTCGACGCACTCGAGCTGCGTATCGAGCGGGACGCGCTGCAGAACGTCACACCCACCATGATCGCGTCGAACGACCCAGCGCTGATGCCTGCCTCGGTGGATCGGGTGCTGATCGTCAACACCTGGCATCACATCTCCGATCGCACCGAGTACGCGAAGAAGCTGCACGCAGCCCTTGCCCCCGGCGGCCGAATCCTAATCGTCGACTTCACGATGCAGAGCCCCCATGGCCCGCCTCCGCAGATGCGACTCACGGACGACACCGTGCGGCGCGAGCTCGAATCGGCTGGATTCGCGACCGAGCTCATCGCCGACTCCCTCCCCTACCAGTACTTGGTCGCCGGACGCCTGCCCTAGCTCAGTGAATCGCTCTGCGTATTGCGTGACCGAGCTTGGTACCCACGAGCCTGGTGACCATGCCGACGCGACTGCGCTGCCGCCGAAGCTGCGAGGCGAGAGGTGCTGTCGCGGGAAGCGAGATCCAGAGCCGCAAGAGGTGCCGCTTGAGCTCCGGCTCCGGATGGTCTTCGTAGTCGGTCCGCGCATGGAGCACCGTGTGGTTCGAGAGGAGCTGCACGTCGCCCGGGTCTAGATCCATGTCTAGGTAGAAGTCTGGGGAGTCGGCTACATCGTTGTAGAGGTCGAGCAGCGCCCGGTCCTCGGTCGAGAGCAGTAACCTTCCGTCGAAGTCAATCGCCGAACGGAAGTAGTCGGTGTGATAGAAGGTTCGTAAGCGGCCCTCGTCGAAGCAGCAAGGACGCACTGGGATGTACCGCACGCCGCCCTCGCCCTTGGTGTCCATCATGAACGGCTCATACAGGCGGTCGATCACGTCGGGCCGCCTACGCAAGAGCTCGTTGTAGACCGAAATCGAGCTCGCGATTCGGCTCTGACCCCCGCGCTTTGCTCTTCGGAGACAGAGGAGCCCCACGACGTCGGCCGCATCGCAGTGGAAGTTGATGTTCACGTTCGTTCGGTAGTGGCGCACTTCGTCCGGGCTTTCGCCGGTGTCGCGCACATGGCCCAACAGGTCAGCCTGCGGATTCTGCGCGCCGGGGATTCCGAAGTGCTGGCCGAAGCACCAGAAGAAGATCTCAGTGTCACTCTGCGGCCAGCGCTCCGCGGGAATGCCGCGAAGCACATGAAAGCCGCGCCCCGAACGGACTTCCTCTCTCCAGCGGGCGATCTTGTTGGAGAACGTGGGCAGGGGGAAGTCTTTCTTTGTGAGATCTCCCATCGGCTTGCGAGTCTGCTTGGCCGTGGCGATCGCAGCCTCCAGCTCCGCGATGTCCGCGTCCGTGAGCGTTTCGCGCCAGTCATCCCGTTGCCGGAGCTCGCTCCCTTTCCAGGCAGCCGCGATGCTCAGCGGCTCACGGAGCACACGCTCCTGAGGCCTTGCGAAGTAGTGAAGCGTCTGGGCTGTGAGGGTCTTGTACAAGTTCGAAAGTCCGGGTATCGGGACGCATATTTTGCGGCACCATTGGCTTCTCTACAAGCGGGACTTATATGAGCTGAGGAGGCCGACGATGAGTGACCCAAGCTATGCGTTTTCCAAACAGCTCGATGGCGTTTCCGTAGACGAAGCGCTCGAAAAGGTGGCCGAGGCACTCAAGGCGAACGGCTTTGGTGTGCTCACGAAGATCGACGTGCAAGAGACTCTCAAGAAGAAAATCGACGTCGACTTTCGGCCGTACGTGATCCTAGGCGCCTGCAACCCCAAGCTCGCGTACAAGGCTCTACAAGGCGAGTCCTTCATCGGCCTGCTCTTGCCGTGCAACGTGGTCGTTCAGGAATCGGAGGGTGGCGCGCTGGTGTCGTTCGCAGACCCTAAGGCCATGTTCGAGCTCGTGCCTGATGCGCCGATCGAAGAGGTCGCCAGCGAAGCGCGGCGGCTCTTGCAAAATGCGCGGGATCGGCTTTGAGCTAGGCGAGCGCTTCGATGCGGGCCGCGACGTTCTTGTGCCAAGGGGTTCCAGCGAGCCAGTCCCGGTCCTCGCTGGCGGTCAGCTCGTTGGGGGCCACGCCCGTTTGGACGCGGTCGCCGCCTTCGGTCGTGTGGTCGAGACCGAGGCCGTTTGGCAGGGATACGTGCCCCGCCCGCATCATCGCGGAGACCTCGACGGGCACCTCCACCGAGCCTCGCTTCGTGCTCAGGCGAACGCGATCACCATCTCCGACGCCCAGTCGTGAAGCGTCGTCGGGGCTCATGCGAAGTGAACCGTCTGGATCCTTCTTCCGCCATGCGGGGTTCCGAAGGATGGTGTTTGCCGTAAACGAGCGCCGCTCGCCTGCCGACAACACGAACGGGAATCCGCTATCGCCCGCGCCGACGCTCTCGCTGCTCATGCTTGCCAGCTCCTCGAGCAGCTCGGGGATCGCAGCCTGAATCTTGCCGTTCGGGGACTTCACGCGCGCCCAACTCTCGTCCTGTTCGTCGACCGCGAAGACGACCCCCGATGGGCTGTTCAATATCGCGTCGAAGAGTTTCTCCGCGGGCTCGAACCCGTCTCCGTCGAAGCCAGCGCGACGAAGCGAGCCCGGGTTGGCCCTCGCGGCCTGATGCGCGAGCCCCCAAACCACCGCCGCCGATGCGAGGCCGGCTGGAAGCTGCGGTCCCAGCGTACGGTACAAAATCACGGGCGCCAGCGGAGCCAGCTTGGGGTTGCTGAGGACCGAGCCGAAGAACACGGGGAGCAGCGCGTCCCGACCCTGTTCGGCCGCGGCATGCAAGGGCGCCAGGTCCGCGTCGGAATAGGCGCCAAGCGCTTCGCAGAGCCGGGCATGAATCTCGGCCTCTGGCAGGACACCCTCCGGCGCCGCGAACAAGGGCCGCCGGACGTGGAAGTAGTTCTTCGGAAACTCGAAGTTGAAGAAGGTTGCCTCGGCCTTCTCATACTGAGTAGCCGCCGGAAGGACGTAGTCGGCCAAACGCGCGGTCTCGGTCATCGCGATGTCGATGACGACGAGCGTGTCGAGGGCCCGCAGCGCCTTGCGCATGCGCTGGCTGTCGGCCAGCGAGTGCGCGGGGTTGCCGCTTTCCACAATCATGGCTCGGTAGCGCTTGGGGTGATCGCTGAGGATCTCGTCCGGAATCGAGTTGCATGGCGTCAGCCCGGAGATGATCCGCTCGCCGGCGACGGGGCTCCGCTCGCATTCGACCCCGGCGGCCAGCTTGTCGAGCTTGCCCGTGACCGGCACGATGTTGGCAGGAACGTACTGCGCTCCACGTTTGGCGAAGTTGCCAGTGAGCACCCAGAGCAGCTTGTTGAGGTAGCTGTTGAGCGTTGAATGGCGGTTCATTTGGATGCCCAGGTCCTCGAAGACCGCTACGCTCTTCGCCCCCGCAATTCGGCGGGCTGTCTCGCGGATCAGCTCCTCGCGCACCCCGGCAATCTCGCAGTGCTCGGCGATCGGAATCTGGCGGAGCGCCGCGACCACATCGCCGGCGCCATCGACGTGCTCTTCGATCCAGGCCTCGTCGGTCAGCCCCTCTTGAACGAGGACCGCTCCAAGCGCGGAGAGCAACCAGGCGTCCGTCCCAGGTTTGACCTGCAAGTGAATGTCCGCCAGCGCGGCGGTTTCCGTCCGACGGGGGTCGATGACGATCATCGTTCGCTTCGGGTCTTTCGCCATCTCCTTGAGCGTGACCCGTGCCCGCGCAATGCCATGGGACTGCCAAGGATTCTTGCCGATGAAGAGCCCGACCTCGCAGTGCTCGAAATCCGCGCGGGTCATGTTCCCCATCAGACGGCCGCCGACCCAAAACTCGCCGGTCTTCTCTTGCGCCAGGGCGCTCGATCGGTATCGCGACCCCAGCGCGCGGCGGGTCGCCGTCGCGTAGGCACCAGGCAGGTGATTCCCTTGACCGCCCCCACCATAGTAAAAAATCGTCTCACCACCGTGCTCGTCGCGCAGTGCCGAGAGGCGCGCGGCCACTTCGCGAATCGCGGTGTACCAGTCGATCTCCTCGAAGGTCCCGTCGTCCCTACGGCGAAGCGGAGACGTAAGTCTGTCGGGGCCGTTTTGGTAGTAGTCGAGCCGGTGCGGCTTCTCACAGGCATAGCCCTTGGACGAAGGGTGGGCTTTGTCGCCGCGGATTCGCGTGAGGTGGCGGTTGCCCTCGCCACCGATTTGCACTTCGAGGCCGCAGTTGCACTCGCATAGGATGCAGGCTGTTTTTTCCCAGGAACCGGACATAGCTAGACCTCGCGCTTCCGCCGATGATACCGACCGAGTGATTCTAGTCCTGCCCGCTCCGGACGTAAGCTGCGATTCGCCAGCGAGGGCTGCGAAGGCTCAGTCCCTGAGCGAAACGTCGAATTCGCTGCAGTACCCGGAGAAGCGCTCTCGAATCTCGCCCAGATCGAGATCGAAATCCTCCGGCTCGTATCGGTGAACGCCTCGACTACCTCGCGGATTGGCAGCCAGAAATGCCGCCATTCGGTCCCGCGCCGCGTTGGTGAACTCCAAGCCGAAGTGCGCGTAGGCGCGGCGCAGGAGATCAACCGGATCGCGCAGTGTGTCCTCGAACTGCGCGTCGAAGAATTGACCGGGCTTGTCACTGTGCTGCCGTCGGGCGTCGACCGCACGCTGCAAGTAGAGCGACCAGACATCCATGACGTTGCGACCGATGCGAGCCGGGTCGACCGAATCGGAGTTCATGCAGCGAAATGCGTAGTTGAGGCTGGCGAGCGACGGCATCACTCGCGCGGGGTCGCGGTGCGTATGGATGATCAGGGCGTCGGGATAGACCTCGAGCAACTCGTTCAGCGCCGGGAGGTGGGCTGGGCTTTTCAAGACCCAGCGGTCCAGCATGTACTTGCTCTGCAGGTGCTGAAGGAACCTCTTGTGGAACTCGTACGAGCGCAACATGCTCTGCTCGTTCAGCCAGGCCTGGTAGCTCGGCACGTGGAACGTGATGTGAAACTGGACCGTGAGAAGCTCGTGCGCGTTGATCGGCACGCATTCCTGCGGAAGGAGCGCGCCGAACTCGTGGATTGCGGGAAGCGTTGGGATGACCCGGTCGAGATTGCCGAAAAGCTTCTCGGCGTCCTTGATGCGCGGGTCGCTATGATAGGTCTCCGGCTCGGGCGGAGGCACCGGCCATTCGACTTCCCAGCTCAGCGGAGGACGGTGCCCGGGGTCCTGGGAGAGCATGTTGAACAAGATGGTCGTTCCGGTGCGCGGAAGCCCTACGATGAAGATCGGCCGTTCGATGACCTCGGCCGCGACCTCGGGATGCGCGGTCCGGTACTCCTGCAGGCGCAGACGATTCGTAAGATAGCGGAGCAGCGTTTCCCGGCAGCTGATCCGGCCAAGGGTGCTTAGCGCCCCCTCCCGCTCGACCGAGTCGACAAACACTTCGAGGCCTTCGCGAAACTCCTCGCCTCCGAAGTCGCTCGATCCGGCTCGGCGGATCGCGGCGTCAATCAGGTTTTGCGGTTCGAGTGACGGGGGGTCCCAGCCCAGTGCACGGATGCCTGCGCCCACGGTATTGAGCGCTTTGATGCCGAAAGGTCGGTGGGGTGGAGGCAGCGACATGGGGCTATGGCAAGTCGCCGCTTGACCAAGCAGCGCGCCGGCGTGCTAGCACGCGACCATGGGGACGGTAAAGAGCCGATGGCTGCGTTGGGGCCTGCCGCTGGGATTGGCGGTCATCGCCATCTGGCTGGTGGGCCGGGGCGGCAACGAGAGCAAAACCGAGGCACCCCTGCCGCCGCCGACTCTGGCGGACGGCCCTCCGGCGTTTCGACAGAGCAAGACCGAGTCGAATCTCAGCCCGCAGTACTTCGACAGCGTCTGGCCGGCAGGGCATCGCGACAGCTCCAACACGGATTTCGTCCCGCTCGACCTTGGCGCCTCGTTCGAGCTGGAGAAACACTTCCTGCACGGCCAGCCGATCTTCTGGCCGCCCACCGTAGGGCTCGACGGCACTTCGTACGTGGTGACAGGCTCGCCTCCGGGCAACAGCCACCTCTTCGCGATCTCGCCCGATGGTGAAGTGCTCTGGTCCGCGAAGCCGCAGGAGTCGCTCGAGGACCTCGACTCGTTTGCGATCATGAACGCACCGACGATCGACGCCGAGGGCGATCTCTACCTGGGAGACCGCGATCAACTCTGGGCCTTCAAGCCGAACGGCGATGTGAAATGGGTCGTCGATCTCAAGGAGTACGGCGTTGACTGGGGATTCATGACCGTCGTGCTCAGCCGGCAGCGCTATGTCGGAGGCGTCACGACCGATGGCAAGGTCTTGTTCTTCTGGTCGCACGATGGCGAGCTCGCGATGCCTCCGCTCGAGCTTCCCGGCGGCGCAGGGCCCGCAGCAGAAGACGAGCCACCCGAGTTCCTGTGGAAGGACTTGATGGACCCCGACCTGATCCCTTTCCTATTCAACTTGATTCAGGGCTGGGAGCTCGAAGTGGCGAACACGCCCGCGCTGCATCCGCAAACCGGACGCCTTTACA
>Ga0316201_10000329_pt1 | contig 25687 bp, 20 predicted proteins | sample CS6wburrow_MG_FD_204516 | JGI IMG/M metagenome (GOLD analysis project Ga0316201, IMG submission 204516) | Coastal sediment microbial communities from Delaware Bay, Delaware, United States - CS-6 worm burrow | ecosystem: Environmental > Aquatic > Marine > Coastal > Sediment | place: USA... | reverse complement strand
CAACATGACGCTGAGCGGTACCGCCAAGTTCGGCCGTCAGAGCACGAGCCAGCAGTTTGCGACGGACCGTGCCACGACCAACGGCTCACTCTCGGGGGGGCTGAGACTCAAGCAGTTGAATCTCTCCGGGAGCGCCAGGTACAACGAGGTGCGAACGACCGAGGAAGATTCGACGGGCATCGTGTTTCCGTCCGAGACGGTAAGGCGGATGGACTGGAATGCCGGACTCGACTACCAGGTCAACCTCGTAGGATCCACGACACTCAGGCCGAATGTGAGGTGGAGTGGCGGCTACTTCCGATCTCCGGACACGAATGGTGACTTCGTTTCAGTTCCAACGCAGATGAGCTTCGGTGCCACCCTGAGCACCGACATCTTCGGGTTCTACCCCGGGTTCGCGTCGTTCAGCAGGGTCCGTCACAAGATGTCGCCGGGGTTCTCCTGGGCATATGCGCCGGCGGTCGCCGTCGACTCGGCTCGGTCCGCCATTCCCGGCTTTCCCCTGGATTCGATCCGCGCGCGTCACACACTCTCGTTTACGCTCCGCCAGACTTTCGAGGCCAAGGTGCGAGGGCGGTCGCAGCCGACCCCTGCGGCTCCTCCACCGGGACAGCTGACGGCTGGCCCTCTTCCGGTCCCTGCACCGGGCGACTCGGCGGCGGCCGCGGCTCCGGATTCCGCAGCCACCACCGGAGGGCAGACCGATACGCTCACGGTGGAGGCCCTGTCACCGTCCGAACTCACCGGCCCTCCGACCATGCCCCCGCGCGACCAGGTAATCACCCTGCTCGCGCTCAACACGTCGGCGTTCGTGTTCGACTTCGAGCGGGCGAAACTTGGCGAGCCCGCCCTCATCTCGCCGACGATGTCCAACAACATCACCTCCGATCTGCTGAGGGGGCTGTCGATCAACATGACGCATCGGCTGTTCGAAGGGACGGGGACGGACCGGAGATTCAGTCCGTCGCTGCAACAGATCGCCCTCAGCTTCAGCCTCCGGTCTGGCACCAGTTTCGGCGACCTGGTGGGTATCGGAGGAAGCCAGGCCCGCTCGCCGCAGGATCGCGCGGCCGACACGTCTCCACGCGAGACCGATGCGCGCGACGGCCTGCAGGGATTCTACGCCGAGGATCGGACGGATCCGTTTGCCGGGGGCAGCCAGGGCGGGCCGTGGAATCTCAGCCTGCGCTATTCCCTGGTCCGGCCCCAGACCGAAGGTGGCTTCGAAAGCCAGACGGTGGATGGAACTCTTACGTTTCAGCCGACACCCGGATGGGCCGTGCGGTGGACGACCCAGTACAACATCACCTCGGGCGACTTCGGTCAGCAGTTGATCACCCTGGATCGCGACCTGCACCGGTGGCGAGCCTCCTTCCAGTTCGCTCGATCCCCCAACGGAAACGTCGTGTTCTCCGTCGGCGTGCACCTCACGGACGCCCCGGAGCTCAAGGGCGACTACAGACAGCAGACGAACTAGAAGGGCTCGTGGCGCGGTGGCCGGATTCTTGAACTCCTCCGGCCGGGAATCCCGCATCGACGGCGCTTTGGTGGCCACGCCACGGAAGTGTGGAAAAAGCTTGCGGACCCCGGGAAAATGTAGTGCGTTCCGTTGAGGACCAACGGCTCCGGGCTCGAGACGAGAGCCTCCGCGAAGGGGGAGGGGCAGCAGCGGATGACCAGGCACCACCAGCTCAAGAACGAGGCGCGCAGGGCCGAACAACGGTCCGATTGGGCTCGAGCCATCGAGCTCTACAAGAGCGCGATCCGTCTCGAGGAAGAGCGTGGATCCGGGTCTGACGTCGGTGTCTACAACCGGGTAGGAGACCTCTACCTCCGACAGGGCGATACCGCTGCCGCCGTCGAGTATTATGAACAGGCTGCCGACCGGTATGCCGCCCACGGGCTCCACACCTCTGCTATAGCGCTCTGCAACAAGATTTTGCGAATCGCTCCACACCGCGACGAAGTGTACGGCCGGCTCGCTCGCTTGCATGCGTCCACCGGGCTTCTCGCCGAGGCGAGAGGAGCCTTCCTCAGGTTCGCCGAACGGATGCGCGAAACCGATCGTCTGAGCGAGGCTCTGGAGGCCGTCCAGGATCTCGTAAGCCTGACCGGAGACGAAGAGCTGCGGACGGCCTTCGCCGAGCAGCTCGTCGGGGCGGGCCTCGGGGCGCAGGCGGTGGCCCAGCTGCGCCTCGTGTACGAGGCGAGAGTGGCCGTCGGTCGCAACGCCCGGGACATCCGGGAGAAGATCATCTCCCTCGACCCGGATGCGGATCCAGTGGGTCGCACGGCCCCTCCACCCCCGCGTGCTACACCGACTCCGGATCCAGTGGTCGCGAATGTCCTCGACGAGCCACTGCGAGTCGAAGACGAGCCAGTCCGGTTCACTGACGAGCCACTGCGGATCGATGAGAAGCCGCTGCCGGTCGTCGGCGAGCCGGCAGAGCCGACGCGGGAGGCACCAGAAGCAGCGTCCGGGTTCGACGAAGCCTCTCTCGACCTGCCCGCAGATCAGTCTCGGGGCGATCTCAACGTCGAGTCCGTTCTGACCCGGTTCCGCTCCCAGGTTCGGGATATCGTGGAGGAGACGGACCACGCGGTACACTACGACCTCGGCGTAGCCTACATGGGGATGGAGCTGTTCTCGGAGGCCATAGGGGAGTTCCGACTGGCCATGCAGAGTCCTGCTCTGATGGAATCGGCGCACGCATTGCTCGGCGAGTGCATTCGCGCCCGCGGCGAGCCCGAGGAATCCCCGGAGGCGAATACGGACGTCCCGGTGGTCGACGAACCCGTCCTGCCTCTGGCCTCGCCCGAGGACTTCATGTTGGGGCAGTCGCTGGACCTGGGGGTCCCCGCCGAAGCGGAAGAGCCCGAGCCCACGGCCCCTGTCGCCGATCCGGTGGACGGGGACGCGGTCGAGGCGAGGCCCGTTGAGCGCACGTCGGCCGATGAAGAAGAACTTGCCGACATGTTGTTCCAGGCCCGTTTGGCTCAGCACCGCGCTCGGGCCGCGACCGAGGAAGGGCGGGCGGATCACGAAGCTCACCTGGATCTCGGACGGACCTATGAGCGGATGGGTTTGATCAGGGAGGCGGTGCGGGACCTGGTGGCAGCGATCGGCGGACCGGCTGCGGTCGAAGCCGAGGCCCTCGATCTCCTGGAGCGGGTCATCTCCTCCGAGACGATCGAGGCGGCCTCATTGGCCGAAGCGCTCGATGCCCTCATGGCACACGACCGCGGCGACGTCGCAGTCGCTGCGGGTCGTGCCTTCGTGCGGCGACCTGGAATTCACGAGGTGGACCGCCAAACCATACTCGCACGCCTTCCAGACGACATACCATCCGAGATCGCCGAGGCAGGGACGGGCCAAACCCATCCGGTGAAAGAAGCGCTCGCCGAGCTCGGTCAGATTCTCGGGGAACTGGACGACATCGCAGGAGAGGAGCTGGATTTGGGCGAACTAGAAAGTCCGCTCGACACGGATGCGTTGCTTTCGACAGCTGCGGGATCACCCCGGGCGGCAGCGGACCGTACGTCCGACGACGAAGCGAATGCGGCGTTCGGTGAGGCTGAAGGCCTCCGCGCGGCGGGCCGAATGGACGAGGCCGAGTCGCACTACTACCGGGCGCTCGAGTTGTTCGAGAAGAAGCGCGACGCGATCAACGCCATACGGGCTGTCGACCGACTTCTCGGTCTGCGTCCGGACGATGTGGTTCTTCACCACCAGAAGAACGAGTTCGCGATCATGACGAATGACCGCGGCCTCCTCATCTCATCGTATCTCGACCTGGCGGCATGTCTCCGCCGGCAAAGCGGATTCAGGAGCGCCCGCACGGTGTACGGGCGCATCCTCGACCTCGATCCAGGGAACGCCGAAGCCCGGGCCGGAATCGCGGCGGTAGACGCGGACGAACTCGCCCGCGAGCGGCGGAGGCAACAGCAGCCGGAACGCCGGGCGTCCGAGCAACCGGCGACGGGTTCGGCCCCATCGTCAGAAGTCGAGATCGTCCAGGCACCCGGCGAGATCGACGCCATGTTCTCGGATCTGAACGGCGAAGATTCGGACCAGGAGGTGACGGAGGACGCCCCGGACTACGAGTCCCATTACGAGCTTGGTATCGCATTCCGGCAGATGGAGATGTGGGACGAGGCCGCTCGTGAATTCAACATGGCCTTGCAGGGAATCTCCGATCCGCTCCCGGCCTATGAGCGCCTTGGTGAATGCCTGGTGGCCCTCAGGCGCTACGACGAGGCCCGGCGGACGCTCGGCCTCGCGGCGACGCAACCGGGCGAGGACCACGAGAAGGTGGGAGTCCTGTTCCAACTGGGTGTCGCGCACATGCGGTCCGGAGATCGAGACTCCGCCCGGGCCTGTCTCGAGCGCGTCCTCCAGATCGACCCTTCAAGGGCCGATGCCACTCACCTGTTGTCCACACTTCCCGCGTGACGGTATAATCCGGTCGATCCTGCGCCCGGCAACGGGCGCGCCAGGAGCTTCCCGGGGAGGCCGATGCTCGACGCCGTCATACCGACTCTCGAAGGGTTACAGGAACCGATCGCCGCGAGGCTCGCCCGGGTACAGGCCGAGCTCAAGGGCATGGTGGAAGCCGACTTCGGGGCCGTGAACGAGGTCAGCGACTACCTGCTCTCAGCGCGTGGCAAGTTGCTGCGGCCGACCCTGGTTCTCCTGTGCAATGCGGTGGGGGGACGGTCTGCTCCGGAGGCCGTCCGTCTGGCCGCGGTCGTCGAGTTGATGCATGTCGCCACCCTGGTGCACGATGACGCCGTCGATCATTCACCCGAGCGCCGCGGGATGCCTACCGTGAATTCGCGGTGGAGTCACCAGGTCGCGGTCATCATGGGCGACTACCTCTACTCGCGCGCTCTGGTCGAGATCACGAAGCTGGGGAGTATCGAGGCGGTGCACCTGCTCGCGGATGCGTCCAATCGAATGTCCATCGGGGAGATGCAACAGCTGGCTGCACACGACGCGCTTGGCGCCAGCGAAGAGGACTACACCCTGCTGTGCGACAGGAAGACGGCCTCGCTGATCAGCGCGGCCTGCGAGTTGGGGGCCATGTACGGCGAGCCGGCTTACCGGAGGTCGCTGGCGAGGTACGGCCGTGATCTCGGGATGACGTTCCAGATTACGGACGATCTGCTCGATTATGACCAGACGCCGGATGTAACGGGAAAGCCGAGTGGGCTGGATCTAAGAGAGCACAAAGTCACCCTGCCGCTGATCGCGGCCCTTCCGAGGCTGGACGCGGCGGGCCGGACGGCCGTAGAGGACGTGTTTGCGGACCCGTTGCCGTCCAAGGAGAAGATCGCCGGGGTGGTCGAACTCGTTCGCGAGGCAGGCGGCCTGGAGTATGCGCGGCAGAGGGCGCGTGACTACGCCGGCGCGGCCAAGGGCCGCCTGGCCGAACTGCCCGATGAACCGGCCGTCCGAATTCTGAATCAAGCCGTAGACTTCGTCGTGGGACGCAGCAAATGACCGTGGATTTCGGTGGAAGGCGCAGGCCGTCGGGGAAGAGAGTCGCGCTGATCGTGGCCGGAGGCATGATGCTGGGAGCACTGCTCACGGAACTCATGTCACTGGCTCTGCCGGCCAGTGCCGCCCGCGAGTTCTTCGTGACGACGGTCGCTGCGTCCCTGGGGCCGCTGACCATCGACCTGCTTGTGGTCGCGATGACGGTGGGGCCCCTGGTGATCAGGCTGAACATTCTCAGCGTTGTAGGCATACTACTACTGGCGTGGTTCGCGAAATCACTTCTGTAGGCTACTGACATCGGAAGGAAGAGCCATGTTTGGCAATCTCGGCATGTGGGAAATGCTCATCATCCTCTTCATCGTGATGCTGTTGTTCGGCGCTCGCCGCTTGCCCGAGATCGGTGGCTCGCTGGGCAAGGGGATCCGCGAGTTCAAGGGATCGTTGAAGGAAGTTGAGAACGAGTTGAAGGAGATTGGCAGCTCGGACACCACGAACGACGTTGCCAAGCAGGAGGAAGGCCAGAAGGAAGCCCAGCCACGAGTCTGAGCTCCGCGATGCAAAAGAGGCGGGGTATACGCAACCCCGCCTCTCGTAGGCTTTCTCGACAGACCCGGGGCCGGCCCGCATCCGTTGTCCGGTCTACAGACCCGCTGCTGCTGCCCGCTGGTTCAGCCGATCCCGCCGATCCACTACCGTGGCCGTTTCCCGCAGACCGGCAATCCACAGATTCACATTCGACTGAGCGGCCTGCATCTGCATCTGGCTTCTGAGCTGTTCCCTGACAGCGACGAACAGTTCTGGATTCGCCTGCGTACGATCGTCGACTCGCAGAAAGACCACCCCGTCGCCCGCGTCCACGGGACCGACGGTCTCACCCAGTGGAGCCGCAAACGCTGCCCCAACGGCCTCTGTGTTGCGCCCCAGTCCCGCTGCGAACTGACGCCTCGTGAATGGTCCTGCGGTCCCGATCGTCCACCCCATTCCGGCTGCCGCGTCCTCGAGGGACGATCCGGGCTCCACCGCGGCCCATTGGCTCCGCGCCGCTTCGAGAGCTGCATCGCGCCGCCTCTCGACGGCCAGCGTCTCCCGGACCTGGTCTCTCACTTCCTCGAAGCTGAAGGTGCCTCCTTCGAGCCGTCCGGCGACTTCCACCATGTGATAGCCCGAAGCGTTCTGGAAGAACTCGCTAACCTCGTCGAACGGTGTGAGCGGGTCGAGGGCCCAATCCACGGCCACACCCAGGGCTCCGGCTCCCGGAACGAAGTCGAATCCGTCGGTGACCGTAACGTTGCTTGCGATCGGGACGCCAACCGAGTCAGCGGCCGTCGCGATTCCGTCGATCAGCGCGACGCCCTCGAATTCGTCCATGAGGTCGAACATCTCGTCTTCGCCGGCCGGCGACAGTTCCACCGGCACGAGGATGTGCGACACGGCCACCGTGTCGCCGTCACGCTCCGTGACCTGCAGCAGGTGCAGTCCCTGAGGGGAGGAAATCGGCTCAGCGACATCGCCCACGGCCAGCTCCGAGGTGGCCTCCTCGAAGGCGGGAAGAAGCTGCCCGGGACCGAATCTGCCCAGCTGTCCACCCGTCGCACGTGTGGCGGCATCCGCCGACGACTGGGCCGCCGCCTCTTCGAACGTCATCGAGCCGTCCAGTATCGACATGCGGATCGTGTCGGCCAGAGCCTGCGCGTACAGCGTGTCCCGCGCACCGGGAATCGTCGCGAAGCTCACGATGCTGATTGTCGCCGTGGCCGGGCGCTCGAAGTCTTCCAGATGGTCCCGGTAGTACGCTCGCATCTCCGCTTCCGGTATCTCGACCGCTAGCGTCGGGTCCACAGGAACGGTGGCGAAGGTGACGGTGGCCGCTTCGTTCCGATCCCGGAACTCCTGCCACAGCTCCGCGTCGCTGATGGCGCCTCCCTGTTGCAGCATCTGGCTCAACCGGGCCCGCGGGAGGGTCGCCCGGTAGTAGGACTCGATCTGAAGCAGGATCTGCTCGTCGACACTCGGATCCGAAAAGAACTGCTGGTACTTGGCGTAGTCGAACACGCCGTCGGTCATGAACGCCGGATAGCGCATCAGGTCCGGCGGCGGCGAGAGCCGAAATGCTTGCTGCACCTCCGCATTCGTCACCTCGATTCCGAGCCGGTCGATCTCCTGCTGGATCAACACGTCCTGGATCAGCTGGTCCCACGCCACGAGTTCGACCTGCCGGGTCTCCTCGTCGGTCATCACCGCGCCACCGCTGGAAGCCCGCGCGTTGTTCAGGGCCAGCTCCAGAGTGTTGCTCCACTGTATGTACCGGATCTCCTGCCCGTTAATGACGGCGATCACCGGGTTGGCCCCGGAAGCCGCCTGCGTGTCCCGGCTGTTGACCCAGTCGAGCACCAGCCAGGCCGCGAACGCGACGGCCAGGAAGACCATGATCCACTTCGTGTTCGCCCGAATCGAGCGCATCATCATACGACTACCGACTCCTTCTGTGTCCTGCGAGCAGGAACGCGATTCGACGTTATTCAGAGCGGGGCCATAGGCCCCCAATCATCCACTTTTCGTCCTGAATAGAAGCAGCAAAACCTATTCTGAGTTGCGGAGGCAGGCAACACGAACCGCGTTCCAGTGCGTTGACACTGGTGAACGCCGGCCGGTAACTTCTTCGCGTTCCCGATCCAGACCACGAGTCCCGATTCCGCTCAACGGATGCTGAAGGCACAATGGGCCCCGATTCTCCTGCCAGCGAAGAGATCCGGCGTTTCGAGGAGCAGTATCGACTTCAGCCGGAAAGCCTCGTCTTTGCTCGCCTCGCCGATGCGTATCGTAAGGCCGGACAGCCCGACAAGGCGCTCGCGATTCTCGAGGAAGGGCTGCTTCGTCACCCGGACTACCCCAGCGGCCACATCGTTCGGGCTCGAGCGCTGCGCGACATGGGGCGGATGGGCGAGACCCTCGAGTCGTTTCGCCGGGTGCTGGAACTGGACGGAGCGAACCTCGTCGCGATTCGAGAGCTGGCAGGATTGGCCGACGAACGAGGCGATACGGATGAGGCGCGTCACTGGTACGAGCGACTGGGTCAGATCGATCCTGCCGACCTCGAGGTGCGCCAGCGCCTGAGGGATCTCGATGCCGCCGCGGTCGAGATGGTCGGGGTCGAAAGTCTGGAAGTCGAGCCGGTAGAGACGGAGCCGGCAGCGACCGAGTCCGGCGAGGGCGCCGACCTGGCCGAGGGTCCGAGCGCGTGGTGGGATGACTCGGCCGTCAATGCTTCGGCCCATGACGTCGAGGCGCGTTCCGAGACGCCGGACGAGTTGAGACGGCCCGAGGACGACGCCGTCGAGGCGATCTTGAATGGCGACGTATCCCAGACAGTGCGAGCGGAGGACACCTGGTGGTACGAGGAGGCACCGCAGGGGGAGGAGCCAGAGCCCTCCAGCGATGCGGACCTTCTGACCCGGACCATGGCCGACCTGTATGCGGAGCAAGGCCTTCATCGTGAGGCGGCGGAGATCTACGCGGAGCTGCTCAAGGACTCACCCGGTGATCCCGAACTCCTGACTCGCCTGGAGGCCCTGAGGGAGGACGTCCGGGACGCGTCGTGGGACGCCGCGGATGGCGAGGCCGCAACTCCCGCCGAGGGCGGTGAGTCGGCGGACCAGGCGGAGTCATCCGACGAACAGGGCGTGCAAGCAGGGGGAGATGAGCCGATTCCACTCGGGCGGCCGGTTGGAACACCGTGGCCCGAGGAGTTGCGCAGGTTGCTGCGCCGGGGAGAGGAGTGGTCGGGGGCTCTGCCCGATCGCGTCGTGCCGGATCCGGAGGTGCCCGGAGCGGAGTACGAAGTGGCCGGTGAGGAGGCCGGTGACGCAGCCGGGGACGTGGTCCCGGAGGCGGAGACCGGTGGGCCGAGCCCCTTTGCCCGCGAGTGGATCGCCCGGCTGGAGACGGACGGGTGACCGTCTCGGATCTGTCGGTGGGAGTGCTGAATGGCCCGAACCTGGACCTCCTCGGCACGCGCGAGCCGGAGCTCTACGGCGAGGCGGGACTGGACGGAATCCTGTCCGCTCTGGACGAGCTGGGCATGGCCCTCGGCGCCAGTGTGACGGCGGTGCAATCCAACCACGAGGGCGAACTGGCAGACTGGATCCGCGACATTGGCTCCCGACAGGACGGCCTCCTGGTGAACGCAGCGGGCTACACGCACACCAGTGTCGTGCTTCGCGACGCTCTCCTGGCCGCGGCGGTGCCGTTCGTGGAGGTCCACCTCACCAACATCTGGGCGCGAGAGCCGTTCCGGCATCACTCGCTTCTTTCGGACATCGCGGTGGGGGTGGTCAGTGGGTTCGGCCAGGACAGTTATCTGCTGGGCATGAGAGCCCTCGCTGCCCATCTGCGCTCGGGCACGTGAAGCCGGAAGAAGTGTGGGACGCGCGCGGGTTGCGACTGCGCCAGGTGCGGGATCGTCTGCACGAATCGCGGCTCGACGCGCTCCTCGTCAGCCATCTTCCCAGCGTACAGTGGCTCACGGGCTTCACCGGATCTTCCGCTTTTCTTCTCGTAGAGCCAGGCTCGGCGACCCTGATCACGGATTTCAGGTATCGTACGCAGGCCGCTGAAGAGGTGGGCGATGCGGTCTCGGTTCGCATCACGGGGTCGGATCTGTTTGCCGAACTGGCGCTTTGCCTGGAGGAAGGGGACTCGGGTCCCAGGGCCGGTTTCGAGGACCACAGCCTGTCGGTCCGAGACCGCCGAGCCCTCGGCGAGTGCTGTGGCGGCGTCATGTGGGAGCCTGCCGGGCCCCTGATGGATGCGTTGCGCTCGGCGAAGGACTCCAGCGAGATCGAGTCGATCGCCCGGGCGGTGCAGGTGGCCGAACGTGCCCTCGGCGAGTTGCTGGGGACCGTTCGGGAGGGCGCTTCAGAGAGAGAGGTTGCCGCCGAACTCGTCTATCGCCTGCGTCTTGCCGGTTCCGAGTCGATGCCGTTCGATCCGATCGTGGCCTCGGGGCCACGCAGCGCCCTGCCGCATGCCCATCCCGGCGAGCGGCGACTGCGCGAAGGCGATCTGCTGCTCGTCGACTTCGGAGCCCGGGTGGAAGGCTACTGTTCGGATATGACCCGCATGTTCGTTCTGGGCTCTCCCGCTGCCTGGCAGGTGGAGATCTACCGGGTCGTGTCTCGAGCGGTTGAGAGTGCGATTGCGGCCACCGAGGCCGGTGTGCCGGCCCGAAGCGTCGACGCGGCGGCCCGGGATGTGATCACCGAGGCTGGTTTCGGGGATTGCTTCGGCCATGGAACGGGTCATGGAGTCGGTCTCGAGGTTCACGAGCGGCCGAGCGTCAACGCACGATCTCGCGATACGCTGGAGTCCGGCAACGTGGTCACGATCGAGCCCGCGGTGTATCTTCCGGGCCGAGGCGGTGTGAGGCTGGAGGAGGTGGTGGTGGCCGAGGAGGGTGGTCGGAGGGTCTTGACCACGTTTCCCCTCGACCTGACGGAGCTCTGACCCGACCCTGGCAGGCGGGTGTCGGCGTGTGGCCGGCGCGCCAGTACGAAACAGTCAATTGGACTTGGCATGGCAGATACATCGAGTTTCAGGAACGGAATGGTGATCGAGCTGGACGGGACGCTGTACCAGATCACGTACTTCCAGCACGTGAAGCCAGGTAAGGGTGGAGCTTTCGTCCGCACGAAGATCAAGTCGGTGCTCACGGGCGGCGTCGTGGACAAGACCTTCAGGGCAGGAGAGAAGGTCACGGAGGTCCGGCTCGTCAGGCGACCGATCCAATACTCGTATACGGATGGCAGCTTGTACTACTTCATGGACATGGAGACGTACGAGATGACACCCCTGTCCGCGGACATCGTGGGAGAAGAACAGTTGCCGTATCTCGAAGAGAACATGGAGTGCGAAGGCCTGACGCGTGACGGCGCCGTGCTGGCGGTCGAGCTTCCACAATTCGTCGAACTGGCGGTCGTGGAGACGGAGCCGGGCGTGAGGGGAGATACGGCACAGGGCGCGACCAAGCCCGCCCGGCTGGGCCCGGGTGCGGTGGTGCAGGTGCCCCTGTTCGTCAATGAAGGGGACGTAATCAAGGTGGACCGAACCACTGACAAATACCTCGAACGGGTAACCCGATGATCGACCTCGACTGGATTCGGCGTCTGATCGACATGGTGGACGGGTCGGGGATCGACTCGCTGGAGATCTCCCGGTTCGGCACTCGTGTCAGGATCGCGAAATCGCCTCCGGTGACCGTGTCGGCAGCAGCAGGCGCGGCCTTGCCTGCGGCGATGCCGGCGGCTCCGGCGGCCGCAGCTGCCCCTGAACCGGCGGCCGCAGCTGCCCCTGAACCGGCGGCGGAGCAGGAGCCCGACTCGGGCCTGGCTGAAGTCCTGTCGCCAATGGTCGGTACGTTCTACCGGGCGCCGGCACCGGACGCACCCCCGTACATAGAGCCTGGCGACCGGGTGGAGAAGGGCCAGACGGTGTGCATCCTCGAGGCCATGAAGCTCATGAACGAGCTCGAGGCGGAGGTCTCAGGCACGGTGCGTGAGATCTGCGTGGAGAACGCAGAGCCGGTCGAGTTCGGCCAGGTCCTGTTCCGAATCGACCCCAGCTGAGCCTGTCCGAAGCGTGTTCAAGAAGATCCTGATCGCCAATCGGGGCGAGATCGCGCTGCGGGTGATACGCGCCTGCCGTGAGTTGGGCATCGGCACCGTGGCCGTCTACTCGGAGGCCGACCGCGACTCGCTTCACGTCCGGTTCTCCGACGAGGACATCTGTATCGGCCCTCCGGCCGGCCGCGACAGCTACCTGAACATCCCACGAATCGTGGCCGCGGCAGAGATCACGGGCGCCGAAGCCATCCATCCCGGGTACGGATTCCTCGCAGAGAACGCCGAGTTCGCCGAGATCTGCGACCGCAGCGGGATCGTGTTCATCGGACCGACAGCCGACCAGATCCGGCGCATGGGCGACAAGGCGGAGGCTCGCCGCACCATGATCGAGGCCGGCGTACCCGTCGTTCCTGGTTCGAAGGGCGCCGTGGACGACGTCGAGATGGCCCGGTCGGAGGCCGAGCGCATCGGCTACCCGGTGATCATCAAGGCTGCGGCCGGTGGCGGCGGCAAGGGCATGCGGGTGGCGGAATCGGCCGATGTCATCGAGAGCACCTTCACGATGGCGAGAAACGAAGCTTCCGCGGCATTCAACGACGCGCGCGTGTACATCGAGCGCTTCATCCAGCGTCCGCGTCACGTCGAGATCCAGGTCCTGGGAGACAGCCACGGCAACCTGGTCCACCTGGGCGAGCGGGATTGCTCCATCCAACGGCGTCATCAGAAGCTGATCGAGGAATCACCGAGTCCGGCGATCACTCCCGAGACACGGCAGGCCATGGGCGATGCGGCCATTGCCGCGGGTCGGGCGATCGACTACTCGAACGCGGGTACGGTCGAGTTCCTGCTCACCGACAACGGTGAGTTCTTCTTCATGGAGATGAACACCCGGATCCAGGTCGAGCATCCGGTGACCGAAATGGTCACGGGTGTGGATCTCGTGAAGGAGCAGATCCGGTCCGCGGCGGGCGAACGCATCGGCGAGCCGCCCACGCTGTCGGGTCACGCGATCGAGTGCCGCATCAACGCCGAGGATCCCGCGCACGACTTCCGGCCTTCGCCAGGCAAGATCACGGCGTTCCACGCACCTGGCGGACCCGGAATCCGCATCGATACGCACGTCTACGCCGGGTACTCGGTTCCGCCCTACTATGACTCGCTTCTGGGCAAGTTGATCGCCTACGGAAGCACACGGGACGAGGCGCTGGGCCGCGCCTACCAGGCCCTCGAGGAGTTCATCATCGAGGGTGTGAAGACCACCATTCCGTTCCTGCGAGAGGTGCTCCGGCACCCCGACTTCGTGGCGGGTGACTTCGATACCCACTTCCTGGAGCGATGGCGGGAGGAAGGGTGAGGGGCAGCGGGCGGCGCGCATCGAGGGGCCGGCGGCTGTGAACGAGCGACAGCGCCGGGAGGCGCTCGGCGTGGGGCTCGTCGCCCTCGGTGTCCTTATCGCTCTGGCCCTGGTTCCGCAGATGCTTCCCGGCCGTGCCGAGTCCGGCAACCTGATCGGGCCCGCCGGCGAGCTCCTCAGCAGGGGCCTCAACACCGTTTTCGGTGTCGCGTCCGTGCTCGTATCCGCTCCCGCATTCATCTGGGCTCTGTGGTGCTTCGGAATCGTCGAGAAGAAGTCCGCGGTCCGCTGGTCCGTCCTCTCTGTCGGGGCGATGCTGTTCGTTCCCGCCGGCTGGTGGTTCCTGGGCACGGCTCTGGGAGGGACCGGAGCGGGTGCAGGATGGTTGGGTGCGGCGACGGCGGGCGCGCTTTCGACCGCGTTCGGGATCGTCGGAGCGCAGCTCATCGTGGGTGCCTTCCTGACGGCCCTCATCGTGCTCACCCTGGGCGTATCTCCCCGCCGGGCCGCCGAGTTGGCCGCTCAGGCGCTGCGGTGGCTGGGCAGGTGGATCTGGAAGGGCCTGCAGGCGGCCGGCACCGTGGCTTCCGGGTGGTGGTCGGCCTGGCGCGCGCGCGAGGCGTCGGCGGGGCCGGACCCATCGCTGTGGGAGCGCTCGGTCCCGGAACCGGAGCCGGTGGAGGAACCCGCTCCCGCGCCGGAAGCTGCGCCGGCTGAGGAGGCTGAAGAGCGAGAGGACGCGGTTCCCCAACTGCCCGAGTACGGTGATCCGTCGGATGACGAGCTCCCGCCACTCGACCTCATGAAACTGCCTACCCGCACGGGATCGGGCCTGGCCAGCGGTCAGCTGGAGCGCCTGGGTCAGATCCTGGTGGACAAGCTGGCCACGTTCCGGGTGGAATGCACCATCGGGGGGTGGACGACCGGTCCGGTGGTCACGCAGTTCGAGGTCATTCCGGCCGAGGGGGTCAAGGTCGGACAGATCGCCGCCCTGTCGGATGACCTGGCACTGGCGCTGAAGGCGCCGTCCGTGCGCATCGTCGCTCCTATCCCGGGACGGGGCGCCGTCGGAGTCGAGGTGCCGAACCCCGAGCCCGAGATCGTGCAGCTGCGGGAGATACTCGAGTCCGACGGCTGGCAGAAATACCCGGGCGCGCTTCCCCTGGGCCTGGGGCGCGACCTGGAGGGTGATCCGTACACCGCCGATCTGGCGAAGATGCCCCACCTCCTGATCGCGGGGGCCACCGGGTCGGGTAAGTCGGTGTGCATCAACACGATCATCACCAGCCTGGTGTACCGGTACTCGCCGCGGGACCTTCGGCTCCTGATGGTGGATCCGAAGATGGTCGAACTGATCGTGTACAACGACCTCCCGCACCTGCGGCATCCCGTCGTCACGGACAACAACGATGCGGCTTCCGTACTGAGGTGGACGGTCCATGAGATGGGACGGCGGTACAAGTTCCTGTCTGCCAACGCGTGCCGGAACCTGGTGGAGGTCAACCGGCGAATACGCGCGGGAGATGAGCTCGAGCGTCCTGCGGGCTGGGGAAGTGGAGTGTGGGACGAGGGCACTCTGCCCTATATCGTGCTGATCATCGATGAGTTGGCCGACCTGATGATGACCGTGCAGGGGGAGGTCGAAACTCCGCTGGCGATTCTGGCCCAGAAGGCCCGCGCCGTGGGGATTCACCTCGTGGTCGCCACGCAGCGTCCGTCGGTCAATGTGATCACGGGGCTCATCAAGGCCAACTTCCCGTGCCGGATCGCGTTCCGGGTTGCCTCCAAGATCGATAGCCGCACGATCATCGACCAGAATGGGGCGGAAAGCCTGCTGGGCAACGGCGACATGCTGTTCCTCGAGCCCGCCGAATCCGATCCGCACCGAATCCAGGGCGCCTTTATCGACACGCACGAGACCGAGCGACTCATCGCCTGGTACCGGGAGCGTGCCGAGGCGAGAGCCGAGCAGGAGACGGGGCAGGTATCGGACGAAGTGGATATCCTCGAGGAAGTGCGTGAACTGGAACTGGAGGACAGCCAGGTCGACGTGAGCGACGAGGTGATGGCGGATTGGGATCCCCACTTCCGCAAGGCGGCGGAGATCGTCATCCACAATGGAGCGGGATCCACGAGCCTGCTGCAGCGCCGCCTCAAGATCGGGTATGGGAGGGCGGCGCGCATCATCGACCAGCTGCATGACGTGGGTGTGCTGGGACCGCCCGACGGATCGCGCCCGCGCGAGGTCCTGATCTCCCTGGTGCAGTTGGACTCGGTGCTTCGAGGCGATGATCTCCGCGCCGAGGCCGCGGAGGCTTCGCGTACGACGCACGGAGAAGAGCAGGGGAGGGCGGCGGAACATGGGAACCTCGGAACGGCGCCGGACACGGACGGGTAGATACGCACCGAACGGCTCGTCACGGAGTCCGAAACCGGGAGGACAAGTGGGTCAGGAACCGAAGAGGGTAGCGAGAATCGCGCCGAAGGTCAGGCGTAGCCTGGCTCTGGCGACGGTCGCCGTGCTGTTGATTCCGGGCCAGGCCCCGGCGCAGGAGCCCGCTGCACCGGCGCCGGACGTGCAGGTTCTGCTGGAGCGCGCCCGGGAAGTGTATGACGGTCTCGAGTCGATGCAGGCCGTGTTTGAGCAGACGATCGAGATCCCTCTGCTGGGCAGGCGCAGGGACGGAAGCGGATCGTGGTACCAGAAGGGGCCGGGTCGCTTCAAGATGGATTTCACGGACCCGGCAGGGGACGTGATCGTGGCCGACGGCCAGTTCCTGTGGCTCTACTACCCGAGCACCCACCCCGGACAGGTCATCCGCTCCGCCATCGATGCCAACGTGACGGGCGCCGGAATGGTCGACCTGCAGGGCCGGATTTTCGAGGAAGCCGAGTCGGGTTATGACGCGGTGTTGCAGGGCAGGGAGGATGTAAAGGGGCACGTGACCTGGCGCATCGCTCTGACACCGACGGGTGAGTCGCCGTATCGGCTCGTTCGCGTGTGGGTAGACGAGGAGTCCTTCCTGGTGCGCCGATTCGAGATTCTCGAGGAGAACGAGACGGTCCGGACCGTCATCCTCGACGAGCTGCGGCCGAACGATTCGATCGCGGATTCCGTATTCGAGTTCGTGCCTCCCGAGGGCACCGACGTGTTCGAAGGCTGAATGGTCTGCTCATGAAGCTCGGTCTCGTCAGCCTGGGCTGCGACAAGAACACGGTCGATTCCGAGCGCATGCTGTCCGTCCTGACGGACCAGGGCGCGGTCCACACCGCCGATCTCTCCCAGGCCGAGGTGATTCTCGTCAACACGTGCGGGTTCATCGACGCGGCGAAGGAGGAGTCGATCGAGACGCTGCTGCAGATGGGCCGCTTGAAGGACGCCGGACGCTGCCGGGCCGTTGTCGCGGTCGGGTGCCTGGTCGAGCAATACCGCGACGAGCTGGAACCCGCCCTTCCCGAGGTGGACCTGTTCGTGGGCTTGCGGGACATGGAGAGGTTGGTGCCGGAGCTGGAGCGTCTGGGACTGTTGGATCCCGATCGCGCGCCTCACCCGGGCGAACGCACTCCACTGACCGATCGCCGCCATGTCCGCTACCTGAAGATCAGCGAGGGTTGCGATCACGGGTGCGCGTTCTGCGCGATCCCTCTGTGGAGGGGGAAGCACCGCTCGTTCGAGGCAGATCGCCTCGTTGCTGAAGCGCAGCGTCTCGAGGCGCAGGGCACCGTGGAGCTCAACCTGGTAGCCCAGGATCTGGCTCACTACGGCCGCGACCTCAGGGACGGGACGGATATCGCTTCTCTCCTGCGCCGTCTCCTCGATGAAACCGGCATCCCGTGGTTTCGCCTTCTATACATCTACTCGGCGGGTCTTCGCGAGCCGCTGGTGGATCTGATCGCCACGGAGCGCAGGGTGGTCCCCTACCTCGACATGCCGATACAGCATGCCAGCGATGCCGTACTCGAACGAATGCGGAGGCCCGAGCGACAGGGGCGGCTGCGCGAGAAAATCGCCTGGCTGAGGAACGCGATTCCGGACCTCACGCTCCGGACTACGGTCATGGTGGGCTTTCCGGGAGAGACGGAGGACGACTTCCGTGATCTCCTCGATTTTGTCGAGGACGTGGAGTTCGATCGACTCGGGGCGTTCTCCTTCTCTCCGCAGGACGGTACCCGGGCGATGGCCATGGAGGGCGAGTTCCTGCCAGATGGCGTGGGGACGGAGAGGCTGGAGGAGCTTCTCGAAGTGCAGCGGGCCATCAGCGCGGATCGCCTGGAGGCATCGATAGGCCGACATGTCGAGGCGCTGGTCGACGAAGGAGGCGAGACCCCGGTGGCGCGGACCTGGGGACAGGCCGATGACGTGGACGGCGTGACGATACTCGAGGGTGCCGCTGGACTGACGGCCGGAACGCTTGTCGAGGCCGAGATCGTGGACGCGGACGACTACGACCTCACGGGTACCGTGCAACGGATCATCAGGCCGGCCGGGAAGGGGGCGAGTCAGCGTCGGGCTCTTCCGGTGCTTCCCCTGGGACTCGAAGCCGTCTGGGGCCGGTGACCGCCGCGTCCCGTTCCCCTCGGGCGTTTCGACCCGGGCGGGCCGCCCTCGGATTGCTCTTCTGTCTGCCTCTGGGCGCCTCGCAAGCTCGACCAGGGCAGGTGCCACCCGCTCCCGTCATTTCCGACACGATTCAGCGGAACCCTTCCACGTTCGTGGCCGTCGGGGGCCCGGTCGTCCGCGTCGGAGTCGCGCTCGACCGGCAGAGCATCACCCTTTCTTCACCGGGCGGCTTGAGGCTCGAGGACGCCCTCACCGGTCAGCCGGCCGGCGACGTGGAGCCAGGCGGAACCCTGGTTGCCAGTGCGGCCGGTTCTGCGTTGCTTCTGGAGGGCGACCTCTCGGATACGCCCACCGGGGTCCCTTCCCTTCGCGTGCGGCCCGCCCGGACAGACGCGGCTGTGTTCGTCGCCGGCAGACCGTATCGGGGATCGGCTGAGCTGCGGGTCGCGGATGACGGGCGGGTGAGCGCAATCAACGTGGTGGCGCTCGAGGACTACCTCCTGGGGGTGGTTCCATTGGAGATCGGCCCGCGCCAGCCCGACGAACTGGCCGCTGTCGAGGCTCAAGCCGTCGCGGCGCGAACATACGCGGTTGCCCAGCTCGGCGGTCAAATGGACAGGGGTTTCGACCTCTTCGGCAGCGTGGATGACCAGGCCTACGGGGGCATGGCGGCTGAACGCGACGAATCGACGCGAGCGGTTCGGCGAACGGCGGGGCAGATCCTGCTCTTCGACGGGCGGCCCATCCGGGCGTACTACCATTCCACGTGTGGTGGTCGGACCGCGGCAATCGAGGAAGTGATGGATCGTCCTTCCGCTCCGTATCTTCAGTCGGTGCCCGACCAGAGACCCGACGGAACGGATTACTGCTCGGCATCTCCCCGCTACCGGTGGTCGGTGGTGTGGTCCCCGACCGACCTCGACGCGGCGTCACGGGACGGTCTCGCAGCACATTTCAGGGTGTCTTCGGGCGAACTGGGGCGGATCGAAGGCCTCGAGGTCGTCGAGCGTACCCCGAGCGGCAGGGTGAAGGACCTGTCCTTCCACGGGGCGGGCGTGGAGCTCGTTCTGAGCCGGCTCGACATCAGACGCGCGCTTCCGCACGACGGCCGCATACTCAACTCAACCGATTTCCAGGTTGTAGAACGCGCGGACGGTCTGGTGGAGCTGCAGGGCCGCGGCTATGGTCACGGAGCCGGAATGTGTCAGTGGGGAGCCATCGGCCGCGCGCGTGCGGGCCAGAGTTATGGGCAGATTCTCGGCACCTACTATCCGGGGGCAGTGCTGGTGAACGCCTACGAAGGAGAGGGTGGATGAGGCGAATGAGGGCACGCTGGCTGCGTTCGCTGCAGCCGGCGGGACGGCGTCGTTCCCTGGGGCTCATTTCGATATTCTTCGCAGGAGCGCTGCTGGGAGCGGGCGACGCCTCGGCGCAGAATCTCGAAGAATACGACTACGAGAATCTCCGTCTGCAAGCGATCGGGGTCGACATGGTGTGGGCCAACGCCAAGGACGCGAAGGGCGCCGTCGGATTCGGCATACGCGCCGACCTGAGTCCGCTGGGCCCGCAGGTGCGTGTGGTTCCGCGGTTCGCGTACTGGCAGGCGGACATCGAAGAGCAGGCCGTCGCCAAGTTCGAGGAAAACCTGGAGGAACTCTGCACTCCGCCCGGCTGCAACATCGACCTCGGAGACCTGCAGCGGAACTACTGGATCCTCGGATTCGACCTCCAGTGGGTGCTGTCCAATCCCCTGATCGCCCCGTATGTGGGCGTCGGGGCTGATCTCTATATCCTCGACGACTCGGGTCAGGCTATCGCAGGCACGTTTCTCGATGACGCCGTCGTGACGGCGGGGCTGTCCGCGGTCGGCGGCGTGCAGTTCGATCCAGGTAAGCACTTGCGCCTCTATGTAGACGTGCGCGGAACGCTGGTAACCTCAGCCAGCAACCTGGCGGTCTATGCGGGTGTGGCGTACAGGTTCTGAACGGGTGATTGACGCAGAAAGGAGGCGGGCGTGCCGCGCACAGTGAACGTCGCCGTGGTCGGCGCAGGAGGAGCGGCCCAGGTCGTACACCTCCCGATTCTGAAGCGTTTGAGGGAGGTGAACGTCGCCGGCCTGGTGGATTCGGACATCTCGAAGGCTCGCACGATCGCGGACCGTTTCGAGGTGGACGCGGTGGCGTCCACCCTGGATCGTCTTGCAGACAAAGCGTCGTTTGACGCGGTCCTGGTCTGTTCCCCCACCAGTGAGCACGAATCTGGCGTCCTGTCGGCCCTCTCGCACGGAGCGCACGTGATGTGCGAGCGGCCTCTCGTCGGCGATTCGGAGGCCGCCCGTCGTCTGATTGACGCCGCCAGTGACGCAGGCCTGGAACTGATGGTGGCCAACAACCTGCGCTACCGCTTCGACCTCCGTGCCATCAAGAACTTCGTTGCCAATGGCGAAGCGGGTCAGGTCCACCACATTCGTTCGAACTGGCTGAATCGGCGCTCCCGGAGGCCCAGACGAGGTTGGCGGCGCGATCCGTTGCGTGCGGGTGGCGGGGCGCTGATGGACCTTGGGGCCCAGGCCCTGGACGTGCTGCTGTGGATCCTGGACTATCCGGCGGTAGAGCGGGTGTGCGCTCGCCTGCACGGCGAAGGAGACGTCGAGACCTCGGCCGTGGTCCACCTGGCCATGGCCGGGGGCGCTTCGGCGAGCGTCGAAGTCACGTGGGAGCTCATCGACGAGAGGGACCGGCACTCGGTGGTCGTGCTGGGCGATCGAGGATCGGCCTACTCCTACCCGCTCCAGCTCCTGACGGAGACGGAGTCCGGCGTGATGGATGTCACCCCGCCGATCGACAGGCCGCCGGCGGAACTGTACACCGACTCCTACCGGCAGGAATGGGGTGACTTTCTCCGGCACGTGAGGGGCGAGAAGCCGTACGGCGCCCAGGAGGACCAGGTCCGGCTGATCGAGGTTCTGGAGGCCTGTTATCAGTCGGCCAGGGAGGAGCACGAGGTCATTCTCTAAGTCGGCGGAGGTGGTGAGCCAATGAACGCGCCGGAGAGTCTCGACCGACAGACGCGCCTGTTCCACCTACCCGTCGGAGTTCACTACCTGAACTGTGCCTTCATGTCTCCGTTGCTTCGAGAGGTGGAAGAGGCGGGAATTGAGGGCATGCGCCGCAAGCGCACACCCTTCGAGATGGGGCCTCGGGACTTCTTTGAGGACAGTGATCGCCTGCGGGAGGCCTTCGCCTCGCTGATCGGCGCCGGGGATCCCGCACGCGTCGCGATCGTCCCCTCCGTGTCCTACGGTATTACGGCTGCTGCGCGCAACCTGAATCCCCCCCGCGGATCGAAGGTCGTCATCCTGGCCGAGCAGTTTCCCAGCAACGTGTACCCCTGGCGGCGCCTGGCGTCCGACCGGGCCCTCGAATTGCGGACGGTCGAGGTCCCGGTTACCGAGGGCTCGCGTGGCGAGGCATGGAACGCGTCCCTGCTGGAGGCCATCGACTCATCGACGTCGGTGGTAGCGCTGCCGCACTACCACTGGATGGACGGCACCCGGTTCGATCTGGAGGCCGTGGGGAACCGCGCCCGGGAGCAGGGCGCAGCCCTGGTGATCGACGGGACCCAGTCCGTGGGGGCGGCCCCGTTCGATCTCACGACCATCCGACCCGACATGCTCGTGTGTGCTGGATACAAGTGGCTTCTCGGCCCCTACAGCCTCGGACTCGCCTGGTATGGGCCCCGGTTTGACGATGGAGTGCCACTGGAAGAGACCTGGGCCTCACGTCCCGACAGCGACGACTTCCGGCGTGTGGGAGACTACAGGAATGATTACCGCCCCGGTGCGGCCCGCTACGATGTCGGCGAGCGTTCGAACTTCATACTGGTGCCCATGCAGCTGGCCGCGATCAAACGGCTCCTGGCATGGTCACCGGAGGCAATTCAGCAATACTGTCGGTCCATCTCTCGCGATGCCCTCGAGGAGGCCGCCTCGCTCGGTGTGGCGATAGAGGAAGAGTCGTGGAGGGGAAGCCACCTGTTCGGTCTCAGGCTCCCGGCTGGAGTCGATCCTGCTGTACTGGGTCCCGAGCTGGAGTCCCGCTCGATCTCGGTCTCGCTTCGAGGCAGCGCGGTTCGGGTAGCCCCGCACGTCTACAATGAGGAAGAAGACCTGTACGCCCTGGTGGAAGCGATCCGGGCGGCGCTCGGTTAGGCAGGCCGGGACAGGGCAATCGTGAATCGGGCCTGTGGCGGACGCTCAGGATCCTACCTTGCGGTCGTGCGAGCGCCGGCGGAAGACGTACCACCCCCGGGTTACCCTTGACTTGCGGTAGCCCAGCAGATGGAACACGTCCACGGCGAGCCAGCGGGCAACTCGCCTGTCCACGATCAGAACGTCGGGTCGCCGACGTGCAGGGTGAATGCCAGGCAGCCAGCGCGCCAGGCTCGAAACACGCAGGCCGCGCAGCCCCTCTGACAGCCGCAGCCAGGCCGGGTGCACGTCTCGCACGATGAAGAACCCGTCGTCCCCCTGGTCCTGGTAGAGGGGGAGGAAGATTCGACCACCCTCGGGTGCGGTCACCGGTCCGTCTCGGTCGTGTCCGACCACTTCGCCGGCTGAGATCTTCTGGAAATTCAGGTATCCGGGCCGCATCCTGAAACCGTCCCCGCCGGTGACCGGCTTCCTGTAGCGGACCGCGAAGACCATGGGAAGGTCGCGCCACGCGTTCCGAAGGGCCGTCCGCATCGAACCCGCGTCAGGAACATCCGCCTCCGCGATGTGTCCGCCCGCGATGAGGGCCATCCACACCGCCCGTTCATGGTGGTCCACGGACACGGGATCGTCATGCTGCCCGGCCTCGATACCCAGCGTCACGGGACCGGCGGCCGTGATGACCTCGAGTAGCGCCCCGTCGATCTGCTCCTCGATTCCGAGCACGAGAGGAAGCCCGATGCTCCTGGCGAACGCCCGGTTTCGGATGGTATCGGCCAGGGTGAGGAACGGCGGTCCCTCGGCGGACGTGGTGTGCAGGTCGATGACCTTGATGCTCGATCGGTCCCCCTCGAGCTCCTTCCGCAGGACCGCGATCAACTCTGCCTGTTCACCGTCCTCCGCCGGACCTCCGGGGAACGTTTCTGCTCGCTGCATGCCCCGAGGGCTCCAGCCGCGATTCAGGTCCCGCTCCAGAAACCTGCGGCCTGCCCGCAGAGCAGCGATGTTGCCCGCGATCCCTACGACCTGGCCCTCGAAGGGAGGCCTGGCGTCGAGAAGGAAAGAGAAGACGCGCCGAAGGGCCAGCACGCCGGCAGGCTCGTTTCCGTGCAGTCCACCAACGCAGATGAGGCGAGGGCCGGGGAGCGTGCCGTATCGGCCGATGATGCGATCGCTCTCCAGGCCGGGACTCCGCGACCGCTGCGGATCCGAGTGGAGCGGCCGCTCCGGAACGGATGGCGTCGGTGACCTGATGGCCCGACTCACTCGCGCAGCATTTCCTCGAGAAGCGTGCCCGCGATTCGCATGAAGTCGTGTTCCGTGACGATGCCAATGAGACGATCTTCCTTGACGATGGGCAGGCAGGAAATCCGGTGCTCCCGCATCAAGTCGATCGCCTCGAGCGTCGTGGTGTTGGGGCCCGCGGTGACCAGGTCCGTGACCATCACCCGGCTGACGGGAATGGGGCCATCCGCCCCCCGGCCTTCGTCGCTGGCGAGGAAGCGCAGCAACGGCCTGTGCGACACGAGCCCCGCGAGCCGATGTTCGTTGTCCTCTACCGGGACGTGGTGGATCCGGTGCCAGTCCATCAGGTTGGCGACCAGGTCGATCGCCTGGTCCTCGTTCACGGTCAACAGATCAGTGGACATGTACTGCTCGACCCGCAGATAGCTGGGTTTCCAGCTCCCGGCCTCGCTGAGCTCCGCGCGAGCCCATTCGTGAACCGGTCGAGCGTGTCGCTGTCTTTCCACGGTGGCCGCGACCAGCGCAGCCATTCGCTCTTCGAGCGTGCCCTTCTCACCCATATCGGCGAGTGAGTTGAGTTGCCACCGTGCACCGGTCCGCCTCGAATCGACTCGAGCTTCGACCGTATCGAGGTAGCGCTCGATGTCTGCGGCATCGATCCCCCGAGCGTGCAGTCCCCTGCGAGCGAGCGGTAGAAGCGTGTTGCAGATCAACTCCTGCGCCGTGACGGGCTCGCCGTCGAACCAGGTGAGATGAGCCTCGAGCCCATGCCGCGCAGCGGAAAGGAAGTTCGTGTACACGGCGTCGAAGGCCATGACCTCCCGAACGTCATCCACCTCCTCGGCCAGACCGCTGAGCAGGCCGAACCAGAATGCCGCGTTGGCCACCTCATCGCGAACCGAGGGCCCGCACGGCAGCACCCGATTCTCGATCCTAAGGTGTGCGACGTCGTTGGCAACGCCGTAACACGCTCGGTTCCACCGGTAGACGGTGCTGTTGAACAGCTGGAGCGCCTTGAGACTTGGCACTCGACCCGCGCCAATCATCTCGAACGGATCCTCGTCGATTTCCCGGCCCAGCAAGACGCGGAACCGGGACACGTCCGACTTGAAGATCTCGATCGCGGAGTCGTTGATCCACTCTCGCCCGAAGCTGACGCGCGCCGGAACGTCCCGGATCTCGGAAATTGGATTGCGGGTGTCCACCGACTGCTGGAACACGGCGATCCGGGTCTCCGCCCACAATCGTCGCCCGAGCATGAGCGGTGAGTTCACGGCCGCAGCCAGCACCGGCCCCGTCACGGCCATGGCAATGTTGTAGAGACGGGCGAATTCTTCGGGCCCGACCTGAAAATGTACCTGGAAACTGGCGTTCGCCGCCTCCAGCATCACCGAGTCGTGCGTGACCCGAAGTTCGTCGGTGCCCTTGATTCGCAGATCGTAGCTCCCTCCACGGAGCCGCGTCAGGGCGTCGTTGAGGGCATAGTAGCGGTCTGCCGGTACCATGTTGTCGATGGTCAGGTCGGACTTGCGCAGCGTCGGAAGAATGCCCGTCAGCACGACCTCGGCCCCAAGATCGCGAACCGTGCTGCGGACCTTGTCCAGGAGCTCGTTGAGCCGGTTCTCCATCAGGCGCAGGCAATTGCCGCCGAACAGAAGGGGATCGAGGTTGAATTCGAGGTTGAAGCGGCCGATTTCGCTGGTTACGCGTGGGTCATCGATGCGCTCCAGCGCTTCCACGGCAACGGGGGCGGGGCGCCACATGTCATCGACCAGGAACAACTCCTGCTCGAGCCCGATGCGTCTGACCCCGGACTCGATACGGTCTCCCTTCAGGAGCTCGTCCAGCGCCCGGACGTCTCGCAGCAGCGCCTGAGTGAATACCCTGAGGTCGGAGCTGTCCAGCTCTATCCGGATGTCCTTTTCGCCCAACGCAACCTCCGCTCCGATGGAACCGGGTCTGCAATTACCCGGACGGCGCGAGCGAGTAAGGTCGCGTTCGATTTCCGCTGAGACAAGTACGAGGTCGGAGATCCGGTCAGGGCCGCCTGTCCGATCGCGTTTCGGGGGAGTATCGCACGAAGTACCACGAACCCTGTTCACGCGAGGTCTCGGGTTCTACCCGGCGGGCACGCTGGACCCTCCCGGTGACGTCGGTCACCAGGGCCACGGCGAGGGCCAGGAGGCTGACGACCACGATG